>Ga0136612_10000593_pt1 | contig 13378 bp, 8 predicted proteins | sample AntDryUQ224A2306_2_FD_106644 | JGI IMG/M metagenome (GOLD analysis project Ga0136612, IMG submission 106644) | Polar desert sand microbial communities from Dry Valleys, Antarctica - metaG UQ224A (23.06) | ecosystem: Environmental > Terrestrial > Soil > Desert | place: Antarctica: Dry Valley...
ATTTAATGCTTTGGCGTTTCGTATCAGATAGATCAATGCACACCTTGTATCTTCTACCGCTGCGGGAGCTGTTGCCTGGCCGGTTAAGCGGTATTCTATATTGGCAACAGCATAACCCATTTTGAAAAAAGTATTGAAACCTATCTGTGATTCTTTCACGCCTTTATTCCATCCACCACCATGAATATTGATAACAACAGGTGACGGACCTTTTTCTTTCGGAGGCAGGTACAAATCCATTTTGCCCTCCCAATCCCTTACTTTAGTATAAACTACATTTAACTGTGGGTTAAATCCTTCGGGCAATTCAACGGCTTTGTAAACAGTATCGGCCAACTGCGCAAAAACAAAAGATGAAATACATGAAAATAAAATGCTCGCAGCTAACAATTTTTTCATTGTAATCTTTTTTTATCTAATCATTAATAACCCGGATTCTGTTGAATAACTAATTGTGTGTTTGTATCAATTTCCCTTTGTGGTATCGGTAGCAATAAACGATCTCTTGTTACATTTCCCTGCAATTGTGCAAGTGTTGGCGTTGGCGCCAAATACAGCCGGTAATGTGCAAAATATTCATCGGCGAAATGGTCTTTAATAGTTTGTTCGGCGGTAATGGTGGTAAGCGTTGAATTAAACCTAACCAAATCAAACCACCTCTGGTTTTCAAATGCAAATTCTATTCTTCTTTCATTAGATAATGCTTGTTCAAATTTTGCCACTGTGTTAAGTGTTGCCATCGTATAATTTGGCAAGCCTGCTCTTACACGAACACTATTAATCAAATCAATACTGCCCTGAGTATATCCCTGCGCTTCCGCCATCATCAGTAAAATATCTGCATAGCGAAGTATGGGCCAGTCGCTTTCACCATCATCAACCAGCGTTACAGGAAAAAGAAATTTTTTCACATACCATTTGGCGGCGGTGCCTGTACCAAATACCCCAATGAGTGTTGGCTTTCTTAAATCGCCATTGGTGGCTGTATCCAAATCGGCGGTTGGATAATTTAATCCATCCCCATCCCCATTAATTACAGAAGAACCTGTACCAAGCGGTGCAAAGGTGTTGCCAAAATGAGAACCCAGTCCCAGGCCGCCGGCTTTAAAACGAACAGTGAAAATTATTTCGCTATTCATTTCATTAGTTATAGAAAACACATTGGCATAGCTGCTTTGCAATGAATAACCGCTATTAGTAATCACATCCTGTAATTGTGCAATGGCATCAGCTTTCCGGTTCAACGTTAAATAAACTTTGCCTAACAAGCCTTTTGCAGCCCAACTGCTGGCTCTGCCCACATTAGCTGCAACAACCTGGTTAAACTTTAAAGCGCTTAAAGAGGCAGAAGCTGTTTTTAAATCCGCTTCTATCAGTTTATAAATATCCGCTACCGATACGCGGTTTAATGTTTTTGCCTCGGGACCAGTAATTGGTTTATGGACCAGGAATACGCCACCAAATAAACGAACGAGGTTAAAATAATGATAGGCTCTAATTACCAGGGCTTCACCTGCCAATTGCTTGCGGTCGTTTTCCGAAATAGGAATAGTGATAGAGTTAAATGTCAACGCACCGCTTGCCGGATCATACACCACACCCAAATTCTCCAGCACGATATTGGTGTTGCGGATATTATTGTAAGTGGCAAGCCAGTAATTATATATCTGCTGTTGCGTGGTGGCAGGTATAAACATATCAAGGTCACTCAGGTCACGGTTGCCCGATGCTGTACTGCCGGGAGACCCCTGCTTCGCGTTATCGCTACGCAGTTCTGTAAACTGCCATTCATTAAATAAAGAACGTTGCATGCCATTGTAACAAGCTGTCAAGCCTGTTCTCACTTCCTCAAAGTTGGAGTAATAGGTATTAGCATTTTGATTTGATTGCGGGTAGAGATCAATTGTTTTTTTGCATGAGGAAAATTCAACCAGGCAAACTAACAAGATGATATAATATATACGTTTCATAAATAGTTTTTTTTGCTGGTTAAAAATTTATATCAAGGCCGAATAAAATAGTTTTTGGCATTGGGAATCCACCGCGCTGGTAACCATCTATCAATGGTGTGTTATAAGGCCCGGTAGTAAAACGGGCTTCCGTATTAATACCCCTGTAATTATCGGCATTATGGAAGTATAAATTTTGTGCGGAAAAGTAAACCCTCATGGAACTGAGGTGGATGGTTTTCGCTATTTTTTGCGGAAGCGTATAACCAACAATCACTTCACGCAAGGCGTAGTAAGAAGCATCTTCCACGACATAATCCGTCAGCATCCAATTAAAACCAACCGTGGAATAAGGCGTTTTGCCATCGCCGGGAAACATGGGGCTGAGCCAGCGGTTGGCGTTGTAATTTCTATTATACCTTTTTGTTTCGTTGTAGTTAGGATCACCGTTCACTAACTGTCCGCCCTGCGAACCCTGAATCAAAAAGCTAAGATCAAAAACTTTGTAAGTAAAATTATTGGTGAGGCCCCAATTGAATTTTGGATAAGGTGAGCCGATTCCGGTACGGTCATTCGCATCAATTTTTTTATCACCATTAAGGTCCACTAATTTTATACCACCGGGTACAAACACATTGCTTAAGCTACTTTTGAGACCTGCCGCTTGTGCAGCCGTAATTTCGGCCTGCGATAGCCATACGCCATCTGTTTTATAACCAAAGAACTCCACCAACGGTCCGCCTACTTTATTCAGATAAAGCTCTGTGCGTTCTCCCTGGTTTAACAGGAAAGCCTCTTCACCCAATTCCAGTATTTTATTTTTATTATGAGAGATGTTGGCGGAGGTTGTCCATTTAAAATTCTTTTTCCTGAGATTATTTGTAGTGATCTCAAACTCTATCCCACGGTTTTGCAAACTCCCGATGTTGTTCCAAAACTGTGGCACACCGGCAAAAGCCAGTGTTGATTGTTTCTGCAGTAATTTTTCCGTTTTTGATTGATAAACATCCACGGAAAATACCACTGCATTTCTGAACAATGCTACATCTAAACCACTATTGTATTGGAACGTACGTTCCCATGTAATATCAGGGTTCGATAAAATATCCCTTGAAGGTACAAGGCCTACCACACTGGCGCCGGTGCCTGAACCTAACGGGTAATTAGCGGAATATAAAAGATCAAGAAATGCGAAATCCACTATCCGGTTATTGCCTGTTGCACCATAACTGGCTCTCAACTTCAGATTGTTAAGCCAACCGATATCATTCAAAAATTTTTCTTGCGTAGCCACCCATCCTAACGAAACAGAAGGAAAGGAACCCCATTTATTACCCGGCGCAAAATAAGAACTTCCATCTGCCCGGTAGCTGCCGGAAAAAAGATATTTGTTCTTGTAACTATAACTAACACGTCCGAGGTAAGAAAGTAAACCAATCTGGTTTTTTAAATTAAATGTTGCTTCTTTTGATTGGTCAACCTGCAATGCTGTATTCAACGTGGTGATGTTATCACTTGGGTAATCAAGACCGGTTGTTTGTTCATCAGTGATCTTTGTTTTTTGCGCAGTGAAACCAGCCAGCACATTAAATGAATGATCATTAATTTCTTTATTGTAGGTAAATGTATTTTCCGACAGAAGATCAATAAAAAGCCGGCTATTATAAACACCCCTGTTAACATCGCCATCGCGGTTTGAGCTTCTTTTTGAAAAATCAAGGCCGGTAGTATAATTGATATATGTGCTGGCGAGTGTTTTAAAATCAAGCCCCGGCAAAATATTAATCGTCATATCGCCGGAAGTTTGCACCCTGTAATCATTGGAAGTAATTCTTCTTGTTTCCATCACAGACTTGGGAGTGTTGTTGGCTGTATTAAATGGATCAAGTGCTGCGGTGCTGGTATAAGTGGTTCCATCTGGCATCAGGCCGCTATAAATTCTTCCATTAAAATGACGGGCCTGTACAAAATCGCCAACTTTAATATTTGCCCATAATGGCGCTTGCGTTACAAACGCAACCGTGGCGGCTGTGTGATAAACAGGTAGGAAAGATTGGAAACGTACAAAATCTATATAACCAACAGAAGGCCTTTCTCTTTTTATATAAGAAGGGTTTAAATTGAAAGTGAATTTTATACGTTTGCTTAACTGTGCATCTAATTTTGTACGCAGGCTGAAACGATCATATTCACTGTGGTGTATCATCCCCTGGTCTTTCTGATATCCACCGGAAATAAAATATTTTACTTGCCTGCTGCCACCCGAAACACTCATTTGCAAATTGCGAACGGTAGCGGAACGAAGGGCTTCATCCTGCCAGTCAGTTGGGTAACCAACAATTGTATTCTCCACTATATACGCTGCTCTTTCATTGTTGGCAATTATGCCGGCACCTGTTGGCGGTGTAATGCTTGGATCTTTTACTTTCAAGGCTGCTTCATCAAACAACATCCTTGTATATTCTGAAGTAGTCATCATCGGGTATCTTTCATACGCCGATTTAGCACCATTGGAAAACTTGAATGAATATTTTGGCTTATCTGCTTTGCCGCTTTTCGTGGTAACAATAATAACGCCACTGGCACCCCGCGATCCATAAATAGCAGCCGAAGCAGCATCTTTCAATACCTCCACCGACTCCACATCGGCCATGTTAACATAAGCAAGACCATCGGGCACGGGATGACCATCCACCACTATGAGCGGGCTGGCACCGGCATTGATAGAGCTTAGTCCTCTCACACGAATTTTAGGATCGGCGCCTGCTTCTGAACTAATATTTTGTATCTGCACACCGGCAATTTTTCCCTGCAAAGCCTGGTCAAGTCTTGATACGGGTGTTTCATCCAGCTTTTCATTTCTGAATTTTGAAATGGCGCCTGTGAGGTGAGATTTTCTTTGTGTGCCATAACCAATCACTACCACCTCATCGAGGTCTGTTGCAGAGGAAATCAATGAAACATCAATAACTGTTTTTTCGCCAATGCTGATGGTTTGAGAGGTATATCCAACATAGGAAAAGACAAGCGTAGTGTTGCTCCTGCCAACTGAAATGGAGTAAGTGCCATCGGCGTTTGAAGTAACACCTGCACCCTGGTTACCGGCAATGATGTTTACACCCGGCAAGGGTTCTGCAGTTGTTTGATTGATTACTTTACCAGTGATGGTTTTGTTTTGCGCCACAGCCATACCACCCAGAATGATCAGTGTAAAGAGCAGGCATTGTAACTTTTTCATAATTGCAGTTTAAATATTTACAAATTTTTTTAATAAAATAAATGAAGGCGTAACTGTTTAGATTTTTCTCCGGCAAGCTTTTGCACATCATGCATGCATTGTTTGCAATTGAACCTGGTAGCAGCTTCCATTAATAAAGGATAGCCATCTCCAAATTCAAATGGTTTTATTTGAGGGCCCTCCCATATTTTTTCTTTTGCCAGGTATGGGTGCAATACATCAAATGCTTTTTTTAATGATTTACCTGAAGGACTTTTATAATTCCAAAGATCAATTCCTGTTTTTTCGGCCATTCGGGCAATGTTGAAAAAAGCTTCCATTACAAACACAGTATAATGCAGCGAGATGGTTCTTTCCATTTCTTTGGGAAAACTCCCTTGCGCATCCATTTGTTTATCTAATCGCTCCTGTGCATTCAATACGATTTTTTTTGCCAGCTCGGTATTTTCAGTGAACAATGCCATTGATAAACGCTGTGCATCGTACCAGGCGCCGTGATTGTTTTGTGCATTCAGTTCTTCTATCCCATTTTTGCTTGTTTGCATCCAGGTTAAAAATTCAGCAAACCATTGTTGCAATCCTTTATGATCATTCACTTCCCAAGATGCAGATTGCTGAAGCAAAGAGGCTGCATCAATCAGTTTTACAAAATGCCTGGTGTCTATCATGCCGGCGCCTCTTCCTGTATTTACACCTTTTATGGCTTGGGCAAAATTGAGGTTAGGGTTCATACGGGTTGCTGTATCTAAAAACCAAACTCGTATCAATTTCGCTGCATGTTCAGCATATTTAATTTCACCGGAAAAAAAATAAGCAAGCGCCAGTGTGTGTGCATCTGCGCAAAGCTTTGGCATATATTCTTTGTCTTTGTATTCTTTTACTTCAGGATTGGTTTGTCCGTCTTTCCTGATGTAAGGAAGCCCATCAGCTTTGTTGGGGTCGGGCCAGTGGTATGGCGCCAGACTCATATAGTCATGTTTATCACCGCTTGGCGGAATATGTTTTTTCTCCATCACACTCACAGGGCCAAAAGCCAACGCTTTGTCTGCATCATTCAGCAACATTTTATACGCAGGCAGTATCAATTTATCTTTTGCCTGAATGCGGGTTTTATTTTTTTGCATTGCCTGCATGTTAAGTGCATAAACAACAGGATTGCCTGGTTGCTTAAAAGTATTTGTTGCATGGCAATTAAGAATTGATAAACCAATAAAAAACAACAGCAGATTTTTCATACAGAGCATTTTAATTATTTGTTTTTACGCCAATCCTTTTAGGTGATGAAATAAATGTGATACAGATCCATGCTAATGGAACCATCAATGCAACAAGAACAAACAAAGTTGTGTAACTTGTTTTTGTAAGCGATGGAACCAATAGTGTTAGAAAGATGGTACCCGCAACAGCAGTCGTGCCGCCCATGCCTGATACTGTTCCTACATTTTTACCATTGAAATAATCTGAAGGCAATGTTTGCAGGTTATTAATAAGAAACTGAAAACCAAACAATGTAGCGCTGATCAAGGCGATGGCCATATTTATATGTTCTTTCAACTCCGTCATATAAAATGCGGTGGTGGCAAGAGAGAGCAGCATGATGACACAGCCAATGGTGATGGCGTTTTTTCGTGCTTTGCTTGCTTCCATTCCATTTTTTATTAAGGCAGAAGAATAAAAGCCGCCAGCCAGGCCACCGATGGCAGCAAATAAATACGGAACCCATCCAAATGCTCCTACCTGCCGAATGTCAAATGAAAATTGTTCTTTTAAAAAAGTGGGCAGCCAGGTTACAAACATCCACCATACCGGGTCAATAAAAAATCTGGAACTGATAATTCCCCATGTATTTTTGAATTGCAGTAGCGCCTTCCATGAATACACATTTACATCAGCTTTTACCCTAGATTTTTCCGCATTTATATCGAATATGTGACGCTGTTCTTCTTTAGTGATCCAGGGGTGTTTGTCAGGTGTATTCTTATTGATTATAAGCCAGGGTATGATCCATAGTAAGCCCAGGAAACCAATGTATAAAAAAGTCATTTGCCAGCCGGTCATTTGAAATGAATAAGCAATAACCGGCAGGGCTACCACCGAACCAAGAGAAGCGCCTGCACCAAAAATTCCCTGTGCGATGGCCCTTTCTTTTGCAGGAAACCATTCAGCATTACTTTTTGTGGCGCCGGGCCAGTTACCGGCTTCACTTACACCCAACAATGCCCGAAAAATACTGAACGATGTTATCGACCTGGCTAAAGCATGCAGAGAGATGGAAATACTCCAAAAAATTATACATAATGTCATTCCTATTCTTGTACCAATAGCATCCATCATTTTACCCGTCACGGTTTGGCCAATTGCATAAGCTACCATAAAAAAAGTAGTGATGTAAGCCAGTGCATTTTTGCTATCTGCATCAGCAATACCAAATTCTTTGTAGATATAGGGCCACATAATATTGATGGCGCTACGGTCAATGTAATTGATAATAGTCGCAATGCCTATTAGCCCAATAATCCACCAGCGAAGTCCTTTAATTTTCATACAGAAGCTAATCTTTAATTAGGGTTGAATAAAATCTTCCCGCATGGGACTGAAAACATCAATCAATACACCTGCCTTCCTGCAAACCGCGCCATGCAGCACATTGGAGGGAATGTAAAAAGCATCGCCTGTCCGTAATATTTTTTTTTCACCTGCAATCTCCACTTCAAAAATGCCGCTTTCTATATGCGTTATTTGCGAATGATGATGCTGGTGTACCGCACCCACACCGCCCTTTTCAAACTGCACTTTCACCACCATCAACTTGTCGTCATAAGCCATAATTTTTCTCCTTACACCTTTACTCATTTCCTGCCAGGCTATATCAGCATTGTTTATAAATACTTTTACGGTTTCAATTGTTTCCATTTCTTTTGGTTTAAATCATTATTAATAAGTGGCTAAGTGATATGTCAACTATAAAATGTCGCAACTTTTTTAACTCACGCCCACACAGCAAGCTGCGTGACCCCTCTCTGCTTGCAGAAAGGGGAGCCATCCGCCTTAGGCGGATGGCGGGGTGAGTTTTCTGAAGTTTCACGACGTGACATTAGTGATCAATTCATTTTTTTCCCATCATAAAAAACTGCAAAAGGACCCGTCCATGCAAATCCTCCCGCGGCGTGAACAGATTTTGTTTCAATATCCTTATTACTTTGAGCGATGATTAATTTATTATTATTCAACATTATTTCCGCCACTGAAAACTGTTCATCATGCTGCAACAGTTTTATGTTTTTTACAGATGAATAAGCGTTGGTGGAAAACTCAAACACCGGATCAAATTTTCCATGTATCTCAGTTACGTTCACAAATTTTTGGTTCTTTCCTTTTTTGCGGATAATGAAAGAAGGCTCGTGACGCAAATTAAAATTCGGGTCGTTGGCTCCTGACCTGGCAAAGAATATCTGTGCTGAATCATCAGCCAGGGATGAAATAGTATAATAGGTTTGATGATTTAAAAAAGTTAGCTGAACGAGTGTATCGGCAGCCCATGCCTCCGCCTCTTTCCATAAAAACTGGTAGCCGTTTTTTGTACCCAGCGTTTGCTGATTTTTTGTGTAAGCTTCATATTTAACTGAAGTGCTAATGAGGTGTCCGTTGTAATGAAAAGGAAGATCATACTGGTGTTCATTATTTGAAGTGGCATTGAAAATATCAACCAGCAATTTTTTAGTATCTGGCAATTGCAATAAGTAAACGGTTCGTTGAAGCTGCACATCTTTATACGCGTTCACTTCTTTGGCAGCCACTACCTGCAAGGCTGGATTGTTGATACTACTGAACAATTTTTGCGAATGAAATTTTTCTGCTTCTTTTTCTTTCCCGTCAAAATGACTTTTTTCATCTACCACAATTGTGTTGTGTGCTATGGTTTGTGCGGCGTAATTTTTTGTTTCCGGTAAATAACGTCCGCCATATTTTTGTTCTACCCCAATAAAACGGGCAGCACCATAATCGGTTAATATTTCATTGCCCTTGTTATATAAGCTGTAATTCAGTTTATCGTAATGTCCGTGCGAAAGTCCATGCGAAGTGTATTTATAAATTAAAGTAGTCAGTTCATTTTTTTTCCCGATCCTCATCAGGCTAACGCCACCCTCATCACCCTTCATGCCATCGGAATATTCAACAGAGCGATAGGGATATAAGGCTGGAATATTTTTACCGCCGGCAATAGCTGCCGCAATAGAAACACCACCCCTGTTTAAGATAACACGGTTTTGTTTTTTAGCAACAACCAGGAGACTGCTGTCTTTTCCATATTCATACCAGGCCACATCAACCGCTGTAACCAACTCATTGCTGGTAAAATCTTTTTCTTTCAGGGCATCATTCATTGCAAAGAAAGCGCCGTTGATGTTTGTTTGCTGCAAGCCGGCCAGCAATGCCTTATACAATATGCGATTTCGATGTTCAAATATTTTTAAGCCGGGCTGTGAGTTGTTGAGCGCCGTAGCAAAAACATAATAAGGCAGGATGGCGTAACGAACATAATAAGGCCCTTCTGTATAATAACCATCGGGAGAAAACAATCCATTCATCAATGCTATGAACCCGCTCCTTCCATCTTTTTTAGTGCCGTACAAAGCCATGTCCACATAGTCTTTATTGTCGGTGGCTACGCCAACAATACCTACACCTGCGCAGGCCCACACGGCATGGTTATGAATAAGATTAAACCAGGATGCAAGTTCTTTTGTAAAAAAATCAACCTCAGGTTTGAAAGCGCCATCCTCTATTTTTTTTCTTTCAGCAGTGTTTAGTGAATTATAAATAAGATCGTAAGCCATGCCGGCATATACAAGCCAATTTGCATCATTGAGGGCCTGCCAGAAAATCCGGCCGGGGGAAGTACTGGTTGCCTGCGGATGATTTTTTAATGTGGGATTCAGTGTTGCATATTTCAGCAAAATATCTTTAACCAATTTTGCATACCGGGCATCGCCGGTTAAATTGTGCAACACCCCGCTGTTAAACATCAGTGTATAATTAGCCTTGTGTTTATCATGCGTGTAACCGCCTGCAGGATCTTTGGGAAATGGAACATCAACCTCTTTACCAATCCATTGATCTACTTCTTTTTTTATTTCATTGTACGATTGCGTTAGCAGAGAATATCGATGAAGGTTTTTTTTCACTTCAGCCGCTTCCGTTTTTGTAAAAAAAGTAACCGGGTGCTGTGCCTGTAAAAAAGCAGTCATCATCGTCATCAAAATGGCTATCAGCAATCGCATACAAATTCTATTTTTCGTTTTTCAACTTTCAATTCGCTCAAGCGAAATAAGTTCCGCCGTTTATCTCCACACTTTCGCCATTGATAAAAGAAGAAGCATCGGAGGCTAAATACAAAACCAGGTCGCCCACTTCTCCTGCTTCACCTTCCCTGCGCAAAGGCGTTGCCGCAGCAACATTTGTTCTAACTTCAGGTTTAGTAAACGTGTTATGAAATGTGGTGTTAATCATTCCAGGAGAAACGCAATTAACACGAATGCCTTTTGGCCCCAATTCTTTTGCAAGACCTCTTGTTAACGTAAGCACACCGCCTTTTGCAGTGGCATAAGCAAGGGCGCCAAATCCACCGCCATCTCTCGCAGCCTGAGAAGCAAAATTTACAATAGCACCTCCATCACTCATGTGAGGAACTACTTGTTTAGTAACGAGGTAAACAGATTTCAGATTAACTTCTATCACAGCATCCCAAAATTTTTCATCCAGGTCGGCCAATACTTTTCTGCCCATTAAGCCGCCAGCTACATTAACAAGAATATGAATAGTGTTACCATAAGCAGCAACGCATTCGTCCACCATTTTTTTTACATCGGATGCTTTTGTCATATCGCCATGTACGGCTATGGCTTCACCTCCCGCGTCTTTTATAAGTTGAACTGTTTCATCGGCCAGTTCTTTTTTTGCCAGATAATTGATGCAGACTTTGGCGCCGGCAACAGCTAATTTTAATGAAGCCTGGCGTCCAATATCTCTTGCACCGCCGGTAACAATGGCAACTTTTCCTTTTAATGAATACATGTAAGCAGATGATTAATTTAATAACGAATGATGGGTGCAGATAAAATGAAAAGTCAACCTAAAAAATAATAAGCCGAAGGGTTGTGAAAGAAAAAGGAATTGGATCAGATCATTATTCTATAGCAAACTTTCAATTGTAATATTAAGTGATTTTAAAAGTGAACTGATTATTTTTAATGCAAATCTGGTAAAAAAAATACCGATAACGTTCCCGGTAACGATGCCGAAAATTTTAAGCTATGTTGAAATGAAAATGGTTGAATTATTTTTCAGCCAATACAATTAAATTCAAAAATAATATATTGCTTATCACATGATGGAGGAAATATAAAAAATTAATACCGGAAGCATTTCCGGTATCGTTGCCGGAATTACCGAATCTTATCTTAGTTTTGATCTTGAATCATTGTAACAATTGTATGATTAAGCCTGCCACTATTAAAGACATTGCACGTCAATTAAATATTTCCATTTCAACTGTATCAAGAGCCATGCGAAATGCGCCCGATGTAAATGCGGATACCAAACAAGCCGTAAAGACCCTTTCCGAAGAATTGAATTATCAGCCCAACAGGCTTGCTATTAGCCTTAAGCAAAAACAAACGCATAATATAGGCGTCATAGTTCCCAATCTTGATTATGTTTTATCAACCATGATAAAGGGTATTGATGAAGTGGCATTAGAGGCTGGATATACTGTAATGGTTTGCCAAAGCAATGAATCATTTGGCCGTGAAATTGTAAACACAAAACGCTTGCTTGAAAGTTTGGTTGATGGTTTTATTATTTCTGTTTCCAGTGAGACAAAAGTTTTTGACCATTTTAAAAAAATACAGGAGAAGCGAATGCCCATGGTGGTATTTGACCGTGTTACTCCTTTTTTGAAAGCGCCAGGTGTTAGAATTGATAATGAAGACGGAGGATTTCAGGCAACCGAACATTTAATTGAGCAGGGCTATAAACGAATTGCTATTTTAGCCGGCCCAAAAAATCTTGCGATCAGCAGCCAGCGGCTTGATGGCTACCTGAAGGCTTTAAAGAAGTACAAAATAAAACCCGATAACGACCTGATTATTTATTGCGACTTCAACCAGCAATATGCTTACAATGTGGCAAAGGATTTACTGAATTTGAAAAAGAGGCCTGATGCCATCTTCACCATTAGCGACCGCATGGCCATTGGCGCTATGCTGGCTATAAAAGAAAAAGGATTGAAAATGCCACAGGATATTGGCCTTGTGGGTTTCAACAATGAGCCGGTTGTGAATCTGGTAACGCCGGGCATCTCCAGCGTTGACCAGCCTGCTTTTGAATTGGGAAAGATGGCCGCCAAACTTTTTATTGAAATGATACATTATGATGGCGACATGAACGAAGTGGAAGAAGTATTGAAAGTCAAACTTGTAATACGCGAATCATCGCAAAGATTAATGCCAAGGAACGGGCGAGCCAAATAAATTTTTATGAAACGATTTGCTTTACTGAATTTTCTTTTATTAGTTACATTATTTTCAATGGCCTCAACCATTGTAGTAAACAATATTAATGAATTGAATGATGCCAATAAAAAGGCGCAGCCAGGAGATGTAATTATTCTTATACACGGTGAGTGGAAAAATGTAACTATAACGCTCAATTGCAGCGGCACTAAAGAAAAACCCATTACCATTAAAGCCCAAACAGCCGGAAAAGTTTTTATAACCGGCGCGTCGCAATTAAAGCTGGGTGGTAACCATTTAATTGTTGACGGACTTCATTTTACAAATGGTTACGCCGGTGATGATGCGGTTATAAATTTCAGGATCGATAAAAATCAGTTGGCCAACAATTGCAGAGTAACTAACTGTGTGGTTAATGATTTTAACAATCCCAAACGCATGGATGAAAACTACTGGGTTTCTTTTTATGGAAAAAATAACCGGCTGGATCATTGCAGTTTTAAAGACAAAAAAAATATCGGTGTGTTGCTTGCCATTATTTTAGATGATGATAGAAGCAGGGAAAACTTTCATTTAATAGACAATAATTATTTTGCCAGAAGGCCGCCACTGGCATCCAATGGCGGAGAAATTATCAGAGTGGGTGTTTCGCAACATGCTGAATTTAATTCCAACAC
>Ga0136612_10000594_pt1 | contig 13370 bp, 10 predicted proteins | sample AntDryUQ224A2306_2_FD_106644 | JGI IMG/M metagenome (GOLD analysis project Ga0136612, IMG submission 106644) | Polar desert sand microbial communities from Dry Valleys, Antarctica - metaG UQ224A (23.06) | ecosystem: Environmental > Terrestrial > Soil > Desert | place: Antarctica: Dry Valley...
GACGCACACGTTCAGCGCCTTGCCGTCGGGCGGCACGCGCTTGGACGGGCCCGCCGCGAGCAGCACGCCGTCGGCGAGCTGGAGCCCGCCCGAGCCGGTGTTGGGCGGGTTGCGAATCGTGTCGAGCTTGGCGAACGTGATCACGCTGAGCACGACGAGGATCACCGCCGCGCCGGCTGTCCAGCCGATCTCCACACGCGTGTTGCCGCGGATCTGGGCCGGCACCGCGCCGCGGCGGGCGCGGAACTTGAACAGCGAGTACAGCAGCGCGCCCTCCACGCCAACGAAGACGACGACGGCCACGACCAGCACGAGCTTGTAGAGGGAGTCGATCTCCTCCGCGTTGGGCGATCCCGACCCCGACTCGGGCGTGAGCAGGTCGGCCGACGCGGTCCCGGTCAGGGTCAGGAGCAGGCCGAGCGCAAGCAGCAGCGCGAGCCCCAGGGCGGGCGCGCGGCGGATTGTCCAGGACGAGGGACCCAAGGCCGGCGGGATTGTTTCATAGCGGGCGCCGGCACGAGGTGAAGATGGCGCGGCTCATCGACCCTCGAACGCGGGTTGGCGCTTCTGCACGAAGGCGCTGACCCCCTCGGCGAAGTCCGGGGAGCCCGCCATCTCCTGCTGGATGTCGGCCTCGAGCTCGAGTTGCTCGTCCATGCGCGTGTAGAGCCAGTGGTTGAGCTGGCGCTTGGCACCGGCGTAGGAGCGCGTCGGCCCGGCGGCCAGGCGGGCCAGCAAGGCCTGGGCCTCGGTCTCGAGCTCGGCGTCGGCAACGACGCGGTTGATCAGCCCCCAGTCCAGCGCCTGGCGCGCGGGGATCCGCTCGCCGAGCATGGCCATCTCGGCGGCACGGGCGATCCCCACCCGCGACGGGACGAACAGCGACGAGCCGCCGTCGGGAACCAGACCGATGTTGACGAAGGCCAGCAGCAGGTAGGCCGACTCGGCGGCGACGATGAGGTCGGCGGCCAGGGCCAGCGACAGGCCGATCCCGACGGCCGGGCCGTTGACGGCGGCGATCACCGGCTTGGGCATGTGGCGCAACCCGGTGATGATCGGGTGGTAGCGCTGCGTCAGGGTCGTGTGGACGTCGGGGTGGCCCTTGGGGGTCAGCTCGCGGGTGCCCATGTCCCTGAGGTCGGCGCCGGAGGAGAAGGCGCGTCCGGCGCCGGTGATCAGCACGGCCCGGACCTCGGGGTCGGCGCCGACGCTCTGCACGGCGGCCAGCAGCTCGATGCCGAGCTGGTGGTTCCACGCGTTGAGCGCGTCGGGACGGTTGAGGACGATCGTGACGGCGGCGCCCTCGCGGCGCACCAGGACGGTCTCGGGGTCGCTCATCGCCGCGGATCCTATGGGCCTGGCCGAGCGGTCAATGAGGGTTGACAGATTGGCGATGGTCAATGTATGTTGACGCCATGGACGCCGAAGCCGCACGCCTCGCCCAGCGCGTCGACAGCCAGGACCCGGCCAGCGGCCTGGCCGCCGTTGCCGAGCTGCGCGAGCTCGTCGAGCGCCTCGAAGCGCTGCAGGTCGACAACGCGCGCGCGCGCGGCTGGGCCTGGCAGGAGATCGGCCGCGGGCTGGGGGTTAGCAAGCAGGCCGTACACAAGAAACACGGACGGCGCGTGCTGCTGCGCCGAGGAGGTGGATGATGTTTGAGCGCTTCACGCGCGAGGCACGCGCGGCCGTCACGCGGGCCCGGGCCCACGCCGACGCGCTGGATCACGATCGGATCGGCTCCCAGCACCTGCTCCTGGCCGTGCTGGACGATGTCGACCTCGCCCGGCTCGTGGCGACGTGGGGCGTGGACGCCGCGTCCGTGCGCGCCGCCGTCCTGTCCGACCCGGGCGACCTCGACGCGCAGGCGCTGGCCACGGTCGGCGTTGATCTCGAGGCAGTCAGCAACCGGGTCGAGAAGGCGTTCGGCCCCGGAGCGCTGCGGCCGCGCCCGACGCGCCAGCGTCGTGGAGCCGAGTTCAGCCCCGGCGCGAAGGCCTCGCTCGAGCTGGCCCTGCACGAGGCGCTGGAGCTCGAGGACCACTTCATCGGGGTCGAGCACGTGCTGCTCGGCGTGCTTGCCGAGCGCGCGGGGCTCGGCGCTCGCATCCTCGCCGACCACGGCGTTCAGCTGCCGGCGCTGCGCGACGCGATCCGCGACGCGCGCGGGCGCTAGCGTGGGGGGCCATGTCGCGACCCGTCATCGGCATCGCCACCGCGCTCGAGCGGGCACGGTGGGGTGCGTGGGACCAGCAGGCGTTCCTGCTCGGTCGCAGCTACATCGACGCGATCCAGCGGGCGGGGGGGATGGCGCTGATGTTGCCCGCCGACCCGCAGCTGCGTGACGATCCCGACGAGCTGCTCGATCTCCTTGACGGGTTGGTCCTCGCCGGCGGGGCCGACGTCGATCCCGCCGCCTACGGCGAGTCGCCCCATCCCGAGACAGCGGGCACCGTGCCCGAGCGCGACGACTTCGAGGTCGCCTTGGCGCGGCGGGCGATCGAGCGCGACCTGCCGATCCTCGGCATCTGTCGCGGGATGCAGCTCATGAACGTCGCGCTGGGGGGCACGCTGCTGCAGCACCTGCCCGAGAGCCACGGCCACGAGGAGCATCGCCGCAAGCTGGGCTCCTTCGACAACGCCGACCACGACGTGCGCCTGCAGGAGGGCTCGATCGCCCACCGCGCCGCCGGTGAGGAGATCCACGCGACCAAGTCCCACCACCACCAGGGCATCGACCGCCTGGGCGACGGGCTCACCGTCAGCGGCTGGGCGACGGTCGACGAGCTTCCCGAGGCGATCGAGATCCCCGACCGCCGCTTCGCCCTCGGGGTGCAGTGGCACCCCGAGGCCGATGAGCGCAGTCGTCTGATCGCGGCGCTGGTCGCCGAGGCGGCCGCCGCGCGCGACGGCGCGCGCTGAGCGCGACGCCACGGATGAGCGTCAGGCGCTGATCGCGCAGAACGCCACACCGAGGCGGCGGTAGGTGTCCTGCGCGCGACGATCCAGCGTCAGGAGCGTGCGATCGTGGCCGGCGGCTTCCAGGGCGACCAGGCCATCGTAGACCGAGCCGCCGAACACACCCGCCTGGGCGAGCGTGGAGAGCAGCACCCGGTGGTCGGGATCGGCCAGGCGAAGGGGGCGTCGGCGAAGCGCCTCCCGAGCACGTCGACCGCGGCCGATGCGGGTGCCCCAAGGCCGCCCGGCTGACGGCACCGACCCGCTGAGCGTCGAGCAGGTGCGCCGGCTCGCCGAGCGGGGGCGGCGCTGACCGCCGACACCAGCCATCAGGCGGCCGCCGCGCGCGCTCGCTCCAGGCCGGCGCGGGCCCGCGAGACCAGGGCCTTGGAGCCCCCGGTCGTGACGTGCAGGCGTCGGGCGATCGTGGCGTGGGAGTCGCCGGCGATCTCGTGGCGCACGAGCGCATCGCGCTGGCGCTCGGGAAGGCGCTTGAGCCCGGTGACGAGAATGGCCATCTCCTCGGCCAGCACCGCGCGTTCGTGCGGGTCGGCGCTCGCATCGCGCAGGACCGGGGCGTGGAGCGCGAGGTCGCTCGTGCGCAGCGGACGACGCAAGAGGTCGAGCGCCCGGTTGCGCACGATCGTGTACAGCCAGGCGCGCAGCGCCATCGGGCGCTCGTCGGCGCGCAGGGCGCCCAGCGCGCGCACGAACGCGTCCTGGACGACCTCCTCGGCGTCGTGGTGGGCGCCGGTCAGCAGGCCCCGCGCAAACGCGGTCAGGCGCGGGGCGTAGCGCTCATGGATGGCATCGAAGGCGCGGTCGTCTCCGGCCCGCACGAGCTCGACGAGCCGCTCGTCGGGCTGCGTGCGGTAGGCGGTGGGGTGGGTCAGCAGCGTGCTCATGGCCCCAGCATCGGGGCGCCGCGGCCCCGTGCCCAGCCACCCTGGGTGTCCGTCTCACCCCCTCGGGGTGGCGCCAGAATCACCCTGGGTAGCCTTGACACCCGAATGCCCGACTCGCCGCTGAGGGCCCACAGCGCATCCCCCGCCGACCTGCGTGAGCGCATCGACGCCGAACGTCGCGGGTGCCCGTTCCTCGTGCTGCGCGACGGCGAGGGCGTTCAGCGCATCGTGCCGCTCGAGGACGAGGACGGTCGGCTGAGCATCGGTCGTGGCCTCTCCAACGACGTGGCCCTGGGCTGGGATACGGAGGTCTCGCGCTTGCATGCCGAGCTCGAGCGCATCGGCGGCCAGTGGACGATCAGCGACGACGGCCTGTCGCGCAACGGGACGTTCGTCAATACCACGCGCATCAGCGGGCGCCAGCGCCTGCGCGACGGTGACGTGATCGTCGTCGGGCGCACGACGATCGCCTACCGCCGCCCCGAGACCGAGGACTCGATGCCGACGCAGGTCGCCGGCGAGCGCCTCGGCCTCGGCGAGCTTCCCTCCACCCAGCGCCAGGTGCTCGTCGCCTTGGCCCGCCCCTACAAGTTCGACGAGTTCGCCTCGCCGGTCACCAACCAGGCAATCGCCGACGAGTTGCACCTCAGCATCGACGCCGTCAAGTCCAACCTGCGCGCGCTGTTCCAGCGCTTCGGCATCGAGCACCTGCCCCAGAACCAGAAGCGCTCGCGCCTGGTTGCCGAGGCGCTGCATGCCGGCGTGCTGACCACGCGCGATCTGTAAAGGAGTCCGCATCCGGGCAGTGCGCACTACGGTCGCTGACGTGTCGTACGTCCCCTTCGCCATCAGGCCCATGACCGAGACCGACGCGAGAGCGGTGGCCGCATGGCACTACCACGGCGACTACGTGTTCTATGACATGGATCAGGACCCCGACGACCTGGCCGAGCCGCTGGACCCCGCGCAATGGGGTCGGCGCTACTTCGCAGTCGATGACGAGCGCGAGCTCGTCGGCTACTTCGTCTTCAAGGTTCGCGATGGCGTCGCCGAGGTCGGCCTCGGGCTACGGCCGGACCTCACCGGTCGGGGGCGCGGAGACGCCTTTCTTCGCGCCGGGCTGTGCTTTGCGGCTACGACGCTGGCCGTGAAGAGCTACACGCTCGCCGTTGCTGCGTTCAATGATCGCGCGATAACGGTGTACGAGCGAGCCGGTTTCGTGGAAGTCGAGCGTTACCAGCACCGCACGAACGGCGGCGTCCACCAGTTCGTGCGCATGACCCGCGAACCACTCAACTCGGACCAACCCCGCGATTGACGGCGAGGCCGACGCTCAGCGAGGGCGGTTGCGCGAGCGTCTGGAGTACCACGCAGTAGCGCTCGGTGAGACGGATGAGCGTGGCGAGTTCCTCCTCACCGGCGTCGGTGTTCAGCTCGAAGCGCAGGCGCACGTTGCGAAAGCCGACGGGCGCCGCTTTGTCGACACCGAGCGTGCCCCGGAAGTCGAGGTCGCCCTCGGCGAGCACGCGCCCGTTTCACGGCCGCTCGCCTTCAGCGTCACGAGAGCTGCATCGGGGTCGTCGCGGTAGCGCTGCTTGAGCGGCGCCTGGAGGGTGCGCACGCCGGCGGTGTCCATCGCGCGAGGCTACCGGCCCCACCCGGACTCCTCCGTGAAGCGTCTGAGGTTGCGCTGGTCGCTGTCGGCGGGCAGGCAGCTACTCGAAGTCGATGCGCTGCACGACGCCGTCCGGGGGACTGGTGATCCAGACGTGGCGGTCGTGGACGTCGACGGCGAACGGGTTGGCGGCGACCTCGAGCGCCCGCCCGACGACGCGGTTGGTGGCGGGGTCGATGCGGGTCAGCGTGCTGGCGTTGCGGTTGGCCACCCACACCGCGCCGTCGCCGACGGCGATCCCATAGGGGCGGTCGCCGACGCCGATCACGCGGGTGCTCAGCGAGCCGGTGTCGATGCGGGTGACGGTGTCGTCGCCGCTGTTGGTGACCCACAGCGCGCCCTCGCCGATCGCCGCACCGGCCGGGTCGTCGCCGACGTTGACGAACTGCAGACGCCCGGTCTCGCTGTCCACGCGCGTCACCGTGTCGGCCCGGCGGCCGAGGACCCAGACGGCCCCGGCGCCGACGGCGATGTCCTGCACGCCGTCGGGCATCGCGAGGATCTTGACCGTGCGCCCGTCACGTGGGCTGATGCGCACGAGCTGGCCGGGCGTGCCGCGAATGCCGACCCACACCCCGCGCTCGCCGGTCGCGACGGCCACGACCTTGCCGATCGGCGGCAGCGCGATCGGATCCCCGACCGGACGGCCGGAGCGCAGGCCGATGGCCACCAGCGCCGGCTGGCTCTGGTTGACGACCCACAGCCGGTCGAACCCGGCCGTCGCGCTGGTCGGCGTCGCGCCCACGCGCGGACGCCGATTGGTGCGCTTCCCGCCGGGCGCGTCGAGCACGGCGAGGCGGTCGCTACCGGCGCGCGCCGTCCACACTCGTCCCGAGGCGACGACGACGTCGTTGGGCCGGGCCCCGACGCGCACGGTGCGAGCGAGCGTGCCGGCCGCAGCGACGCGGCTCGCCGGGCGAGCTCGAGGTCGTCGCTCCGTCGCCGGACAGCACGGCCGCCGCGATCGCGGCCAGCGCCACGACCGGGACGAGCGCCAACGCCCACACCCACGCCGGACGCCGACGCGCCGGCGCCGCGGCCGCGGTTGTGGGCGTCAGCGGTGGGGACGGGTCGGCTGATGGGCCCGCGCCCACGGCGATCGTCGGCACGCGCTCAGGCGACGGCGATGTCTGCGTGTCGGCCGGCGCGGCCGCGCCGGCCGACACGCAGACATCGCCGTCGCCTGAGCGCGTGCCGACGATCGCCGTGGGCGCGGGCCCATCAGCCGACCCGTCCCCACCGCTGACGCCCACAACCGCGGCCGCGGCGCCGGCGCGTCGGCGTCCGGCGTGGGTGTGGGCGTTGGCGCTCGTCCCGGTCGTGGCGCTGGCCGCGATCGCGGCGGCCGTGCTGTCCGGCGACGGAGCGACGACCTCGAGCTCGCCCGGCGAGCCGCGTCGCTGCGGCCGGCACGCTCGCTCGCACCGTGCGCGTCGGGGCCCGGCCCAACGACGTCGTCGTCGCCTCGGGACGAGTGTGGACGGCGCGCGCCGGTAGCGACCGCCTCGCCGTGCTCGACGCGCCCGGCGGGAAGCGCACCAATCGGCGTCCGCGCGTGGGCGCGACGCCGACCAGCGCGACGGCCGGGTTCGACCGGCTGTGGGTCGTCAACCAGAGCCAGCCGGCGCTGGTGGCCATCGGCCTGCGCTCCGGCCGTCCGGTCGGGGATCCGATCGCGCTGCCGCCGATCGGCAAGGTCGTGGCCGTCGCGACCGGCGAGCGCGGGGTGTGGGTCGGCATTCGCGGCACGCCCGGCCAGCTCGTGCGCATCAGCCCACGTGACGGGCGCACGGTCAAGATCCTCGCGATGCCCGACGGCGTGCAGGACATCGCCGTCGGCGCCGGGGCCGTCTGGGTCCTCGGCCGCCGGGCCGACACGGTGACGCGCGTGGACAGCGAGACCGGGCGTCTGCAGTTCGTCAACGTCGGCGACGACCCGGCCGGTGCGGCGATCGGCGAGGGCGCGCTGTGGGTCACCAACAGCGGCGACGACACCGTCACCCGCATCGACACCGGCTCGCTGAGCACCCGCGTGATCGGCGTCGGCGACCGCCCCTATGGGATCGCCGTCGGCGACGGCGCGGTGTGGGTGGCCAACCGCAACGCCAGCACGCTGACCCGCATCGACCCCGCCACCAACCGCGTCGTCGGGCGGGCGCTCGAGGTCGCCGCCAACCCGTTCGCCGTCGACGTCCACGACCGCCACGTCTGGATCACCAGTCCCCCGGACGGCGTCGTGCAGCGCATCGACTTCGAGTAGCTGCCTGCCCGCCGACAGCGACCAGCGCAACCTCAGACGCTTCACGGAGGAGTCCGGGTGGGGCCGGTAGCCTCGCGCGATGGACACCGCCGGCGTGCGCACCCTCCAGGCGCCGCTCAAGCAGCGCTACCGCGACGACCCCGATGCAGCTCTCGTGACGCTGAAGGCGAGCGGCCGTGAAACGGGCGCGTGCTCGCCGAGGGCGACCTCGACTTCCGGGGCACGCTCGGTGTCGACAAAGCGGCGCCCGTCGGCTTTCGCAACGTGCGCCTGCGCTTCGAGCTGAACACCGACGCCGGTGAGGAGGAACTCGCCACGCTCATCCGTCTCACCGAGCGCTACTGCGTGGTACTCCAGACGCTCGCGCAACCGCCCTCGCTGAGCGTCGGCCTCGCCGTCAATCGCGGGGTTGGTCCGAGTTGAGTGGTTCGCGGGTCATGCGCACGAACTGGTGGACGCCGCCGTTCGTGCGGTGCTGGTAACGCTCGACTTCCACGAAACCGGCTCGCTCGTACACCGTTATCGCGCGATCATTGAACGCAGCAACGGCGAGCGTGTAGCTCTTCACGGCCAGCGTCGTAGCCGCAAAGCACAGCCCGGCGCGAAGAAAGGCGTCTCCGCGCCCCCGACCGGTGAGGTCCGGCCGTAGCCCGAGGCCGACCTCGGCGACGCCATCGCGAACCTTGAAGACGAAGTAGCCGACGAGCTCGCGCTCGTCATCGACTGCGAAGTAGCGCCGACCCCATTGCGCGGGGTCCAGCGGCTCGGCCAGGTCGTCGGGGTCCTGATCCATGTCATAGAACACGTAGTCGCCGTGGTAGTGCCATGCGGCCACCGCTCTCGCGTCGGTCTCGGTCATGGGCCTGATGGCGAAGGGGACGTACGACACGTCAGCGACCGTAGTGCGCACTGCCCGGATGCGGACTCCTTTACAGATCGCGCGTGGTCAGCACGCCGGCATGCAGCGCCTCGGCAACCAGGCGCGAGCGCTTCTGGTTCTGGGGCAGGTGCTCGATGCCGAAGCGCTGGAACAGCGCGCGCAGGTTGGACTTGACGGCGTCGATGCTGAGGTGCAACTCGTCGGCGATTGCCTGGTTGGTGACCGGCGAGGCGAACTCGTCGAACTTGTAGGGGCGGGCCAAGGCGACGAGCACCTGGCGCTGGGTGGAGGGAAGCTCGCCGAGGCCGAGGCGCTCGCCGGCGACCTGCGTCGGCATCGAGTCCTCGGTCTCGGGGCGGCGGTAGGCGATCGTCGTGCGCCCGACGACGATCACGTCACCGTCGCGCAGGCGCTGGCGCCCGCTGATGCGCGTGGTATTGACGAACGTCCCGTTGCGCGACAGGCCGTCGTCGCTGATCGTCCACTGGCCGCCGATGCGCTCGAGCTCGGCATGCAAGCGCGAGACCTCCGTATCCCAGCCCAGGGCCACGTCGTTGGAGAGGCCACGACCGATGCTCAGCCGACCGTCCTCGTCCTCGAGCGGCACGATGCGCTGAACGCCCTCGCCGTCGCGCAGCACGAGGAACGGGCACCCGCGACGTTCGGCGTCGATGCGCTCACGCAGGTCGGCGGGGGATGCGCTGTGGGCCCTCAGCGGCGAGTCGGGCATTCGGGTGTCAAGGCTACCCAGGGTGATTCTGGCGCCACCCCGAGGGGGTGAGACGGACACCCAGGGTGGCTGGGCACGGGGCCGCGGCGCCCCGATGCTGGGGCCATGAGCACGCTGCTGACCCACCCCACCGCCTACCGCACGCAGCCCGACGAGCGGCTCGTCGAGCTCGTGCGGGCCGGAGACGACCGCGCCTTCGATGCCATCCATGAGCGCTACGCCCCGCGCCTGACCGCGTTTGCGCGGGGCCTGCTGACCGGCGCCCACCACGACGCCGAGGAGGTCGTCCAGGACGCGTTCGTGCGCGCGCTGGGCGCCCTGCGCGCCGACGAGCGCCCGATGGCGCTGCGCGCCTGGCTGTACACGATCGTGCGCAACCGGGCGCTCGACCTCTTGCGTCGTCCGCTGCGCACGAGCGACCTCGCGCTCCACGCCCCGGTCCTGCGCGATGCGAGCGCCGACCCGCACGAACGCGCGGTGCTGGCCGAGGAGATGGCCATTCTCGTCACCGGGCTCAAGCGCCTTCCCGAGCGCCAGCGCGATGCGCTCGTGCGCCACGAGATCGCCGGCGACTCCCACGCCACGATCGCCCGACGCCTGCACGTCACGACCGGGGGCTCCAAGGCCCTGGTCTCGCGGGCCCGCGCCGGCCTGGAGCGAGCGCGCGCGGCGGCCGCCTGATGGCTGGTGTCGGCGGTCAGCGCCGCCCCCGCTCGGCGAGCCGGCGCACCTGCTCGACGCTCAGCGGGTCGGTGCCGTCAGCCGGGCGGCCTTGGGGCACCCGCATCGGCCGCGGTCGACGTGCTCGGGAGGCGCTTCGCCGACGCCCCCTTCGCCTGGCCGATCCCGACCACCGGGTGCTGCTCTCCACGCTCGCCCAGGCGGGTGTGTTCGGCGGCTCGGTCTACGATGGCCTGGTCGCCCTGGAAGCCGCCGGCCACGATCGCACGCTCCTGACGCTGGATCGTCGCGCGCAGGACACCTACCGCCGCCTCGGTGTGGCGTTCTGCGCGATCAGCGCCTGACGCTCATCCGTGGCGTCGCGCTCAGCGCGCGCCGTCGCGCGCGGCGGCCGCCTCGGCGACCAGCGCCGCGATCAGACGACTGCGCTCATCGGCCTCGGGGTGCCACTGCACCCCGAGGGCGAAGCGGCGGTCGGGGATCTCGATCGCCTCGGGAAGCTCGTCGACCGTCGCCCAGCCGCTGACGGTGAGCCCGTCGCCCAGGCGGTCGATGCCCTGGTGGTGGTGGGACTTGGTCGCGTGGATCTCCTCACCGGCGGCGCGGTGGGCGATCGAGCCCTCCTGCAGGCGCACGTCGTGGTCGGCGTTGTCGAAGGAGCCCAGCTTGCGGCGATGCTCCTCGTGGCCGTGGCTCTCGGGCAGGTGCTGCAGCAGCGTGCCCCCCAGCGCGACGTTCATGAGCTGCATCCCGCGACAGATGCCGAGGATCGGCAGGTCGCGCTCGATCGCCCGCCGCGCCAAGGCGACCTCGAAGTCGTCGCGCTCGGGCACGGTGCCCGCTGTCTCGGGATGGGGCGACTCGCCGTAGGCGGCGGGATCGACGTCGGCCCCGCCGGCGAGGACCAACCCGTCAAGGAGATCGAGCAGCTCGTCGGGATCGTCACGCAGCTGCGGGTCGGCGGGCAACATCAGCGCCATCCCCCCCGCCCGCTGGATCGCGTCGATGTAGCTGCGACCGAGCAGGAACGCCTGCTGGTCCCACGCACCCCACCGTGCCCGCTCGAGCGCGGTGGCGATGCCGATGACGGGTCGCGACATGGCCCCCCACGCTAGCGCCCGCGCGCGTCGCGGATCGCGTCGCGCAGCGCCGGCAGCTGAACGCCGTGGTCGGCGAGGATGCGAGCGCCGAGCCCCGCGCGCTCGGCAAGCACGCCGAGCAGCACGTGCTCGACCCCGATGAAGTGGTCCTCGAGCTCCAGCGCCTCGTGCAGGGCCAGCTCGAGCGAGGCCTTCGCGCCGGGGCTGAACTCGGCTCCACGACGCTGGCGCGTCGGGCGCGGCCGCAGCGCTCCGGGGCCGAACGCCTTCTCGACCCGGTTGCTGACTGCCTCGAGATCAACGCCGACCGTGGCCAGCGCCTGCGCGTCGAGGTCGCCCGGGTCGGACAGGACGGCGGCGCGCACGGACGCGGCGTCCACGCCCCACGTCGCCACGAGCCGGGCGAGGTCGACATCGTCCAGCACGGCCAGGAGCAGGTGCTGGGAGCCGATCCGATCGTGATCCAGCGCGTCGGCGTGGGCCCGGGCCCGCGTGACGGCCGCGCGTGCCTCGCGCGTGAAGCGCTCAAACATCATCCACCTCCTCGGCGCAGCAGCACGCGCCGTCCGTGTTTCTTGTGTACGGCCTGCTTGCTAACCCCCAGCCCGCGGCCGATCTCCTGCCAGGCCCAGCCGCGCGCGCGCGCGTTGTCGACCTGCAGCGCTTCGAGGCGCTCGACGAGCTCGCGCAGCTCGGCAACGGCGGCCAGGCCGCTGGCCGGGTCCTGGCTGTCGACGCGCTGGGCGAGGCGTGCGGCTTCGGCGTCCATGGCGTCAACATACATTGACCATCGCCAATCTGTCAACCCTCATTGACCGCTCGGCCAGGCCCATAGGATCCGCGGCGATGAGCGACCCCGAGACCGTCCTGGTGCGCCGCGAGGGCGCCGCCGTCACGATCGTCCTCAACCGTCCCGACGCGCTCAACGCGTGGAACCACCAGCTCGGCATCGAGCTGCTGGCCGCCGTGCAGAGCGTCGGCGCCGACCCCGAGGTCCGGGCCGTGCTGATCACCGGCGCCGGACGCGCCTTCTCCTCCGGCGCCGACCTCAGGGACATGGGCACCCGCGAGCTGACCCCCAAGGGCCACCCCGACGTCCACACGACCCTGACGCAGCGCTACCACCCGATCATCACCGGGTTGCGCCACATGCCCAAGCCGGTGATCGCCGCCGTCAACGGCCCGGCCGTCGGGATCGGCCTGTCGCTGGCCCTGGCCGCCGACCTCATCGTCGCCGCCGAGTCGGCCTACCTGCTGCTGGCCTTCGTCAACATCGGTCTGGTTCCCGACGGCGGCTCGTCGCTGTTCGTCCCGTCGCGGGTGGGGATCGCCCGTGCCGCCGAGATGGCCATGCTCGGCGAGCGGATCCCCGCGCGCCAGGCGCTGGACTGGGGGCTGATCAACCGCGTCGTTGCCGACGCCGAGCTCGAGACCGAGGCCCAGGCCTTGCTGGCCCGCCTGGCCGCCGGGCCGACGCGCTCCTACGCCGGTGCCAAGCGCCAGCTCAACCACTGGCTCTACACGCGCATGGACGAGCAACTCGAGCTCGAGGCCGACATCCAGCAGGAGATGGCGGGCTCCCCGGACTTCGCCGAGGGGGTCAGCGCCTTCGTGCAGAAGCGCCAACCCGCGTTCGAGGGTCGATGAGCCGCGCCATCTTCACCTCGTGCCGGCGCCCGCTATGAAACAATCCCGCCGGCCTTGGGTCCCTCGTCCTGGACAATCCGCCGCGCGCCCGCCCTGGGGCTCGCGCTGCTGCTTGCGCTCGGCCTGCTCCTGACCCTGACCGGGACCGCGTCGGCCGACCTGCTCACGCCCGAGTCGGGGTCGGGATCGCCCAACGCGGAGGAGATCGACTCCCTCTACAAGCTCGTGCTGGTCGTGGCCGTCGTCGTCTTCGTTGGCGTGGAGGGCGCGCTGCTGTACTCGCTGTTCAAGTTCCGCGCCCGCCGCGGCGCGGTGCCGGCCCAGATCCGCGGCAACACGCGTGTGGAGATCGGCTGGACAGCCGGCGCGGCGGTGATCCTCGTCGTGCTCAGCGTGATCACGTTCGCCAAGCTCGACACGATTCGCAACCCGCCCAACACCGGCTCGGGCGGGCTCCAGCTCGCCGACGGCGTGCTGCTCGCGGCGGGCCCGTCCAAGCGCGTGCCGCCCGACGGCAAGGCGCTGAACGTGTGCGTC
>Ga0136612_10000595_pt1 | contig 13369 bp, 11 predicted proteins | sample AntDryUQ224A2306_2_FD_106644 | JGI IMG/M metagenome (GOLD analysis project Ga0136612, IMG submission 106644) | Polar desert sand microbial communities from Dry Valleys, Antarctica - metaG UQ224A (23.06) | ecosystem: Environmental > Terrestrial > Soil > Desert | place: Antarctica: Dry Valley...
CACGTAACCTGAAGAATCTTCTAGCCGTTCGACGAACACATCGATCTCGTCGCCTGGCTTGAGCTTGACCACTCCGTCGTGACCGGTGACCTGCTGGATCGGAAGCAAACCCTCCGATTTGTAACCGATGTCGACCACCACTTCCCCGGCGTTCAGCTTGATGACACGGCCGCGGACGATCTCGCCCTCGGCGAAGGTCGCCATTTTCTTGTCGTACAGGTCGAGGAGCTCCTCCATCCCCAGTCCCTCGAGGCCGTTACCGGTATCCACCGGCCGGCTCGGCGGCGCTTTCTTCTTTGCATCATCATTGGACGCCATGAACTGGGGAACCTCCGTCGACTGGCACGCGCACGCTTGTCTCGTCCGGGGCTTGCCGCACGATAAAGCAAAATCAACGTAAATTGTTGATACGCGTTGAAATCCGGATTTTAGCGGGGGGGTAAAAGGCAGTCAAGAAATGTAGCTGGTAGTTGGCAGCTGGTAGCTGGTTGGACCTCTCCGAGCCCACCCGCTACCAGCTACCTGCTACAGGCTTTCTTACCGACGCGACGATCCGTTCCACCACGGCGTCAACAGATAGCGCCGACGTATCGATCACCTCATAGCTCTCGTCGTAGCTCAGCGGCGAGTCTGCCCGGGTCGAGTCCTGCTCATCTCTCTGAGTGGATTCCGCGAGTACCATCTCGTATGGCACCGGGGTTCCCTTGGCGAGCAGCTCTCGATAGCGCCTGTCGGCCCTCACCTGCGCCGAGGCGGTGAGGAAGAACTTGTGCGGGGTCTCGGGGAACACCTGCGTGCCGATATCCCGCCCCTCCAGCACTCCGCCGCTCCGCCTGCCAAGCTCCTGCTGCAGGCGGACCAGCAGACGCCGGACTGCAGGCGCAGCTGACACATGGCTCGCGGCCATGCTCACCTCAGGGGTCCGGATGAGTGTGCTGATGTCTTCCCCGTCGAGCAGCACTTTCGGCCGTTCGCCCGGAACGAACTCGATCTTCCGGGCGGCCGCGAAGGGTTCGAGGGCGGCGACATCCTGAACACCGATCCCGGCCCGTATGGCAGCCAGGGCGATTGCCCGATACATGGCACCGGTGTCGATGTGGGGGATGTTGAGCTCGCGTGCTACGAGACGGCTGGTTGTAGTTTTGCCGACCCCGGAGGGGCCGTCGATGGCGACAATGAGCGGGACAGCCACTACCGGGTCCGGGCCGCGCTTCGCGGCTTCGCTGCCGTCCTGGCGGCGGTCTTCGAACCGGCCTTCTTTGCGGACGCAGGTTTCTTGCGGGACGCAGCAGCCGGCTTCTTTCGCGACACGGGACGCTGCGTGGTGCGCCGCGGTTTGGCCGGCTCCTTGAGCGTCGCGAGCAGCTTCACTTCGTGCTTGGTCAGCTCTCGCCAGACTCCGGGAGTCAGCTTCGGATCGGAGATCGGTCCGATGGCCACGCGTTTGAGTTTGGAGACCGGATGGCCGACCGCCTGGAACATCTTGCGGATCTGCTGGGTGCGGCCCTCGCGAAGACGGACCTCGAACCAGCTGTTCCCTTCGTCGTCCGACTTGCCGGTGGTGCGCATCGGCGCGATCTCGCACGGCAACGTCCGTTTGCCATCCAAGGTGATGCCGCGCTCGAGTTTTTCCACCAGACGCTGCTCCGGCACACCGCGCACTTTGACGTGATAGGTCTTCACCGATCCGTGCTTGGGGTGGGAGACCTGAAAGGCGAGCTCGCCATCGTTGGTCAGCAGCACCAAGCCTTCGGAATGAAAGTCGAGACGGCCGACCGGATAAATCCGCTCGCGGATTCCGCGAACCAGATCGATGACTGTGCGGCGGCCCTGCGGATCTTCGACCGTCGTCATCACTTCTTTGGGTTTGTACAGAATGATGTAGCGATGCGGTTCAGCGTGCGTGATCAGCTTCCCGTCGACCTTGATGTGGTCACGGTCGGCATCGGCACGGGTTCCGAGCTCGGTGACAATACGTCCGTTCACCGTAACCCGTCCCTCCCGGATCATCGTCTCCGCTAATCTTCGCGATGCGATGCCTGCGTGGGCGATGATTTTCTGCAGTCGCTCCTGTTGCATTCACTCTCGGTGCTGATCGCTCGACGATTCTAACTCGACTTCGCCGACTTCCTCTTCTTCTTCAGCTTCCAGCGACGTGCCACTTTCGACGACGTCGGATTCGGTGAGCGGAATCTCGCTGGTTTCCGGAGTCTGTTCGGCGTCCTTGATCGACGCCACCAGTTCCTCGGCGAGGTTCTCTCCGATCAGATCACCGAACTCCTCGAGGCGCGGCAGGTCGACGATGTCATTGAGTCCGAAGTGCACCAGAAACTCGCGCGTCGAGCGATAGAGAAACGGACTGCCGACGACGTTCTTGCGACCCGAAACCCGGATCATGCGACGCTCCAGAAGCGTGCGAATGGTCTGCGTCGAGTTCACGCCGCGGATGTCCGATACCTCCGGCGCCGTGACCGGCTGACGGTACGCGACGATGGCCAGCGTCTCCAGCGCCGCGATGGAAAGCCGGTTCTCCCCCTTCTTGGAAAAGTACTTGCGGAGAATGGAGTCGTGCTCCGGTCGCGTCGCGTAACGCCATCCCCCGGCAGTCTGTTCGAGGATGAATCCGCCGAGGTTCGCATCGAGATCGCGACGGATCTCCTCGAGCTCAGTGACGATCGTTTCGATTGCCAGATCGTCGAACGCCTCGGAAAGCTCTTCCACCTTCACCGGCTCGTTGCTGACGAAAAGGATCGCTTCGAGGCCTGCTCTTAGTTCGTTCATTTCTTCAGGGCCTCTCTCAACTATTCTCAAACAGCGCGAAGGTTTCTTCGCCGATTTCCTTTTCAGTTCTCGCCACCAGGATTTCTCCGAAGTTGTCGGACTGCTGCAGCGAGATGCCGCCAAGGCGCACCAGCTCCAGCATCCCCAGGAAGATGGCGATCAGCTCGTTGCGATCGCGGCCCTCCAGGAACCACTGCAGGCGGATGGGAGTCATCTCAGCCAGCTTCGCGTTGAGCTCGCGCATCTTGTCGGAGACCTTGTGGACCAGCCGCTGCAGCGCGATGGATTGCGGATGGGCTTCCTTGTAGCGATTCAGCGCGGTGCGAAACGCGTCGATGAGATCGAAAAGTGAGACCTCGCTCATGTCGATTTCGGACGCATCCATCCCCGGCTGCTTGACATTCGGGCGCTGCCACATGCCCATGCGCAGCACGTCGGTCTCGGCGAACGATTCCGCCACCGCCTTGAAGCGCTGGTACTCGATCAGCCGGTCCACCAACTCCTTGCGCGGATCGTCGATGTCCTCATCGGCGTTCTCGTCGCGCGGAAGCAGCATCTTCGACTTGATGTGGATCAGCAGCGCTGCCATGTAGATGTAGTCGGCTGCCACCTCGAGGTCGAGCTGCTCCATCGTGTCGAGATAGCCGGTGTACTGCTGCGTGATGGTCACGATGGGGATGTCGTAAATATCCACCTTGTGCTGCTTGATCAGGTGCAGCAGCAGATCGAGCGGCCCGTGAAATGACGGCAGAGTGATCTTGTACGCATCGTCGCCTTCGTCTTCGCCCTCCGCCCCCTGCGGCATCGGCTCCGGCACCGGAGCGGCGGGCTTCTCTTCTTCGTCGGTCATGGTGGTCATCGGAATTCGGGGTACTCGACCTTCATCGCAGCGCGCACGAGGGCCATCGTCTCGGCGGCGCGGCCGCGAGCTCGCTGGTTTCCCTCACGGAGCACGTCCCAGACCAGACCGGGATCTCGCTCGATCTGTTCACGGCGTTCGCGAATCGGCCGCAGGCTCTCGATCATGATCTCGCTGAGAAGCTTCTTGTCATCGACGCAGCCGATCTGAGCCGTGCGGCATTCGTGATCGACGCGACCGATTACCTCCGGATCCGAGAAGAGCTTGTGAAACTGGAAGAGGTTGCAGATGTCCGGGTTGCCGGGATCCTTCCGGCGGATCCGGTTCGGGTCGGTGAACATGGTCATGACCGCCGCACGGATCTCGTCGGCCGACGCGGTCAACCCGATGGTGTTGCCGTACGACTTGGACATCTTCCGCCCGTCGAGACCGGGCACCTTCGGCGTCTCCGTGAAGAGCGGCAGCGGCTCCGGGAAAACGTCTCCGTAGAAATTGTTGAAGCGGCGTACGATCTCGCGCGAGAGCTCGAGGTGAGAGGCCTGGTCCTCACCGACCGGAACGTGGTTGGCCCTGTAGATGATGATGTCGGCGGTCTGCAGGAGCGGGTAGCCGAGGAAGCCGTAAGTGTTGAGATCCTTGTCCTGGAGCTGCTGCTGCTGGTCCTTGAACGTCGGGACGCGCTCCAGCCACGGAAGCGGCGTGACCATGGAAAGCAGAAGGTGGAGCTCGGCATGCTCCTTTACTTCCGACTGCACGAAGATCGTGCACTTCTGCGGATCGAGCCCGGCCGCAAGCCAGTCAGCGGTGGCCTCGAACGTGGCCTGCCGGATGTTCTTCGGGTCGGCGTAGTCGGAAGTCAGCGCGTGCCAGTCGGCGATGAAGTAGAAGCACCGATAGGAGTCCTGAAGCCGGACCCAGTTGCGAATCGCTCCAAAGTAGTTGCCGAGATGAACACGGCCGGTAGGCCTGAGGCCGCTGAGGACGTAGTGGGTCTGTTGATTCAATCGAGTCTCTGAAAACTGAACGGCGGAGTGTAGCAGTTACCTGGAGATGAGTGGGTAGTTCCCACTACCCAGTCATCTCAGTCTCGCGACGCGGTCGTAGCCGCCACACCGAGCAGCCGTTGCGCGAGTTCCCCGGCCCGAACAACGCCCTCCCGTTCCATCAGCTCGATCGCGGCGTCGCGGGACTTTTCCATCAGGTCGTGATCGCGCAGGATGTTGCCGAAACGGAAACGCGGTACTCCGGACTGGCGGGTGCCGAGGAACTCGCCGGGGCCTCGAAGCTGCAGGTCGCGCTCGGCCACCTCGAATCCGTCTTTCGACTGCTCGAACATCTCCAGCCGCTGCAGCGTTTCGGGAGCTGCTTTCGGGTTGCGGATCAGCACGCAGTACGACTTGCGGTCTCCGCGGCCGACCCGCCCGCGGAGCTGATGCAGCTGCGAGAGCCCAAATCGGTCTGCGTCGACGATCAGCATGATCGACGCGTTTGGCACATCGATCCCGACCTCGATGACGGTGGTGGCCACAAGGATGTCGAGATCGCCTTTTTTGAAGCGGGCCATGGTCTCGTCCTTTTCGGCGGACGACATCCGCCCATGCATCATCCCGACGCCCCGGTCCGGAAAGCGTTGCTTCATCTGCTCGAATCCTTCGCTGAGCGGCTTGAGGTTGAGCTTCTCGGACTCTTCGATGATCGGATAAACGATGTAGACCTGCGCGCCGCCGGCGATCTCGTCGTCGACGAATTTGTAGACGCGCTCGAGTTGCGATGCCGGGCGGAGCACGGTCTTGATCCGCTGCCGGCCTGGCGGGAGCTCGTCGATCACCGATAGCTCGAGATCGCCGTACATGACCAGTGCCAGTGATCGTGGAATCGGCGTGGCGGTCATCACCAGGATGTCCGGCGTATCGCCTTTCGCAAACAGCCGCTGGCGCTGCTCGACGCCGAATCGATGCTGCTCGTCCACGATGGCCAGCCCGAGCGACTTGAACACGACCTTATCCTCGAGAATCGCGTGCGTGCCCACCACGAGCTGGATGTAGCCTTCGCGCAGGCCGGACACGAGGGTCCGCCGCTCCCCCGCCGTCATCGACCCGCTGGCCCGGGCCACGACCACGGAATGGTCAAGTAGTTGACGAATCCGCTGGTAGTGCTGCTCTACCAGGATCTCGGTCGGCGCGAGCAGCGCCACCTGATGCCCGTTGCGGATCATGATCATCGCCGCGATCAGTGCCACGATGGTCTTGCCGCTCCCGACATCTCCCTGAAGGAGCCGGTACATCGGCCGTTCGTCGCGAAGGTTGTCCGCAATCTCGCGTAGCACACGTTTCTGTGCACCTGTGAGCCGGAATGGGAGCACCCTCTTCACTTCCTCCCGCAGTTCACCCGTGACCTCGATGCGGCGGCTCTTCTTCTTCACCTCTTCCGTGGCCCGGCGGACGCGCAGCACGAGCTGGAACGTGAAGAACTCCTGCAAGACCACACGCAGATGCGCCGGCGACCGATACCTGAGGAACTCCTCGGTGAGCTCAGCGGGCTGATGAATGGCCTGCAGCGCCTCGCCAAGGCTCCCCACGCCGAGGCGCTCGCGGATCTCCGCCGGCATCGGATCCTCGAGTTGGGGAACCGTCTCCAGCGCCTGCTCGACAATTTTCCGGAACGCCTTCGACGCGATGTTTCCGACCTTGGAGTAGATCGGGACGATGGCCCCTTCGGCTTCCGCGTCATCCTCGATTTTTTCCCAGTCCGGGCTCTCCATCTGCACGCGCCCTACGTGAGAGAGGCGCGGCTGTCCGTAGACCGCAAGGCGGTCGCCGCGCTTGATCTGATCGGCGAGGTAGGGCTGATTGAACCAGACCATCATCACCGTCCCGGTGCCGTCGTCGAACATGGCCTCGAAGATCTTCATCCGCTTGACCGGGGAGACCTTTGCGCCCGCGGAGATGACACGACCGCGCAGGAGGACCGGGTGATCGAGGTTGATGCCGAGGTCTGCGATGCGCGACGGATGGCGGCGATCTTCGTAGCGGTAGGGGAAGAAAGCGAGCAGGTCGCGTACGGTCTCGAGCCCGGCCGCGATCAGAACCTCAGCGCGACCGGGACCAACGCCCTTGAGAAACTTGATCGGAGTATCGGGGGTGATGGCAGCCACGAATCAATTGTGGCGCATGCTACCGCCTGTGGAGTGCGGGGCCGTTCAGTCGAAGACAACCTTCATCGAGACCAGACCGATCTTGACGAGGTCGCCGTTGTGCAGCGTGACGGGGATGCCGGTGGGGATGCGCTGTTCGTTCACGTACGTGCCATTGACCGTGCCCACTTCTTCGAGGACGTGGTATTCGTCCCCCCCTTTGAGAATCTTGGCGTGACGGCGCGACACCGAACGATTCGTATCGACGGCGGTCAGATCGACGTCGGGCAGGATTCCGGTGACGGGATCGGCGCGGCCGATGGAGGTTTCGTCACCGCTGCTGAAAAAGAAAGCGGTCCCGCTGGCGACGTCGATGAGGCGGTAGCGCGTCATCTTGGGCGAAGGGCCCTCATTCGTGGAGCTCATCTCCATCTGGTCGGAATCGACCTCGCGCCCGACCAGGCGTTCCAGGAGAGTGTTCGCCTCGCGCAGCCGCTTCGAATACTTGCGGATGATGCGAACGGCGATTTCGGGATTCTTGCGCAACATCTCATCGAAGCGCGAGCCATTGATCACGACGAGCTTCACATCGGTCTTGGCCAGGGCGTCAGCAGTGCGCGGAGCATTCTCGAGGAGGGCCATCTCGCCGAAAAAGTCGCCCTTCTCGAGGTGCGAGAGAAGATGGGACTCCCCGCCGATGTGTTTGATGATCTCGACCTCTCCCTCGGCGACGATGAACATGTCGGTTCCGAGGTCGCCCTGAGAGAAAATCAGGTCGCCGGTCGAGTAGGTGGCGCTGGAGTCCTTGACAGGATCCTTGCCGCCCGTGGTCTTGAAAACGGCTTTCATGCCGTGACGATCCTCATTGCACAAGTCGCTCGGTGATGGTGAAGCTGTTGTCGCTGGAGTCGAGACGGACGTGGGCTCCGACCGGCATCAGCATGTTGTCGCCCTGGTGACCGAACGGAAAGTTACGCACGGTCGGGATGCCGCTCGATCCAAAAAACTCGAGCAAGAGAGAATCGATCTCTTCCTCACTCCCGCACCCTTTCAGCTTCCCGATCACCACGCCTCGTATGTTCTTCATTCTCCCAGACAGCCTGAGGTGGGTCAACATGCGATCGATGCGGTAGACCGATTCATCGACATCTTCCCAGAACCAGATTCCGTCATCGACCCAGTAGTCGTAGGGCGTACCGATCAGCGCAGCGGTGATGGAGAGACATCCGCCGAACAGCACACCTTCCGCGCTGCCCGATGTAAGGATGTCGCGACTGTCGAACGTGTAGGTCATCGGAGCTTCGCCGCGGAGCGCAGACCAGAACCACATCTCCCGGCCCTGCGAGAGTCCGGCGTGAAAGTCGAGATTGAGCATCGGTCCGTGAAACGTGGCTACACGCGCGTGGAGGGCAACGGCCTGATGGAGCGCCGTGATGTCCGAGAAGCCGATGATCGGGCGCGGATTCTCTGCGATGGCGGCGTAATCGATGCGATCGAGGATGCGCATCACGCCGTAGCCGCCTCGCGAGAAGAGGAAGGCGTCGTATTCGGCAGACCTCAAGTGACGGTTGAGCTCTTCTACGCGTTCATCATCGGTGCCGGCCAGGTATCCGCGGTGCCGATGTTCCACGTTCGGGGCGATGGTGACTCTCGCGCCAGCTGCCTCGAGGTGAGCTGCAGCCTGGCGAATCCGGTTGATATCGGAAGGTCCGGCCGGCGCGAGAACGGCGAAGTGCGGATTGAGTGGTAGCGAGCGCGGTTTGTTCAGCATTCGATTGCAAGTTCAAAAAATGTGGAGCGGACCTGTAAGCCGAATTCTGTAGCCCCTCCGCTCTCGCTCGGGGGATGAGAATCATTCGTCTGCCACTCGCGTTGCCGCGGTGGTCGAGCAACCTACCCGGAAGCTTGTACGGACACGGGCGAGTCCACTGCTTCCCTATTTGGTCTTGCTCCGCAGGGGGTTTGCCATGCCGCCACCGCTCGCGCGGGACGCGGTGCGCTCTTACCGCACCATTTCACCCTTACCTCCGTAGACCTTGCGGCCCACAGTCCGGCGGTATCTTTCTGTTGCACTTTCCGTCGCGTTACCGCGCCTGGTCGTTAACCAGCCTGCTGCCCGTAGGAGTTCGGACTTTCCTCCGCATCGCTGCGGCGATTCTCCGGTCCGCCCCACGCATCGGAGAGTAACACCGAACCACTTCACCGCAGAGCTCTGTGCACCTCTGTGTCTCTGTGGTGAAGACTTTCGCGATAAATCAGTCGTGGTAAATGATTGCTGTTTTTAGACTTACAAACAATGTCGGCATGCCGACATCAAAAAGTCTGCGGTTTTCTGTACCTTCGCAGGAGCACCATGAAGAAGATCCCCACGACCACCACCACCAGCAGTACCAGCCACGGCAGGAAGATCGCCAGCACGGCACTCACGACAGCGAACACGTCTTCGACCAGCGAGATCACCGGGTTCGCGACTCCGGCGGTCGTCGCCGTGCTGGCCACCCGCAAGGATGCCTTCGCGGTATGCGTAGACAACGCCGCCCCGCCTCCGATCACGCTTGCCAGAATGACCGCGCCCTGCGGAAGCTCGTTCGCCGTCGCAGCCCATCCCACCAACGCCCCTGCTGCCGGTCGTACGAACGTATGGACCATGTCCCAGACATGATCCACGGCTGGAACCTTGTCTGCGACGAACTCGATCGCGTAGAGCACGCCGACCGTGATCAGTACCGGTGTCGACGAGAAAAACTCAGCCAGCTGGCGATCGAACAGGCCCGGTTTCCATCGCGAGATCAGCCCGAAAACCAGGAGCGTCGCATATGCGTTCACCCCCGCGCCCAGTCCCAGGCCGAGCGAAGTCAGGAGCGCCGTCATCGCGGCACCATCACTACGGCTGGATTCGACTCCCTGAGCGCGGCAGGAAGCTGGGCCATAGACCGGTCCGCATCGGCCCGCGTTGGGAACCCTCCCCAGAACATGCGGTAGCAGGCTCGTCCTTTGAGTGAAATCGGAATGAACCAAACCCGATCCGCAACCCCGCTCTGCAGCGCCTTCGTCACGTTGACAGGATCGCACACGATCGCGAACTGCACCGTAAAGTTTCCGGTCGGATTGGCAGCGAACTCACGAGCCATCGTGTCGTAGCGCTCGCGGAGCTCGGAGCCGGAGGCCGCTGGCGTGGTCGCGATGGGAGGGGTCTGACGTGGGGTGCCTGTCGGTTGTTGGTTGTCGGTCGTCGAAGTGGTGGCCGTTGCTGTCGGCTGCGGTGGTTGAGCGGGCTGGGTTGCAGTCAGCTCCACGATGGTCGATGTCGCGGGAACTCCCGGTTCAGCGGTCGCGGTTTGCGACGCCATGGTCGTGACGTTGGCAGCCACTGGAGCAACCGGTGGCGTCGCTCCCCGTCCGTTCCACCACGTCCAGCCATAATACGAGCCGGCAGCCAGGATGAAGATCACCATCAGCGCCACGAGAAGGCCGAAGCGTCGCGGCTCCCTGGTTTTGACCGGCACTGCTGGCCGCCGGCGCATCGTTGGGCTGGATCCGAGATCGGAATCGGCCGGGGATTTTGCCGGCTCCGCATGAGTCTTTCGCGCGGTTTCAACCTGGGCAAGATCGAATCCCCACCCCGGCTCCTCCGTCGGCTTGACCGGCTTCGGTGCTGGCGTCGTTACCAGCGTTTCAGCGGGCTCCAGAGCCCACGCAGGCATCCCGATCTCGGGCTGCGGCTCCATGATCGGGTCAGCGGGCGGGATCTCGTAAGCGGGAATCGACAGAGCCGCCGGTTCTACTGCCTGCATGGAGATGGAGGCCGGGAGCGGCTCATCATCGAGATCGAAGGACGGCATGGCAGCGGGAGATCCCCAGGCGTCCGAGGCGTCGGCCACCCCGGCCGACTCGAACCCAGAGGGCATGGCGGTGGCGCTGGACTTCTTCTGCAGGATTCCCAGAACGAACAGGGCCTGCATCAACTTGAACGCGTTGAATGTTTCCTGACGGGAGGCGTTCGCGACTTCCGACGCGCTGCGCGTCCCATCGACCTGGGCCATGATGGCTTCGGCATCCTCATTCAGGCCGAGCCGGGTGAACAAGGCCTCGTGGCCGGGTGCCTTCTCGAAGACGCGGCTCCCACTGTCGAGCGCGCGTTCGAACTTCTGACGATCCTGGTCGGTGACGATCATCTCCACCAGCACCTGCGGAAGCGGGTACAGCGTCCCCTCGTCACGTTTCGGAAGGTAGTCGGCCACGATGGTGAAGGAACCGGCGTTCCACTCATCGATGGACCGGATCACGTTGATGATCTGGATGCGGCGTCCCCAAGCCAGCTCCTTGCGGGTGATGAACCCGAGGTTGAGGAGTGCATCTCCGAGCGTCTCGCTCTCCTTTCGCTTGGCCAGGGCCTGCTTGACGTGTTCCTTGCTCACCTTCCCGGCTCGCATGAGGATTTCGTCGACGCTGTCATTCCGGTCGTTCGTGCTTGCGGAAAGCACGTCGCCGGACTTGAAGTAGACGATCTTGATGACCCCGTCGTTCTCGAATCGGATTGCGCCGGTGAACTTCTCGCGCCACAACTCGACAAGACGCGCGACCAGATTGATCTGCGCGATTTCGCCTTCTAACATTCTTCCCCCGCTCCCCCGTTTCTGGGTAGGCAGTGATTATCGCATCACATGTTTCAACAAACGTGCAGTTCGTCGTACAGCGACTGGCCGACTTTCTTCCCGAGCACGTTGATGAGATCCTGCGCCGAAGCCTGCTTCACTCCGGACACGCTGCCGAATCGCTCGAACAGCAGACGCTTTCGTTTGTCGCCGATCCCCGGCAGCTCGTCGAGCGCGCTGGTGAGCGTCCGTTTCGAACGCCGGCGCCGGTGCGACGCAACCGAGAACCGATGGGTCTCGTCTCGAACCGTCTGCACCAGATGAAGCGCCGGATCGCGACGCTCCAGCCGGATCGGCTCCTCACGCTCCGGAACATAAAGTTCTTCTTCACGTTTTGCCAGCCCGGCGATCGTGATCCCCTCGATCCCCAGACGGTTCAGCGCGGTCAACGCGGCGTTGAGCTGGCCACGTCCGCCGTCGATGAGAATCATGTCCGGCAGCGGCTTGTCCTCCGCCAGCACTCGCCGGTACCTTCGATCCACCGCCTCAGCCATGGAGCGGAAGTCGTCCGCGCCGACCACGGTCCTGATGTTGAAAATTCGGTACTGTTTCTTGTCGAACTTTCCGCGGTCCAGAACCACCATCCCGGCAACCGAATCGCTTCCCTGGATGTTGGAGATGTCGAACGACTCGATCCTCTGGATCTCGCCCTGATGGCCGAGGACCTCCCCGAGGCGGGCCGCCGCGACCTGCATTCGATCCTGCTGCGACTTTTTGAAGCGTGACTCGTGGGACAACCTCGCGTTCCGGTTCGCCAGCTCGATCCGGTCGACAGCCTTCCCCCGCTGCGGGTCCCGCACGGCCACCTTTCTGGCGGCCTGCTCGGACAGCCAGGCCTCCAGCAGCTCCTCGTCTTCGATCGGGAAAGGGATCAGGATCTCCGGCGGTATGAAAAGGTTGTCCTGGTAGTAGCGCTGCAGGACCTCGCTGAGGAAATGGCCCGGCTGGTAGTCGGCCACTTTTTCCCAGAACAGCTCACGGCGGTCGACGACGTTGCCGTCGCGCATCACGAAAAGCTGCACAGCGACGTCCCCTCCCTCCTCCCACAGACCCCAGACATCGAGGTCTTCGTCCACTGCGGAGGCAACCTGCTGCTCCGCCTGGACCCGCTCGACGGTGCGGATCAGATCGCGATAGTAGACCGCCAGCTCGAAGTTCTCTTCCTTCGCAGCGGTTCCCATCCGGGCGCTGAGCTTGTCCTGCAACTGCCTGGTCTTCCCCCCGAGGAAGAGCACGACATCGTCGACCATGTCGCGATAGGCCTCCGGTGTGGTCAGACCGACCACGCACGGTCCGAGGCACTGATGCATGTCGTAGTAGAGGCAGGGTCGTGGCAGGGCGTTCTTGCCGGCGGTGATGTCGAGGTCGCAGCTGCGGAGCTTGAACTGGTCGGCGACCAGTTTCAGGAGACGCCTTGCGGTCCCGGCGAAGAACGGTCCGTAGAACAGGTCCCCCTTCTTCCGGTCCACCCGTCTTGTGAAGACCACCCGAGGATAGTCCTCGGACATGGTTACCTTGAGGTAGGGGTACGTTTTGTCGTCGCGAAGGAGGATGTTGTATCGCGGCTGATGGGTCTTGATGAGGTTGTTCTCGAGGAGGATGGCCTCGAGCTCGTTGTTCGTGGTCACGTAATCGATGGTGTCGATCTCGTGGACCAAGGTCATAGTCTTGGTATCGCGGGCTCCCCTGCCGACCAGATAAGAGTTCACGCGATTCTTGAGGTTTCGCGCTTTCCCGACGTAGATCACCTCGCCTGCGCTGTTCCTGTGCAGGTAGACGCCCGGGCGGTCGGGTAGCTCCTTGATCCGCGCCTTCAGTCTGTCCGAGCGATCCATGGGGGCAGGATAACAAGGTGGTCCTGTTGCGCATTCGCTCCGTGCTTCATCACCCACACGCTCCATGCTTCTCGTGGAGGACAGGCACTCCTGCCTGTCGGGGGAC
>Ga0136612_10000597_pt1 | contig 13365 bp, 7 predicted proteins | sample AntDryUQ224A2306_2_FD_106644 | JGI IMG/M metagenome (GOLD analysis project Ga0136612, IMG submission 106644) | Polar desert sand microbial communities from Dry Valleys, Antarctica - metaG UQ224A (23.06) | ecosystem: Environmental > Terrestrial > Soil > Desert | place: Antarctica: Dry Valley...
GGAGAATCCCGTCCACGATCATCTGCGCCAGCGTGCGCGCGGCCGACAGCTCGTCGAACGCCGGATCGGTTCGTCCGCGGAACAGCTCGCCCACCGGACTGTCGGCGTTGTTGACCGCTCCACTATACCCGCTCGGCCTCGGACCCAGCAGCGACAGCACCGTGTCGGGAATGGCGAGCTCCGTGGGCTGAAGCGCGGCGAGCAGCGCGCTCAACGCGGCGCGTTGACGCGGACCCGGTATGGGACGCGTCGCCGTCTGTGCGTCCCCGCGCAGCGTGTTGGCGTACTCCATGCCGCCCAACGTCTTGGTGACGCCGTTGAGCGCGAACCGGTGCCAGAAGTAGAGGGGCGCGAGTCGCTCCTGCAGCGTCGCCACCGGCTCGCCGACACGAATGTTGCGCAGCCCGAAGCGCGACAGCGCCGCTCGTCGCACCGCGGTCTGGTGCTGCAGGAACTCGGGCGCCGTGGCCGCATCGTCCCACAGGTTGGTGCGCGGATCGCTCGCGCTCTCCGGACGCGCATCCGCGTCGCTCAGGTAGAGATATCCCTTTCGCAGCCCTTCGGCGACGATCGCGGCGAGCGAATCGCGCTCGGTGCCGGGCGGAAAGATTCCGTAGCCCCAGCGAATCGCCCACACGTCGTAGTCTCCCGGGCCCGTGCCGTACGCCGACGAGAGATCGATGTCGCCTTTTGCCGAGAGTCGCACGCGCGGCGCGGGATAGTCCATCACGGACGACCGCTCGTTCGTGCTCGCGATGTAGTTGTGCTGGAGCCCGATCGTGTGCCCCACCTCGTGCGCCGTCACCTGGCGCACCCGCGCGAGCACGAACGCCGTGTCCGCGGACGCCGCGTCGGCGCCCATCAGCGCTGCGTACAGGTTGTAGTCGGTGCGTGCGCGATGGCTATCCATGCGCGCCATGCCCTTGATGATCTGCCCCGTGCGCGGATCGCCCAGCGAGCCGCCGATGGACCAACCGCGCTCGTTGCGATTCTCCCACTGCACCACGTTGTAGCGGGCATCGATCGGGTCGGCGCCCTCGGGTAGCAACTCGGCCCTGAATGCACCGGGCAGGCCGGCCCGATCGAAGGCGCTGCTCCAGAATCGCACGCCGTCGAGCGTGGCTTGACGAACCGGCTCGGGAATCCCGCGGTCGACGTAGAAGACGATGGGCGACTTGATGGGCGAGCGCGGATCGTTCGGGTCGACCCGCTCCAGTCGATGCCGCGAGATCCAGCGCTGCTCGAGTGCCCGCTGGATCGGCTGGCCGTAGTCCTTGAACGTAATGCCGTAGAATCCGACGCGCGGATCGTGCAGTCGCGGGGCGTACCCCCCGGGCAGCGGAAGCAACGAGATATGCTGGCGGAGCGTGAAGGCGTGTCCGTCCGGCACGATGCGACTCGCGATACCGCCGGGCCGGCCGGTCATCGCGAAGGTGAGCGACACATCGATCTCGCTGTTGGTCGGATAGCCCCGCGTCCGCGCGCGATCGATCGACGATCGGTCGCGTGCGATGCTGTACGACCCCTGGTTGAGGCGCGACATGGTACCAGCGACGTCATTCCAGTCGCGATACGCGACGTCGGTGAGATCGACGAGGATTCGGTTCCCCTCCTCCGCCAGTACCGGCAGCGCCGCCACGGTGCTCGCCGGAAAGCTTTCTTCCACGCTCCGGCGGTGCGCCGCGTCGTCGAGCGACGTGCGGAAGCCCGTATTCTCGAACACCATCTGCACCCTGTCCCCGTCCCGCTCGAATCGCACGATCTGGTCGGAGCCGCTCGCGCCGCGGTCGAGGCCCACCGGGTTCGATCCGAACCCGGTCGCGAGACTCACCCAGAACAGTGCGCGCATCGGCTCGCGCGGAAGCTCCGCGTACAGGCGCCCCTGCTTCGTATCGAGATGAAGCGGTACGAAACCGTCGCGTCGCTCGAATCCCGTCGTGCGAGCGGCGATCGTCGTCGCGGGAGCGGTCGTGGTCGGGGGAGTGGCCGTGACGGGCGTCTGTGCATGGACCACAAGCAGCGGCGCGCCGAACAGCAGGCATCGCCCGAGCAGCAAGCCCGCACGCGTGATTGGCAGTTTCATATGGTGGGATGGAGAGTCGTGGCCTATCGATCCGTCGTGCCGCGGAGAATCCCGTTCCGCAGGCGAAGCGCGCGCGGCGACGCCGAGGCGTCCTCCGTGATCCGGGGCGCACCAGGAGCGTAGACTAGCCGCCCGTCCAGCGTGAGCTGCTGCTCGCCGCGGCGGACGACGATTGGCAGCGCGGCGCCGCTGCTTCGGCCGACATAGGCAGCGCGGAACTTCGCGCCGAAATTGGCGTCACGCACATCGATGTCGCCGACCCGCAGCAACAGGTCGCCTGCGCGCACGCCCGCTACGGCTCCCGCGCCGCCCGGCGTGAGCTCGGTGACCCGCACCGCTCCAGCCGCGTCGCCCGTGGTGCTGATGCCGAGCCGAGGCACGCTGTCACGTTCGATGCGGAGGCCGATGGTGCGTAATGCGTCGGTCCACGGATACGGCTCGCGTCCATCCACGTACCGGCGCGCGAAGTCGTCGAATGACCGGCCATTGGCCGCGCGCCGCACGGCACCCCAGAAATCCTCGGACGTGAATCCGCGTCCCGCCTTGTACGTCGACCGATACAACTCGCGCATCACCTGGTCCAGCGATCCACGATTCTCGCTCGCGTCGCGGATGGTGATGTCGAGCAGGAGACCTGCCAACGAGCCCTTCGGGTAGTAGCTGTATTCCGTTCCGTCGCGGGGATGCACCCAGGTATTCACCGACGCATCCTCGAGCGCGAACGAGACGGTGTTCTCGATCTCGGCGATCTTGCCCGTGGTCAGCGCGTAGAAGCCGGCCGCGTCGATCACGCCGCCGCGCACCTCGGTGAGATCCGCGTAGTAGTCGGTGATGCCCTCGCTCACCCAGAGCCAGGGCGTGGGCTGGGGCCGGTCGTACGCGTACGGCACCAGCTCCGCGGGCCGGAGCCGCTTCACGTTCCACGCATGGAAGATCTCGTGCGCATAGAGCGACGGCTGGAAGTCGCTGCCAACGAATCCGGGCGCGACGATATCCACATGCGAGCTCGAATGTTCGAGCCCACTGTATCCGCCGTAGCTCGAGTCCACGATCTGAAGGAGTGTGTAGCTGTCCCATGGCGTCTCGCCGAACACCATCACCTGCGCCGGAATGATGCGCTTGAGCTGGTCCCAGGCCTGCGCGCGGGCCGTACCGGAGACACTCCCGGCGGGATACGTCGCGTACCGCACCGTGGTTCCAGAGATCGATGCGCTGTCGAGGTCGAACCGCCCAACGAACACCGGCATGTCCACGAGATCGTGGTAGTTCGCTGCACGATAGGTGCGGGCGGCGCCAGCCGGCTGCATGCTCGTCGCAACCCGGAAATCCGGATCGGTCCGAATGGTGACGGAGGCGGCGAACTCCTTCGATCGGCCTTCCGGATACAGGAAGAGGTTCGTTCCATTGAACAGCGCGAAGTCGGGGCGCGTCCACGCCATCGCGTTATCGAGTGTGTCCGCCAGATAATCGAACGTCAGCGACACTCGGCCCGCACCTGACGGACGGATGCGCCAGCTATCCGAATCGAGCTTGTCCCACCGGAGTTCGGCACCGTCCTGCCTGGCGGCGAAGCCGAGAACGCGGCTGCTGAAGTTGCTGATCTCGTAGGCGCCGGGCGTCCACGCCGGTAGTGACAGCACGACGGGAACGAGCCCGCCCACCCCGAAGCTCGTCTCGACACGCACGCGTCGCGTGGCGAGCGCGCCGCGGTCTGCCGTCACCTCGTACCGGACATCGGTGATGGCTGCCGACGCCGTGGTATCGGCGAGCGGTCGCTGCGCGATCAGGGGATGGGCGAACAGGGCGAGCGCCACGGCGGTACGAACGCAGTAACGTTGCGAAACGAAGAACATGACGGGGACGTGTGTGAGTTTCGGTGCGCGGAGCGTCTCCTCGATGGGCCGCGACGCGAGCCCGCAATCATCCCATGATCTACGTCGAGGAACACTCATGCGAAAGCGCATCGTATCATCCGGTGTCGGAATCATCACATTCTCGCTCGTCCTCGCGATGCTGGCCATCGCCTGTGACCGTGCGCCGGACTCTCCAGATCGCACCCGCGCCGAGGCCATGATGGGCGCCTCGGCCGCGTCCACCGGTGATGCGCCCGGCGTCATGTCACAGCGCGACGCCTCCACCGAAGGCCCCATATCGGAACGCATGCTGATGGCGCCACCAATGGCGACGAACGCGTCGTCCGTGAAGGCGAACGATGTCGGTGGAATTTCCTTCGGCGCGCCGATGCCGCTCACCGACCCGAGCGGAGCCATGCTGATTCGCAACGGCCAGGCGAGCGTCGAGGTGAAGCGGATGGACGACGCGGTCACGAAGCTACGGCAGGCGGTGGCGCAACTTGGCGGATTCGTGGCCAATACCTCCATCGTGGGCGGCAAGGAGGAACACCGTTCGGCGAGCATCGAGATCCGGATACCGAGCGCGCAGTTCGACGCGGCCGTCATCGCGCTCGCCACAATCGGTACGGTGGAGTCGGTGTCGGCCACCGTGCAGGATGCGGGCGACGAGTACGTCGACCTCGGCGCCCGTGTGGCGAATGCGCGACACATGGAAGCACGCTTGCTCGAGATGCTGGCCCGGCGCACCGGCAAGCTCTCGGAAGCTCTCACCGTGGAGCAGGAACTCCGACGCGTGCGCGAGGAGATCGAGCGATTCGACGCGCGACTCAAGTGGATCGAACGCCGCGCGGCGATCAGCTCGCTCCAGATCACGCTGCATGAGCCGTCGTCGGTGCTGGACCGACGCGGACCGAGTCCGATTGCCGAGGCGTTCGCCGAAGCATGGCGTCGCGCCGTGGGCGTCGTCGCCTGGTGCATCGCCTCACTCGGCGTGTTGGTTCCGTTTGGGCTGATGCTGATGGCCGCACTGCTGCTTGCACGGCGGCTGTTCCGGCCGGGCGCGCCGTCTGGCGTCTCCGGAGCGTGACCCACCATATTCGCGCATGACCCTGCCAACCGAGCACCGAACGCCGGGGACGACCTTCTCCCCGTACATCCCAGCCACCGACGCGCCGAAGGAATTCAGCGTCGGCGCGATCGTCCTTGGCGTCCTGCTCGGCCTCGTCTTCGCCGCCTCGAGCGTCTACCTCGCGCTCAAGGTGAGCCTGACGGTGAGCGCCTCGATTCCCATCGCGGTGCTCTCCATCACGATCTTCCGCTACGTCTCGCGGGCGTTCGGCGTGCAGCCCGCGACGATCCTGCAGAACAATCTCGTGCAGACGACCGGCTCGGCAGGCGAGTCGATCGCGGCGGGCATCGCCTTCACGCTGCCCGCGCTCCTGCTGCTCGGGTACGAGTTGCCATGGACCACGGTGATGGCGATCGGCATCGTCGGTGGCATTCTTGGCGTGCTGTTCCTCGTACCGTTGCGGCGCAGTCTCATCGTGAAGGAGCACGGCGCACTCAAGTATCCCGAAGGCACAGCTTGCGCGCAGGTCCTGATCGTCGGCGAGGAGCGCGGCGTACAGGCGAAGACCGTATTCATGGGCTTCGGGCTCGGCGCCGCATACAAGTTCCTCAATGCCGGCCTCCATCTTTTTCTCGAAGTACCGCGTCGCGCCTTCACGAGCCGTCTGGCCAATGGACAGACGCAGCTGTTCGGTGAGATCCAGGCCGAGATCAGCCCCGAGCTCACCGGCGTCGGCTATATCATCGGTCCGCGCATCGCCGGCTTCCTCTTCGCCGGCGGCGTCCTGTCATTTTTCTGTCTCATTCCCGCCATCAAGCTGTTCGGCGCCGGACTCACGACGCCCATCTTTCCCGCCACGACCCTGATCGGTGAGATGTCGGCGGCGCAGGTGCGATCCAACTACGTGTTCTACATCGGAGCGGGCGCCGTCACCGCCGCGGGGCTGATCAGCCTCGCGAAGGGGCTGCCCACCATCTGGGGCGCGCTGGTTGCGGGGCTCGGCGACTTTCGGGGGACGAAGGGCGGCGAGGGCGTGGCGCGCACCGATCGCGACCTGCCGATGGGCGTCGTTCTCGTGGGCACGCTCCTCTGTCTGGTTGCCATGGTCGTGCTGCCCCAGATCGGGATCAACATCGCCGGTGGTCTGCTCGCGCTGTTCTTCGCCTTCCTGTTCGTGACGGTGTCGGCGCGGATCACCGGGCAGATCGGTTCGTCGGCGAATCCGGTGTCGGGCATGACCGTCGCCACGCTGCTCCTCACCTCGCTCATGTTTCTCGCCGTCGGGTGGGTGGGCATCGAGCATCGCGTCCTGGCGCTGTCGATCGGTGGGGTGGTGTGCGTGGCCGCGAGCACGGCTGGCGCCACATCGCAGGACCTGAAGACGGGATTTCTCGTCGGGGCGACGCCGCGCTACCAGCAGATCGGCCTGCTGATCGGCGTGACGGCCAGTGCGCTGCTCGTTGGTGGCATCATCCAGTTCCTCAACGACGCGAAGACGACCATCGTCGCGAAGGATTACCCCGGCGTGCAGGTGTCGGCGATCGAACCCGAGTCGCGGTTCGCGCTCGCGAACGGCCGCCTCGTGCCGGCGAGCGAGGCCGCCGGCGCACCGAGCTATCGGGTGGGCCGACTGTACGAGCAGACCGGTAATGCGCTCGCGGGCAAGTATCTCGTCGACGACGCCGGCGTGATCAAATACGTGGTGGACCCCGGTGTGGGTGGACGCGAACGAGTGAACTACGATGGGCGGGAGATCGAGAAGCTCGACTCGCCCAAGGCGCAGATCATGGCGCTGGTAGTGGACGGGATCCTGACGCAGAAGCTTCCGTGGGGTTTGATCCTCGTGGGCGCCTTCCTCGCGATCGCGATCGAGCTGGTGGGAATTCCCTCGCTTCCAGTCGCCGTGGGTGTCTATCTGCCCATCTCCACTTCGGCCGCCATGTTCATGGGGGGCGTGATCCGCTGGCTCGTGGACCGGCGCCGGAATCCGGCCGAGCGTGAAGGACCTGACGCGGACTCGGGTCCCGGGGTCCTCTTCTCGTCGGGGCTCATCGCCGGCGGCGCCATCATGGGAGTGCTGCTGGCGGGCCTCGCGGCGCGGCAGTGGGATCAGTCCTTCAATCTGACGGCTGCCGTGGGTGCGTTCGGGGAGAGCAACGTGCTGTCGTTGGTGTTCTACCTCGTCCTGTTGGCGGTCCCGCTCTACCTGGTGGCGCGGCGCGTGCAGCGAACCATCGGCTAACACGACAGCTTTGCCGCCCACGGGCGAGTGGAGCAAGGGGACGGATCATGGCCGGGAATGCGAGGGTCCACATCAGGCTGATGGCGCTGGTACTGGTGTGCGGCGCGCCGCTCGCGCCGGCGGGCGCACAGTTGCTTCCGGCCTCGCTGGTGGGGGTCGTGCGCGACTCCAGCGGCATCGCGATTCCCGCCGTGGAGGTCCGGTACAAGGGCACCGACTTCCTGTCGGTGCGCACCAACGATTCTGGCGGGTTCCGGATGATCAATCTTCCCACCGGACTCGCCACCGTGTCGGTGCGCCGGATGGGTTTCGCTCCGGCGACCGCGGAGGTGCGGCTGCGCTCGGGCCGCACCGATTCGCTGGTCTTCACTCTCACGGCACTGGCGACGACGCTGGCCGGTGTGCTGGTGGAGGACGAGTACGAGGCGCGCTCCCGACGGCTGCTGGCGGGGTTCTGGGAGCGGCGCTCACGCGGATTCGGCTACTACCTCACGCGTGCCGACATCGAGCGACGCGCCGCGCACGAGTTCGTCGATCTCGCGCGCATGGTGCCGAGCGTGACCATCAGCACGCGTGGCGGCCGGAAGACAATCCGGATGAATCGTGGAGCGGGCCGCGATTGCCCGCCGCAGTATGTCGTCGACGGCATGCGCATCGAGGCCGGCTCACCTGACGAATTCACGCCACAGGACGTCGAAGCGGTGGAGTTCTATTCCGGACCCGCCACGGTGCCACCGCAGTTCGCCCCGCGCTTCAACTCGTACACGTGCGGAGCGATCGTGATCTGGACCCGACTGCCGGGAGCCTGACCCCCCGTCGGCCGGTTGCCCAATCGGGTTGCGCGCCTGCAGTTTTCGCGCTCCCCTCAACCGGCCCGCATGTACTCTCGCCTGCTCCTCGCCCTCGTGCTCGCTCCCCTCGGCACGATGGTCGCGCAACGCTCGGCGCCCCCGTCCGCCGATCTCGTCGTCACCAACGCGCGCATCCATACCGTCGACGACGCGCGACCGATGGTCGCGGCCATGGCGATCCGAAATGGAACGATCGTCTTCACCGGTTCGGTGCGCGAAGCGATGGCGCTCCGCGGCGCCACCACCCGCGTCGTCGACATGGGAGGCCGAACCGTCATCCCGGGGATGGTGGACGCGCACGCGCATCTGCTCGGACTCGGTCAGTCGTTGCGCAACGTCGACCTGGTCGGCACGAAGTCGCTGGACGAGGTGATCGCTCGCGTCGTCGAACGCGCGAAGGGCCAGCCGGCCGGCGCCTGGATTCTCGGGCGCGGTTGGGACCAGAACGACTGGAGCGATACCCGCTTCCCCACACATGACGCGCTCTCGCGTGCCCTGCCGAACAATCCGGTGTGGCTCACACGGGTGGACGGGCACGCCGGCTACGGCAACGCCGCCGCGATGCGCGCGGCCGGCGTCACCACCACGACCGTGGATCCGAGTGGCGGCAAGATCGAGCGAACCGCGACACGCGAGCCGACCGGCGTCTTCATCGACAACGCGAAGTCGCTCGTCGAGCGATCCATCCCCGCACCGACGCGCGAGGACAACCGACGTGCCATTTCCGCTGCCATCGCGGAGTCGCACAAGTGGGGGCTCGTCGGCCTGCACGACGCGGGCGAGTCGCGCGCGACCATCGACCTGATGGAGGAGATGGCGAAGGCGGGCCAGATTCCCTTCCGCCTCTACATCATGGTGGGCGACGATTCGGCCGCGATCACCCATTACCTCGCGCGCGGGCCGCAGAGCGGATTGTACGACAATCGCCTCTGGATCCGCTCGTTCAAGCTGTACGCCGACGGGGCACTCGGGTCGCGCGGGGCAGCATTGCTGGAACCCTACAGCGACGACCCCAACAACCGCGGTCTGCTCCTCAGCGCTCCCGCTCACATTCAGGACGTCGCCGCGCGGGCGCTGCGCGCCGGCTTCCAGGTGAATACCCACGCCATTGGCGACCGCGGCAACCGCGTCGTGCTCGACGCCTACGATGCCGCGCTCAGTGCCAATCCCGCGGCCGACCATCGCTTTCGTGTCGAGCACGCCCAGATACTCAGCCACGACGACATTCCACGATTCGCCGCGATGGGCGTGATCCCATCCATGCAGGCGGTGCATCAGACGAGCGACATGTACTGGGCCGGGAGCCGCCTCGGGCTCGGACGCGTCCTCGGCGCATACGCGTGGCGCTCGCTGCTGAATACGGGCATCGTCGTGCCCAATGGCAGCGATTTCCCGGTTGAAGCGGTGAATCCGTTGCTCTCCTTCCACTCCGCCGTCTCGCGTCAGGACGCCGAGAACTGGCCCGTTGGAGGGTGGATGCCCGAACAGCGCATGACTCGCGACGAAGCGCTCAAGTCGATGACGATCTGGCCGGCGTATGCGGGATTCCAGGACGCGATCATGGGTTCGCTCGCGCCCGGCAAGCTGGCCGACTTCGTGGTCCTCGATCGCGACATCATGACGGTGCCGGAGCGCGACATCATCGGGGCAACCGTGATTGCCACCTGGATCGGGGGAAAGCCGGTCTACGAACGGGCGCGCTGAGCGTTCTGCGCGTCGCCTCGCTGCTGCCCGCGGGCACGGAGATCGTCGCCGCGCTCGGCGCCCTCGATGCGCTCGTCGGCGTGTCGCACGAGTGCGACCATCCCGTCGAGGTGACGCGCCTGCCGCGAGTCACGGCCAGCACCGTGGACCACGCCGCGAGCTCGTCGGCAATCGACGACGCCGTCCGCGCGTTCGCACGGGAGGGCACGCCAGTGTTCACGATCGACGCAGCTGATCTCGTGCACCTGGCACCGACCGTGATCCTCACGCAGTCGTTGTGCGAGGTGTGCGCTGTGAGCGATGGCGACGTGCGCTCCGTCGCGGAGGTGCTCTCGCCGGCGCCACAGGTGATCTCGCTCGGCGCGACGACGCTTGCGGGCGTCTGGCACGACATCGCCACGGTAGGCGACGCACTCGGTCGACGCGAGGCGGCGGCCGAGCTGCTTGCGTCGATCGCCGCGCGCCTGCTTCGCGTACACGACACCCTCAAGACAGCACGCGCACCGCGACCGCGTGTCGCGGTGATCGAATGGCTCGATCCGCTGTTTGCCGCTGGGCACTGGACGCCCGATCTCGTGCGCTGCGCCGGGGGGATCGATGCGCTCTCCGAGCCCGGCACACATTCCGTGGTCATTTCGATCGACCGGCTCCGCGCCGCCACACCCGACGTGCTGCTATTCGCTCCGTGCGGCTTCGACGTCAGGCGAGCGGGGCGGGAGGCGAACGCGCTGCTCGCTCGACCCGAGTGGGCGTGGGCGCAGGCGCGCGAATGCTGGTCGCTCGACGGCAATGCACTCACGAGCCGACCAGGCCCGCGACTCGCTGACGCCGTGGAAACGATGGCGGCGATCTTCGCTCCCACACTGTTCGCGATGGCGCCGACCGCCTACGCGAGCAGGCTGCGATGAGTGACAAGAGCACGGATGTTGTCGTCCTGTGTTCAGCCGCTCTGCCCGTGAGGTCTCTGCCGTACCCGACCTGACTCCGTCAGGACACCCGGCGTCCACACGATCGCCGCGCGCCACTTCTACCATCGACTCGATGCTCAGTCCGTCCTCGATCACGTTCCTGAAGCGACTGCTGGACGCGCCCGCGCCATCCGGCTTCGAGACGGCCGCTTCCCGCGCGTGGAGGGCTGAAGCGGAGACATTCGCCGAGAAGGTGAGCGTGGACGTCGCCGGGAACAGCATGGCCGAGATCAATACCGGCGGATCGGTGACGATCATGCTGGATGGCCACATCGACGAGATCGGCGTCATCGTGCAGTACATCGACGACGACGGGTTCATCTACATCGCGCCGATCGGCGGGTGGGATACTCAGGTGCTCGTTGGCCAGCGCATCCGCTTCCTCGGACAGGATGGCGACGTGCTGGGAGTCGTGGGCAAGAAGCCGATCCATCTCATGAAGACGGAGGATCGCGAACACTCGAGCAAGTTCGCCGACCTGTGGGTGGACATCGGCGCGAAGACACGCGCAGAAGTGCAGGAACGCCTCAATGTCGGCGACCCTGGAGTCATCGACTCACGCAGCATGGACTTTCCCAATGGCCGGCTCGTTTCCCGCTCGATCGACGATCGCATCGGCGCGTTCATCGTGCTCGAAGCGCTGCGTCGCTACGCGGAGAAGCCGGGCGTCGCACGCGTCGTCGCGGCTGCCACCACGCAGGAAGAGATCGCGTGGCACGGAGGCGGAGCACTCGTGTGCGCGCACTGCATCAACCCGCAGATCGCCATCGTGGTGGACGTGACTTTCGCCACGGATCATCCGAACATCGAGAAGAAGGAGATCGGCGAGCACAAGATGGGTGGCGGCCCGATCATCAGCCGTGGCTCGTTGATCTCACCCGTCGTCCACACGATGCTCCGCGACACCGCGAAGGCACATGGCATGGCGCACGGGGTGCACGCCGTCGGGCGCGACACCTCGACCAACGCTGATGCAATCCACATCGCCCGCGAGGGAGTCGCCACCGGCCTCGTCTCCATCCCCAATCGCTACATGCACTCGCCGAACGAGATGGTGGACCTCTCCGACGTGGACGACGCCGCGACGCTCCTCGCCGAGTTCTGCCGCACCGTCACGCCGGCCACGGATCTGACGGCGCGCTGACGCGCCGTCCGCATTCTCGCGTCGTCGTTAGGCCGGGTCGGCCAGTCGCGCGCGACGGCCCAGGGCGTCGACTGCCGCCGCGCGCACGGCTTCGTCCCTGTCCCCTTGGAGCACCCTCAGCGCGGCGATGGCCAGTTCGCTCGAGCACTCGGCCAGCGCCTGCACCGCGCCGACACGTAGCGCTGCTGACTTCTTCCGGAACAACCCCTTGTCCGGCTCGGCAGTCGTGTTGAGTCTCGTCACCGCGTCCGGCGTTCCCAGGCGGCCGAGCACGGCAAGGAAGGAGAGCGCGACCTGTTCGTCTCGCTCATCGTCGAGCGCATCGAGCAGCAGCGTGGTGACGTTGCTCTCCGTGCGTCCCACCAGCGCAGCCGCCGCGAACATCCTGATGTGGGGGGCACCGTCCCTGAGTCCGCCCCGGATTGTCGGGAACGAGAGCGCCGTGCCCAATCGCATGAGGGCGACCGTCGCGGCGTGACGCACCCGTTCGTCATCGTGGTGCAGCAACGCCGCGAGTGCGTGCTCGGCGTCGCGAGCCTTCATCTCACCGAGCAGGTTTGCCGCGTTGCGCGCGACGAACCACTGGGGATCTCCGAGCATCTGTACGAGCGTGGGGACACCGGCCTGCACGCTGGCGAGCGCCTCCAGGTACAGGCGGCGTTCCGTCGGACTTGCTTCCGCGGTGAGTTGATCGATCAGCGCAGTGGCACCGTCTTCGCCCGCGCGAGCGAGAATCGCGATGCCCTGCGCTCTCGACTCGGACGACCGGGCGAGGCCGATGACGACCGCCTCGAGCAGCGCAGGTGTCGTCAGCGGCTTCATCGATGCCGGCGCCGCGGTGCGCTGATCAAACGTCGTCTGGAGGTGAGTCTCGGCACCCGTGCGCGGCTGTGAGAGTGCTGGCGAGCCAGCGGCGAGCTCGCCCTGCATGACTTCGCCGAGCGGATCGCCGAGCAGGTCTCCGAAGTCGAACGGCACGTTGGTCGGTGTCACATTCGGCGCCTGCACAGGGATAGACGCTGACGGCGTCGCGTTCATCCGGGTGAGACGCGCAGAGCGTCCGGGCACCGGTGCGGATGCCGAGGGTTCAGCGATGAGCTGGCGCGCAATGCGAAGCATGTCTGCCGGCGCTGCATTCCGATCGACGTCGATCGTGCGGATGGCGTGAACCGTCATCCGGTCGATAACATCGGTGACGCCGGACAGCGCGTGCGGCAGTGACGTGCCGTTCGCCGTGAGTTGCCCGGCGCGTGCTCCGAGCATGACGAAACCCTCCCTCGCGATGATGACGAGAGCACGCAGTACGACCTTCTGTTCGTCCGTGTTCAGCGGGTCGTGAAGCAGAAGAAAGACGAACCGGGCGAAGTGTCGGGCGAAGGTGATCGAATAATCCATCATCATCTGGTCGCGGGACGGGTGCGCACGGGCGACGCGGGCGTGTAAACTATCGA
>Ga0136612_10000598_pt1 | contig 13364 bp, 12 predicted proteins | sample AntDryUQ224A2306_2_FD_106644 | JGI IMG/M metagenome (GOLD analysis project Ga0136612, IMG submission 106644) | Polar desert sand microbial communities from Dry Valleys, Antarctica - metaG UQ224A (23.06) | ecosystem: Environmental > Terrestrial > Soil > Desert | place: Antarctica: Dry Valley...
AGCCAGCGGGTGGTCATTGGCGGCGCGAATGATAGCAGGCACCTCTCTTGTAAACGGCTTGCGGTGAAGGAGTAAACCGATGCGAACGCGACAGGTTGTATCGATTCTGGCAATCGTGGTCCTCGCCGCCTGCGGCGGGGGCGAAAAGAAAAGCGGCGGGGCGGCCCGCGGTGAAGACGGCAAGGAACTGGTCATCGCCTTCGATGGCAGCCCGACCAATCTCGACCCCCGCGTCGGGACGGACACGTACTCAGGCCGGATCTGGGACATGACGTCCAGCGGATTGATCCGCCTGAAACCAAACGGAGAGTTCGAAGGGGACATCGCCGAGCGGTGGGAGACCCCCGACGATCGGACGATCATCTTTCACCTCAAACCGAACGCGAAGTTTCAGGACGGACGGCCCATCACCGCGCGAGACGTGAAGTACACGTTCGACTCCACGGTGGACCCGGCCTTCAACAGCCCCAAAAAGTCGGGCTACGCATCCGTGGCCACGTTCGAAGCACCCGACGACAAGACGTTCGTGATCAAGCTGAAGGAGCCGAACGCCGGCATCTTCGACAACCTCACCTACATGCTCGTGCCGGACGGTTCGAAGACCGAGAACTTTGCCAAAACTCCGGTGCTTTCCGGCGCCTATAAAGTTGCCGAGTTCAAGACCGATGAGCGGCTCACGCTGGAGGCCTTCCCGGGATGGGTCAACGGCGCGCCGAAGATCCCCCGAGTGGTGGTCCGCATCGTGCCCGACGCCACCACCCGCGTCCTGGAGCTGCGTCGCGGCGGCATCAACTTCGCCATCAACAGCGTGCCGCTGGATCAGGTCGCTCAGTTCAAGAACGACGCTGAGTTCAACGTGCAGACCCTGCCCGGCGGCGCGTATCAGTATCTGGCGTTCAATCTTCGCGATCCCATTCTGAAGAAAAAGGAAGTGCGTCAGGCGCTGGCCCACGCCATCGACCGCAACCGGATCGTCAAGGATCTGCTCCTCGGCTACGGCTCCGTCACGGAGTCGATGTTCCCTCCCGGACACTGGGCGAGAGCGGCCACTCTCAAGACCTACGATTACAACCCGGAAAAGGCGAAGCAGATGCTCGACGCGGCCGGGCATCGTGATCCCGACGGCGCGGGACCGAAGACGCGCTTCCGCCTCAACTTCCGCACCTCGATGGACGAGGAGGCGAACCAGCAGGCGCAGATGATCCAGCAGATGCTTCGCGAAGTCGGGATCGACTTCCAGATTCAGACCAGCGAGTTCAGCACCTTCATGGAGGATGTGAAGAACGGCCGGTTCCAGGTCTTCTCACTGCGGCGCTCCGGAATCTCCGATCCCGATTTCTACCAGACCATCTTCCACTCTTCCTCGTTCGCCCCCATCGGTCAGAACCGCGGTTACTACAACAACCCCCGTGTCGATCAGCTGATCGTCCAGGGCCGGTCTACGTTCGATCGCGAGAAGCGGAAAGGGACGTACCAGGAGCTCCAGCAGATCCTCGCCGAAGAGCTGCCCTACATCTCGCTCTATCACCGCGACAACGTGGCCATCATGAGGAAGAACGTGAAGGGCTTCGAGATGTACCCGAGCGGCTTCCTGCTCAGCGTGCCGAGGATGACCATCGAGTAGGGACCGTTGTCGGTTGTCGGTCTTCACGAACCGACAACCGACAACTTCCTACCGACCACTGCATCAAGGGCCGCAGACGGTTTCGACCAGCATCGCGGTGACCTGATAAGGGTCCATGTTCGCGGCGGGACGCCGGTCTTCGAAATACCCCTTCCCCGTGTTCGCGGTCTGCATGGGGATGCGCACGGACGCGCCGCGGTCGCTCGTGCCGTGGCGGAACGAGTGAATGGGGGCGGTCTCGTGATGGCCGGTCAGGCGCTCCTCGTTGTGCGCCCCGTAGACCTTGATGTGCTCGTCGTGGCGCTTCTGAAGTTTCTTCACGGCTTCTTCGATGACCTTCATGCCGCCGTCGGCGCGCGTTGCTTTCGTGGAAAAGTTGGTATGCGCGCCTGCGCCGTTCCAGTCACCTTTGATCGGTTTCGGATAGAGCGTGGCAGCGATGCCGAACTCTTCTCCGATCCGATAGAGAAGCCAGCGCGCCAGCCAGAGCTCGTCGGAGATCTCCAGCGGCCCGATCGCTCCGAGCTGAAACTCCCACTGCGCCGGCATCACTTCAGCGTTCGTTCCGACGATGTGCAGTCCGGCGCGGAGACAGGCGTCGGCATGCGCTTCGACGAGCTCGCGGCCGAAGACCTCGTCGTTGCCGACGCCGCAGTAATAACCGCCCTGCGGAGCGGGAAAGCCCTTATCGGGCCAGCCCAGCGGCTTGTTCCCATCGAACAGCGTGTACTCCTGCTCGATGCCGAACCACGGTTCATGAGCCTTGTACTTTTCTGCCACCTCACGAAGGTGCGCGCGCGTGTTGCTCCAGTGCACCGACCCGTCGGGGTTCAGCACTTCGCAGAGCACCAGAATGTCGTGTTCGCGGTGAAGCGGATCGGGAACGAACTTGACCGGGCGCAGCAACAGGTCGCTGAAGTGACCGGTAGCCTGCTCTGTACTCGAACCGTCGAATCCCCATTCGGGCAGGTCCGACAGCGATTTCACCTTCTCGTCGAGAATCTTCGTCTTCGACCGAAGCTTCGCCGTCGGTTTCTGTCCGTCGATCCAGATGTACTCCGCTGTGATTTTGGCCAATGTTCGAACCCTCCTGAATCAGCGCCTCGCGCCGATCACCTGATCGACGACGACTTGATTTTTACCTTGTGACTTTGCCCGGTACATCGCGGCGTCCGCCCGTTTGACGAGGTTGTGTTTTTCCGATTCCAGAGAAGCCTTCGACTCCGGGTCTGGAATGTGCTGCGCTACCCCGATGGATGCGGAGATGATGCCGCTCAGGTGAAGCGGCGGCATGCGATAGCCCCATTCGCGTGAAAGAAACACGTTCTCGGCGATTCCAATCCGGATCTCTTCGGCCGACTTCAGCCCCTCCTGAAGTTTGGTGTCTGGAAGGATCATCACGAATTCATCGCCCCCGTATCGGGCTACCGTGGCGTCGACACGCTGGATGACACGTTTGAGGATGAAGGCAACCTCGCGGAGCACCTGGCTGCCCGCCAGATGCCCATGGCAGTCGTTGACCACCTTGAAGTGATCGAGGTCCATGAACAGCAGCACCGCGTCGCTGCCGCTCTCGCGGGAGAGCGCCAGAGTCTCGGTCATCCGGACATTGAACCACCGGTCGTTATAGAGACCGGTCAGGTCGTCTTTCTTGGCCAGCTCATGGGCGCGACGGGCATCCAGAGCATTCTGCAGCGTGAACGAGGTGTAGCCGGCAAAGATCTCCAGCAGCGTCATGTCGCGCTGCGTGAACGATTTTCCGTCGAGACGGTTGATCAGCTCGAGCACTCCGCATACGTGCTTACCAATGTAGATCGGCACCGCCACCAGTGAGAGCGTCTTGTGGCCGAGCTGCTGGTCGATCTGCTTGTAGAAGTTCTGATCGCTGTCGACGTCCGGCGACAGATACGGCGTCCCGGTCTGATAGACCTGCCCGACGATTCCGTGCTGGGCGGACAGACTCTGCCCGATCAGCTGCCGGCTCGTTTCGCCAAAGGTAGCGATGAAAACCAGCTCGTTGTCCTTTCGCGAGGCCACCTTCCGAATCGGATCGTCGAGGAGGATCGAGCCCGACTCCGATGGAACGAACTCGAAGGCTTTCTGAAGGACCTCGCGCAGAACGAGGTCGAGGTCTACTTCCGATCCGAGAGGCAGACCCGACTTATGACGCTCGAGAAAGCGTTCGAGCTGCGGGATCTCCAGTGAATGAAATTGGATCATCAGCCTGAGGCGGTCGGCGAATTATAAGTTTTCTCGGCTGCACGCGCTTCTGATTCGAAGGAGATTGCCCGGTAGGCCTCCTTCGGCACCAGGCCACGGCGGCGGTTCCTTATGTATTCCATAATGTACTGCGAGTAAAAGCGGAGCAGCCCGTGGCGCGCGATCTGCCGCACATGCTCCAACTCGTGCAGGATCAGCCGCTCCACCTGACCCAGTTCCACCTCGGCGGTGATGTAGACGCGCCGGCCGAGGGTGATTCCGGAGACTCCGCGGAACAGAAACGGGCGCAGCCACCATGGAAACGCGTAGCGGATTCTGGCGCGCGAGGCCACGACGGCGGCTGTCAGTGAAGGCGGCAGGTCCATAGGCGAAGAACTTCGTTAGAATCCGGCCATGCGGAAAATGTACCTTGGAATCGTCCTTCTTCTGGTGGCATCTGTCGCCGGAGCTCAGCAGAATTTCGACGCGGTTCAGATCAAGGCCGAAAAAGTCGGCGGCACTGTCTACATGCTCGTTGGCGCCGGCGGGAACATCGGGGCCTCGGTCGGAGAGGATGGCATCGTCATCGTCGACGACCAGTACGCCCCCCTCGCCCCGAAAATCCTGGACGCGCTGAAAGCGATCAGCGACAAGCCGATCAAATTCATTCTCAACACTCACTTCCACGGCGATCACACCGGGGGAAATGAAATTCTCGGGCGCACCGCCCCGATCGTGGCCCACACGAACGTCCGAAACCGGCTCAAGAGCGGGATGACCATGCCGGGACGGGAAGTGCCGCCTGCTCCGAAATCGGCGCTGCCGATCGTCACGTTCGACGCGGGGCTGACTCTTCATGTGAACGGCGAGGACATCCGCGCCATCCACTACCCGAGCGGCCACACCGACGGCGACGCCGTGATCTGGTTCACGCAGTCCAATGTCGTCCACATGGGTGACGATTTCTTCAACGGCATGTTCCCGTTCGTCGACATCGATTCGGGTGGCAGCGTGCGCGGCATGATGCGCGCCGTCGACAAGGTCCTGGCCACGTTGCCTGATGACGCGAAGATCATCCCGGGCCACGGTCCGCTCGCGGACAAGGCAGCGCTCCGCGCCTACGCCGAAATGCTCCGCGGAACCTCCGCCGCGGTCCAGGCCGCAATCAAGGCCGGCAAAACAGTCGATCAGGCCAAAGCCCAGAAAGTCCTCGCGAAGTGGGAAAAGATGAGCTGGCGCATCATCAGCACCGACGCCTTCACCGAAGTCCTCTACCGCGAGTACGCCCCGAAGAAAAAGTAACTACCCGCCGTAGACGGGGTCAGAGCTTTGCTTTTTGGTTTGCGGGCCACGGCTGGAACTTTTCCACATCCTGTTGGCAAACCAAAAAGCAAAGCTCTGACCCCATCTACTACCCGCGCCGTTTGAGCGAGAGGGTCAACTCGAACTTTGCGACTGGCTCGGTGCCGAGCTTCTTCGGCACGGTGGCGGTCACGTGGACCGTGGCCTCCTCCCGCTCGCCGCTGGCGAGGGTGCGACGGATGAGCTCCTGGATGACGGGGCCGTCCTCGTTGGTGAAAAGGACGTCGCCCTCCGCGCGCCTGAGGAACTCGCCGCGGATGTCTTTGAAGATGAAAGACACGCGGACCTTCTGTTTCGCGACCAGATCGAAGGCGATGATTCCGGCGGCAATGTCGGCGCCCATGCAGAGGACGCCGAGGTACATGGCGTGAATGTCGCGGCGTCGCGTTCGCCAGTTCAGCGGGACGCGAACCACACAGCGACGCTCGTTGATCTCGACGACGGACGGGCCGATCAGGAAGAGCAGCCAGACGTTGCGGAGTGACCAGAGTCGGACGGCGAGAGTGTTCAATCATTCCCCTTGATCCGGCCCATGCGAACAGCCATGGCGTCGTACAGAAAATCAGGAAGGACGCGCGCGGTGCGCATCAGAACCGACATCCGGCGCGGGAACTCGATCACTCGCGCTCCCCTCTCCAACCCATCGGCGATGATCACGGCTGCCCGTTCGGCGGTCATGAGGAACGGCATCCGGAAGCGATTCTCCGCCACCATCTGCGTCTCGATGAATCCGGGGTTAATGATGGAGACGCCGACGCCATACGGCCGGAGGTCTACGCGGCTGGCCTCGAGAAAGGTCTGCATCCCCGCTTTACTCGCGGAGTATGCGGAGGCGGTCGGCAGTCCCCGCAGGCCGGCCACCGACGCCACGCCTGCAAAGCGCCCCGTGCGACGGTCGATCATCGACGGGATGACAGCGGCGAAAAGATTGACCATCCCCAGAAGATTGACTCGGATGATCTGGTCCGCAGCAGCCAGCTTGAACTTCGCGGCATGGGTCGGCGCGTGCACTCCCGCATTGGCGATGGCGAGATCGAACGGGCCGCCGAACTCTTTCTCTCCACGACGGACCGCATCGAGCAGCGCGGCACCATCCGTCACATCGGCCGGCAGGGCCACAGCGCGGAAGGAGCCGCACGCTTTTTCCAGCAGCTCTGCCCGGCGGGCAATCAGTCCCAGTGCCCAGCCCCGACGGCCCAGTTCCTGCGCGAGAGCGAAACCGATTCCGCTCGAAGCTCCAGTGATGACGGCCCTTCGCATGATCTGATTATGCCGCCCTCACCCCAGCTTCGGCAGCTTCGCCTTCTTCTTGAAAATATCGGCGAACAGGTCGCCGACTTTGTCGAGGCGCTTCGGCATGGTCTTGATTGTGAACTTCAGCGGGTCGAGTTTCTTCGTGATCTCGCTCCACTTCAGCGGTGCCGAAACAGGCGCTCCATCGATCGCCCGGGGGGAGTACGGGGCCACGACCGACTTGCCATAGGCGTTCTGCTCGCAGTCGAGATAGAGATTCCCGCGGCGTTTGGAAAGGCTTCGCTCCACCGTCATCCCGGGGACCTTGGAGCTCACCGCCGCCGCCAGCGTGCAGGCAAAGTCGTGCGCTTCTACGTAGGAGTAGCCGGCCGCGATGGGGACGAAGACGTGAATGCCGCGTTTGCCTGAAGTTTTCGGAACGCTCGGCAGGTCGAGTTGCTCGAGGACCTTGCGCATGACCAGCGCCGCTTCGATGGCCTGCTCGATCCCCTTTCCTTTGGCAGGATCGAGATCGAAGAGCATCCAGTCCGGTTCTTCGAGACTCTCCGCGCGCGAATGCCACATGTGGACGGTCAGCGCCGACATCTGCGCCAGCCAGCGGAGGGAATCACGGCTGTCGGCGATGAGATGCTTGACGTTCTTCCCGCCTCGCGTCGGCGTGTCGACGAACCTCATCCACTCGGTCCCCTCTTTTCCGATGTTGTGATGAAACCAGGACGGCTTGTCGATGCCCTGGTTCCAGTGCTCGAGGTTGAGAGGCCGGTCGGCTAGCGTACGCATCATCGGCTCGGCCACGGCGTCGAAATAATCGGCCACATCCTGCTTGGTGAACCCGTCCCGCGGATAGAGCAACCGATCGGGATTGGTCAGCGTCACGCGTGACGACTGCTTCTTCTTCGCGGCAGGAGCCTTCGCTTTTCGTTCGCGCACCACTTCCTCCGGTTTCTTGTCATCGCGCAGCCCGAGGAAGGCGGGATGTCGCAGGCGATGATCCGTGGTCCACTCCGTGAAAGCCACCTGCCCCACAAGGCGAGGCCGCACCCAGGTGGCGTCACGGATACGCGGCACGTCCTTCACCTCTGTCTTCGCGATCACGTCCTTCCCCAGCTCATCCCTCAGCCAGACGCGCATTTTTGCGGAAAAGCCGGTGCCCACCTTACCGGCGTACCGAAGCGTCCCGTCATCGTCCTTCACCGCCAGATGCAGCGAGCCGATCTCACGATCGGAGTGGGTGCTCGGCTGCCATCCGACGATGATCAGCTCCTGATGGTTGAGCGCCTTGAGCTTCAGCCACTCCTTCGATCGCGTCGGCACATAACAGGAGGTATTCTTCTTCGCGATCAGCCCTTCCCATCCGGATTCCTTCACGCGTGCCAGCGCCTCAGCTCCCGGACCTTTCACGATTTTCGACAGCGCGATCGAGGCCGGCGGCTTTTTCAGAGCCTTCTCCAGGATCTCGCGGCGCTGCAGATAGGTGAGCTTGCGGAGGTCTCGGCCGTCGAGCCAGAGGACGTCGAAGGCGAAGAATGTCTCGCGACGCGACCCGCCCTGCAGCAACTGAAATCGCGGCGCCCCCTGCTCGTCGAGCACCACTACCTCGCCGTCGAGCACGACGTCGGCAAGCTCGAGTTTCCCAAGTGCCTCGGCGATGCGCGGGAAGCGCTTCGAGAGGTCGAGCTCGTTCCGGCTCCACATGGCCACCTCCCCCTTCACGATTGCAGAGACGGCCCGGAAGCCGTCGTACTTGAGCTCGTACGTCCACTCCGCCTCGTCTCGCGGAGGATCCTCGGCCAGCACCGCCAGCATCGGAGGAAACAGACGGCGCAGCAGCTGTTCTGGTCCAGGCGCCATTTTCGCTGTGATAATAACGTCGCATGCACGATTTGAAAGAGAGCGCCACCGCGGTTGCCGCCGACCTGAAGGCAGCTGCGTTAACGACTGGAGAGAAAACCTCACCGGGACGCGGGGCGGTTCAGCCCACCGCCCGATTCCGCCGGATTTGAAGAACCGGTTTCTGGAAATACGGGCGGCCCTGTTCGCACGCGGCCTGTATGACCCGATCCTTGTCCGTTTCGACACCGCAACGGTCCCACAGGCGCCCATGGCAGAGATCGCCTCTCAGCTGGCCCTTGTGGCCGAATCTCTTTAACTCCGGGTGCAGGCCTGAATCCGGCATTCACCCGTTCCGAGACTGCAAGAACGAAATCTCATTGACTGTGCACGATCCCCGTTTTCCCTACCGCAATGAGCTCGACCTGCCGGTCATCGGACTGGAGGCGGAGTTCAAAGTCTTCATCGATGACGAAGAGGTCGTTCCGGAGAAGATCTGGCGCACTCCGGCAGGCTTCGTCGACCAGCCGCTCCTCCGCCGCAGCTCGAAATCGTCGCAGCTCCCCACCGGCGGCGCGCTCTATTTCGATGGCGGTGTGATCGAAGTCGTCACCCCGGTCATCGAGATTGCGCCGCAGTGCACGGCCCGCATGGTCCGCAACCTCTGGGAGCAGATCGATTTCGTGCGGGATCAGCTCGACCGCTGGGAGCAGCGGAGCGGCAAACGGGTGCGCCTGCAGGCATTCAGCTGCCACTTCAACATCTCTTTCGAGCTTGCCCGCGACGAGCGCAGTCGCGACCGGACGATTCAGAAACTGGCCTACCTCCTGGCTCACATCCTGCCGGTGCCGATCATCGTCACCAGCGCGAATCGACGCTCGACCGGGATCGGCGTCCGTCCTCGGCGCGACCGCATCGAGATGACGCTCGATTTCACCCCCGATCCGGGTCTGATGTCGGCGTCCGCCGCGTTGATCGTGGGGATCGTCCGGGAGATCATCGCCCAGCCCTCGTACCGGCTGGAGGCGATCCCCCCTGAAGTCCCGGTGCTTCACGGGGTCAGTCCGGCCAAGCATCCCTCTCGCAACGGCTGGGTGATGCGCAACTATCACTTCCCGAAGGATCCTTTCGCGGCGAACCTTGACTCGGTCGAATGGCAGACGTCCCGCGGGTTGATGTCCCTCCGTCAGATCGCTCTGGCCACTGCCCTCGCCTATCGCGATTCCATCAAAAGTTACGCGGACCGGTTCAGCTTCCGCCTCCTCTTCTCCGTGCTGCGCGGCAAGTCGCCGGCGTTGCTGGACCTGGCCGATCGTCCGGCCGCATACGACGACGTCGGCAGGATGACCCGCTGGGGAACGATCCTTCCAGAGCTGAAGGACTTCGCGTCGGTAGCCATCGACGGGGAAGACGAGACCACGCAACGCCGCTTCGATCCCGACGCCACCCTCTCCCCCCCATGGCGCAGGGAGCTCGCGCCGGAGCGCCGTGGCCTGACGCGCTCCGTCTACGAGAAGGTTTTCATCAACGTAGGCAGCGGCAATCGCTTCCAGCTCGGCGAGCAACTCCTGACGCCGGTGGCTGTGAAAGGGTGGTATCACTCGATCTTCGCGGACGCCGAGGGGGTGGAGCTCATGCTCTCCATCGACCAGATCCTCCAGGCGAAGGGCGTCTGGCTTGCGCCTGATCCCGATTCGGTCGGCACCCGCAGAATCCGGGTGAAACGCCGGCCGATGGCCACGTCTGACTAACGCCGAGCTGAACGCGGGACTGATATCCTCCGGCCTCATGAAGGACCGGCTCGAAAAGATATCGACCCTTTACCGCGCGCACATCACAGTCCTCAAGCTGCGCCACGACCAGGCCATGCTGGCCACAGGCTTCGATCACATCGTGATCTCGGCCGGCGCCAAACACATCGCGTTCCTCGACGACATGCCGTACCCGTTCAAGGTGAACCCGCATTTCAAGTGGTGGGTCCCGGTCGTCGACAACCCGCACTGCATCCTCATCTACACGCCGGGGGTCAAGCCGCGGCTGGCCTACTACCAGCCTGTCGATTACTGGCACAAGCCGGCCGGCCCGCCATCGGGCTGGTGGGTGCCGCCCTTCGACATCGAGGTCATCACCACCCCGGATGCGGCCGCCAGCACCATTCCGCGCAGCGGTCGCGTCGCCTTCATCGGCGAGTGGGACGAGGCTTTCAAAAAATGGGGAAGCCTCGAGTCCAATCCTGAAGAGCTGATGAACCGGCTGCACTACGATCGCGCCTGGAAAACCGAGTACGAGATCGAATGCCTGCGGATGGCCAACGAGAAGAGCGCCCGCGGTCACGTCGCCGCCGAGAAGGCGTTCCGTGACGGCCTCTCGGAATTCGAGATCCACCTCGAGTACCTTCGCGGCGCCGACTCCAGCGAAGAAGAGCTCCCCTACGGCAACATCATCGGCCTCAACGACCACGCCTCGGTTCTGCACTACTACCATCACGACCGGCCCAGGCTCGAAAAGAAGGACCGTCACTCATTCCTCATCGACGCCGGAGCAGCATTCAACGGGGTACGCGTCCGACATCACCCGCACGTACTCGACGAAAAAGGACGAGTTCCGCGAGTTGATCGAAGCACTCGACGAGAAACAGCAGGAGCTCTGCGCCGCCGTCAAACCCAAGGTCAACTATCCGGACATCCACTTCCTCGCCCACCAGAAGATCGCCGAACTGCTGCACCGTTTCAAGTTCGTGGATCTGAAACCCGAAGCAATCGTGGAGACCCGTATCAGCAGCACGTTTCTCCCCCACGGGGTCGGCCACTACCTCGGCCTCCAGGTCCATGACATAGGCGGATTCCAGGGCGATGCCAAGGGAGCGCACCTCCCGAAACCGGAAGGTCATCCCTACCTCCGTCTGACCCGCATCGTCGAAGCCACTCACGTGTTCACGATCGAGCCGGGGCTCTACTTCATCGACGTGCTGCTGGCGGATCTGAAGAAGAGCGACAACGCAAAGCATGTGAACTGGAAAAAGGTCGACGAGTTCCGCAAGTACGGCGGCATCCGGATCGAAGACGACGTGGTCGTGACCGAGAACGGTCACATCAACCTGACGCGCGAGGCGTTCGAGTCCTTGCACTGATGCAGTTCACACCGCCGAATCTCGACTCGACCCTGGGCGTGCTCGGCGCGATGATCACGCCCGCGGTGCTGATCCTGGCAACCGGGTCGTTGATCCTCACCACCACGAACCGGCTGGTGCGCGTGATCGATCGCGTGCGCGAGATGCTGCCCGAGTTCGAAAAGCAGGCCGCGGAAGAGGTTCCGAGCGACGCTCTCCAGATCGAGAAGCGGGCCATGATGTTCGAGCAGCTCGACAAGGCCACCGACCGCGCCCGCCTCGTGCAGCGCGCGCTGACCCGCCTCTACCTCGCCCTCGGTTTCTTCCTCACCGCCAGTCTGTCCCTCGGCGTGATCTCACTGGCGAAGCTGGAGGCAGCATGGATCGGCCTCACCCTGGCCATGATCGGCGTCGGCCTCCTCCTCTCCGCCAGCGTCCTGCTGATCTTCGAGTCGCGCATCTCACTGGCAAACACCTACTCCGAAATGGACTACATCCGCCGCATCAGCCATCACCACGCTCCCCCGCCACTCGTGAAGCCCGCAACGGGCTGGCGGATTTTTCGCCGGCGTAGGGTTTAGGGCTCGGGGCTCAGCAGGCCGGCCAGTGCGGCGGCCTGGTTGCGGATGTCGGGGATGGCCGTCGATTCCCACAGCGACGGCCTGCGCAGCGGTCCCATGGTGTAGAGCCCCGGCACCGGCTTGCCGTCCGCTCCGATGAGCATGCCGTCCGCATCGGTCTCGACCCCCAGGCGGAGCGGATCGGGGACTACCCAGCCGGCGCGGCGCATCTGCATCGCGAGCGGCAGCTCGATTCGCTCATAGTCGGTGGCCGGTCCGGTGCAGTTGATGACACGCGCCACCCGGATGGTCTGCTCACGATCGGCGCCGAACGGTCTCCAGTTCACGTCGATGTCTCCGCTGAGAGAGACGATCCGGCCCCGATGAATCCGGAGCGACCCGTCGCGCTGGAGGTTCTCGATCTCCGCCGCCACTTCGGGCGCCATCCGATGGCGATGCACGTCCCACAAGTTGCGTGCGTGGCGGAGAAAGGAAGCGCGTTGCGTGAGAGTCCAGCCTCGCCAGATCTCCGTGGTATGCGGACGCATTCCATCGACGACCTGCCGCCAGTCCCAGCCTCGTTCCAGCTGCTTTCGGAGCCAGTGAGCCGTTTTCCGGGGAGTGGCGCTCTCGGGCCAGAGCTCCACGCCGGGCAAAGGACCCGCTCGGTGCGCCTGCGGCAGACGACCGCCGCGGGAGATCGCGTGAATGACCCCGCGATGCCCTTCGTGTCTCAACGCCAGGGCCAGGTCGACCATGGTCAGGCCGGTCCCGACCATCAGCACCACCGCGTCATGATCGAGACCGAGCGCCGCGCCGGGGGCCCACGGGTCGCGCAGATAGCCCGCCGGTGCATCGGCGCCGAGTCTCAGCGGATCGGCCGGGGGCAGGTTGCCGAGGGCGAGCACCAGAGAGCGAGCGTTGACGATTCGTCCATCGTGGAGATGAACGGACCAGAGTTCGCCGGCACGGGTGGCGCCCACTGCCGTGCCGCCGACGCGATCGGCACCCGATTGCTGAAGAACTTCGTGCAGATAGTCGCCGAAATGTTTGCGAGGGGCAAAGGTGGTTGCTTCAGCTCCCGGGAGGTGCCTCTCGAGCCAGCGTAGAAAGTGGTCAGGTTCGCTGCTGAATGCGCTCATTCGCGCTGCCGGCACATTGAGCAGATGCGCGCCGTACGGCGTGCCGTATGCGAGGCCGCGAGCTGCGCGCGCTCCCGCGTCGATCAGCGCGAGCCGGCCCGAGGGCTTCGTCCGGCGATAGTGCGCGGCCAGCAGCACACCGCTGGCGCCCGCTCCCACCACCGCCACGTCGAATAGCTGATCCAAGGTCCGATGATACGGGTTTAGTGGAGGACCTGTCCGCTTCAGCCCTACCGGCTGACCCAGGCACGATGATGACGGATCAAAGCCAGCGACTCCTGCAG
>Ga0136612_10000599_pt1 | contig 13363 bp, 12 predicted proteins | sample AntDryUQ224A2306_2_FD_106644 | JGI IMG/M metagenome (GOLD analysis project Ga0136612, IMG submission 106644) | Polar desert sand microbial communities from Dry Valleys, Antarctica - metaG UQ224A (23.06) | ecosystem: Environmental > Terrestrial > Soil > Desert | place: Antarctica: Dry Valley...
ACCGTCGCCCCGGCGGCCTGCGTGGCGCTGAGCGGGTCACCGAGTACGAGGACGGCCAAGACCACGACCAGCACCCCGTTCGCGGAGGCGATCGGGCTGACGATTGCGATCGGACCCAGCCCGAGCGCCTTGTAGAAGGTCAGGTAGGCCAGTCCGGCAACCGGGCTCAGCGCGAGCACGCCGGCCCAGTGTGCCGCCGTCACGCCGCCCGTCTCGCCCAGCGCCAGCGCGAGGATCGCGAGCATGCACACCCCGCTGGCGTGCACCGCGAGCGTGACCGTGAGGGGATGCGCGCGGCGGACGAGCACCGCGACGACGACGTCGACCAGCCCCCACGTGAGCGCGGCGCCGAACCCCAGCGCCGGGCCGGACGAGAGCATTCAGAAGCGCAGGAGGACCGTGGCGCTGCAGCGCATGGTCAGCCCGCCTCGGCTGTGAGCGCGCGCACCAGGGTCAGGCTGCGGCGCAGCCGCTCGACCTGGTCGCGCACGCCGGCCCGGTTGTCGAGCCCCTCCACGGCCAGCCGCAGATCCACGCCGCCCAGTGCGGCCAGCAGCGCCCGCAGGTCGGCGACGCCTTCTCCGGGATAGCGCCACACGACGTTGAAGCCGCGCCGGTGGTACCGGCCTTCGGTCCAGATCGATTCGAGCGAGTAGTCCTTCACGTGGCCGGCGACCGCGACCGGCGCGAGCGCGCGGATGAGGGGTTCGGGATCCTCGAGCGCCGAGACGGGGTTGATGAGGTCGAGGAAGACGCGCACCTCGCCGGTCGCCTCCAGGATCGATCGGTACTCGGCGACGGTGAAGTCGGAGTGGTTCTCGATCGCCAGGACGATGCCCGCAGCCCTCGCCGCGGGCAGCGCGCCGCCGAGCGCTTCGATCGTCCACTGCCGCTCGGACTCGATCGCGCCCGGCCGCGCCGCGAGGTCGGCGCGGTAGAAGCCCGACGCCACGCGCAGGATCGGGCTGCTCAGCGCAGCGGCCCGCTCGAGCCACTCCTCGACGCGTCGCGTGGCGTCGGCCGGCGCCTCGCCACGGTGCGCTCCGCCCAGCGGGTCCCCGGACACCAGCAGACCGAGCCCGAGATCGCCGGCGCGTCGCGCCAGCGGCGGAAGCTCCGAGGTGCTCAGCTCGCGCACGTGGTGCAGGGAGACCTGGACGTACTCCGCTCCGGCCTCCGCGGCCTCCGCGAGGCACTCCTCGACCGTCAGGTCCCGGTGCTCGAGGCGCTGGTGCCAGCACAGCGTGTCCGCTCCGAGGACGAGGCTCACGGCCGGATCACGGTGCCGCCGTCGGCGATCAATGACGTGCCCGTGACGAAGCTCGCCTCGTCGGAGGCCAGGAACAGGATGCAGCTCGCGATCTCCTCCGGCGTGCCCATGCGGTTCATGGGCGCCACCGCGGCGTACTCCGCCGCCAGCGCCTCCGGGTCGTCGGACCGGTCGAGGAACTCGCGCGTCAGCGGTGTGTCGATCACGCCCGGGCAGACCGTGTTGACGCGGATCCGCCGGGAGACCACGTCGAGTGCCAGCGCGCGGGTGAACTGCAGCACCGCGCCCTTCGACGCCGTGTAGGCGCCGTCGTTCTCCCAGGCGACGAACGAGTTGATCGAGCCCACCGTGACGATCGCGCCTCCGTCGGGCATGTGCCGCAGCGCGGCACGGCAGGTGGCGAACATGCCGGTGACGTTGACGCGGAAGATCCGCTCCCACTCGTCGTCGGTCGTGTCCATCAGGGTGGGCGCGTGGGCCAGCGTGAAGCCGGCACTGGCGACGACGATGTCGATCCGGCCGGCCCGCGCGGCGATCTCCGCCGCCACGCGGTCGACCGCCGCGCGGTCGGCGACGTCGAGGGCGAGCGCGTGCGCCGGGCTGCCGCTGTCGCGCTCCACGGCCGCGCAGGTCTCCTCGGCGTGGGCGAGCGTGCGCGACGTGGCGAAGACCGTGGCGCCCTCCTGGGCCAGGCGCACGCACGCGGCCCGGCCGATGCCCGTGCCGGCGCCGGTGACGAACGCCACACGGTCCGCGACGCGGCCGCTCACGCGACACCGTCGCAGCGCGGGCTCACAGGGTCTCCTTGCCGAGCGTGGAGTACATCCCCGCGTCGACCAGGCGCACCGGGCCGTCGCCCGCGTCGTGGTCACGCGCGATGCCCTCCAGCGCGCCCCAGTCCGGGAGGCTCCACAGGGCGACGCCGCGCGGATCGGGCGCGAGCCGGCCGATGCGGTCGGCGACGAGGTTGAGCGCGAGCTCGCCGTGCGCGTCACGGCGCGCCTCGAAGCTCGCGCGGACGTCGTCGGCCGTCGCGCCGTCGACCCAGTCGAAGTACTCGAGGTAGTAGCGCTCGGACTCGCCCGGCACCGGCTCGAGCAGCGGCGCGTAGCTGCCGCCGCGCTCGATCCGGGCGCCGATCGAGAACGGCTCCTCGAACTGGTCGGCGGCGCCCGAGCGGAAGATCCGCTCCCAGTCGTCGAAGCGATCCAGACCCTGCCGGGGCGTGTACCAGATCCCCATGTACTCGGGCTCGGGCCCGGTTCGCCAGGTGCGCCCGATCATCGCGATCAGGACGTCGTCGGGATTGTCACCCGCCCAGCCCGTCTGCCCCTGGTCGGCGACGGCGTGGAACTGCTCGAGCGAGACGTGCGGGCGGCGGGCGATGAACTCGATGTAGACGAGCATGGGGTTCTCCGGGGGTGGGGTCAGTCGGTGGTGGTGTCGACCGTCGAGCCGAATCCGGAGTTGCCCCCGTGCGTGCTGTAGCCCCCGTCGACGACGAGCACGTGGCCGGTGATCCAGCCCGCGCGCTCCTCGTCGCACAGGAAGCGCACGGCTTGCGCGATGTCGGTGGACTCGCCCACCCGCCCCAGCGGGCAGGCGGCGGCCTCCGCCTCCTCCACGCCCGCCGACGCGAGCTCGGCCGCGGTGGCGGGCGTGCGGATCGTTCCGGGGGCGACGGCGTTCGCGCGCACACCGCGCGGGCCCAGCTCGTAGGCCATGCCGCGGACGAGCCCGTTGATGGCCGCCTTGGAGGCGAGGTAGTGGGTGCTGTCGTCCCAGGCGAGCCACGAGGCGGTCGAGGAGATGGCCACGACGCTGCCGCCGCCGCTCGCGGCGATCCGCTCCGCGGCTATGCGGAGGACGTTGAACGTGCCGTCGACGTTGACCTCGAGCACCTGGCGCCACTGGTCGGGTCCCATCTCGAGGAACGGCACCATCCGGTAGACGCCGGCGACCTGCACCGCGGCGCCGAGTGGCCCGAGGTCGCGCTCGGCGGCGTCGGCGACCGCGGATACCGCAGCCCAGTCGCGCACGTCGCACTCGTAGGCCGCGGCACGCCCACCGTCCCGGCGCAGCGCCTCGGCGACGGGCTCGCAGCCGCGCACGTCGGCCACCGCCACCGCGAAGCCGTCGGCGGCGAGCAGCCGCGCCACCTCGGCGCCCATGCCGCGGGCGCCTCCCGTCACCAGGGCGGTGCGGCTCACGCGCGCGCCTCGGCCGGATCGGGGTCCGGGACAGGTTCGGGAACCGCCTGACCGTGCTCGCGTGGCAGCAGCCAGCACGACTCCGGCAGCCAGTCGATGCTCACCGCGTCGTCCACGTCGAAGGGCGGCGTCGAGCCCCGTCCCTCGGCCTTGACCTGCGTGCCGAGCGCCGGCATCTCGATCCGGCATCTGAAGCCGGTGCCGCGGAAGGCGACGTCCCGCACGACGCCGTGCAGCGTGCGGGAGTCCTCGGTGCCGCGCGCGTCGGCGCGCACCTCGATCGCCTCCGGCCGCAGCACGAGCCAGGCCGGACCCCGAGCCGCCCGCGAGGACCGCACGAGGTGACGGCAGTCGCCCAGCCGGATCGTCGCCTCCTCCGCGCCCGCCTCGACGACCTCCACCGGCAGGACGTTGGCGTCGCCGACGAACTGGGCCACGTAGACGGAGGCCGGGCGCCGGTAGACGTCCAGCGGCACGCCGAGCTGCTCGATCCGCCCCGCGTTCATGACGGCGATCCGGTCCGACAGCGCCATCGCCTCGCGCTGGTCGTGGGTGACGTACACGAAGGTGGCGCCGGTCTCGCGGTGGACCCGCCGCAGCTCGACCTCCATCTCCAGCCGGATCTTGAGGTCGAGCGCCGAGAGCGGCTCGTCGAGCAGCAGCACCTTGGGCCGGTTCACGAGCGCCCGGGCGAGCGCGACGCGCTGCATCTGGCCGCCGGACATCTCGTGGCTGCGGCGGCGCTCGTAGCCCTCCAGCCGGACGAGCTCCAGCGCCTCGCGCACGCGCGCGTGCTGCTCTCTCCTCCCCACTCCCGCCACCTGCAGCCCGAAGGCGACGTTGGCGAACACGTCGAGGTGCGGGAACAGCGTCGGCCGCTGGAAGACCATGTTGGTCGCGCGCTTGTGGGCCGGGCGGCCGGTGACGTCTTCCCCGGCCAGCAGCACGCGGCCTGCGCTGGGGCGCTCGAAGCCCGCGACGATCCGCAGCAGCGTCGTCTTGCCGCAGCCCGAGGGTCCGAGCAGGGTCACGAACTCGCCGTCGGCGATGTCGAGCGAGACGTCCTCGAGCGCGGTCACCGCCCCGTAGGCGTGGCTGACGCCCTCGATGCACACGCGCGGGTCGCCGGTCATCCGCGCTCCGCGACGCCGGTGAGTGCGAGCGCGTCGACCGTTCCGCGCCGCCGGCGCTCGCTCCAACTGGTCAGCGCGAACGTCACGACGAACAGCAGCACGGTGAAGACGAGCAGCAGCGTGGAGATCGCGTTGATCGAGGGGTCGATCGTCCGCCGCAGGCTCGACCAGATGTAGAGCGGCAGTGTGGGATCGGGACCGACGACGAAGAAGGTGATCACGAACTCGTCGAAGGACAGCGCGAAGGCCAGGCAGGCGGCGCCGACCAGGACGGGCCAGACCTGCGGCAGGGTCACCCGGCGGAATGTCGTCCACCCGGTGGCGCCGAGGTCGGCGGCCGCCTCCTCGAGCGCCGGATCGAGGCGCTCCAGCGCGGCGCGCGCGAGCAGGAAGAAGAACGGGAAGACGTAGACGAGGTGCGCGATCGTGACCGTCACGAGCGAGAGGGAGTACTCGAGGCGGGAGAACGCGATCAACAGGGCGACGCCGATGAACAAGCCGGGCAGGGTGATCGGGAGGAAGAACAGCAGCGAGAGCGGCGCCCGCCAGCGCGAGCGCGAGCGGCTCATGCCGTAGGCCGCGAGGGTCGCGAGCCCCAGCGTGACCAGCGCGGTGCTGGTGGCCACCACGAGCGAGTTGCGCACCGCCGCGCGCACCTCGGGGTTCTCGAAGACGCGCTCGTACCAGCGCAGCGAGAAGCCGTCGAACGGGAACGACAGCGACGCGGTCGCGTGCAGGCTGAACAGCACGACGACCAGCAGCGGCAGCCAGAGGAAGAGCATGCCGGCCAGCGTCATGAAGCCGGTGAAGCGCCCGGGGCTCACGCCGCGAACCTCAGCCGATCGACCTTCGCGAGCCGGAGGCCGAGGGCGACCAGCCCGTAACAGACCAGGAAGCCGGCCAGCAGCGCGAAGGAGATCGCCGCACCGCCGGCGTAGTCGCCGGTGCCCTGGAAGGCGACCTGGACCTGGACGCCGATCATCACGCTCGCGGTGCCGCCCAGGAACTGCGGCGTCACGTAGTCGGCGGCGGAGAGCACGAAGACGAACAGCAGGGCGCTCGCCGCGGGCGCGGCGACCAACGGGAGCACGACGCGGCGCCAGCGCTGCGCCCAGCCCGCGCCGAGGTCCTGCGCCGCCTCCAGATAGGCGGGCTGCAGCGGCCCGAGCCCGGCGTAGATCACGAGGATCACGTAGGGCAGGTAGATGTGCACCAGCGCCAGCGTGACGGCGAAGCGGTTGAACAGGAGGAACGTCAGCGGCTCCTCGATGATCCCGAGCGCCCCCAGGCCGCTGTTGACGACGCCCTCGGCGCCCAGGATCGTGCGCCACGCGTAGATGCGCACGAGATAGCTGGCCAGGAACGACGCCACGATCAGGAAGAGCACGAGCGTCTTGGTCCGACTCGTCGTGTACCGCAGCCAGTAGGCGATCGGCAGTGCGACGACGACCGAGCTGACCGCCGCGAGCAGCCCGACGATGACGGAGTTGCGCGCCAGCTTGCGGTTGAGCTCGGACTGCGCGATCTCGCGGTAGTTCTCGAGCGTCAGCGGTCCCGACACCTCGTACAGCGACCCGGTGAGGAACGAGTACACCGCGAACGCCGCCAGGGGGGCGATCAGGAAGGCCAGCAGCGTCAGCGCGGCCGGCAGCGTCAGGAGCACCGGGCCGAGGCGGAGCCCGCGTCGGCGCCGAGCGGGAGCCTGTGCCGACGCTGCGGATGGAGGCTCCGCGACCGCGCTCATGCGCGAGGCTACGCCTCCGCTCCGGCCTTGAGCTCCTGCCAGTTCTTGAGCACTTCCTCGAACGTCACGAACTCGTCGGACTCGACCGGCGGATTGTTGTAGAGCGGCGCCTGCGCGAGGACCTCCTCCTGCTGGTCGCGCGGGTAGAGCTTCTGCACGCCCTTGGAGACCAGCGGGAAGGCGTCCCCGACCGTGACGCCGCCCACGACGTAGTCGGCGGCGGCGGCGTGCACGTCGGGCTTGAGCGTCTCGTTCATCCACGAGTACACCGCGTCGTCGTTGTCGGCCGTGGAGGCGATCGCCCAGCAGTCGCAGGCGGTGAACCCACCCTCCTTGGGGAGCGTCCACTTGATCGTCTTGGTCCCGGCGTCCGCCGCGAACTTGTTGACGGCCGACCAGCCCTGGAACGCGACCACGGCGTCGCCCGACGTCAGCTTCGTCGTGACGTCACCGAACGAGGGCGAGACACCGGAGGACTGGGCGATGATCTGCGACAGGAAGTCGTTGACCTTGGCCAGGTCCGCCTTCCTGACCTCGTCCGGCTTCATGCCCAGGATGTGCGTGCCCATCGCCCACGCGCCCGTCGGATCGTCGACGACCGCCACCTTGCCCTTGAACTTCGCGTCCAGCAGGTCGTAGTTGGAGGCCGGCGCCTCGATCTTCGCCTCGTCGTAGGAGATCCCCAACGCGGTCCACGTCCACGGGACCCCGGTCCGCGTGCCGTCCGGATCGACCCAGAAGTTCCCCAGGTCCTTGCCCCAGAACTCGTCCAGGTTCCCCAGGTTGGGCAGCTTGGACTCGTCGATCGGCTTCAGGATCTTCAGCTGCGCGTAGAGCGGCTTGTAGCCCTGGTAGTAGGTGGTGATGTCGAATCCGCCGGCGCTGCCGGCGGCCTTGATCTTCGCCTGGATGTCGTCGTGGTTGGCGATGTAGTTCGTCTTGACTTCGATCTTGTTGGCGGTCTTCCACGCCTTCAGGGCGTCCGGGATGTCGTAGCCCTCCCAGGAGAGGTAGTCGAGCCGCCCGCTGGCGGCAGGGACCTCGGCGGGACCGCCCGTCGTCTCGGCGGTCCCGGTCGTCGCGCTCTCGTCGTCGTCTCCGCACCCGGCGAGCAGCCCGGGCAGCGCAAGCGCGCCGACGCCCAGAGCGCCCGCCCGCTGCAGGAAGCGGCGGCGCGTGGCCCGTCGGACCATCGCCTGCAGGATCTCCTCGTTGGTCACTGCCCCTCCTCCTCCGCTGGTGAACGCCCCATCAGCCGACTCGCGCCAGCTCGGCGGCGGCCTTTGCGATGCCCTCCACGGACGGCAGCAGCGCCGCCTGCAGCCCGGGCGCCGGCGGGATCCGGACGTCGGGCGTCCCGACCCGCATCACCGGGGCGTCGAGCGCGTCGAACTGCGTCTCCCCGATCCGCGCCGCGACCTCGGCCCCGAAGCCCCCGGTGATGTTCGCCTCGTGGGCGACGACGACCCGTCCCGTGCGCCGCACGGCTCGTGCGATCGCGTCGTCGTCGAGGGGAGAGAGCCACCGTAGGTCGAGCACCGTGGCCGCGATGCCATCAGCGGCCAGCCCCTCCGCCGCCTGCTCGGCCAGTAGCGCGGTGCGGCCCCAGCTCACGATGGCGACGTCGCCGCCGTCGCGCCGGGTCCGCGCGCCGCCGACTCCCTCGCGCTCGCCGCCGAGGCTCACCTTGCCCTTGTGCTGATAGAGGGCGCGCGACTCGAACAGGACCACCGGGTCGTCGTCGGCCACCGCCGCGCGCAGCATCGCGTGCGCGTCCTGGGGCGTCGCGGCGACGCCCACGCGGAGGCCGGGAATGTGCGCGAGCAGCGCCTCGAGGCTCTGGGAGTGCTGGGCGCACGATCCGGGAGTCGCCCCCTGCTGCGTGCGGACGACCAGCGGCGCGCAGTGACGGCCCTCGCTCACGTAGCGCACGTTCGCGGCCTGGTTGACCAGCTGGTCGAGCGCGACCAGGAGGAAATCGCCCCACATGATCTCGACGATCGGGCGCAGGCCTTCCAGCGCGGCGCCCACCGCGGCGCCGAGGATCGCGGATTCGGCGATCGGGCTGTCGAAGACGCGCATCGCGCCGAACTCCTCCTGCAGCTGCCGAGTGGCGCCGAAGATGCCGCCCGAGGCTCCGACGTCCTCGCCGTAGACGACCACGTCCGGACGCGCGCGCAGCTCGCGGCGCAGCGCCTCCGTCACCGCCTTGACGTAGGTCAGCTCCTGCTCCTCGCGCGGCTCGCCGGTGGCGACCGCAGCGGCCGGGCGGCCGTGGACATGGGCGCGCGCGCCCGCCGGATCGGGGCGCGGGGCGGCGGTGGCGGCGGTGGTGGCGGCGTCGAGCTCGGCGCCCACCTCCCACTCGAGGGCGGCCAGCTCCGCCTCCGGCATGCCGGCCTCCAGCAGGCGGCGGCGGAGCGCGGCGAGCGGGTCGGCGGCGACGGCGGCGTCGTGGTCGGCCGCGGGCCGGTAGTGCTCGATGTCGCCGTTGTAGTGGGCGCCCAGCCGGTGGCAGCGCGCCTCGAGGAACGTGGGCCCGTCGCCCGCGCGCGCTCGGGCGGCGGCCTCGGCGACCGCCTCGTAGACGGCGTCGGGGTCGTTGCCGTCGATCGTCGCTCCCGGCATCCCGTAGCCGGCCGCGCGGGTGGCGAGGCGCTCCACGGGCACGATCTGATCGATCGGGGTCATCTCCGACCAGCCGTTGTTCTCGCACACGACGACGAGCGGGAGGCGGCGGAAGGCGGCGAACACGAGCCCCTCGTGCATGGACCCCTGGCTGGTCGCGCCGTCGCCCACGCTGACGACGACCACGCGACCCGACCCGGTCACCTGGGCGGCCAGCGCGGCGCCGGCCGCGATCGGGACGCCGGCGCCCACGATCGAGTTCTCGCCCAGCAGCCCGTGAGCCGGAGCCATCAGGTGCGCGGAGCCGCCGCGGCCGCCGTTGACACCGGTGGCGCGCTGGCACAGCTCGGCCATCAGCGCGTCGAGCGGCACACCGCACGCGACCGCCCAGCCGTGGCCGCGGTACGTGGCCAGCACCCGATCGTCGGGCTCCAGCGCGGCCAGCGCCCCGACCGGGATCGCCTCCTGTCCGGTGCACAGGTGGATCGATCCCGCGATCTCGTCGGCCTGGCGGAGCGCGAGCGCCCGCTCCTCGAATCCGCGGACGAGCGCCATCGACCGGTAGGCCGCGATCAAGGAGAGCGGAACGAGCTCGGAGACCGTCATGCGGTGGCGACGCTACTTCGTCGTCTGCGGCGATGTCAAATCAAACACCGGCGTCTCACATCATGAGACCGCTACCGGCAGCCCAGCGGCCAGCTCAAGCAGCGCGGCGAGGTACTCGTCGCGCAAGGCCTCGTAGCGCTCCTTGGGCGCCGACATGGCGAGCGCGTAGGACGTCCCCCCCTGCCCGAGCGGAGCCGCGAGGCAACATACCCCGGCGTGGAACTCCTCCGCGTCGGAGGCGTAGCCGGCGGCCCGGATGTCCTCGAACTGGCGCAGGAGCGCGTCCCGCGACGTGAGCGTGGTTCGCGTCACCCGCCTGAGCGGGTGCGCGGCGAGATAGCGCTCGCGCGCGTCCTCGGGCGCCAGTGCGAGCAACAGCTTGCCGCTGGCCCGTGCGTGGCCGTCGGCGATCGGGCCCAGCGGGCTGTTGGCCACGGCGACCTGATGGTGCCCGGGCACGCTGCACAGCAGCACCAGCTCCGAGCCCTGGCGCGCCGCGACGTACGCCGCCTCTCCGGTCCTCGACGCGAGGGCACGGGCGAGCGGCAGCAGGTCGTCGGGCAGGACGTGGCGCTCGAACGCCTGCACCAGCGGTGAGATGCCGATACCGAGGCGATAGCGGTGCTCGGGCCCGCGGCCGATGTAGCCGGCCGCCGCCAGGGTGTGCAGCAGGTGGTACGTGGTCGCGCGGCTGAGCCCCGTCGTCCGGCTCAGCTCCTGGGCGGTACGGCCGTCCGGACTGCGGGCTATCTCGTCGAGCAGCGAGATCGCTCGGGCGACGGACTGGATGCGGGGCTTGGCCTGGGCCCCGACGGGGACTGCGTCCATGGCGCGTCAACGTATCACCATGTGAACCCGCAGGACCTATTTGCAGACGGGGCTGTACGATCGCGCCGATGCCGGCTTCGGGCGAGGCGCACGCGCTGGGGATCGACGTCGGGCTCAGCGGCGTGCGCGCGGCGGTCGTCCGCGCGGACGGAGTGCTCGCCGGCGCCGCGCGGCGACCGCACGCCCGGGCGGTCCGCTCCGCCGGAGTGGCCGAGCATGACCCGCGGGACTGGCTCGAGGGGATCCACGCGACGGCTCGCGCCGCCGTCGCGCAGGCCGGCGCGCCGCGGATCGGAGTCGTCGGCATCGCCGCGCTCGGCCCGGCGCCGCTGCTCGTCGACGCTTCCGGCGAGCCGCTCACCGGGGCGCCCCTGTTCTCGCTCGACACCCGGGCGGCGGTGCAGCGCGCCCGCCTGGAGCCGGACGGGGGCGCAACCGCGGCGGATCACGCCCTGCCCCACCTGCAGCGCTGCGTCGAGGAGCGGCCCGAGCTGCGCGAGCGAGCGGCCTGGGCACTGGACGCCACGGGCTTCCTCGTGAGCTGGTGCATCGGGACGCCGGTGATGGACACGGTGACCCTCGTCGACCATGTCTGGCCGGGCGTCGATCCCGTTGCGCCGCTGCCGGACCCGATCGATCCGGGCGCGATCGCCGGAGCACTGAACGCGCGCGGGGCCGAGCTGCTCGGCCTCGACGAGGGCGTGCCCGTCCTGGCCGGAACCTACGACAGCTTCGTCGACCTGGCCGGCGCGGGCGTGTCGGTACCGGGCGACGCCGGGCTGGTGCTCGGGAGCACGATGATCGTGGCCGCCGTCCGCAGCGCGGCCGAGCCGGTCGGCGGGCTCGGCGTGTCGGCGTATCCGGGCGAGGGCGTGCTCCTCGGCGGCTGGACGCTGAGCGGGGGCGCCGTGCTCGACTGGGGCGAGCGCACGCTGGCCGGCGAGCCCGCTGCGCTGCGTCGTGCCGCCGAGGAGCTCCTCCCCGGAGCGGGCGGCGTGCTCGTGCTGCCCTACTTCGCCGGCGAGCGGACGCCCGTCTGGGATCTCGGCGCACGGGGCGCCGTGCTCGGGCTCAGCCTCGACCACTCGGCGGCGCACGTCTACCGCGGCCTGGTGGATGCGCTCGCGCTGGCGATCCGCGACCACGTCGCCCGGCTGCCGGGCGTGCCGCCGGCGCGCTGGCGCGTGACCGGAGGAGGAACCCGCAACGCGGCGTGGCTGCAGGCCACGGCCGATGCGCTGGACGCGCCGCTCGACGTCGTGGCCGACGCCGGCGAAGCCGTCGGGCCGGCGCTGCTGGCCCTCGCCGCGATCGGCGCGCCGACCCCGCGCGCGATCGAGCGCACGGTTCATCCCATCGCCGGGCGCACCGGCCGCTTCGACGCCCTCTACGACGCCTACCGCCGGTTGCACCCGCGACTCCAGGACGCGCTCGCGGAGGTGGCTCGATGAGTGCCAGGACGATGCGGGTCGCGCGCCTGCACGGCATCGGCGACGTCCGCGTCGAGCGCCTGCCGGTTCCCGAGCCGGCACCGGACGAGCTGCTCGTCCGGATCGAGGCCTGCGGCGTCTGCCCGACCGACGCGCGCAAGTTCGCTATCGGCGTCAACGACGGCGCCTACCCGTTCAACCTGGGGCACGAGTGGGTCGGCCGCGTCGAGGGCGTCGGCCGCGACACGGTGGGCTGGGAGATCGGCGCCCGGGTCTACGGCGACACGTACGCCGGCTACGCCGAGTACGCGACGATCGGCACGCGTCCGGCCGGCTGGTCGCACGGGGCCCTGCCGGTCGGTGAGCTGCCGGCCGAGCGGGCCGTGTTCGTCGAGCCGCTGGCCGACTGCCTGCACTGCGTGCTCGACCAGGGCGCCGTCGTGCCGGGGCGCCGCGTCGCGGTGATCGGGCTCGGCGCGATGGGCGTGCAGATGGTCGCCGTGGCCGCGCGCGCGGGGGCGGACGTGCTGGCGGTCGAGCCGCGGGCGGAGCGCCGCGAGCTGGCCGCGCGGTTCGGTGCGGCGGCGGGCACGGAGCCGCTCGAGTGGCGCGCCGCCGCCACGGCGCGCTGGGACGGCGACGGGCCGGACGTCGTGATCGTCACCGTCGCCCGCGCCGCGGTCGCCGCCGAGGCCATCGAGGCCTGCGCGCCGGGGGGGCGGGTCGTGCTCTTCGCCGGGTTCGGGAATGAGGGCGTCGCGCCGGTCGACCTCAATCGCATCCACTACCAGGAGATCACCGTGGTCGGTAGCGAGTGGGTGGGGACACCGCCCAACCAGCGCTACGAGCACTACGAGTCCGCACGCGAGCTGCTCGCTTCCGGAGACCTCCCGCTCGAGCAGCTCGTCAGCGACCGCACGGGGCTGGGCGGGCTCGATGCCGCGCTGCGCGCGGTGCGCGAGCAGCGCAGCTACAAGACGGTGCTCGTGCCGTGAGCCTCGCCGATCGCCTGCTCGCGTCCGACGGCCGGCTGCTGGTGGTCGCGGTCGACCACCCGCTGTACTCGTGGCCCTGCCCGGGGCTCGAGGACCGGCGCGCTCTGCTCGGCGAAGTGACCGGCGCCGGAGCCGACGCCGTCATCTGCTCCTTCGGCACCCTGCGCGATCATCGCGACGCCTTCGGGACGGCGAAGCCGATCCTCAAGCTCGACCTGACCACGCTCGCGATCGGCGGCTCGTATCCGGTGACCGAGTACGTCGCCGCCTACACGGTCGAGGACGCGGAGCGGCTCGGAGCGGCCGCCGTGCTGACGTTCGTGCAGCTGGGCGCGCCGTTCGAGCTGGACGCGCTGCGGACCGCGGCGCGGGTCGCCGCCGCGGCCGACCGCGCGGGCCTGCCCTACGTCTGCGAGATCATGCCGGTCGGCGGTCCGATGTATCCGGCGCTCGACGCGCCGCTCGCCATCGCCGGCGCGGCCCGGGTGGGCGCCGAGCTGGGGGCACACGTTGTCAAGA
>Ga0136612_10000600_pt1 | contig 13361 bp, 11 predicted proteins | sample AntDryUQ224A2306_2_FD_106644 | JGI IMG/M metagenome (GOLD analysis project Ga0136612, IMG submission 106644) | Polar desert sand microbial communities from Dry Valleys, Antarctica - metaG UQ224A (23.06) | ecosystem: Environmental > Terrestrial > Soil > Desert | place: Antarctica: Dry Valley...
GACCGCCTCGGCAAGTGATCTATCTGGCACCGGACGATCTGCTCAACATCGCCGAACGAGTAATCGGCTCAGTCGTCGTGCGCGATGCCGGCCTGCTCGAGTCGGCCCTCGTCAGACCGCGGGCGGTCTACTTCGGTGAAGATCCGTATCCGACGATCGAGGAGAAGGCAGCTGCCCTCTTGCATTCGCTGGTCGGTAACCGCGCACTCATCGACGGGAACAAGCGTCTGGGATTGGCCGCCATGATCGCGTTCCTCGGCATCAACGGACGCCGCCTCATGCTCAGCAACGACGAGGCCTACGACCTCGTGATGGCGGTCGCCACTCGCGAGCTCGACGACGTACCAGGCATCGCCGAAGGTCTGCGGGAGGGCATGCAAGATCGCTGATTTCTCGAGCTATTCAAGGGTGCGGCCGGCCCAGGTCCAGGCGTAGCCGGTGTCCTCGCAGGCGATGGCCGGAAGGCACAGGTCAAGCGGACGGAACGTGTCGATCATGACCGCCAACTCGTCGAAGTACTCCAGCCCGATGGCCCCCTCCGGTGCGCCGGGCTGCGGGCCGTGCGTAAACCCGCTGGGGTGCAACGAAATCGAGCCTTGGCCGATGCCAGCGCCCTTGCGTGCCTCGTAATCGCCGCCGCAGTAGAAGATCACCTCGTCGGAGTCGACGTTGGCGTGGTTGTACGGCACCGGAATCGAGTCGGGGTGGTAGTCAACCTTGCGTGGGACGAACGAGCAGATCACGAAGTTGTGCCCCTCGAAGGTCTGGTGCACGGTCGGGGGCTGGTGCACCCGGCCGGTGATCGGCTCGAAGTCGGCGATGTTGAAGGCGTAGGGGTAGAGGTTTCCGTCCCAGCCGACAACATCGAATGGGTGCTCGGCATAGGTGAACTTCGTCCAGCCGACACCCCCGTTGTGATCCGAGGACCTGTGTTGCACAAGGACTTCCACATCTGTGCCGCTGTCGGTGAACGGCTCCGTCGGTGCCCGGAGGTCACGTTCGCAGTACGGGGCGTTCTCGAGGAACTGCCCGCGCGCGGAGAGGTAGCGCTTGGGCGGCCCGATGTGCCCGGTGGCTTCAGTGCTCAGCGTCCGCAACGGCTCCGTCCCGGTGGGGACGATCCGGTAAGTAGCCGACGTCGGGATCACGACGTAGTCGCCGGGACCGATGTCGAGGGCGCCGAAGACGGATTCGAATCGTGCAGTGCCGCTTTCGACGTATATGCACTCGTCGCCGATGGCGTTCCGGTAGAGCGGTGAAGGCGTGTCAGCGAGGGCGTAGGAGATCCGGCAGTCGGCGTTCGCCAGCAGGTGCTGCCGGCCGGTGATCGCGTCCGAGCCCGGCGCATCCAGCTTGTGCGTGACGAAGTGGCGTGGCTTCAGCGGATAGTTCGACTGGCGTGCCCACTGTGGACCGTCGAAGGGTTCGCTGCGCACGATCGCTGTCGGCAGGTGCTCGTGATAGAGCAGAGCGGAGTCCGCGGAGAAGCCCTCGAAGCCCATCAGTTCCTCGGCGTACAACGAGCCGTCAGCCTTGCGGAACTGGGTGTGTCGTTTGCGCGGGATGGCGCCGACCTGGCGGTAGTGGGGCATGACCAGTCACCTTTCCAGATGGGGATTGTGTTCGTGCCGAAAACCCGCTGTCCGTTATCAGGACACAAGTGTCCGCTTCGACTCGTCCAGCGTGCGCTAGCGTTCCGGGCCGTGTCAACTCCTGACTCCGTTCCGGTCTTCGCCGCCCCCCAGGCAGGCTCCAGCCCGGCCCTGACCGCACTGTTCGGCACGCTCATCGACGACGCCGCGCTGTTCCCGCCGGGCAATGCGGCGATGGTCGACGCGGTCGCCGCCCATCCCCATCATCTGGCGGGGACGTACGGCTTCACTCTCGGCAGGTTCCTGTGTCCGGCCTCCCGCGTACCGGAGTTGGCCCTGGCCTGGTCGCGTCCGGAACGCCTGACGGTTGGGGTCATCGCCGACACCGGCCTGGACGGCCTCAGCGATGCGATCACCCAGGTCGTCACCGATCCGCAGCTGGAACTCGGCGCCGTCGAGATCGTGCTCCCGCCCGGTTCATCCCTGGTCTCGCTGGAGGACATCCTCGACGCGCTGCCGGAGGTCACCGGGTACGTCGAACTGCCTCGCGGTCAGGATCTCTCGGCCGAACTGGACGCCATCGCCGTGGCCGGACGGGAGGCGAAGTTCCGTACCGGCGGAGCCGTCCTGGGCGCGGTCCCGGCGCCGGAGGAACTCGCGGCCTTCATCACCGCCTGCGTTGCTCGCCGGATCCCGTTCAAGTGCACTGCCGGATTGCATCATGCGATCTGCGGCGTCGAGGACGAAGCGGGCAATACCCAACACGGGTTCCTCAACGTGCTGATGGCGACCCAGGCTGCTGTACTCGGTGAGGAGGACTCGGAGATCCTCGGCTGGTTGAGTGAGGGCAGTCCCGAGGTAATCGTCCATGCGTTGCGGGCACTGCACGAGCATGACGCCCGCCGGGTGCGTACGAGCTTCATCGGCTTCGGCTCGTGTTCGGTGTCTGAGCCCGTCGCCGAGCTCACCGCACTGGGGCTCCTATGACGATGTCCACGTGGGTCGCGGTGCCCGACGGGAGCGACTTCCCGATCACGAACCTGCCGTACGGGGTCTTCTGTCTCAATGGCGGCGGCGGGCGGCGGATCGGCGTGGCCATCGGCGACCAGATCCTCGACCTCGCCGCCGCCGCAGCACGTGGACTGATCGATGAGCCCTCTCAGATGCTGCGGGCCGAGACGCTCAACCAGTTTCTGGCGTGTGGCCGGTCGGAGTGGGACCGCATCCGCGCCCGGATCACCCAGTTGCTCAGCGAGGAGTCACTGCGTGGGGCCGCTGAGAAGTTGCTTGTTGACCAGGCCGATGCGCAGATGTGCCTGCCGTTCGAGGTCGCGGACTACGTCGACTTCTATGCCTCGATCGATCACGCCACCAACGTCGGCGCACTCTTCCGTCCGGACTCCCCAGCTCTGCCGGCCAACTGGCGGTCCCTGCCGATCGGCTACCACGGCCGCGCCGGCACCGTCGTTGTATCCGGCACCGACGTCGTACGTCCGAGCGGTCAGCGCAAGTCCCCGGACGAGCAGGCACCGACGTACGGGCCTTCGCTTCGACTGGACATCGAGGCCGAGGTCGGCTTCGTCGTTGGGACGCCCTCGGTCCGCGGCACTCAGGTCCCGATCGGCGATCTGGCAGAGCACGTCTTCGGCGTCGTACTGCTCAACGATTGGTCCGCGCGCGACATCCAAGCGTGGGAGTACGTACCGCTGGGGCCGTTTCTCGGGAAGTCCTTCGCCACGAGCATCTCGCCCTGGGTGGTGCCGCTGGCCGCTCTGGACGCAGCTCGTATCGCCGGCCCGGTCCAGGATCCGGAGCCATTGCCGTACCTGCGTCGTTCCGAGAATTGGGGACTGGACCTGTCGATCGAGGTCGACTGCAACGGGACCGTCGTCTCCCGGCCACCGTTTCGCTCGATGTACTGGACCGCCGACCAACAGCTCGCGCACCTGACCGTGAACGGCGCCAGCCTCCGGACCGGCGACTTGTTCGCATCCGGAACCGTGTCGGGGCCCGAACCCGGCCAGCGGGGGTCGTTTCTGGAGTTGTCCTGGGGCGGTCGCGATCCGTTCTCGCTCGACGATGGCTCGACCCGGTCCTTCCTGGAGGACGGCGACACCGTGACACTGCGAGCCACCGCCCCGGGCGGGTATGGCACGCGGATCGGGTTCGGCGCCTGTACCGGCACGATCCGGCCCGTCTGAAGGGGCGGTTGTGTAGCGAACCGGCACTTTCGACGGTCTGAAAGGGGCGGTTGTGTAGCGAACCGCCCGAGCATGGATCAGGTCAGGGCGGCTTGTATTTCGGCGGCAGCCCGTACGACGCGCACTCCAACCTCGTCCACGGCGAGTTCGCTGAGCGAGATCACTCCGACACTGGCCCGTAGATCGCTCACGCCGGTGACCGGGGCAGCGATCCCATGGGCTCCAGGCTGCAGCTCACCACTGGTGGCCACATACCCAGGCTCTGTCGGTGAGTCGAGCGCGAGTATCGCCAGCCCGGCGGCGCCTCGGTCGAGCGGGTGGCGCGAACCGACCCGGTAGGCGACGTGGTAGTCGGTCCACGAGGGTTCGATCACGGCAACTGCCAGCGCCTCGCCGCCGTCGGTGATCGTCAGGTGGGCGGTCGCACCGACGTCCTCGGCGAGACGTCGCAGCGGCCCGGCGGCCGCGTCTCGCAGTTGTGGCTGGATGCGCTGGGCCAGGTGCAGGACCCCCAGACCCAGCCGCCACCGCCCGTCCGCATCGCGGTGCACCATCCCCTGCCTGGCAAGAGCGGTGATCAACCGGTAAACGACCGGGCGGTGCGTCTGCAGGGCCTCAGCCAAGACTGTGACGGTCATCGGGGCCGAAGCGTCGGCGAGCAGTCGGAGCAGTCGCAGACCCCGCTCCAACGACTGTGAGGACTCGGCTGCCACGGACGCGACAGTAGTGCCGGGCGTGGATCGCGGCCGGTGCTCAGCCGACGAGGGCGGTGACCACAACCGAGAAAGATCATCGAGTCGGAGGTCCGCCGGAGCCGAGTGCGAAGAGCCGGTGCGCCTCCGCGGTCGCTGCCCGGAGCACCTCCTTGACCGGTAGGTCGAGTGTCTCGGCGGCGCGAGCGACGTCGTCGAACTCGACGCTCACGTTGACCACCCGGCCATCGTCGCGGGCGAGCTTCACGCCGATCTGCTCGCCCTGGACGCGAACGCTGGCCTGCTCCCGGTCCAGGGCGAACTTGCCGACCGGCAGGCTCCGCAGCCCGATGGTCGAGGTGCGTGCGAAGATCTGCTTGCGTACGTCTGCCTCCACGGCTGGCGCGCACAGGACGTGCAACGTGTGCGCGGGGCGGCCCTTCTTCATCAGGATCGGGCTGAGCCAGGCATCTGATGCTCCAGCGGTGAGCAACGCTGCCAGAACATCCGGCCACAGCCGAGGATCCATATCGTCCACATTGGACTCCAGGAGCACGGCCGTGGCGAAATCCGGTTGTCCAACAGGCTCGCCCAGGACCAGTCTGAGGATGTTGGCCACCTCGTCGGTCTCTCGGCTGCCAGCGCCGTGACCAACCGTACGAACGCGCATCGGCGGCATCTCCTGCCACCGGGTGACCGAAGTCGCCAGCAGGGCGGCGCCGGTCGGAGTGCACATCTCGTACGGTGCCGGACCCGACCACACGGGAGCATCTACATCCGAGAGTAGTTGCAGCACAGCCGGTCCGGGGATGGGGATGAACCCATGCTCGCCTCGGCTCATTCCGCTGCCCAGCGACACGGTCCCGGCGGAGAGTTCGGTCAAGGCGAGTGAGTGCAGTCCCGCGCACACTCCGACGATGTCGGCGATCGCGTCCAGGCCGCCTACTTCGTGGAAGTGCACCTGTTCGGGTGTGGTCCGGTGCACATCGGCCTCGGCTCTGGCCAGCCGGGAGAAGGCGTCCAGAGCGTTGCGACGGATCGCCTCGGCCAACGGCGCCGACTCGAGTTGAGCACGGATGTTGGCCCAGGTGCGGGTGACCGTGGAGCGTGGAGCCTTGACGTCCACCTTGGTCGCCCCCAAGCCCTGCCGGGTCGTGGTGGACACGCTCAGGTGCATGGGCTCTACGCCGATCGCATCGACGGCTTCCTGCATCACCGACACCGCCGCCCCGGCGTCGACCAAGGCGCCGAGCAACATGTCGCCGCTCGCCCCGGCGGTGAGATCCAGCCATCCGATCACGGAGGGAGTATCTATGAACCGACTCAGGGACACCCTGACACGTACCCATCGCCGCATTCCTGGCCAGGGCTGCGGGTTCGTTCGCCCGTCCCCCGCCCGCGGGAACTGCCGGATTAGGCTCGCGGCCATGCCTGGGGTCCCGCCGACGCGCTTTGCATTTCTCGGGCCGGAGGGCACCTTCGCCGAAGAGGCGTTACGCAGCCTCCCGGCAATTCCCGGCAGTACCGAGTCCGCCGGCCAGGCTCTGCCGTCCGTGACCGACGTCCTCGACGCCGTACGCCGGGGCGAGGCCGATTCTGGGCTTGTCCCGCTCGAGAATTCCGTCGAGGGGTCGGTGGCGGTCACGGTCGACGAACTGGCCACCGGGGAGCCCCTGGTCATCATCCGCGAGGTCTTCGCGCCGGTGACTCTCCCACTGCTCGTACGCGCCGGCACCTCGGTCGAGCAGGTCCGTACCTTCGCGTCCCATCCGCACGCCTATGCGCAGGTACGGCGACAGTTGGCCACGATCCTGCCGAACGTCGAGATTCTCGCTACGGCCTCCACAGCCGCCGCCGCGGAGGGGGTGGCTCAGGGTCGTTATGACTCGGCTGTCGCGTCGCCGATCGCGGCTGCCCGGTACCGGCTGACGGTCGTCCGAGACGACATCGCAGATCATCAGGGTGCGGTGACCCGGTTCGTACTCGTGTCCCGCCCCGCGCCCCCGCCCCCGCGTACGGGCAACGACAAGACATCGGTGGCCGCCTTCATCGACGACGACCACACCGGTGCGTTGTTGGAGGTGCTGACCGAGTTCTCCATCCGCGGGATCAGTCTCACCCGGATCGAGTCCCGGCCGACCAAGCAGCGGCTGGGGGTCTACTTCTTCTCCCTCGATTGCGAAGGGCACGTGGCCGATGAACGGATCGGTGAGGCGCTCACCGCACTTCGACGGCTCTGCTCGGATTTGCGGTTCCTCGGTTCCTACCCGCGGGCTGACGGTCGTGCCCCGAAGGACGTACCCGATCGCGCAGTCGACGCCGCCTTCTCCGACGCCGCGGCCTGGCTCGCCCGCCTCCGCGAAGGCCGCCTCTGATCGGCGGATTTGGGACCTTATGCGCATAACGTCCCAAATCCGGCCCGAAAACCGCACGTTATGCGCATAACGTGCAACAGCTCTGGCGCAGCGGGCCTAGAGGTAGAGGCCGGTTGATTCCTCGATGCCCTCCGCGGCGATGGCGTGTGCGTCGCGCTCGCGCAGGATGATCAGCGACTCACCGCGAACCTCGACCTCGTGCTGGTCATCGGGGGAGAACAGCACCTGGTCGCCAGGCTTGATCTGGCGTACGTGGTTGCCGACTCCGACCACCTCGCCCCAAACGAGACGCTTGGCCATCTGGGCGGTGGCCGGGATCACGATGCCGCCGCTGGAGCGCCGTTCCCCGGCCTCCTTGGACAGGCTGACCAGCAGCCGGTCATGCAGCATCTTGATCGGCAGCTTGCCTGTCTCGCCCCGCCCGCTGCCCGGCTGCCGCTCACCGCAGCCGTCCCGAGACAGGTCCTCGCTCATCGGCCCGACGCTACCGTCCGCGTCGGCGAACTCGACGTCTGCCTGGCAGTCCGTCTGCCCCCGAATCGTGTTGCTTTGCCCCCGCAGGGGCTTTGTCCCGACCTGGCTCGGCCACCCGTGGCAGGGCCGACCACTCGATCCCGCCCGGAACCTGGTTGCCAGCCTCCCTAGCGTGAGGAGATGCCCGAGGCCTTGGATCCCACTATCGCCGCGCACTATGCGCTCGGTCAGGAGGGCGCTCGACTCGGCAGCCCAGGGAGGCCGACGTTGGAGGCCGTCCGGACACGCGTCCTGCTGGCCCGGCACCTGCCTGATCCGCCGGCCGTCGTACTCGACGTCGGCGGGGGGACCGGGGTGTACGCGCTGCCGCTGGCTCAGCAGGGGTACCAGGTGCATCTGATCGACCCCTGGCCCGGACACGTCGAAGCCGCCGCACATGCTTCCGCCGGGCAGCCCGACACCAGGTTGGCCTCCACACAGGTGGGCGATGCCCGGCACCTGGCCGCCGCCGACCGGAGTGTGGACGCAGTCCTGTTGCTCGGCCCGCTCTACCACCTCATCGAGATGACCGATCGGGCCGCGGCGCTGGCCGAGGCGTTCCGCGTTCTGCGGCCCGGCGGCGTGCTGTTCGCGGCCGGCATCAGTCGATTCGCCTCGACGTACGACGGGATCCGGAGCGGATACGTTGTTGACCGGTACTTCGATTCCCTCGTCGAAGGCGTGCTCGTCGATGGAGTACATCGCAACCGCGATCCGGTCGCCCACCCGCAGTTCTTCACTCTCGCCTACTTCCATCGGCCGCAGGAACTGCGCGAGGAGCTCATGGCGGCCGGCTTCGGCTCGGTCGACCTGGTCGCGATCGAGGGCCCAGGCTCCTTCCAGCACGGACTCGATCTCGCCGACGGTGCGCAGCGCCAAGCCGTTCTGCGGGCGATCGAGCGGGTCGAACGCGAGCCCTCGTTGCTCGGCGCGAGCTCCCACCTGATGGGCATCGGCATCCGCTGACCCGGTCAGCCCCAGCCGAGTTCGTGCAGTCGGGCGTCGTCGATGCCGAAATGATGGGCGATCTCGTGTACGACGGTGATGGCCACCTCGTCGACGACCTCGTCCTCGGATGAGCACATGGCACAGATCGCGGCCCGGTAGATCATGATGCGGTCGGGCAGGTCGCCGCCGTAGGTCCAGCCGCGATCGGTCAGTGCGAACCCCTCGTACAGCCCGAGGATGCTCGGCTCGTCGGGGTTGCGTTCCTCGACCAGGACCACGACGTTGTCCATCATCTGGGTGAGCTCCGGCGGGATCATGTCCAGTGCGTCGGAAACCATGACCTCGAACCTGGCCAGCGGTACGTCGATCACCGCTGCCCAGCCCAGCCATGACGCCGGTTCGCTACACAACCGCCCAATTCAGGAGGGCCAAAGCGGCGGTTGTGTAGCGAACCGGCCGGATGCCCGTCGGCACGCACCGCCCCGGACCGGTCGCTGATCACCAGCTGACCGGGCGCGGCCGGCCCTCCTCGTACCCAGCAGCGCTCTGTACGCCGACCACTGCGCGCGCATGCAGTTCATCGATGCTCTTCGCCCCGGCGTAGGTGCACGCACTGCGTACCCCGGCCATGATCGAGTCGAGTAGGTCCTCGACACCGGGCCGGGCCGGGTCGAGGTACATCCGCGAGGAACTGATCCCCTCGTCGAACAGCCCGGATCGGGCCCGGTCGAAGCCGCTCTGCTCGCGGGTTCGCGCGGACACCGCCCGTGCCGAAGCCATCCCGAAGCTCTCCTTGTACTGCCGCCCGTCGCTGTCGCTGTGGATGTCGCCCGCGCTCTCGTACGTTCCGGCGAACCACGAACCGATCATCACAGTGGACGCACCGGCGGCCAACGCGAGTGCGACGTCCCGGGGATGCTTCACTCCACCGTCGGCCCACACATGTTTGCCCAGGGCACGGGCGGCGGTCGCACACTCCAACACTGCCGAGAACTGTGGCCGCCCAACGCCGGTCATCATCCTGGTCGTGCACATCGCGCCCGGGCCGACACCGACCTTGACCACATCCGCGCCCGCCTCGATCAGCGCACGGGTCCCGTCGGCGGAGACGACGTTTCCCGCGACGAGGCGCTGCTCGGGACCGACGGCCGCGCGTACGGTAGTCAGGGCGTCGATCATCTTCTGCTGATACCCGTGCGCGGTATCGATGACCAGTACGTCGACACCGCTGGCCAGCAACGTGGTCGCCCGACCGGCCACATCACCGTTGACACCGATCGCCGCGGCGCTCAGCAGCCGACCGCTGCCGTCGACGGCTGGCCGGTACAGTCCGGCTCGTACCGCGCCCTTGCGAGTCGTGACCCCGACCAGTCGCTCACCGGCGACGACAGGGGCGATCCGCACGCGCTCGTCGGTCAGCAGATCGAAGATCTTCGCCGGGTCGGTCCCGTCCTCGACGGTGATCATGTGCGGACTCATCGCTGCCCTGACCTGTGCAAACCGATCCCAACCGGCACAGTCCCGTTCAGTCAGTACGCCGACCGGCCGCTCGCCATCGACGACGACCGCGCCTCCGTGCGCCCGCTTGTGCAGCAAGGACAGGGCCTCACCGATCGTGGTCTCGGGAGTGACCGTGATCGGGGTGTCGTAGAGCAGGTGCCGGTTCTTGAGCCAGGCGACCACATCGGCCACGACCGAGGTCGGGATGTCCTGTGGCAGCACCGCCAGCCCACCGCGCCGGCCGATCGTCTCGGCCATCCGGCGACCCGAGATGGCGGTCATGTTGGCCACCGCAATCGGGATCGTCGTCCCCAGTGCATCCGGGGTCGTCAGGTCGACGTCGAGCCGGGAGATGACCGCCGAATGCTGCGGAACCATGAAGACGTCTTCATAGGTCAGGTCGTACGCGGGCGGGGAACCGAGGAACTGCATGTCGGCCATTGTCCCGTGCCGGACCGGACACAGAACACCGCTGGCCCCCTGACTGTTGTTGTGTGGTCTCGCGAAGGCCCAAAGTCGGCGGAGCTCTGCGTGTTGCCGACGAGAAGGCCAGGCCGAGATGGCCAGCGGTAGGTACCGGGACCAGCGCCGCGGTCTCTATGGCAAGCCGGTAAAGCTCGGCGCGACGGACTCCACGCCTGCGCCCGGCCCTCCCGTACGCATCGGGGCGACCATGACGACGACGATCTACAAGCCCGCGGCCTACGCCTGTACCAGATCGCGGCCACGATGGGCATCAGCCGCTACCTCGTGACGCAGGTGATCCTCGCCGCCAAGAGCCGAGGTCGATCAGCGGCAGAGCCAAGCAGTGAGGCCCCCGGCGGTTTGCCAGCAAACCGCCAGGACGGGTGCGGCGTTTGCCAGCTAACCGCCGGGGAGCGCCGAGTGGAGGTGAGCGGACGCACGGATAACCTCGTACGGTGATCGATCTACGGGTGCTTCGTGACGAGCCCGACCTCGTCCGGGCCAGCTTGACTGCCCGGGGCATGGCCCCGGCCCTGGCCGACGAGTTGCTCGCCGCTGACGCCGCGCGCCGCGCCGCCGTGACCCGCGCCGACCAGATGCGCTCCGAGCAGAAGGCGGCATCGAAGAACATCGGCGCCGCGTCCAAGGATGAGCGCCCAGCGATGCTTGCCGCCGCCCAGGACCTCGCGGCCCAGGTCAAGTCCCTCGAGGAGGAGGAGCGCATCGCCGACGCGGCCCTGCGTACCGCGCACCTCGCCGTACCCAACCTGGTCGAGGACGGCGTACCCCCGGGCGGAGAGGGCGACAGCGTTGTCCTCGAGACGATCGGCGAAGTGCCGACGTACGACTTCGCGCCACGTGACCATGTGGCGATCGGTACGGCGTTGCGCGCCATCGACATCGAGCGCGGAGCCAAGGTCTCCGGGGCGCGGTTCTATTTCCTCACCGGTGTGGGCGCTGAGTTGGAGTTCGCCCTGGCCAACCTGGCGATGGCCCAGGCCAGGGAGACCGGCTTCACCCCGATGATCGCGCCGTCGCTGGTTCGCCCAGAAGCAATGGAGGGCACCGGATTCCTCGGTGCGCACGCCGATGAGGTCTACCGGCTCGCGAACGATGATCTCTATCTCGTCGGGACCTCCGAGGTCGCGCTCGCCGCGTATCACTCCGACGAGATCCTGGACCTCGCCGCCGGGCCGATCCGGTACGCGGGGTGGTCGTCCTGCTTCCGTCGCGAGGCCGGTTCGTACGGGAAGGACACTCGAGGCCTCATCCGGGTGCACTGGTTCGACAAGGTGGAGATGTTCTCCTTCTGTACCCCTGACGAGGCTGTGGCCGAACATCGGCGCCTGCTGGGTTGGGAGCAACAGTTCCTTGCCGCGCTGGAACTGCCGTACCAGGTCGTCGACATCGCGGCCGGTGACCTGGGGAGCAGTGCGGTGCGCAAGTACGACTGTGAGGCGTGGTTCCCGTCGCAGTCGGCCTACCGCGAACTGACCTCGACCTCGAACTGCACCACCTTCCAGGCCCGCCGGCTCAACATCCGCTACCGCGACGACGACGGTCGACCGCAGACCGCGGCCACCCTCAACGGCACCCTGTGCGCGATCGCCCGGACCATCGCTTGCCTGCTCGAGGTGCATCAGCAGGCCGACGGGTCGGTTCGCGTGCCGGAGGCGCTGCGCCCGTACCTCGGCAGTCGCGAAGTCATGGAACCCGTTGCCTGACGAACCCGGCCCGGCCCTGATCCCTCGTGATCTTGACGTTATTGCGGTTTCAGTGTGATTTCGCGGCGTGTCGCCACCACAAGGTCAAGATCACGATCGTGATGGCCCCCGTGTGGCGGCCCCGCCTGATTGCCACTGATCTCGATGGCACGTTCCTCGACTCCACCGCGCATGTCAGTACCCGGAACGCGGCCGCTCTGGCCCGGCTACGCACCGAGGGGATCCCGGTCGTCGGCGTGACCGGACGTGCGCCGAGGCTGCTGTACACAGTCGAGGAGTACTTCGGTGGCGAGGGCATAGTCGTGATGGCCCAGGGGGCTTTCGTCGGTGACTTGTCCACCGGCGAGGTCCTGCGCCAAGTCACGCTGCCCAGCGCGGTGGCGCTCGACCTGACCGCCCAGATCGAGGCCGTGTCCGGACCGCTGCTCTACGCCGGTGAGTACCCGACCGACGGCACGCACGTGTTGTACGTCGAACCCGGGTTCGCCTGGCCGTACAACGAAGGGCTTCGGGTGGTGGTTCGCGCGGACCTGCCGACCGACGGGCCGGCGCTGAAGTTCTATCTGAAGTCCGACCTGCACGACCAGGACGTGCTGCTCGACCTGGCCCGCTCGGTCGTGCCCCCGACCGTCGCCGAGCTCACGCACGCCGGCCTGGGCTTCATCGAACTCTGCCCACCCGGTGTCACCAAGGCGACCGGTCTGGCCGTGGCGTTGGATCGGTACGGGGTGCATCGCCGCGACGTACTGGTCTTCGGTGACATGCCCAACGATCTGCCGATGTTCGGGTGGGCCGGACGAGCCGTCGCCGTGGCCAACGCGCATCCGGACGTCCTCGCCGTGGCCGACGACCTCACCGGAACCAATGACGAGGACGGGGTCGCGGACTACCTCGAGCGCCTTCTCTGGGCGGACACGACTTCGGCAGCAGCCCAGGCGCCCCAGCCCTCACCCCAACTGCTTGCGTCGTCGGCGCCTGGCGGCGGCCGGTTCGCTACACAACCTCCGCTTTGCGGGGTGCGAAAGCGGCCGTTGTGTAGCGAACCGGCGAACGGGTCCGGGATCGTGGGTACGTGCAGGAGTTAGCGGAGGCCGTACGGAGTGGGCTGGCCGCGGCCGGCGATGCCGAACGGGCTGTCGGGCAACAGCGGTATATGAAGTCGGCGATGCCCTATCGCGGAGTCCGGATCCCGGACATCACGCGGTTGTGCCGGGCGATCTTCGCCGAACATGTCCTGCCGGATCGACCGGCGTGGGACAGGGCCGTACGAGAGTTGTGGGACGGGGCCGAGTTCCGCGAGGAGCGTTATGCCGCGATCGCCCTGACCGGGCACCGCGCGTACGCCTCCTAC
>Ga0136612_10000601_pt1 | contig 13358 bp, 12 predicted proteins | sample AntDryUQ224A2306_2_FD_106644 | JGI IMG/M metagenome (GOLD analysis project Ga0136612, IMG submission 106644) | Polar desert sand microbial communities from Dry Valleys, Antarctica - metaG UQ224A (23.06) | ecosystem: Environmental > Terrestrial > Soil > Desert | place: Antarctica: Dry Valley...
GCCCTCGTCGTGCTGTCGGCCGGCTTTGCCGAGAGCGGGCCCGACGGCGTGGCCCGCCAGGACGAGCTGCGTGAGCTGTGTCGCGCGCGCGGCATGCGCCTGGTCGGCCCCAACTGCCTCGGCGTGCTCAACAACGATCCCGCCGTGGCCCTGAACGCCACGTTCGCCCCCGGCCATCCGTCACCCGGCCGCGTGGGCTTCGTCTCCCAGAGCGGAGCGTTCGGGATCGCGGCGATCGACGCCGCGCGCCACCGCGGGCTCGGGCTGTCGGCCTTCGTCTCCACCGGCAACAAGGCCGACCTCTCGGGCAACGACTTCCTGCACTGGTTCGAGGAGGACGCCGCCACCGACGTCATCGCCCTGTACCTGGAGTCGTTCGGCAACCCGCGCGCGTTCTCGGCGATCGCGCGCCGCCTGGCCCGCCGCAAGCCGATCGTCGCGGTCAAGAGCGGGCGCACGGCCGCGGGCCAGCGAGCCGCGTCGTCGCACACGGGCGCGCTGCTGCAGTCTTCCGATGCCGCGATCGACGCGCTCTTCGCCCAGGCCGGGGTGATCCGCACCGACACGATGGGCGAGCTCTTCGACGTCACCGAGCTGCTGTCCATGCAGCCGCTGCCGCGCGGCGATCGGGTGGCGATCGTGACCAACGCCGGGGGTCCGGGGATCGTGTGCGCCGACGCGTGCGTCGCCGCCGGCCTGCGCGTGGACCCGCTGGACGAGCCGGCCCGCCGGCGCCTGGCCGCCGCCCTTCCCGCCGCGGCCGCCGTCACCAATCCGGTCGACATGCTCGCCGCCGCCCCGCCGGCCGCCTTTCGCGAGACCGTGCTCACGCTGCTCGACGAGCCCTCGGTCGACGCGCTGATCGTCGTGCACATCCCGCCGCTGGCCGGACGCCAGACGCCCGCCGTCGCCGCCGAGCTGGCGGCCGCCGCCACGGCCGCGCGGACGGCCGGCAAGCCGTTGCTGGCCGTGTTCATGGCCCCCGACGCGCCCCCGGAGCACGCGGGCACGGGTCTGCCCGTGTACGCGGCCCCCGAGGAGGCCGCGCGCGCCCTCGGGCACGCCGTGCGCCACGCCGCGTGGACGCGGGCGCCGGCCGATCCCCCGGCCACCGTGGCGGCCGACGCCGACCGGGCGGCGGCCGTCCTCGCGCAGGCGCTGGCCGGCGGCGGTGGCTGGCTGTCCCCCGAGGCGGTCGATGAGCTGCTCGACGCCTACGGCATCGCACTCACGCGTGCGCTCTTCGCCGCCTCGGCCACGGAGGCCGGACGCCACGCGAAGCGGATCGGCGGTCCGGTGGCGCTCAAGGCCCGCGCCCCGGGCCTCGTGCACAAGACCGACGCCGGGGCGGTGCGCCTGGGCATGAGCGGCGCGGCGGCCACCCGCGCAGCGGCCCGCGACATGCGGCGCTCCCTGGCCGGCGACGGTCATCGCGTCGAGGGCTTCGTCGTCCAGGCGATGGCGCCGGTCGGCGTCGAGATGCTGGTCGGCGCCGTCGCTGACCCCCAGCTCGGGGCCGTCGTCGCCTGCGGCGCCGGCGGCGTGACCGCCGAGCTGCTGGGTGACGTGCGGGTCGGCCTCGCTCCGCTCGGCGCGCGCGAGACCGCCGAGATGGTGCGCCGGTTGCGCACGTTCGCGCTCCTGGACGGCTTCCGCGGATCCCCGCGCGCCGACGTCGGGGCGCTGGAGGACGTCCTGGCCCGCGTCAGCGCGCTCGCCGCCGCTCACCCCGAGGTGGCCGAGCTGGACTGCAACCCGGTCATCGTCTCGCCGGCCGGCGCCGTCGTCGTCGACGCCCGCGTGCGCGTCGAGCGCCCGCCGGCTCGGCGCCCCTATCCCGCGCTGCCTCGCTGAGCCCCGCCACGATGGGCGCCGCCACCGGATCGGACGGCGCCGGGACGAGCGCCATCGTCGTCGCGGCACTCTCCGATCCCGCCACCTATCCCGACGGCCCGGACACCGTGACCGTGCACGAGACCCACGGCTCGTGGGTGTTCGTCGCCGGCCAGCGGGCCTACAAGGTCAAGAAGCCCGTCGTCCTGGCCTTCCTGGACTACGGCACGCTCGAGCGCCGCCGCGCGATGTGCCGCGAGGAGCTGCGCCTGAATCGTCGACTGGCGCCCGAGCTGTACCTGGGCACCGTGGCCCTGGTGCGCCGCGGCGACGGGTTCGCCCTGGACGACGACGACGCGACGCCGGACGCGCTCGAGGTCGCGGTCGCCATGGCCCGCTTCGACGAGGCCGACACGCTCGCGTCGCGCATCGGCGCCGGTTGCGCGAGCGCCGCCGACGCGCGCGCGGTCGGTGTGCGGCTGGCCGCCTTCCACGCCGCGACGCCGGCGCACGCTGACCCCACGGCCGTGGCCACCCTGCGCACAGCGATCCGCGGCACGCTCGACGACCTCGAGGCCGACGGGGCCGACCCGCACGCCATCGCGGCACTGCGCGGCCTCATTGAAACGTTCCTCAGCGCACGCCGCAAGGAGCTCGATGCGCGCGCACGGGCGGGACGCGTGCGCGACGGCCACGGCGACCTGCGCGCCGAGCACGTGCTGCTCACCGACCCGCTCCAGGTCGTCGACGCGATCGAGTTCGATCCGGGGCTGCGGGTCATCGACGTGGCCGCCGACCTCGCCTTCCTGGCCATGGACCTCGAGGGGCTCGGGGCCGCGGACCTGGCCGGCGAGCTCGTCGACGCCTACCGCGGCGCCGGCGGCGATCCCGGCGACGACGCCCTGCTGGCGGCGATGGCGTGCTACCGGGCGCTCGTGCGGGCCAAGGTCGATCTCGTGCGCAGCGGCCAGGGCGCCGCCGCGGCGCGCGAGCGCGCCGGCCAGCGCATCGCCCTCGCGCGGCGCTTCGCCTGGCGCGCTCGCGGCCCGCTCGTACTGGCCGTCTGCGGCCCGCCGGCCAGCGGCAAGTCGACGCTCGCGGCGGCGATCGCGGCCGACAGCGGACGTCGGGCACTGTCGTCGGACCTCGTGCGCAAGGAGCTGGTCGGCATCGCTCCGACCGAGCGCGCCGGCGCCGGCGCCTACGACGCGGCGACGACGCGAGCCACCTACCGCGAGCTGGGACGCCGCGCAGCGCAGACGCTCGCGACCGCCGGCGGGGTGATCGTCGATGCGACGCTGGGCGACCACGCCATGCGCGACGCCCTGCGCGAGGGCCTCGGGTCGGCCGGAGCGCCGCTGGTGTTCGTGGAGTGCCGCGCCCCGGCCGCCCTGCTCGATCGCCGCGCCGGCGAACGCGAGCGCAACCCCGGGCGCGTGTCGGACGCGGGCCCCGAGATCGCCCGCGACCTACGCGCGCGCTGGCAGCCGCTGGACGAGGTGCCCGCGAACGACCATGTGGCGCTGCGCACCGACCGCCCGGTCGGCGATGCGCTGGTCACGCTGTGGCGGGAGCTCGACCTGCGCCTGGCGAGCGGGCCGCGACGGTGACGGCGCCGGCGCCGCGCTCAACGCGCCGCAAGGCCCAGCGTCACCACGAAGCGGCTGCCCGCGCCGGGACCGGCGCTCTCGGCCGCGATCCGCCCACCATGGGCCTCGACGATCGCGCGCGCGATCGTCAGGCCGATGCCGCTGCCGCTGTCCGCGGTGCGCCGGCGGGCCGGGTCTCCGCGGTGGAAGCGCTCGAAGACCCGGGCCAGCTCGGCGGGCTCGATCCCCTCCCCGTCATCGGCGACGGCGAGCTCGATGGCCTCGGCCGTGCGCCGACCGCTCACCGTGACCGTGCCGCCCGGCGGCGTGTGGCGCAGCGCGTTGTCGAGCAGGTTGGCCAGGACTTCGCCGAGACGATCGGAGTCGACGGCCAGCGCCCCCAGCGCCGGCGCGACATCGGTGGCCAGGCGCACCCCCTTCGCGCCGTAGCTCCGCGCCGCGGCTTCGACCGCGGCGCCGACCAGCGCCGCGGGCTCGACCTCCCTGATGCGCAGATCGAGCTGGCGCTCCTCGGCGCGGGAGACCGCGCGCAGGTCCTCGACGAGCCGTCCGAGCCGCCGGGTCTCGGTCCGCAGCACACGCCATGTCGCCGCGTCGGGCGCAACGACGCCGTCGGCGAGTCCTTCGACGTACCCGTCGATCGTGGCCAGCGGCGTGCGCAGCTCGTGCCCGAGATCGCCGATCAGCTGCAGCCGGTGACGCTCGGCGGCCTCCAGCGAGGCCGCCATCTGGTTGAAGGCGCTGCCCAGTTGCGCCAGCTCGTCCTCACCCGCGACCGGCGCACGCGCCGCGTACTCGCCCGACGAGACGCGGCGTGCGGCCGCGGCCAGCGCGTGCACCGGCCGGACGATGCGCACGGTCAGGAACAGGCTCACCGCCGCGGCGACCACCAGCGCCGCCGCGGTCGCGACCACGAGCGCGACGAGCACGGCCTCCCCGAACGCCTGGTCCAGGTGGCTCGAGACCTCGGGCGACGTCGCGCCGAGGCTTTCGCGGACGTGAATGTGGAACCGCTCGGGTGCGACCCTCAGGGCGACCACCATGAGCGTCACGCTGCCGGTCAGGATCACCAGTAACTGGCCGATAAGGAGCCTGGCCCCGAGGCTCGAGCGGATGCGAGCACCGATCACGCGCCGCCTCCCATCCGGTAGCCCACGCCGCGCACGGTGTGGACGTAGGCGACGTCGCCCAGCTTGCGGCGCAGGTTGGCGATGTGCACGTCGACCACGTGATCGTCGCCGAACCAGCCCGGTCCCCACACGCGCTCGAGCAGCTGGTCGCGCGTGAAGACGACCCGCGGGTGTTCGGACAGGGCGTCGAGCAGCTCGAACTCGAGCCGGGTGAGATCGACGGCCTGGCCCGCCCGCAGGACCTCCCGGGCGCCCGGGTCGATCTGCAGGTCGCCGAAGCGCCGCACCTCGGCCACGCTGCCGGCGGTGGTCCGCGGGCGGCGCAGCAGCGTCCGGATCCGCGCCACGAGCTCGCGTGGGGAGAACGGCTTGGTCATGTAGTCGTCGGCGCCGATCGACAGCCCGACGATCGTGTCGACCTCCTCCGAGCGCGCGGTGAGCATGACGACGTAGGCGTCGCTGAACGTGCGGATGCGCCGGCAGGCCTCGATCCCGTCGATGCCGGGCAGCATCAGGTCGAGCACGATCACGTCGGGGCGCAGCGCCCGCGCCAGCTCGACCGCCTGCTCGCCGTCGCCCGCGCTCGTCACGTCGAAGCCCTCGCGCTCCAGGTAGGTGGTCACCAGGGCCACGAGCGGCGCCTCGTCATCGACGACCAGCGCGCGGAGGCGGGCAGCCTGCCCGCCTCCGCCAGCTCCTGGGGTGCCGTGCTCGATCACTCCGTCATCGTGACGAACCGGCCGTGCCACCAGTGCTCCCAGACGGCGCCGGTCGTGGCGTTGACCGAGAGCATCCCGGCGATGGCCTCGCCGCGCATCGTGTGCAGCGTGTAGTAGCCGGGGAACGCGTCGGCGGTCTGGACCGTCAGGCCGCTGTTGCTGTCGGCCAGCCAGCGACCGGCGATCTGCTCGGCTTCCGCGGCGCTCACGCTCGACCGGGACGAGCCCGACCGCGGCCCGCCGCCACCGTTGGGATCCGCGCCCTGGCCCATCATGCCGCCGGCGCCCTGGGCTCCCATCATCGGTCCGTTGCGCGAGTCGCCTCCGCCGCGCATCATCCCGTAGCGGGTGTTCCACATCATCGCCGGCCCCGGCTCGGTCCACGTGGCGCCGGTGCGCGGGTCGATGAGCACCTCGGTGGCCAGGTCGCCGTCGGGCTCCTCGAGCTCGGCGTAGTAGTTGTCGGCAAACGCCATCACCTCGCCGACGCGCAGGTCGAGCCGATCGGCGAACCGCTCGGCGCGGCGCCGGGCCTGGGCGATGTCCTTCACCGGCTCGCCGCCGCCGCGCGCGGGACCATAGCCCATCATCCCCGGCCCGTAGCGCGCCGCCGACCAGCGACGGTCGTCAGCCCCCGTCATCGCGAAGGCGATCGAGGCGACGAGTAGCACGAGGGCGCTGACAAGCACCCCGACCACGAACGGCTTGCGCGTCGTCACGTTCGTCACCCGCCCACCGGCCGCGTCTCGCGCAACTTGGCGCGCAGGGTCTCGTAGGTCTCGGGGTCGATCTCGCCGCCGGCCAGCCGCCGGTCGAGGATCGCCTTCGGGTCGGTGGGCGCGTCGTCGCGGTCGCGCCGCGGAAACAGCCGCGTCACGGCCCAGACCATCGCGGCCACGAGCACGATCCACAGCAGGCTCATCAACACCCAGCCTCCGCCTCCCATGCCGTCATACCATCCGTCCATCATCTCGAGCCTCCGTTCGCTTTGACGGATTGGACGCTAGGTCGCACGCATCAAGCGATCCCCACCGGCCCGATCAAGACCTCGTCAAGGAAGCTCGTCGGGCCTTTTCCCCACCCCACAACTGAACTATTGTATAGTGGTGGATATGCCCGCCACGATGCCTCATCCCCTCCCGCCCGCGCTGGCCGACCTCATCGCCCAGCGCCTGCGCGTGATCGCCGAGCCGATGCGCATTCGCCTGCTCGATCGCCTGCGCGACGGCGACGCCTCGGTCGGCGAGCTCACCGCCGCCCTCGACGCCACGCAGCAGAACGTCTCCAAGCACCTCGGCGTCCTGCATCAGGCCGGCATCGTCAGCCGGGCCAAGCACGGCACCAGCGTGCGCTACGCGATCTCCGACGACTCCGTCTTCGCCCTCTGCGAGCAGGTCTGCGGCAGCGTCCGCCAGCAGCTCGCCGAGCCCGACGAGATCCTGGCCGGAGCGGGCATATGAGGCCCGCACCGCAGCTCGGACCGATCGGCCGCCTCGGCCGCTACACCGCCACCCACGTGCGCACCGTCGTGCTTGCCTGGGTCTTCCTCGCCCTCGCACTGGGCTTCTTCGCGCCCCGCGTCGAGCACGCGCTGTCGGGCGCCGGCTGGGAGGCCACCGGCTCGGAGTCCGTCCAGGCCCGCCAGCTCCTGGACCGCGAGTTCCAGGGCCTGTCCAGCAGCGCGCTGATGGTCGTGGTCCACGCCGATGACGCCCGCGCGGGCGATCCGGCCTTCCAGACGACCGTGGACCGCGTGAAGCGCACGCTGTCGGCCAGCGACGCGGTCACGACCGTGATCGCGCCGCGGCCCGGCACGTCGATCTCGCGCGACGGGCACACTGCGGTCATCCAGGCCGGCGCCGCCGCCAACGCCAACGACATGGTCCGCGCCGCCGACGACCTCAAGGAGGGGCTCGCGCGCGCCGGCAACGATGACGTGCAGGTCAGCCTGACCGGCGCGTCGGGCATGTGGTCGGACTTCAACGAGGCCAACAAGACGGCGATGATGAAGTCCGAGCTGATCTCGTGGCCGGTCACGCTGGGCATCCTCGTGCTCGCCTTCGGCTCGCTGGTCGCCGCCGGCCTGCCGCTGATGCTCACGATCCTGGGCCTGGTCGCCGCTGCCGGATCCCTCTACATCGGGACTCAGGTCATGGACATCTCGATCTGGGCGATGAACTTCGCGCTGATGTTCGCGCTGGCCCTGGGCATCGACTACGCGCTGTTCGTGGTCATGCGCTTCCGTGCGGCGTTCTTCGGATCGCGGCTGAGCGCCCAGGAGGCCACCGCGGTGACGATGGACACCGCGGGCAAGGCCGTGCTCTTCTCCGGGCTCACCGTCCTGATCTCGCTGTCGGCGGTCATGCTCGTCCCCAGCCCCGCGTTTCGCTCGATGGCGCTGGGGATCATGCTGTCGGTCTTCTTCGTGCTCGCCGCGACGCTGACGCTGCTGCCGGCGGTGCTGGCCAAGCTCGGCCCCAAGGTCGACAGCCTGGCCCTGCGCTGGGTGCACTCCGGCGAGCACCGCTCATCGCGCTTCGCGGCATGGGCGCAGCGCCTGTGGCGCCGGCCGCTGGCCTACGGGGCGGTGGCCCTCGTCGCGCTGGTCGCCCTCTCGCTTCCGGTCCTGCACCTCGACACCGGCATGCCGTCGATCAAGGTCGTACCGCAGGGCGACGGCTCGCGCCAGGGCTATGAGCAGGTGCAGGCCGCCTTCGGCGCCGGCGCACCCGGCGCCCTGCAGATCGTCGCGCGCACCCCCGACGCGCCGGCCGCGGCCACCGCGCTGGCCGCCGATCGCGGCATCGCACAGGTGCTGGGAGCCCAGGCGGGCGCCGGCGATCACGTCCTTATCACCGCCGTTCCCCGCACCGACCCCTCCGACCCAGCGGTCGCCGCGACGGTCGACCGCCTGCGCGCCACGCTGCCCACCGGCACCCTCGTCGGCGGCTCGGTGGCCGAGAACCACGACCTCGAGCAGGCCCTGTCGGCCAAGACGCCGCTGGTCGTCGGCGTCGTCCTCGCGCTCGGCTTCCTGTTGCTGCTCGTCGCCCTGCAAGCGCCGATCCTCGCCGCCGCCGGGGTGCTGACCAACCTGCTGGCCACCGGCGCGGCGTTCGGCGTGGCCAAGCTCGTCTTCCAGGACGGGCATCTGTCGGGCCTGCTCGGCTTCGAGCCCCAGGGCTTCCTGGACGCCTGGGGGCCGGTGTTCTTCTTCGCGATGATCTTCGCGATCTCGATGGACTACACGGTCTTCCTGCTGTCCTCGGCCAAGGAGCACTGGGACCGCACCGGCGACGCCCGCGAGGCGATGGTCGGCGGGCTCGCGCACTCGGGTCGGGTGGTCTTCGCCGCGGCGGCCGTGATGGTCGCGGTCTTCTTCACCTTTGCGCTGTCGGGGCCGCTGCCGCCCAAGGAGATGGGCGTGATCCTCGGCGTCGCCGTGCTGCTCGACGCCGCCCTCGTGCGTCTGCTGCTGATCCCCGTCGTCCTGCGCCTACTCGGCGACCGCGCGTGGTGGCTGCCCAAGTCCCTCGACCGTGTCCTGCCCGACGTGCGCTTCGGGCACGCATGATGACCCGCCCGGCGCTTTACCACGGTGTCGCCGAGCTTGCGCCGCAGGCCCCGAGCGGTTACTCCATCACCCACACATTCAAGGAGGCAGCATGATCTTCCGCCAGATCACCCATGACGACCTCGGCTGCGCCTCGTACCTGATCGGTGACGAGGACGCCGGCGTGGCTGCGGTCGTCGACCCCAAGCTCGACATCGACGAGTACCTGCGCCGCGCGCGCTACATGGGCGTGAGCATCGAACACATCCTCGAGACCCACAACCACGCCGATCACGTCTCCGGTCACGGCCGCCTGGCCGCGGCCACCGGGGCGACGATCCACATCCACCGCGACGCCGCGCCCGACTACGACCACGAGCCGTTCGACGACGGCTGGGAGCTCGAGCTCGGCTCGCTGCGCGTGCGCGCGCTGCACACGCCCGGCCATCGTCCCGAGCACACCGCCTTCGCGCTGATCGACACGGCCCGCGGTGACGAGCCATGGGCGATCCTGACCGGCGACACGCTGTTCGTCGGCGACGTCGCGCGACCCGACCTGGCCATCGACAAGCAGGACGGCGCGCGCGGCATCTACCACTCGCTGCACGACAAGCTGCTGTCGCTCGCGCCCGAGGTCGAGGTCTGGCCCGGCCATCTCGGCGGCTCGATGTGCGGCGGCCCGGGGATGGACATGAAGGTCGCCTCGACGCTGGGCTACGAGCGCGCCCACAACCCGGTGCTGGCCATCGACGACGAGCAGGAGTTCGTCGACCAGGCCGTGGCCAAGCTCGGCCCCCAGCCGCCGAACTTCCAGAACATCGTCGCGCTCAACCGCGGCCCGCTCGTGCGCGAGAGCGTCGATGCGCATCCGCTGACCCCGCGCCAGGTCGAGCAGCAGCGCGGCGAGGGCGCGCTGGTCGTCGACGTGCGCACCGACCGCCAGTTCGACGACGCCCACATCCCCGGCGCGGTGGCGATCACGATGCTGCGCGCCGGCTTCGGCTCCAAGCTCGCGTGGCTGGCCGACCGCGAGCGCCCCGTCGTCTTCGTCGGGCGCGACGACGAGGACGCGCGCGAGGCGGCCGCGCTGGCCGCCTCGGTCGGCATCACCAACGTCGGCGGCTACCTGGCCGGCGGAATGACGAGCTGGCGCCAGGACGACCGCCCGGTGGAGAGCGTCGAGCGCGTCAGCGTCGAGCAGCTCGCCCAGCGCGTCGATCGCGATCCCGAGCTGCAGATCCTCGACGTGCGCGAGCGCATAGAGTGGGATGCAGGGCACATCCCCGGCTCGCTGTTCACGCCCTATCACGACATCCACGAGCTGCCCGAGGGCCTGGACCCCCAGCGCCCGGTCGCCGCGATCTGCGGGTCGGGGCAGCGCAGCGCGGTGGCGGCCAGCCTGCTTCAGCGCTTGGGCGTCGGTGAGGTGCTGCACGTCGTTCCAGGCGGCGTGGGCACGTGGGCAGAGATGGGGCGCGGGCTGGAGCCGTCGCGCCCCGCCGCCGTGCCCTCCTGACCTCCCAGCCCCGGCCTACCCCGTGTCGGGGCCGGTGGCCACGTCGAGCGTCGAGCTCGTCGCCGGTCCATAGCCGCCCACGCCGGCCGGCAGGACGACGCGGAAGCGCTCGTGATGGCGCGAGCGAACGGCGAAGGTCGCCCGTGAGCCCGCGTCCAGGCGCGCGCGAGCGACCGGGCGCCAGTCGAACCGCTCACGCACGTATCGCTGCAGCACCACACGTGCGCGTGGCTGGGCGGGCGTGCTCCTGACGCGCACGACGATGCGCGGCCCGCGGCGGGCTGCACCCAGCGTCAGGCGCGCGCTGACACCGACGCGGACGTCCGGGCTGGTCAACTCACCCGCGCGGGCACGGTAGACGGCGGGCCGGTCGGGCGTCACCCGGGCGCGAAAGGCGCCGTCGGCGCCGGGGGTCGTCGAGCCGACCGCCGCGAAGGCGCCGTCAGAGCCCCGGCGCTCGACGCTCAGCGCCCCGGTCCCCGCCGGCGCGCGCCCGGTCAGCGTTGTGGTCTCACCGGCGAGGAGGCGATCCTCGGGCGCCTGGAGCGCGAGCCCGTAGACGTCCAGGCGGCCGAACATGAAGCGGTGCAGGGTGCAGTGGTAGTCGAACCCCCCCTGTGCAGTGAAGGCGTAGGAGAAGCGCGCACCCGGCTCCATGCGCCCGGAGTCGAACAGCGGCGCGAACGTCGCCACGTCGTGGGCAACGCTGTCGTCGTTGACCCACGTCACGCTCTCGCCGACGAGCGCAACAGTGTGCCGGGGCATGAACAGCTTGGTGCGCATCATCACCTCCGGCGCGGCACCCGCCGCCGGAGCGGCGAAGGCCAGGACGGCCAGGGTCGCTGTGGCCCCCAGGCGCCTCATCGCCGCACCCGGTAGATCCCGATCATCCCGTGCATCATGTGCGACTCGACGTGGCAGTGGTATAGCCACGTGCCGGGCACGTCCTCGCGCCAGCGCACGGCAAAGCTCTCGGCCGGCCCGACGACGCGCGTGTCCTCCGGCGTGCCCTCCGGCCGTCGCCAACGATGGCCGTGGACGTGGAAGGTGTGGAAGTCGTCGCCCAGCCCGAGCACGTCCCACTGCACGACGTCACCGACGCGCGCGCGGAACACCGGCGTGTTGCCGACGAAAGCCCGCCCGTTGATCGTCGAGAAGCCGCCCACGTTGCCGAAGAACACGACGAACTCGCGGTCGGGGCGCCGCTGGCCCGCCCCGCGGATCGACAGGGCGCCGTAGAGGCCGCCGGCGATCGAGGGCTCCATCGATGGCGAGTGGTCGTGGTAGGGCCACACACCGCGCGAGTCGGCGCCTGCCGTGAAGCGGTAGGTGTAGGTGCGTCCGGGCATCACCCGGGCCCCGTCGCCCGAGAACCCGGGGATGAACGACCCGTCCGAGCCGAAGCGGTAGCGCACGCCGTGGAAGTGCATCGAGTGCGGGCGCTTGAAGACGTGATCGCGGTTGGCGAAGTGCACGATGAAGCGGTCGCCGACCTCACCGCGGATCAGCGGGCCGATGAGCCCGCGCTGCTGGTCCTGCCCGCGGCGATCCAGGCGCCGTCCGAAGTTGCGCGTGTAGGAGCGAAACACCACCGTCGTGATGTGCGTGCGCTCGGGGTCGAGCTGCTCGCCCTCGATCGCGTTGCGCCCGTTGGGAGCGATGTTCCACGGCACCGGCACCGCGGCGATCCAGTACTCGCGCACGGCGGCGCCCGCCCCGGCCGGGGCGGCGAGGACGGCGCCGAGCGCCGCGAGCAGGATCAGTCCCGCCCGCGGCGCCCGCGTGTTACGACGCATGTCGTGGCCCTCGTCGTCGCTTACTGGACGACGACCGTCGCCTTCATCTCCGGGTGGATCAGGCAGATGAACGGGAAGCTGCCCGCCGTGGTGAACTGGATCGCCGTCGAGGTCCCCCGCGAGCCGGGGAAGCGCCCAAGGATGCCGGTGCTCAGGAACCCGTTGCCGTGGTTGGCGCCCGTGTGGGGCGGAAGCGCCGGCGGCGGGTCGCTGGGCAGCAGCGCGCGCGCGTCCAACGCGAGGATTGGTGGAGGCCCACTGCCCGGGACGGGCGCGATCTGGGCGTCGACGATCTGCTTGAGATACGCCTCCGGGCCGAATGAGAACGTGTGCGGCTCCTGGCGACCCTGCACGACGAACTGCACCGACTGCCCGGCCGCGATCGTCACCGACGTCGGGAAGAACTTCAGCAGCGCGACGTTGCCCTTGTCCGACCCGCCGTGCACGGTGGCCGCCGGCGCCTGGAAGCGGTCGAGGCGCTTGACCTCGGCCAGTTGCTGGTCGAGCTGGCGCTTGGCGGCACGGCGGTCCTGCGCGGCGCTCGGCACCGCTGCGCCGCGACCGATGACCTTCACCTTGCCCTTCATCCCCGGGTGGACGGTACAGACGTAGCTGAACGTCCCGCGGCGGTCGAAGCGCAGCCGGTAGGGCTTGGGTTCGCCCTCGGCCAGCGGCAGGCCCGAGCCGGTCAGCCGGTTGCTGGCGTGCAGCTTGCCGCCCTGCGGGAACGCCGAGCGCGGGTCAAGTTGCAGGCGTGGCTGGCCGTTGAACCAGAACGGCGCGCCGGCCCCGTCGTTGATGGCGGTGTACTTCGCCGCCGCGTCGGGCGAGAGGAACGGAGGCGCCTGCTTGCCCCGGGCCGGGAACGCGATGGTGTGGAAGCCGCGAAACGCCCAGCTGACCGAGTCGCCCTGCCTGATGGTGACCGTCCGGCGGTAGAAGTCGTTGAGCGACTGCTCCTCGGGCAGCTTGGCGTTCGGCCCGGCGTAGACGGTCTTGGTGGCGGCGTCGGCAGCACCGGCCCCCGCTCCGAGGACGAGCGTGGCGGCTATGAGAAGCCCGAACAGGCGACTGCTGTCGATCATGACTGCACCCCTTCTGGGTGATGGCTGGCTGGGCGTAGGGCCCCGGGGCACATGGCACGAGCGCCCCCCGGCCTGGGTTGTGCCGACCCTAACCCGGCGTCTTGGCAAGTGCAAGA
>Ga0136612_10000603_pt1 | contig 13348 bp, 11 predicted proteins | sample AntDryUQ224A2306_2_FD_106644 | JGI IMG/M metagenome (GOLD analysis project Ga0136612, IMG submission 106644) | Polar desert sand microbial communities from Dry Valleys, Antarctica - metaG UQ224A (23.06) | ecosystem: Environmental > Terrestrial > Soil > Desert | place: Antarctica: Dry Valley...
ATCTTGAACAGCTTGAGCGTGGGCAGCTGGCGGATCGACTCTGCGCCCGTCTCCCGCGCAATGACCTCGAGCGTTGCGTCCATCCCGAGCTTCGAGTCCTTCTCCACCGCCAGCGTGAACCACAGGTTGAAGTCGTGGTTGCGCAGGTAGTTGTGGGTGACGCCGGGGTGGGAGTTGATGAACTTGGCCGCCCGGTGCGGGTACTCGGGGTCCACCTTCGCGGCGACGAGCATGGAGCCGTAGCCGAGCGCGCGGGTGTCGAAGATCGGCGTGACCTGGCGGATGATCCGGTGGTCGATCAGGTGCCCGACGCGGGAGAGGACCTCCGCCTCGGGGACCTCGGCGAGCTCCGCCACCCGCGCAAACGGGCGCCGCTCGATCGGGAAGCGGCCCTGCATGAGGTTCAGCAGCCGCTTGTCGGTGTCGTCGAGCGGGATGGCCGCGCCGTCCTTGCGGCTGCGGACCTTCGGAAGGGCAGCGCCTTCGGCCTTCGGCCCTCGCAGGCTCGGACCTCCGGACGACGTCACTTGAGCCATTGCGCCACATCCTTCGCGTGGTAGGTGATGACGATGTCGGCGCCGGCGCGGCGGATGCCGGTGAGGGCCTCGAGGACCGCGGCGCGCTCGTCGAGCAGCCCGGCGGCGGCGGCGGCCTTGATCATCGCGTACTCCCCACTCACGTTGTACGCGGCGACGGGCATCCGGGTGCTGTCCTTCACGCGCCGGATCACGTCGAGGTAGGCCAGCGCGGGCTTGACCATGAGCACGTCGGCGCCCTCGGCGGCGTCGAGCTCGGCCTCGCGGACCGCCTCGGCGGCGTTGGCGGGATCCATCTGGTAGCCGCGCCGGTCCCCCGCCTGGGGAGCGCAGTCCGCGGCGTCGCGGAACGGGCCGTAGAACGCGGAGGCGTACTTGGCCGAGTGGGCGATGATCGGGAGCTCCGCCTCGCCGGCCTCGTCGAGCGCCCGGCGCAGCGCCCCGACTCTCCCGTCCATCATGTCGCTGGGGGCGAGCGCGTCGGCGCCCGCGGCGGCCTGGGAGACCGCGATCCGCCCGAGCAGCTCGAGCGTGGCGTCGTTGTCGACGTACCCGTCTTCACGCAGCACGCCGCAGTGCCCGTGCGACGTGTACTCGCAAAGGCAGAGGTCGGTGATGACCAGCAGGTCGGGGTGCGCCGCCTTGATCGCGCGGGTGGCGAGCTGGACGACGCCCTCGTCGTCCCACGCCTCCGAGCCGACCGGGTCCTTCTCGGCGGGCAGCCCGAAGAGCATCACCCCAGGCACGCCCAGCGCGGCCGCCTCGCCGGCCTCCTCCACGGCGGCGTCGATCGAAAGGTGGTCGACGCCCGGCATCGACGCGATCGGCGTGCGGCCCTCGCTCCCGGCGACCACGAACATCGGGGAGATCAGGTCGGCCGCCGAGAGCGTCGTCTCGCGCACCAGCCCGCGCAACGCGCCCGTCTTGCGCAGCCTGCGCAGCCTGGTCTCGGGAAACGCCATCGCCTGACGAGTCTAGGAGTCGCGGCCGAGCCGGCGAGCCCAGCGCCGGCCCGCTCACGACCCGGGTGCCGCCAACCGGGCGACGACCGCGCGGTGGTCCGAGCCCGGAAGGGTTTCGGTCCGGGTGCCGAGCACCGCCAGGCGCCGGTCGGCGAGGACGTGGTCGATGGTCAGGAGCGCGGGCAGCCGTCGCTGCGCCGGGTAGGTGGGCACCAGCCCATCGCCGGAGCGCTCGGCCGCGTCGACGTACCCGCCGGCGATCACCCGTCGCAGCTCGGCGTGGTCGAGGGTGGCGTTGAAGTCCCCCGCGAGGACGCGGCGGGAAGCGGAGCGGCCGGCGGCCGGAAGCGAGCGCAGCGCGGCCCGCCACGTGGCCGTCTCCACCGCCCCGCGCGGCGCCACGGGATGCACGGATACGAGCTCGAGCGCCCCGATCCCGCGCAGCTCCGCCCGCGCGGCGGTCATCTCGTGACCCGGGGCCTCTGGTGCGGCGACCGGCTCCAGCGGCCGACGGCTGAACAGGCCGGTACCCGAGGCGCCGTCCCGGGCCTTCAGGACGCGGTGCGGGAAGCGCCGCCGGAAGCCGTCGACCGCGTCGAGACGCTCGACCAGGCCCGGCGTCAGCTCCTGGAGCGAGAGGACGTCGGCGCGCGAGCGCCGGGCGAGCCTGGCCAGCGCTCGCGGCGACACCGAGCCGAACCGTGTGTTGTTGGTCAGGACCACGAAGGACGGGGCGCCGGCGGCGGCGGCGTCCTCCTCGCCGATGGCGCGGGGGAGGATGGTGAGCGCGAGGGCGAGCACCGCGGCGCCGGCGACCGCGATCGCCAGCCACCGCCGCAAGAGGAGGACGACCGTGAACGCGAGCAGCGCGCCGGCCGCCGCGTAGGGCGTGAAGGCGACGGCGGCGACCACCCGGCTCGAGTCCTGGGCGAGGACGAAGCGCACGACGGCGACGGCCACCGCGTTCGCCGCCAGCCCCCAGGCCAGCAGGGTGACGGCGAATCTCAGCCGAACCGCCGCAGGCCGAGCCGGGCGAGGACGCCGAACCCGGCGGTGAGCGCGGCGAGGTGGGCGAGCGGGCCGGTGATCGATCCGCCCGAGTCGTTGATCGCCACGTCGAGCGCCTCGAGCGCCGGCTCGAAGGGGAAGAGGGCGGAGATCACGCGGGTGGCGTCGTAGAGCCCCGCCGCCACCGAACCGCTCGGCACCAGGGCGAGGAACGCGATCGGCAGCGAGAGCAGGAAGGCCAGCAACGACGCGGCGCGGACCTCGCGGGCCAGGCCGCCGATCGCCACTCCCATCGCCCCGAAGGCGAGGGCGCCGAAGGCCAGGGCGGCCACCCAGTACGCGGCTCGCCCGAAGTCCAGGTCGAGGAAGAGGGCAAGCCCCATGAGCATCACGAGCGTCACCGCGAAGGAGCACAGCGCGGCCAGCCCGATCTTCTCCGCCAGGAGGCCGGACCGGGTGACCAGCCCGCGCACGAGCCGCGCGAACGCGTGCTCCTCGCGCTCGAGGGCGAGCATCCCGGCGGCCAGCAGCAGCGTCACGAACATGAGCGAGAGGGTGATCGCGACGGCCACCGCGAAGGCGTCGAGCGGCGTGCGGCGGCCGTCGAGGACCGTCTGGCGCACCCGCACCGGTGAGCCGACCGACGTCAGCACCTCGTCGGAGAGGTCGAGATTGTCGATGGCCAGCTTGGCGAAGCTCGAGACCTGCGCGAGCGCGATGCGCTCCGGGGCGTCCTCGGGCAGCGAGGCGATCGACGCCTCGATGATCGTCCGTGAGCGCTGCAGGCCCAGCACCTCGAAGCGGCGGCCCAGGATCGCGAAGTCGCCGCCGTCGAGGAGGATGGTCAGGTACCGGCCCGCGAGCTTGGTGAGCTCGCGGGTCAGCGCTCGGTTCGCGTCGCCGAGCCGCGAGTCCACCAGCGACTCGACGTACTGGCGCTTGAGCGGGTCCTCGGCGTTGTAGTACACCTCGATCGTCGGCCGCTCGGGGTTGCCCGACAGGTTGATCGCGCTCTGCAGCTTCTGGACCGCGTCGGCCGGGATGACCAGCGCGGCGAGCGCGTCGCCCGAGCGCACCTTGGCCACCGCCGCCTCGCGGGAGGCCACCCGGATCGGGTCCACCGCCTGGAAGAGCCGGCCCGCGTACCCGGAGGCGTCCAGCCGGGTCCCCCCACCGACCGAGAAGGAGTCCTCGTCCGGTGGGACGAGGTTCGCGAAGGCGACCTTCGGCTTGCCGGGCGGGCTCGAGAGCGAGACCCCGATCAGCACGGCGATGACGATCGGGTACAGGACGAGCAGCGCGACCAGCAGCGGTGAGCGGCGGAGGATCCGCAGGTCCTTGAGGAGCAGCCAGCGCACTAGTGGTTCACCCGGGCCCGTCCGAGCGTGCGCGGGATCGCCGGAGAGTGGCCACTAGTGCCCGCGCTCGTGCAGGAAGGCGACGAAGGCGGCCTCGAAGTCCCGGCCCTCGCCGACCGTGGCCACGAGCCCGGTCGCGGTGCCGGAGAACAGCAGTTCGCCGTCGGCCAGCACCAGCACCCGGTCGGCGTAGCGCTCGGCCTCACCCACGTTGTGGGTCGAGTAGACGACGGTCGTCCCCCGCTCGGCCAGGCCGGACACGAAGCTCCACAGCACCTCCCGCTGACGCGGGTCCAGGGAGGAGGACGGCTCGTCGAGGAGGAGGATCGGCGGCTCGGCCAGCAGGCCGATGGCGATGTTCACGCGTTGGCGGTTGCCGCCGCTCAGCTTGCCGACCTCGTCCCGGGCCCGGTCGGCGAGGCCGGTCTGCTCGAGCATCCGGGCGACCGCCGCGTCCGGGTCGGCCACCTTCTCGAGCCGGGCGAAGAGGCCGAGGTTCTCCTGCACCGAGAGCTTCGAGTACAGCGCGGGCTGCTGCGGGACCCAGCCCACCTCGCGCGCCGGGCGGGACACCGTGCCGTCCGTGGGAGTCAGCAAGCCGGCGACGATCTCGAGCAGGGTGGTCTTGCCGGCGCCGTTGGGGCCGATCACCGCCAGGCGCTCCCCCGGCGCCGCGGCGAAGGTGATCCCCTGCAGCGCGGTCCGCGCGCCGTAGACCTTGGTCACGCCGTCCACCGAGAGCGCGGGGGCGGTCGTCACGGTCGCCATCTAGCCCGAGGGTACGTCCCCCGGGGGCTCAGCCCGGGGCGGTCGATGTCGCCGCCCGGGCGGCGACCGGATCGGCGAGCTCCGTCCCGCACGCGGGGCAGGCCCCCGCGCCCTCGGGCAGCGGGGCGCCGCACTCCGGGCAGGGCGGGCCGGTGGCGGGCGGCCCGAGGCCGGCCCCCGCGAGCGCGAGACCCGTTCCCCACGGCTCGAGGACGAGGTGCCGGCGCAGGTAGATGACCGTCTCGCGCAGGATCGCGGCGATGGGCAGCGAGATGAAGGCGCCGACGATCCCGTAGAGCTGCCCGCCCAGCAGCAGGGCGGCGATGACGAGCAGCGGGTTGATGCGCAACGAGTGGCCGAAGACCTGCGGCGCGACGATGTGCCCCTCGATCTGCTGGAGGGCCAGGAAGGCGATGAACAGCCACAGCGCGTCGATCGGGTTGCTCGACAGCAGCGCGGTGATCCCGGCCGGTGCCCCCCCGATCGCCGGACCGATGTAGGGGATGAGCTCGGCCAGCCCGTAGAAGATCCCGAAGAAGAGGGCGTAGGTCCTGCCCGCCTCGAAGATCCCCACCGAGCCGAGGACGTAGAGCATGATCCCGGCGCTCAGCCCCATGATCGTCGAGAACAGGAGCTGCCCGCGGACGTAGCCGAACACGGCGGACTGCACCCGGCTCGGGTAGTCGTCGGCCGCGGTGCCGTCCCCGCGCGGGACGAGCGCGCGGACGGCGTCACCGATCCGCTCACCGTAGAGCAGCATGTAGACGGCGAGGACGACCACGAGGATGAGGGCGATCGACGCCTCGACGAGCAGGGTCAGGGCGTCACGGGTGAAGTTGACGAGCTCACCCGACCCCTCGGCCAGCCGGTCGCCGAGTGTCTGCAGCGCCGTCTCTCCCTGGCCCTTGACCTGGAGGCCGATGCCGTTGCGGTCCAACCACGCCTGTAGGCCGGCGAGCTCGGCGTTGGCGTTGTCGACGATCTCCGGCACCGAGCGCTGGAAGGCCGCGACTTGGTCTCCGATCGGGGTGGCGACGACGACGCCCAGGCCGCCGAGCACGACGATCAGGGTGAGGAAGGTGACCAGGACGGCGACGCCGCGCGGGATCCGCCGCCGCCGCAGGAGGCTGACCAACGGGTTGAGCAGCAGCGCGACGAGCCCGGCGACGATGAAGAGCAGGAGGACCGGCCCCGAGGCCCGCGCCAGCGAGTAGGCCGCGAGGATGGCGAGCGGCAGCAGGACGAGCTGGATCCAGCGGGGGACGATGACGGGCGGCACCCATGGGAGTATGCGCCCTTCGTGACCTCGATCCTGTTCGTCGGCGACGTGGTGGCCGCTTCCGGCCGCCGCGCCTTCCGCTCGCTGGTCCCGGAATTGCGCGAGGAGCTCGAGGCGGACTTCGTGGTGGTCAACGGCGAGAACGCCGCGGGCGGGATCGGCATCACCCCCAAGACGGCGGAGGAGCTCTTCGACGCGGGCGCCGACGCGATCACGCTCGGCAACCACACCTACCGCCACAAGGAGGTGTACGCCTACCTCGACTCCGAGCCGCGGATCGTCCGCCCGGCGAACTTCCTGCGCTCCCAGCCTGGCCGGGGCACTTGCGTGGTGGAGCGGGACGGCGTGTCGCTCGGGGTGGTCAACCTCCAGGGCAACGTCTTCCTCCAGGCGGGGCGCCCCGCCTTCGTCGAGATCGACGCCGTGCTGCCCGACGTCCGCGACGCCGACCACGTGCTGGTCGACATGCACGCGGAGGCGACCAGCGAGAAGGTCGCCCTGGGCTGGTACCTCGACGGCCGGGTCACCGCGGTGGTCGGGACGCACACGCACGTGCCCACCAACGACGCGCGGGTGCTGCCCGGCGGGACCGCCTACATCTCCGACGTGGGGATGACCGGCGCCCGCGACGGGGTGATCGGCGTGCGCAAGGAGCAGTCGATCGCGGTGATGAAGACGCACATGCCGATCCGCTACGACGCCGCCGAGGGCGACCCGTGGCTGATGGGCGCCCTGATCCGCTGCGCCCCCGAAGCCCGGCGGGCCGCGTCGATCGAGCCGGTGCTCAGAGCGGCCTGACTGTCTGACGTCGCCCGAGGAGACCGTCTTCGTGCTGTCCGAGCACGGCGACGAGCACGAGCGGGAGGAACCAGACGAGGTACAGGTAGAACCAGTGGCTCACCCCGAGCTGGAGTCCGATGATCACCGCGCCGGCCAGCGCCGAGACGACCACCACGTCGCGGCGCCGGGGCACGAAGGCGAGCACCACGGCCAGCGCCACGCCGCCCAGCTTCACCGCGTCCTGGAGCCCGGACAGGCCGTACTGCCCCCAGACGGAGAAGGGCGAAGAGCGGCCCGCCTGGAAGCCGAGGGTGCGACCGACGACGACGGCCGGGTCGGCCTGGACGAGCGAAGGGGCGACGAGGACTCCGGCGACGAGGGCGAACGCCCCGGCGGTGAGCGCCGCTCGCCCGCGCCCGATCCCCTCTCCCCACTCCCCCGCGTGACCGCCGCCGCGGTAGGTCGCGAACAGCGGCGCCAGTGCCAGCGGGGCGAACTTGGTCAGTCCGGCCGCGGCGAGCACCGCGCCGCGGGACACCGGCCGGGCGACCACCAGGAGGGCGAGCAGCAGCAGCGCGGACACCAGCGCGTCGTTGGCGCTCGAGTTCGAGACGAGCAGCGTGAACGGGTAGGCCGCCCACGCGTAGGCGAGGAGGAGCCCGAGCCCGGGCCCGCGCACCCGCCGCCCGACGGCGAACAGCAGCAGCAACGTGGCGAGGTCGAAGGCGATGGCCGCACCGTGCGCGGCGGGCAGGCCGTCCCACGTCCCGCTCCAGGGCAGGGCCGCCACGAAGGGGACGTAGGCGTAGTAGGCGACCGGCCCGTAGGTGTCGCCGTGCCGGTTGTCGGACGGGAACGTGCCGTAGATCCCCCGACCCTCGAGGAGCCGGTCCGCGCCGATTACCCCCGAGTAGCCGACGTCGATGACGTTGCCGTCGAAGAGGTTGAGCCCGACGCGGAAGCCGACCAGGAAGACCAGCGCGACGGCCAGGTAGCCGTACGGGACGGCGAGCCGCAGCGGCGGCCGGTTCGGCGGCGTCCGCCCACGGGCGCGGGCGAACGCGATGCCCAGGCAACGGCCGAAGAGGTAGAGGAGCAACGGATAGGCCGTCGGGACGGAGAGGCCGATCTCCGCCCGCTGGAAGAGCGCGTAGGAGGCGCCGAAGGCCAGGAGAACCGCGAGGTCCAGGTGCAGCAGCCGCAACGGACGGCGCAGGAAGGGCAGGATGAAGAGGAACGAAAGCCCCAGCCACACGACCGGGTGGTTCGCGCTGCGCCCGAACGCCCCGGGGTAGCCGCGGGCCATGGTCCACGCCACCTGGTCGCCGGTCCAGGCCTCGGTCACCCGGCCCGTGCGGTCGTCCACGAGCACCTGGGCGATCTCGGCGTTCGGCGTCGGGTCGGGCCGGGGCGCGTAGAAGGAGATCTGCCAGCGCCGGCTCCGTGGCGGACCCTTCACGTACGGGCGGGCGTAGGTGTCGCGCAGGCCCCTGCGGGCGGCGCGGACCTTGGCCACCCGGCCGGCGGCCCGGCTCACCGCCGCGCCGGTGCGGGCGAAGCCGGGCGGTGGGCGGTCGAGCGAGAGCGGCGCGGTGCGTGCCTCAGGGCCCCGGGTCGGCGACCCGAGGCTCCCCGGGGCCGCCACCGGCGCCTGGGCGGAGGCGGGGGCGGCGCTCCAGGCCATCAGGCTCAGCGCGGCGGCGAGCGCGCGCCTCACACCGCGGGGGTCAGCCCGAAGTGCTCTCGCACCATCGGCACGACGTCCCGGAGCGTCCACTGCCGGTCCGGCGCCGGCGCGTCGGGCCCGGTCCCGCACCACAGCAGCGAGCCGTGCGAGTCCGTCGCGTGCAGCGAGCCGTGCGACCCACCGCCGACGTGCGCCGTGCGCCCCCAGTCGAGGAACTCGTAGCCGGGGCCTGCTGAGAGCAGCACCTCGCCCGCCCCGGGGCAGCGCAGTGCCGACCACAGCCGCCCGAGCGCATCGGGATAGGCCGTCGAGCGCACCCGGCCGTCCGTCGTGTCCAGCGCCAGCACCGCGTGGTCGCCGTCGACGCTCCACCGTTCGCCGTGGGCGTCCTCGAGGTCGCCGCCGGGCGCGAAGCGCAGCTCGCCGGCGTCCGAGCGCACCATCGCCTCGCCGTCGGGGTGGTCGGTGCGGGCGATGGCCAGGTCCACGCCCTCGAGGGCGAGAGCGGTCCGGACGATCCGCGGGACGAGCTCGCGGCGCCGGTCGCGATCGAGCACGTAGACCTGCGCCGAGCGCGACGCCGGGCACAGGGCGATCCCCGCCTCCTCGTCGCCCCCGCCCGCCGGCATGACCTGCCAGCCCTCGAAGCCGGCGAACAGGTCGATCTCCTGCTCCACCTGGGACTGCGAGTGGTCGGACACGACGATCATGGCGTGGTCCTCGAGGAAGGCCTCGGGCCCGCCGGCGGCGTGCATCAACCGCTCGATCTGGCGGTCCGCCGCGGACAGAGAGCTGACCTGGGCTAACGGACCCAGCTTATGTGAATGCGTGTCGTTGTCGGGCAGCGAGAGCAGCAGGAAGTCGAAGAGGTCCTGCTCGACGAGGTAGGCGCCGACGCATCCTGAGTGCTGGTCGCGCACGCCGGGGAGTCCGAGCTGCGAGCGGCAGGGCGTCTTGCGCGACGCGAAGATGTCCGCGTAGAAGAACTCCCGCGGCCCGTGCACCGAGCGCTTGAACACGGTGGCCGCGAGCCGGGTGAGCGCCGTCTCGTTGGCCACCTCGTGCTCGTGGCGGCCTCGATACATGAGGTAGGTCGTCCCGGCGGTGCGCACCTCGGCGTCGTCGAGCGACTCGAAGACCGTCTCGACGTCACGCGAGAGGTGCTCGGCGTTCATGTTGTAGATGGTGTCGGTGAGCGAGCGCTTGAACCCGAAGGCCTGCGACGCCTTGAAGCTCGTGCCGTACTCGACGTAGCGCTCCTCCTCGCGTCGGTACCAGTTCATCGACGGGATGTGGTGGCGGTCCGGCCCCACCCCGGTGGCGATCGAGGCGGCGCAGACGGGGGTGACCGAGGGGAACGCGGCGACGCAGTCGTCGACCAGATGGCCCCGCTCGGCCAGCAGCTTCATGGCCGGGGCGCGCCCGGTGGCGATCGCCCGCTCGAGCATCGCGGGCTTCATCGCGTCGATGACCGCGAGGACGAGCTTCTTACGGCTCAACGCAGGATCCGCAGCCCGGCGTACTTCTCCCCGCCCCGCTGGCGGCCGCGGAGGAGGAGCAACCCGAGTCCGGCGAGCACCAGCAGCGCGAGCGGCGGAAAGAGGATCGAGACGCCCGCCGCCGCCAGGGCGGCGCCCTCCGCGTAGACGGGCAACGCGCCGGCGGCGTCGGAGTCGAGCCGGTGGCGGACGCGGTCGAACAGGGACCGGGCGGCCACGAAGCCGAGCACAGCGCACGCCGCCCCGACGACGACCCCGAGCGCCACGGGGTGGCCGCGGTCGGCCATCGAGCCGCCGGCCTCGAGCCCGCCGAGGACCACGGCGAGCGCCCCGATGAGGAGCGGTAGGCGCGCCGGGGCCCGGTCGCGCCGGCTCGCGTAGTCCAGGGCCGCGACGCAGATCACCGCGGCAAGCAGGAATGCGGGCCCCTCCAGGAAAGAGAAGTCCGTGCCGTCGAAGTCCAAGCCGATGTCGGCGGACGCGAGCGCACCGGCGAGCAGCACCGGAAGGAAGGGCCGGATCCCGATGGCTGCGGCCAGCCCGGCACCCTGGAGGAGGTCGAAGACGAGGTCCATTCGAGAGGCGGTAGCGTGGGGTGCCCGACCCCGAGGCGGCATGACTGTAGACGAGACACGGGGCGAGCCCGGCCGGCCGCCCCGCTCCACCACGCGAGACCTCGAGCGCTACGCCGGCCTCTTCGCGGCCCGGACGCGGGGCCTGCGGTCGTCTGCGATGCGCGACCTCATGGCGGTCACCGCGCGGCCGGAGATCATCTCGCTGGCCGGCGGGCTGCCGGACACGAGCACGTTCTCCCCGGCGCTGCTGAGCTCGCTGATGCGGACGGTGGCCGAGGAGGCGTCCGCACGGGCGCTCCAGTACGGGCCGACCGAAGGGCTCGAGGAGGTCAAGGCCTGCATCGTCGAGGTGATGGCCGAGGAGGACATGCGCGTCGATCCGGACGACATCCTGGTCACCACGGGTGGCCAGCAGGTCATCGACCTCGTGTGCCGGACGCTGGTCGACCCGGGCGACGTGGTCATCGCCGAGGGTCCGACCTACCCCGGGGCGGTGCCGTCGTTGTGCGCCTTCCAGGCCGACGTCCGGCAGATCCCGATGGACGACGACGGGATGCGGATCGACGTGCTGGAGGAGACGCTGGCCGTCCTCGACCGTGAGGGGAGGCGGCCGAAGTTCATCTACACCATCCCCTCCTTCCAGAACCCGGGCGGGGTCACCATGTCGCTCGAGCGGAGGCGGCGGCTGGTCGAGATCGCCCATCAGCGTGAGATCCTCGTGCTCGAGGACAACCCGTACGGCCTGCTGCGCTACGAGGGCGACCCACAGCCCACCTTGCGGTCGCTCGACGGCGGTGAGTACGTGATCTACCTCGGGACGTTCTCGAAGATCCTCTCCCCCGGCCTGCGGCTCGGCTGGACCACCGCTCCGCGGCCGATCCTCGACAAGCTCAACGTCGGCAAACAGGGCGCCGACCTCTGCTCCTCGACCTTCGGTCAGCACTTCGTGGCCGCCTACTTCGCCGCGCAGGACTGGCGGGCGTACCTCGGGACGCTGATCGAGCTCTACCGTCGGCGGCGCGACGCAATGCTCGAGGCGTTGTCCGAGCACCTGCCGTCCGAGGCCACCTGGACTCGACCCCGGGGCGGCCTGTTCATCTGGGCGACGCTGCCCGATTACCTCGACACGACCGACCTGCTGGCCCGCGCGCTGCGCGAGAACGTCGCCTTCGTCCCGGGTCGCGCCGCGTACCTGGACGGCCGCGGCGGCTCGGAGCTGCGGCTGAACTTCTCCGGCGTCCCGGAGGCGGACATCCACGAGGGCATCCGCCGGATCGGGGCGATCGTCGCCGAGCAGGTGGCGATGTACTCGACGCTGACGAGACTCGAGCCGGCGCGGGCCGTTTCACGTGAAACGTCGACGAGGTCCGAGTCGGGGGATGTCGTCCCGTTTCACGTGAAACGGCGAGCGGCCGGATGAACCGCCCGGTGCGGGCGGAATGCGGCGCAAGCACCGATTCGAGCGGCGCCACGGTCCCCGCCCGGGCCGCCGCGTCGTGAAGGTGGTCGTCCTCAAGGGCGGCCGTTCCTTGGAGCGGACCGTCTCGCTCAAGTCCGGCGCCCGAGTGGAGGACGCGCTCGAGCGGTTGGGACACGAGGTGGTCGGCATCGACCCGGGAGCCGATCTGGTCGACCGCCTAGAGGCGGAGCGGCCCGACGTGGCCTTCGTCGCGATGCACGGCCGCGAAGGCGAGGACGGCACCGTGCAGGAGCTGCTCGAGCTGGTCGGTGTGCCGTATACGGCCTCGGCCCCGTCGGCGTGCATCCGCTGCGCCGACAAGGTGCTGGCCAAGCACCTGATGCGCGACGCCGGCGTCCCGACGCCGGATTTTTACGCGTTCAACGAGACCGCCTTCCGAGAGCTGGGTGCCGCGCGCGCCCTGCCAGCCATCGAGGAGCGCCTGGCGTTCCCCATCGTCGTCAAGCCGGCGGCCGGCGGCTCGGCGCTCGGGATCAAGTTCGCGGCGGACGCTCAGGCGGTGCCGCACGCGCTGGTCGCCGCCTTCTCCTACGACACGAAAGTGCTGCTCGAGGCCTTCATCCACGGTCGCGAGCTCGCCGTCTCGGTCCTCGACGGTCCGGAGGGTCCGCAGGCCCTCCCCATCGTCGAGGCCATCCCGCGCGACGGAGCCCTCTACGATTTCGAGGCCCGGTACGAGATCGGGCGGACCGACTTCGCGTGCCCGGCCGACCTGGACGACGCCCTCAGCCGCCGGGCTCAGGCCCTCGCAGTGCAGGTCTACAGCCTCTTCGGGTGCTACGGCTTCGCGCGGGTGGACCTCATGCTCGACGAGGCGACCGACGCGCTCTTCGTCCTCGAGGTCAATGCGATCCCGGGTCTGACCGAGACCTCGCTCCTGCCGCAGGCCGCCGAGGCGGCGGGCATCGGTTTCGACCAGCTCGTCGCCCGCGTGCTCGAGTTGGCGGGCGACCGGACGCCGGCGTGAGTCGTCGGTCGGCTTGCACATGCGACGTGTGACGAGCGACGAGTGCGCACGGGCCAACGCGGCGATCACGCTCGCGGTCGGCATCGGTGCGCTGGCCTCGCCTCGCGCGCTTCTGCGGCTCTCCGGGATCGCCCCGAGGAGGTGACCGGAGCCGCCGAGCTCGGGTGGCGCTTGTTCGCGGCGCGCAACCTGCTGGTCGGCGCGTCGGCATGGCGCGGAGACGCGTCGCGCGCGACTCGTTCCTGCCGGTGCAGGCCGCCGTCGTCGCACTCGTGATGGCGCATCAGCGTCCGGTTTTGTGACGTCTCGCGGTCGCGAGAGCACCGAAGCGTCGTTTGGCAACCGCTGGCCGCCCGCCCGGCTACTCCCCCTGGAAGTCCTCGGGCGACACCGTGTCGAGGAAATCCTTGAACTTGTCGACGACCTCCTCGGTGTCCTCCACCTCGTGC
>Ga0136612_10000604_pt1 | contig 13345 bp, 12 predicted proteins | sample AntDryUQ224A2306_2_FD_106644 | JGI IMG/M metagenome (GOLD analysis project Ga0136612, IMG submission 106644) | Polar desert sand microbial communities from Dry Valleys, Antarctica - metaG UQ224A (23.06) | ecosystem: Environmental > Terrestrial > Soil > Desert | place: Antarctica: Dry Valley...
CCGCGGTCGAGGACTTTGCCGAGGCCCGAAGGCCTGCATGGAAGCTGACGCTCGATTTCGGTGAGGAGATCGGCGTCAGGCGTTCCTCGGCGCAGATCACGAATTACACGCGCGAGGAGCTCGAGGGCCGCAGCGTGGTCGCCGTCGTCAACTTCGCGCCGAAGCAGATCGGGCCGTTCATGTCGGAGTGTCTGGTGCTCGGCGCGGTCGGCGTTGACGGGACAGTGATCTTGCTGGCGCCCGACGAGGGCGCTGCCCTCGGCGATCGCATCGCCTGAGCGGCTGGCGTGGGTCCGGTCGGCTTAGGCGTCAGCCGGGACCGGCCTCGATCTCGCCCTCGGGATAGGCGAGATGGATCTGACGCCGGGCGACGACGATGAACTCGCGCTCTTCGCCGGTCGCGTCGCTGGAGTCGATCGGTGTGATCGTGGCATTGATCAGCGGCACGAAAGCGAGATCGCCGCGGTTAAGGTAATCCGAGAGACGGCTTCGATAGCCCTCTTTCGGCAAGGTCAGGTCGCCGCTGATGCGGTGGCGCGCGGTCTCGAGGACGATCCGTTCGATGCGGTGATCCATGTCGGCCAACCTATCGGCAGCGTGCGCATTCAACCCTAGTCTCGGTTCGTCGATGCCCAAACGGGTAACTGTTGATTGTGGCCACAGCTTCAGATCTGCTCAAGACTTATCTCCAAGACCATCACGCCGGATCGGTGGTCGGTGTCGAGCTCGCCAAGCGCTCGGCTGACTCCAACTCCGATTGGTCTCATGGCGCCGAGATCGCGGACCTTCGTGACGAGATTGCCACCGACAGGGAAGCTCTGGAGAGGGTCATGGACCACCTCGGCGTCAGCCCGAGCAAGGTCAAGGATGGTCTCGGCTGGACCGGTGAGAAGCTCGGACGGCTGAAGCCCAACGACCACCTGCTCACCAGGTCGCCGCTGTCGCGCGTGATCGAGCTCGAGGGCTTGGTGGTCGGCGTTACCGGCAAGGGCGCCCTGTGGCACGCATTGCGCACGGCCATCGGAGACAGCATCGGCGGCGTCGACATCGCTGAGCTGTCCGCCCGCGCCGATTCGCAGTGCTCGAGGCTGGAAACGCTGCGTCGCGCGGCCGCGGCCGAGGCGTTCGCGGCTGCAGGCACTCAGGCCTAGCGGCGCCGGCATACTCCCAGTAGGCCTATTCGTTTCGGCCGCCCCTGCCGCCGAAACCTGCGGCCAGCGCGCGAGCGAAAGTAGATTGCTACGGTGACGTAGCTTTGCTCTGCCGACCATTCACACGTCTCCGCGGGCCCACCGCATGAATGCCGCCGAACGGGGGATGTCGCTGGGGTTGCGCGCGCTCAACCGCGTCGCCGGCCTCGAGCTGCTCGACCGCATCGGCATGCGAAACCGCGCCGAGGCGCTGCTCTACTCGGCAACCAAGAACGGCTTCCGTGCCGCTGAGGGCGCCGGGCGCACCTTCAACGGCCCCGGCCCCAAGCTATCGGCCCCGGCCCGCCAGGCCCGAGGCGAGCGCGCCGCGGCGTTTGATCTCAGCCCCACCGATGAGCAACAGATGATGCGCGAGGCGATCGGCGATTTCGCCCAAGCGAAGCTGCGCCCCGCCGCGCTCGCCGCAAACGATGCCTGCGCCGCCCCGATCGAACTTCTCCGACAGGCAAACGAGCTTGGCGTGGCGATGCTCGGCGTGCCCGGGGAGCTCGATGGCGCCTTCGAGGAGCGCTCGGCTGTGACCTCCGTGCTCGTCGCCGAGCAGCTCGCGCGCGGCGACATGAGCCTTGCGCTCGCGATCCTCGCTCCGGCCGCGGTCGGCACCGCGATCGGTCTCTGGGGCGATGCCGACCAGCAGAGCACCTATCTGGCGCCTTTTGCCGGCGACGATCCGCCAGCCGCTGCACTGGCGATGATCGAGCCGCGGCCGTTGTTCGACCCTCTCGAGCTCGAGACCAAGGCCACGGCGAGTGGGGACGGATACGTCCTGAGCGGTGCCAAGTCGCTCGTTCCCCGCGCCGCCGACTCCGAGCTCTTCGTCGTCGCCGCGGAGCTCGATGGCCGCGGGCCGGCGCTGTTCATCGTCGAGGCCGAGGAGAAGGGCATCGTGTTCGAGGCCGAGCCGGCGATGGGGCTGCGTGCCGCCGGCACGGGGCGGCTGCAATTCGACGGCGTCAAGCTCGGCCCGGGCGCCCTGCTCGCCGACGCCGAGCCGGCTGCCTACCGCGAGTGCGTGCGCCTGGCGCGACTCGGTTGGTGCGCCCTTGCCGTTGGCACGTCGCAGGCGGCGCTCGACTACCTGATCCCCTACGTCAACGAGCGCATAGCCTTCGGCGAGCCGATCTCAAACCGACAGGCCGTCGCCTTCGATGTCGCCAATGTCGCGATCGAGCTCGAGGGCATGCGACTCGCCACCTACCGAGCCGCAAGTCGGGCCGACCAAGGCCTGGACTACTCGCGCGAGGTCGCGCTGGCGCGACGGCTGGCGACGACGAAGGCCATGCAGATCGGCTCCGACGCCGTTCAGCTTCTCGGCGGCCACGGCTACATCACCGAGCATCCGGTCGAGCGCTGGTACCGCGACCTGCGTGCTGCCGGGCTGATGGAGGGGGCGTTGCTCGTCTGAGCGGCGTCTAGCGAACAGGTATTCAATGATCAACCTCGAGATTCCGAAGAAGTTCAAGACCCTGGTCGGCCAGGCCAACCAGGTCGCGACCGAGATCCTGCGGCCGAACTCACGCAAGTACGACCGCGCCGAGCACACCTATCCGAAAGAGCTCGACATGCTCGCGGCGCTCATCGACGGCATGAACGCCGGCTCCGACCTCGGTGGAGCCGGTGCCTCAGGTGTGCGCCGCTCTAGTAACGGCGATACCGGTAATCGCAACGGCTCGAACATGTCGACCGTCCTCAGCGTGATCGAGATGTGTTGGGGCGATGTCGGCCTGACGCTTTCGATGCCGCGTCAGGGCCTGGGCAACTCGGCGATCGCCTCGGTCGCCGATGACTCGCAGCTCGAACGCTACGCCGGCAAATGGGCGGCGATGGCGATCACCGAGCCCGAGGCCGGGTCTGACTCCGCCGCGATCCGCACCACCGCCGAGCTCGATGGCGACTCATACGTGCTCAACGGCGAGAAGATCTACGTCACCGCCGGAGAGCGCGCGGACCTCGTTGTCGTCTGGGCCACGCTCGACCGCTCGCAGGGCAGAGCCGCGATCAAGTCGTTCGTCGTCGAGCGCTCCAACCCGGGTCTGATCCTCGACCGCCTCGAGCACAAGCTCGGGATCAGGGCGTCCGACACCGCCGCCTTTCGTCTCGAAAATTGCCGCGTGCCGAAGCAGGACCTGCTCGGCAGCCCCGAGATCGACACGAAGAAGTCGTTTGCCGGCGCGATGCAGACCTTCGACAACACCCGGCCGCTGGTGGCCGGCATGGCCGTAGGACTCGCCCGTGCTTGCCTCGAGCGCACGCAGGATCTGCTCGGGGGTGCCGGCGTCGACGTCGACTACGACCGCCCCCTGCACTCACAGTCTGCAGTCGCGGCCGAGTTGATCGAGCTCGAGTCCGATTGGGAGGCAGCACACCTGCTCACCCTGCAGGCGGCGTGGATGGCAGACAACTCGAAGCCGAACTCCTTGCAGGCGTCATACGCGAAGGCGAAGGCCGGACGCAGCTGCGTCGACATCGCCCTGCGCTGCGTTGCGCTGTGCGGCACCGTCGGCTACGGCGAGGACGAGTTGCTCGAGAAATGGTCGCGCGACGCGAAGATCCTCGACATCTTCGAGGGCACCCAGCAGATCCAACTTCTTATCATCGCTCGGCAGCTTCTCGGCAAGACCTCAGCTGAGCTCAAGTAGCCGCGAGCTTTTCGCACCGCGCCACACCTACGCGAAGCAAAGGAAGAACTTGAACGCAAAGACACGTCCCGTCGCCATCCTCGCCGGCAACCGGATTCCGTTCGCCCGCTCCAACGGCGCCTACGCCAAGGCCTCCAATCAAGACATGTTCACGGCCGCCCTCGACGGGCTGGTTGAGCGCGCCGGCCTCAGCGGCCAGCGCCTCGGCGAAGTTGCCGCCGGCGCCGTGCTCAAGCACAGCCGCGACTTCAATCTCACGCGTGAGTGCGTACTTGGCTCGAAGCTCTCGCACGAGACCCCGGCCTACGACATCGGCCAGGCCTGCGGCACCGGCCTCGAGGCGGCGATCTTGGCGGCGAACAAGATCGCTCTCGGGCAGCAGGACTCAGCCATCGCGGGCGGCGTCGACACGACCTCCGACGCGCCGATCGCGCTCAACGACGACCTGCGCGAGATCCTGCTCGAGCTCAACAACGCGCGCTGCACCACCGACAGGCTGAAGGCCGTCGCGAAGCTTCGCCCCGGTCAGATCGTGCCCGAGATCCCGCGCAACGCCGAGCCGCGCACCGGGCTCTCGATGGGCGAGCACACGGCGACCATGGCGAAAGAGTGGGGGGTGACCCGGCTCGAGCAGGACGAGCTCGCGGCCGCGAGTCACCGGAACCTCGCCGCCGCCTACGACCGCGGCTTCATGGACGACCTGCTCACGGCTTATCTCGGGCTCGAGCGCGACCAGAACCTGCGTGCCGACTCAACGGTCGAGAAGCTGGCGAAGCTTCGGCCGGTTTTTGGCGGCGAAGACGGGACGATGACCGCAGGGAACTCGACGCCGCTTTCAGACGGCGCCTCGGCGGTGCTGCTGGCAAGCGACGAATGGACCAAGGCGCACGGACACACACCACTCGCGTACTTCACCGATGCCGAAACCGCGGCCGTCGACTACGTCGGCAAGAAGGAAGGCCTGTTGATGGCGCCGGCCTACGCGGTGCCGAGAATGCTCGCCCGCAACAAGCTCACGCTTCAGGACTTCGACCTCTACGAGATCCACGAAGCGTTCGCAGCGCAGGTGCTGTGCACGCTCAAGGCCTGGGAGGACCCGGTGTTTTGCAAGCAGCGACTCGGCCTCGATAAGCCGCTCGGGGTGATCGACCGCGCCAAGCTCAACGTCAACGGCGGCTCACTTGCCGCAGCGCACCCGTTTGCCGCCACCGGCGGGCGCATCGTCGCCGGCCTCGCCAAGGCGCTCGACGAGCGCGGTGGCGGCCGTGGGCTGATCTCGATCTGCGCCGCTGGTGGCCAAGGCGTGGTCGCGATCGTCGAGCGCAACGCGACCACCCCCAGAGGCTCGAAGCGATGAGCGACCTTTACTCGCAGGTCGTGAACAGTCGCATCGGCGGCCTCGTAGCGTCTAACGTGGGCCTGCCCCAGCCGGTGGAGCTCGACCGCTTCGTCGAGGGCGCGCCCGTGATCAGAGGCGAGGTCCTTCTCGGAGCAGCGCCTGGTGGACGCCTTTCCGCGCCGCTTGCCGGCGTGCTCGTCTCGATCGGCGCCGCGGTTCGAACCGAGCTCGAGGGCGATGTTCGCGCCGCAGTCGGCGAGACCGGCATCGACGCCTCGGTCTGGAACCCCGACGCCGCCGGCGACCAGCACTTCAAGGCGCTGGTCTTCGACGCCTCTGGGATCGGTGACTCGACGCAGTTGCGTCAGCTCTGGGAGTTCTTTGGCCCGACGATCCGCCGGGTTGAGACCTCTGGGCGCGTAGTGGTGCTCGGGACCGCGCCTGAGGATTGCCCCACGCCCCGCGCGGCGACGGCGCAGCGCGCTCTCGAAGGCTTCGTGCGCTCCGTCGGCAAGGAGGTTCGCCGCGGCGCCTGCGCGCAGCTCGTCTACGTCGCGCCCGGCGCTGAGGAACAGCTCGAATCGACGCTCAGGTTCTTGCTCTCGCCGCGCTCGGCCTATGTCTCGGGCCAGGTCGTGCGGATCGGGCCTTCCGAGCGCCGTCCCGAGATCGACTGGGAGCGCCCGCTTGGTGGCAAGGTGGCGCTCGTCACCGGCGCCTCGCGGGGGATCGGCGCCGAGGTGGCAAGAGTGCTTGCCCGCGACGGCGCCCACGTCGTCGGCCTCGACATTCGGCCGCTCGAGCCCGACCTCGACCGGCTCATGGGCGAGATCGGCGGCTCCTCGATTGCCGTCGACATCACCACCGTGGAGGCCCCGAAGCTGATCGCGGACCACCACGCGGCCGAGCATGGCGGCGTCGACATCGTCGTCCATAACGCCGGCGTCACCAAGGACAAGACGCTCGGTCGCATGGATGAGGAGCGCTGGCAGGTGCTGATGGAGATCAACCTCTCCTCGGAGGAGCGCATCAACGATGAGCTTGTCGAGCGCAACCTGCTTCGCGCCGACGGCCGCGTGATCTGCGTCTCCTCGATCTCGGGGATCGCCGGCAACGCCGGCCAGACCAACTACGCAACGTCGAAGGCGGGCGTGATCGGCATGGTGCAGTCGATGGCGCCGGTGTTCGCCGAGCGCCAGGCAACGATCAACGCCGTGGCCCCCGGCTTCATCGAGACGGCCATGACCGCGGCGATGCCGATCGCAACGCGTGAGGCCGGCAGGCGGATGAACTCGCTGAACCAGGGCGGCTTGCCGCTCGACGTCGGCGAGGCGATCGCATGGTTTGCCAGCCCCCGATCGGCTGGCGTCAACGGCAACGTCGTCCGTGTTTGCGGGCAGAGCCTGATCGGCGCATGAGCGCGCGGAGGTTCGAAGGCGCGCCGTCGGCGCTGCCGATCTACGCCCGCGCAGGGTTGGGTGCGATTCCGGGAAGTGGTCGTCTCCCTTTCCTCGCCGGTGGCGGCGGCGACGTGCCCGAGACCGTCTTCGAGCTCGACCGTGTCACCGTCGATCTGGACCGCCTCGCGGCCTACTGCCGCGTTTGCGGCTTCGCCTTGCGCGAGACGCTGCCGGCGACCTACCCGCACATCCTCTCTTTCCCGCTGCATATGGCGCTGATGACAGATTCGAGCTTCCCGCTGCCCGCGATCGGCCTCGTCCACTTCGCCAATGAGATCACCCAAAAGCGGCCGATTCGAGTCGGCGAGGAGCTTTCGCTTCGGGTGCGCTCAACCAAGCTCGAGCCGCATCCGAAGGGACGAACGTTCACGCTTGTGACCGAGGCTCGCGTCGGGGGCGAGGTGGTGTGGGAATCGCGCAGCACGAACCTTCAGCGCGGTGGCTCCGGCGGTGGCGAGACTTCTGGGAATGAAGGAGAAATGTCGAACGCAAAGGGGGCGACCGGGGGCGTCGACATGGCCACGCTCACGACCGAGGCCGAATGGGATCTCGGCGGCGACCTCGGCCGCCGCTACGCCGCCGCCTCGGGCGATCGCAACCCGATCCATCTCTACGGGCTGACGGCGAAGGCGTTCGGCTTTCCTCGCCAGATCGCCCACGGCATGTGGACAAAAGCGCGTTGTCTCGCTCAGCTCGAGTCGCGCCTGCCGAACTCGTTCACGGTCGAGGTCGCCTTCAAGCGCCCGATCCTCTTGCCGGGCAAGGTCGAGTTCGCCAGCGAGGCCGGGGACGGGGGTGCGATCGCTTTCGGCGTTCGCGCCCGCGATGGCGCTCCACACCTAGCCGGCTTTACGGCCCTCTGACCCGAACGCCGCCAAAGCACGAGTATGGGATCGCAAGCTGCCGCTCGGCGCTCGGTCATAGGCCCAGCCGGCTGCGCAGGGCCGGCGCGCGCAGCGAATCCACCACCGCGTCGGCCTCGTCGAGCTCGATGCCCTCGAGCGAGGGTACGCCGATCACGGTGAGCCCGGCCGCGACGCCGGCGGCGACTCCGGTCGGCGAGTCCTCGAGCACGACAACATCCGGCCCCGGGTCGATCTCAAGCTGGCGGCAGACTTCGAGGTAGGGATCGGGAGCCGGCTTCGGCGCAGCTACCTCGTGACCGCTGACGACGACGTCGAAATGGCCGCTCATCGCGACGAGTTCGAGCGCAACATCGATGAACAGGCGCGGCGCGTTGGAGACGAGGCCCACCGGCACGCTGCGTGCCCGCAGCTCGTCGACCAGCTCCCTGGCTCCGGGCATCGTCTCGATTCCGCGCTTGAGCTCGGCGAGTACGAGCTCATCGAGCTCGGCAATCAGCGCCGGTGCCTTTCCCGGCTCGTCGAGGAACATCTCCAGCAGGGCACCGTTGATGTGTGCGGGTGTGCCGACGATCTTCCGTTTGTGGGCGAGGGTGAATGTGCGCCCGCGGCGCTCGAACAGATCCTGCTCGGCGCGAGTCCAGACGGTCTCGGTGTCGAGCAGGAGACCGTCGCTGTCGAAGATGACCGCGACAGGGACCGTCAAGATGAGTAGTTCCAGGTGCGTGACCTCGTGGAACTACTCATCAGGGCCCCGATGGGCCCCAGTCGTCGACGAAGAGGTCGAGAGCGAGGTCGCCCTCGGCCGCCTGGTAGGCGCTGAAGTCGGTGACCCCGGCCTCAGCGAGCACCTCGTCGTCGATGAAGGCGTTGCCGGTGCACTCGCGCGGGTTGCGACCCAGGACCTCGTGGGCGGCGTCGGCGTAGATCTCGGGCGTGCGCGCCTGCGCCATCGCCGCGTCGCCGCCGAGCAGGTTCTGCACCGCAGCCGTGGCGATGATCGTGCGCGGCCAAAGGCAGTTGCCGGCGACGCCGTGCTCGGCTTCGTCTGCGGCGAGCCCCAGGGTCAGCATCGTCATCCCCATCTTCGAAACCGCGTATGCCGCCATTCCTTTCAGCCATTTCGGATCGGCGCTCAGCGGTGGCGACAGCGTCAGCACATGAGCGTGCTCGGATTCGCGCAGATGTGGGAGTGCGGCGCGGATGAGCAGGAAGGTGCCGCGGGTGTTGATGTCCGCCATCAGGTCGTAGCGTTTGGGTTCGAGCGCGGCGATCGGCATCAGGTTGATCGCGCTGGCGTTGTTGACGACGATGTCGATGCCACCGAAGGTCTCGACCGTGCGAGCGGCGGCGCTCGCGACCTGCTCGACGTCACGGACGTCGCCCACTATCGGCAGCGCCTGGCCACCGGCCTGTTCGATTTCCTCGGCCGCGGTGTAGATCGTCCCTGGCAGCTTCGGATGTGGCTCGGCGGTCTTGGCCATGATCGCGACGTGCGCGCCGTCGCGGGCCAACCGCTTTGCGATCGCGAGGCCGATGCCCCGGCTGCCGCCCGACATCAAAACGACCTTGGCCGCCAGCGGTGAATCGTTCATCGCCCGGACGCTATTCGATCGGGGTGCAAGTCTCGGCTCAGATCAGAACGGTCGCTCGGCGGCGGGCACCTTCGGGCACTCCGAAGCGATCCGCTGCATCAGCCCGTAGAAGCGATGGATCTCGGGGTAAAGGATCGCCTTACCGGTGGTGATCAGGCCACCTGAAATCCCGCGCTCAGGATCGGTCCAGCCCATGATGTTGATCAAGCCGAGGTGGCCGAAGGCGAGGTCGGTGTCCCGTCCATAGAGACTGATCACCTTGGCGCCGAGCATGAGCCCGTAGCTGAAGCGCGTAGGGAAGACGAGCGAGAGGTCGATTTCGAGGCGGGACTGTTCCGTGAGGGCCTTGCGAATCGTTTCGGGCTTCATTACCCGGATCCCGTCGAGCTCGCCGCCGCAGCGAAAGATCTCGAAGAAACGCGAGAGCTCGTTAGACGTAGTGACGACGTTGGCCGCCGGGATCACCGCGGTGAGAAAGCTCGGGTCGTTGGAGATCTCGATCACCTTGTCGATCGGGGCGCTCAGCGCTCGCGTCGTCAGGGTGGAGACGGGGGGCAGCAGCGGCGGGCCGGTGACGTAGGCAGGGCCGACCTCGTCGAAATCCTCGGGGTCGACGCCGTAGTTGCCCCAGCGAAAGGCGAGCGGGTCGAGAAATTCTTCGGCGATGACCTCGCGGATGCTCTTGCCGGCGACCCGGTTGACGACCTCGCCGAGGATGAAGCCGCCCGAGACCGCGTGGTAGGCGAGCAGCTTGCCCGGCTCAGAGGTGGGCTTGGCGTCGCAGATCATCTCGCAGAGCCATTCGCGGTCTGAGAGATGACCGAGGTCGAGCGCGGCCTTCGGCAGCGCCGCGACACCGGCCCGATGGGCGAGCACGTGGGCGATCGTGATCCCCTCCTTGCCGTGGCGCGCGTACTCGGGGATGTGATCGACGATGCGGTCGTCGAGGCCGAGTAGACCACGCTCGGCCATCTTGTGGACGACCATCGCCGTGATCGCCTTCGAGCTCGAGTAGATGCAAAACGGCGTTTCCGGGCCGGCTAGTTGCTTAGGAACGTCGCGATCGTCGTGTGGACCATTGCCGCGCGCATGGCCGATCGCGCGGTCGAGCACAACCTCGCCGTGGCGGCGCAGGCACAGCTGCACGGCGGGGTGGACGCCGCTGCGGTAGAGGCTCACGGCCGAGTCCCAAATGCGATCGACAGCCTTGGTGCTTAACCCGACGGAGTCGGGATCGGCCTCGAGCCCGATCGAGGTGACCGCCTCGAGGTCGGACGGCATGTCGATCCGCCGCAGCAGATCGGGGATGAAGGGAAAGCGCGGGACCGAGGGCACAGCTCGAACCTATTTCACGGTGCGGATCGTGGCCTCAGTCCTCGGGCATGAGGGCAGTGCGGTGGAGGTTGTGGCCGGCGACGCGAAACGCGAGCGTCTGCTCTGGATCGACCGCAAGCATCGCGGCCTAACTCAGCGCACGCCGCTCCGACGCATCGCGGCGGCGGTGCTCGCCGACCCAGTCGTCGACGTCCTGCCAGCGCTCGTACAACCACGTGGTGCGGGCGTCGTCGCCCTCTGGGATCGAGTCCGCCGCGCAGCGCCAAAAGCGCACGCGGATCGTCCGGCCGACGAGGCCGCCGGTCCAGATATCCGAGATGTACTGAAAGCCGTCGAAGCCGACATGCCCACAGAAGACGACGTCGACACCGCGAGCACTGTCGAGCAATGCGAGCGGGCCACCGAGGCGAGGCGGCAACAGGTTGTGAAGCCGGTTGGCCAGCGGCGAGATTTCGGGCTGGCGCTCGGCGATCACCGCCTGGGCGCGGGCGATCTTCTTCGCTGTCGCCCGCGTGCCCTCCGGGTAGACGAGAATGCCCTCGCCGGTTCCGAGATCCTCAGCGAGGCTGGCAACCGCGGCGATTTCGCTGTCGGGGTCCTTCGAAGCGCGGCGCACGAACACGGTCGGGACCCAGCGGCCACCGATATCGATCGTGGGAATGATCTGCAGCTCGCGCTTGAGCACGAAGCGCATTCCGATTCCGTGCGCGGCAGTGACGGTGTAGTCGGGCAGGACGTTGTCGATGATGCTGGCGTGGCGCATCATCATCAGGATCGGCCCCGGCGCCGCCTGGTTGATGTCCTCGACCTCGAAGCGAAGCCCGAACAGCGTCTTGATCCCGCCCATGTGGCTGCCCGCCCAGTGCAGCCGCAGCGCGTAGAGCAGGCGTCGGCGGCGAAGCGACCCCTTGCCGAACGGACCACCGGTGGCGATCCAGACCGCGAGCATCCCCGCGAGCGCGCGAATCTCACCGAACAGAAACCACCAGAAAAAGGCCGCCAGACGAATGCCGACCCACGGCTTTCGTCGTCGTAGCCAGAGGTAGAGGTCGACGATGGCTGCGACGAGCAGTACGACGGGGAGGAGCACGGTGGCGAGAACGAAAGCGAGGATCTCGAGCGAGATTCCGCGGACGCGCCGGATGATACGCGCGCCGCGTGGGCCATCGTCTTCGAACAGCGGTCCGGCGGTCGACGGCTTGATCGGCATTCGCCGATCCTAAGGCTCGGCGGCGGGTCTACGGCTTCGCCGGGCGCACCGTCGCGCTCAGAGGCTGGCAGACGGGCGCGTGATCAGGCGGGCACGACGACAGGCTCCGGCGCGTCGGCAACGGTGCCGGCATGAGCGAAGTCCATCGCCTCGTCATCGACCGCGCGATAGCGCATCAGCAGCAGGTCACGAGCGTAGTTTTGGTGCAGCCGCCACGGGGGCCGCATCCCTTGTCGCGGCATCTTGTCGATCGAGCGCGTCACATAGCCGGCTGAGAGGTCGATGAACGGCTCGGTCGGCAGCGATGGATCGGGGCCGCGTGGAATGGCCTGTTGATAGCCATCGGCGTCCATGCGATTTAGCAGCCGGCAGACGTACTCGGCGACGAGGTCACATTTCAGCGTCCACGAGGCGTTGGTGTAGCCGAGGGCCAAGGCGAGATTCGGGATGCCGCAGATCATCATGCCCTTGTAGCCGACGGTCTTCGAAATGTCGATCTCGCGTCCGTCGACGGTGATGTCGAGGCCTCCGAGGGGCAGGAGGTTGAGGCCGGTGGCGGTGACGATGACGTCTGCTTCGAGCTCGGCGCCCGACTCGAGCTCGAGCCCTGTCTTGGTAAATGTCGTGATTCGGTCGGTGACGATCGAGGCCTCGCCGCGGCCGAGCGACGCGAACAGGTCACCGTCGGGAACGAGGCAGACGCGCTGGTCCCACGGGTTGTAGACGGGCTTGAAATGGGTGTCGACGTCATAGCCGTCTGGGAGCTGACGCTGGACGGCCCAGCGAATCGCCGCCTTGACCAGCTTCGGCCGCCGCCGGCTGAGATGGAAGAAGGCAGAGGTCATGAGGACGTTCTTCCAGCGCACGACCGCGTAAGCGAGTTTCGTCGGCAAAACGCGGCGCAAGAAATCCGCGATCGGATCGCGCGCAGGCAGCGAGAGCACATAGCTCGGCGAGCGTTGAAGCATCGTCACGTGGGCCGCGGTCGGCGCCATTGACGGGACGAGCGTCACAGCTGTCGCGCCGCTGCCGATGACGACCACCCGCTTGCCCGCGTAGTCGAAGTTCTCCGGCCACTTCTGGGGATGGACGATCTCGCCGCCGAAGCGATCGACGCCGGTGAACTCCGGCGTGTAGCCCTCGTCGTAGCTGTAATAGCCCGTGCAGGAGAAGAAGAAGCCGCAGGTGAAACGGGTTGTCGCGCCAGTGTCGGTGCGCTCGGCCTCGACGGTCCACGTCGCGGTCTTCGACGACCAACTCACGCTGACGACGCGATGGTTGAAGCGAATCTCGCGATCGACGCCGTGGTCGCGGGCAGTCTCGCGAACGTAGTTGCGGATCGAAGGACCGTCGGCGATCGCCTTCGCCTCCTCCCAGGGCCTGAAGGAGTAGCCGAGGGTGAACATGTCGGAGTCAGAGCGAATGCCGGGGTAGCGAAAGAGATCCCAGGTGCCCCCGATCGCCGCGCGAGCTTCGAAAATCGTGAATGTCTTGCCCGGGCAACGGTTCTTCAGATGGCAGGCTGCGCCGATGCCAGAGAGGCCGGCGCCGACGATGAGGACGTCGAAATGCTCAAGAGGCTGGTTGTCGCCGGGATCCATTGCTTTCTGAGTCAACGATAAGGCTCACGGCCAGTCAGCGATAGCCGTTCGGGTCCGCCGGCAGGCCGGCGTCTGGACTTCGACCATGTAGC
>Ga0136612_10000605_pt1 | contig 13339 bp, 10 predicted proteins | sample AntDryUQ224A2306_2_FD_106644 | JGI IMG/M metagenome (GOLD analysis project Ga0136612, IMG submission 106644) | Polar desert sand microbial communities from Dry Valleys, Antarctica - metaG UQ224A (23.06) | ecosystem: Environmental > Terrestrial > Soil > Desert | place: Antarctica: Dry Valley...
GGCTGTAGGTGAAGACACGCGCGTGATCGGCCGGCAACTCACCGCGCACGTCGCGCCCGGCGGTTGCCGCGGCCAGGCGGTCGGACTCGTCAAAGAGACGCGGGATGGCATCGGTGCCATCGGGGTCGAACTCGATGGCGGTGTTCGGTTTCGGGCGCAGGAAGAGCAGGCGCAGCTGCTCGGACGGGATGACGTCCACGATCTGCTGGGCCGACGCTCCGATCCCTTTCGAGGTCGACATCTTCTTGCCGCCGATGTTCAGGAACTCGTACGGAACGTTGAGCGGCGGCTCGTTGCCGAACACTTCGCGCGCGATCGCATCGGATCGGTCCCGGGATCCGCCGGCCGTCGACAGGTCCTTTCCGGCCGGCTCGATGGTGACGCCGAAGAGATCCCACTTGGCCGCCCAGTCCACGTTGTACGGCAGCTTGGCCCGTCCGCCGAAGGGCAACACCTCGCCCAACCTCCCGCAGCCGGTCGCCCACGTCACCAGGTCGGGCCGACACTCGTAGCGGACGAGCGAGCCGTCCCAGCCGGTCACGATCGTCGTTCCCAGCCGCCCGCATTGCTCGCAAATGACGAACAGTGGGTGCCACTCCGGGGGATGGTTGACCTTTGCCACGCGCCGGTAGATCTCGCGCACGGTCGATGCCGCATCGAGTGCGCCGCGGATGTATCGGTCCATGGCGCCGGAGGCGTAGATCTCGCTCATCCAGTAGTAGGTGTCAGGCCTGACGCCGAGCCCGTCGAAGGTGTCGACGAAGACCTGCGCGAAATGGCGCGCATAGGACGGGTGGCAATCACCCGCGGGATCCGGGACATGCACCAGCGGCACCCCCATGAATCGCTCGATGGCATCGGGAGTCAGGAGCGCCTGTGCGTCCATGGGGTCGAGGTCGTCGACGCCATAGCGCAGCTCCGCCCGCACACCTGCGTTGCGCAGGGCTCGGACGATCGCGTCGACCACGACCGGGCCGCGCAGGCTGCCGACGTGGACGGTGCCCGACGGCGTCTTCGAGTCGTTGACGACCTGCGGGCCGGCGGCCGACGCTGCGAGCTCGTCAGCCCAGAACACGGTGGATTCCTAGCCGATGCGGACGAGCGTGTACTCGATCGGCCCGGCCGGCGCCTGGACCACGACCGTCTCGCCCTTCTTGCGGCCCATCAGAGCGGCGCCTACCGGCGACTCGTTGCTGATGCGGCCATCGCGCGGAGCGGCCTCGGCGGAGCCGACGATCGTGAACGTCTCCTCCCCGTCGGAACCCTTGATGACAACCTTCGAGCCGATGCCGACGCTGTCGCCGTTGGCCTTCTCGATGACCGCCGCGTTGCGTAGCTGCAGCTCGAGCGTCGCGATGCGACCCTCGAGGAACGACTGCTCCTGCTTGGCGTCCTCGTACTCGGCGTTCTCGCTGAGGTCGCCATCGAGCTTGGCTTCGTGGATGCGCGCGGCGACGCGCGGACGATCGACGGTGATCAGCCCGTGGAGCTCGGCCTTGAGCTTCTTGAGGCCATCGGCCGTGAGGTAAACAGGCTTGGTGTTCATGCTGAAGCCCCCGTCCTCCTGCGGATCCTCTCCGGAGACTCGCCATCTCGGCGGGTTCTCCGAGGCAGGGTCCGTGCTCCGATAACAAAAAACGCTCCAGGCCCCGCCCCGATCCAATGACCAGTGTGGCGGCGTCTCCTGAAGCTGGCCGTACCCGATGGCCAGGCGCCTCCGGCGGCGCCGACGGCCGGGCGATTGTAGGCCGGTCAGGTGCTTCCGTCAAAGGTCCGATGTGCCCGTGGCGTGCTCAGCGCCCGATGACGACGAGCACCACGATCACGATCGCGAATCCGACCCGGTAGAGGCTGAAGATCGTCAATGACCGACGGCGCAGCCAGGCCAGCAGGAAGCCGATGGCCACCAGGCCCGAGAGCACGGCGACCGCGAAACCGACGCCGATGGCCAGCCATTCGGTGCCAGTGTGGGTCTCGGTCAGCAGCCGGCGCGAGCCGTAGAGCCCGGCGCCGAGCGTGATCGGGGTTGCGAGCAGGAAGCTGAAGCGCGCCGCCGACTCGCGGCTCAGTCCCAGCGCGCGGCCGGCCGTGATCGTCGCTCCCGACCGGCTGATGCCCGGCAGCAGCGCGAGCGCCTGGCTGAGGCCGATGGCGAGCGCGGTTGGCGCCGTCACGTCGCCCAGCTCGCGACGCTGGCTGCCGAAGCGGTCGGCCAGCCACAGGGCGAGCGCACCGATCACCAGAAAGCCGGCGATCGCGAGCCGCGCCGCATCGTTCTCGCGGTGGAAGGCGTCCTCGATGAAGCCCTCGAGTGCGAAGCCGATGACGGCAGCGGGGATGGTGGCGGCAATCAAGAGCCACGCGATGCGCCGATCCGGGTCAACGCCGATGCGCCGTTCCCGAATGCTCGCCAGCCACGCGCCGACATACCGAATCCAGTCCCGCGCGAAGTACACCAGCAGCGCCACCAGCGTGCCGAGATGGAGGAAGACATCGAAGGCAAGCGAGCCGATCAGCCCGTCCGACTGCCAGCCCGCGATCCACGGCGCGAGCTCCAGATGCGCCGATGAGCTGATCGGGATGAACTCGGTCAGGCCCTGGAGGAGCCCGACGAGCGCGGCCTGGATGACAATGTCCATGGTGGTTGCCGGCTTGGAGTATATAGGTACATACGCCAGGCTTGGAGTCCTACCGGATGAAGAGGGGTGCGAGGACGAGGCTGATTGTGGCCAGCAGCTTCACGAGCACATGCAGGGACGGGCCGGCGGTGTCCTTGAACGGATCACCGACCGTGTCACCCACCACGGCAGCCGCGTGGGCATCCGACCCCTTGCCGAGGACGTTGCCGTCCGCATCCTTGAGCTCACCCGACTCGATGTACTTCTTCGCGTTGTCCCACGCCCCGCCCCCGTTGTTGAGGACGGTCGCGAGCAGAACGCCCGAGATGGTGCCGACCATGAGCAGGCCGGCGACCGCCTCCTGGCGCAGGAGCAGACCGACCGCGATCGGGGTCGCGACGGCGACGACACCGGGCAGGATCATCTGGCGCAGCGCGGCTCGCGTGGTGATGTCGACCACGCGCGCGTAGTCGGGACGCTGGGTGTAATCCATGATCCCCGGCATCTCGCGGAACTGACGACGCACCTCCACGATGATCGCCTGCGCAGCGGTACCAACCGCGCGGATGGCGAGGCTGCTGAAGAAGTACACGAGCATCGCGCCGATGAATGCCGCGATGAACACGTTGACATCGGCCAGGTTGACCGACTCGATCAGGGGTCCGCCGCGACGTTCCTGGATCAGGTTGACCTTGTCGATATAGGCGCTGAACAGGAGAAAGGCGGCCAGCGAGGCCGACGCGATCGCGTAGCCCTTGGTGAGCGCCTTCGTCGTGTTGCCGACGGCATCGAGCCGGTCGGTGATCTCGCGCGCCTTCTCATCGGCCTTGCTGAACTGGGCGATGCCGCCGGCGTTGTCGGTGATCGGGCCGAAGGTGTCCATGGCGAGGATGTAGGCCGTCGTCATGAGCATGCCCATGGTGGCGACCGCAGTGCCGAAGATGCCGCCGATGCCGGACTCGATGCCCTCGACGCCCGATAGCGCCTGCTCGCCGAGCAGGTAGCTCGCGAAGAGCGCGATGGCGATCGTGATGGCGGTGACGGCCGTCGTCTCGAAGCCGACCGCCGTGCCGCTGATGATATTCGTCGCCGGGCCGGTCTTCGATGCCTCGGCGATCTCGCGGACCGGTCGGAACGAGCCGGCGGTGTAGTACTGGGTGATGTAGACAAAGGCCACGCTCGTGGCGAGGCCGACACATCCGGCACCGAAGAACCAGATCCACGCCGGAATGCCGTTCGATCCGGTCACGCCGATGGTCTGCATCATCTGCCAGGTCACGAAGGCCAATGCGACGACCGAGAGGATGGTCGTCACCCAGTAGCCACGGTTCAGGATGTTCATCGGGTTCTCGTCCTCGCGACCCCGGACGAAGAACATGGCGACGATGGTGGCCAGCAGGCCGAACGCGCGAACGACGAGCGGGAAGAAGATCCACGCCTCCGGATTCGGCCAGCCAAGATCGGTGGCTATGCGCCAGACGGCGACGCCCAGGATCATGGCGCCGATGTTCTCGGCGGCGGTGGACTCGAACAGGTCGGCTCCACGTCCGGCGCAGTCACCGACGTTGTCGCCGACGAGGTCCGCCACCACGGCGGCGTTGCGAGGGTCATCCTCCGGGATGCCGGCCTCGACCTTGCCGACCAGGTCGGCACCAACGTCGGCCGCCTTGGTGTAGATGCCGCCGCCGAGCTGCGCGAAGAGCGCCACGAAGCTGGCGCCGAACCCGAAGCCCACGATGAGGAACGGAGCGTCCTCGGGGTTGGTGAACCCGCCGAACGCGGCGAAGATGCCGTAGACCCCGAGCAGGCTCAGGGCGACGACCAGGAAGCCGGACACGGCCCCGCCGCGCATCGCGACCTGCACCGCCCGCACGAGGCTGTGCTGGGCGGCCGCGGCGGTTCGCACGTTCGCCTTGACGCTGATGTACATGCCGATGATGCCGGCGGCCATCGAGCACGCCGCGCCAACCAGGAAGGCGATCCCCGTCCGGATCCCGAGATCGAGCCCGTAGATGTCGGTTTCGGCGACGTCCTGCCCTTCGACCAGGGTGATGACCAGGCCGATGATCACGGTCCCGCCGACGGCCAGCAGTCCGATGGTGAGGTATTGCCGACGAATGAAGGCGACCGCGCCCTCGAAGATCGTCCCGGCGATGTCGCGCATCGCATCGGTGCCGGTATCGGCTCGCAGGACGTCCCAGGCGAGGTAGAGGGCGAAGGCGATCGCGGCGACGCCGGCGATCGGGATCACCCACAAGATGGGCTGAAACTCCATGAATCCTCCGAGTGCGGCCGGCGGCCACACTCAAGCGGGCTCGCTTACGACCGTAGGTTGACGCACACGAAACGCCGGCGGGAGGATGTGACTCACGTGCCCCGCCAGCGATGGCGGGCGGATTCTAGCACGGTCCGGGTCAGGCGATCGGTCAGGGAAGCCATCGGGGGCGCGACGCATCGTTGGCCAGCACCAGCCGCTCGGAGCCTTCGAGGTCGATCCGTTCGAGGCTGCCCGACGGTGAAGCCTCGTCGAGATCGGGCGGCAGGACGACGACGACCATGGCGTCCTCGCCGGGTGCGAAGGCGGCGCCGCCGATCCGTTCACCTTCGACGCTCGACGGCACGCGGCCGCGCTGCTCGGGACTCGGGGTCACCCGAAGCGATCCCTCGCTGTCGAGATAGGCAATCCGTCCGTCGGATGCGACGGATGCCACGGTCGCATCACCGAAGCGCGTCTCCTCGACGGCCGCCCCCGATCGCAGCAGCACGCCGACGGTCGCCCCCGGCCGCGGTTCGAGTGGATCGATCGGTCCTTCCAGTGGCGGCACCCCGCCCGACGGCTGGGTCGCCCGTCCAGTGAGCAGGATGCCCGAACCGTCCGGCAGCCAGGCCGGCGGGGCCTGCCCGTCGTATCCGACCCGGATCACGCTGTCGTCGGTGAGGTCAGCGATGCCGACCCATCCGCTCGAATCAACGAAGGCCAGGGCGTCGCCATTCGGCGCGTAGCGCGGGGCGCGCGAATTGTTCGGTGTCTCCCCGACCTCGCCCGATGCGATCGGTGTGGCGCTCGCGCTCGGATCCGGCGGCAGGTCGACCGGGGTCGCATCGCCAGGGATTGCGCGCTCCCAGATGCCCAGGCCGGTGCCGCTGGTCGCGTCCGCGCGCGCGAATGCGAGGCGCTGCCCGTTCGGGGCATACGTGGGGTCGAACTCCAGCAGCCCCTCCTCCGTCAATACCCGGCGATCGCCGCCGCCGGCGTTGAGCATGACCAACCGGCGGCCGTCACCAACCACGAACGAGCTGCCATCGGGCGCCACCGCGTAATCCAGGATCGGCGCCAGCTCGGTCGAGAGCTGGTGCGCGCCGGTGCCGTCGATGTTCATCGCCCACAGGTTGGAAACGCCGGCGCGATCGGACAGGAAGGTGATCTGGTTCGAGATCGCGGCCTGTGGCGCCCCGGTCGTGAAGGTCCACGTCGTCGACTCGGCGAGCGCGCCGCCGCCGAGGCCCACGACGCCTGGCGCCAACACGACCTCGAAGGTCGTATTTGCCGGAAGCGGACCTGATGGCGAGAAGCGGAGGACGCGCCCGTCATCGGGCTCGGCCGGCTCGTTCCCGAGCTCGTCGACCAGGGCGGTCGAGCCGGCAACGGCGGGCTCGATGCTGAGCAGCTGATCGGAGACCGAGTCAGGGTCGATCGGTGCGTCGAAGAAGACGGCGATCGAGGCGGCCGGGGAGATGCCGTCCGAGTCATCCGCGGGAACGACGAGCGAGAGCTCGAGGCCGGGCGAGAGCGTCCGGAATCCGATACGGACCGGTCCGTCGAGGGGAACGCCGGAGACATCCGAGGCGCCCTCGCCGATCTCGAGGCGGTACTCGGTCTCCGGGCGCAGTGGTTCGGTCGGCAGCACCTCCAGCAACTGCCCGCTCCAGCGCACTTCATGCGCGAAGGCGGGGCGAAGCCGCAGCGCCGCCTCAACCGACGCGGTGTCCATGAGCGTCGAGAAACGAACCGCGATGGGCTCCTCGAGCGCCACGTCGGCCGCGCCGTCCGCCGGCTGCGTCTCGACGATCTCGGGTGGGCCGGCGGTCTCGAAGCGAAACGCGGCCGGCCGGTCCGTCATGCGGTTGCCGGCCAGGTCGCGGACGTCACCGGAGACCGAAGCGGTGTATTCCGTTGCCAGCGCCAGGGGCTCCCGCGGCGTGAAGATCATCACGCTGCCGCTCCAGCTGACGCTGCCCTCGACCGCGGGATCGACCGAGAATGCCTCGGCAGCGCTGACCGTCTCGACGGGCTCGGTGAACGTGACCTCGAGGCTCGTGGTCGTCAGGCCCTCGGTCGGCTCGTCGGGCAGTGGCTGGGTCAGCGCGATGCCGAGCACGGTGGGCGCCCGTCCGTCAACCGTGCTCGCCAGGTAGAGCACGCCGGCCAGGATCAGGGCACCGATCCCGACGACCGCGAGGCTGCGCAGGACGACGGCGCGCATGGCGCTGCGACCCCGATGCCGGTCAGCTATGCCGCAGGCGCGCGGGCAGGATCTGAAGCTCGTCGCGATACTTCGCGACGGTTCGGCGTGCCAATGCGATGCCCTCCTCGGCCAGGGCATCGGCGATCTCCTGGTCCGAGTACGGGTGCAGCGTGTCCTCGGCCTCGATCATCCGCTTGATCTGGTCCTTGATCCCCAGCGACGCCGTGAAAAAGTGGCTGAACGGCACGACCTCGCCCTTCGGGAGCATCACGTATTTCTCGGCCGTGGCGCGGCTGACCGTGGATTCGTGCATCCCGATCAGCTCCCCCACCTCCGCGCGGGTGAGTGGAACCAGGTGCTGGACGCCGTGCACGAGGTAGTCACGCTGCCGATCGACGAGGCACTCGGCGATTCGCTGGATCGTGGCACGCCGGCGGTTGATGTTGTCGATGAAGAACTTGGCGCGGCCAACGTACTGACGCACGTGCTGCTTCTCGTCCTCGGTCGTCTCGGCGCTTCGCAGCTTCGACGACAGGCTCGAGTAGATGGGCGCGACGTGGAGGCTGAAGCGGCGCGACTCGACGACCTCGACCCCCAGCTCGCCGTCGATGTCGCGGATCAGAACGTCTGGCCGAATGATCGGCCGAGACGAATCGGGGCTGATCGCCGCAGTGAACGCTGCGGTCGGATACGGGTTCAGGTTGCCCTTCACGTACTCCCAGACCGCGACCACCTCGCGCTGCGTCGCGCCGACGGTCGCGGCCACCTCCCGAAAGCGCCGCTCGCCGAGGTCAGCGAGATGCTCGCCGATCACGCGCTCGGCGTGGGGCGGGACCTCCGTCTCGCGCTGCTCGCGCAGATACTCGATCTGAGCCAGGAGGGACTCGGTGATCGACCGTGAGCCGATCCCGATCGGCTCCAGGCCCTTCATGGCGGCCAGTACCTCGCCCACGTCGTCGGCCGTCACGCCAGTTGCCGCGGCGATCTCCGCATCGGTCTCTGTCAGGAAGCCGTTCGAGTCGAGCGCCCCGATGACGTGATCGGCCACGACGTGCAGCCGCTGCGGCAGCAGCGCGTGCAGGTTCCAGGTGAGGTGATCCTCGAGCGTGAAGTCCGCCTCGGCCCGGGCGATGGGATCGAACTCATCACCCTCATCACGCAGGCGGGTTGCGCCGTCGCCGGGCAGGTCATCGGTGCTCAGGCGGCTGTCCTCGCCGTCGGCCTCCCCCTTGCGGGGCATGCACTCGGTGCAGTAGTTGCCGGCGATCGGCCGCCCGCAGATCGGGCAGGTCGGCAGCTCCTCCATCTCGAGCGCGGGGTTCTCGTCCAGCTCCTGGGCGATCGCCTCCTGCAGCTCGACCGAGCTCATCTGCAGGATGTAGTTCGCCGCGATCTGCTTCGGGGTCACCTTGGCCTGCATGACCGGCTGGAGCTGCTGCTTGAGCTCGATCGACATGAATCCTCGCGAACGTGCGCTGTGGAGAGTGGGACGCCGATTATAGGGGCGCGCAGATTCTCCGCCGTCAGGCAGGCGTTCGGCGTCAGGCGGCGGCCGCGTTGAGACGTCGGACGACCGGTGCCCCTGCGCCGAACGTGATCAGGCTGTAGCCACCGGGATCCTGTGACAGGCGATCGCGGTACTCGCGCATCGGCCACCCCAGGAGCGCGCACAGCCGCACCCGGTTGACATGGTTGTGACCGACCGCGATCGCGCATCGCGAGCGGTCTTCCGCGAGCCACGCCTCGAGTGGAGCAAGGGCAGCCAGGGCCCGCCGGGCAACCTGCTCGCCACTCTCGCCCTCGGGACAGCGAGTGGCATACGGGTCCGCTTCCCACGCGGCGCGCAGTGCCGGGTCGCGGGCGCGGCACTCCGCCGCGGTGAGCCCATCCCAGGAGCCGTAGTCGAGCTCGAGCAGGCCGCCGGCGACCTCGGTCCCTGCGGCGTCGGCATCCACCGCGGCCGCGATGCCCGCAACCGTCTGGTGACAGCGCAGCGCCGGACTGCTCAGCAGCCGCATCTCGTCGTGTGGCAGCTCGGCCAGCTCCGAGGCGAGCGTGCGTCCAAGCCGATCCGCCAGCTCGAAGCCCGCATCCGACAGTGGCGGGTCGGTCCGCTGGCCGAGGTTCCGTCCGGCGGCCGACGACGCCGTGGTCGAGTGGCGCACGAGAATGAGGCTTCCCATCAGGCTTCCGAGTCTAGCGGCTCCCGTGGGTTATCCTGTCGCAGCCGCCATCCCCCGCAGCCCAGGCCCGATGACCTACCTCCCCACCGAGACCGAATCCGACGGCGCGCCCGCGAGCAGCGAGCGCGCCGGTTCGCGCCGTGCCCTGGGATGTGCGTTCGAGATCGTCGAGACCCTCGTCCTGACCCTGCTCATCTACCTCGTCATCCACAACTTCGTTGCCCAGCCCTTCGAGGTCCAGCAGAGCTCGATGTTCCCCACCATCGTGGACGGCGAGTACATCCTCATCGACAAGCTGACGCCGCGTTTCGGTGGCTACGAGTACGGCGACGTGGTGGTCTTCAACCCGCCGTCCGGATCCGGCCTCGATGCCCAGGGGATCCCCTTCATCAAGCGCATCATCGGCATGCCGGGCGACACGGTCAGCCTCGAGAACGGTCGCGTCTTCGTCACGCGCACCGACGCAAGTCCGGTCAGGATCGAGGAGCCGTACGTGGTGACCGAGGGTGACGGCTCGACGGCCGCGACCCTCTGCCCGCGGGACGACTGCCCCCAGACATGGATCGTCGGTGACGAGGAGTACTTCGTGATGGGCGACAACCGCCCGCATAGCCAGGACTCGCGCGTCTTCGGACCGGTGGACCAGGAGACGATCCTGGGTCGAGCCTGGCTGCGCTACTTTCCGCTCGAGCGCATCGGCCTCATCGAGCGGCCCGACTACCCCGCACTCGGCAGCGGCACCGCCGGGGCGCGTTGAGGCCACGTCCTGGGCTCGGGGCGGAGCCTCAGGAAGCGCTGGGCTCTTCCGCCACGATCCAGGCGTCGATCTCGCGCCCGTAGTCGACGGTCGCGTCCATCCCGAACCACAACCCGAGCTCCGACTCCGCCGTCTCCGGCGCATCGGACGCGTGAATCAGGTTCCGCAGCCCACTGACGCCGAGGTCACCGCGGATGGTGCCCGGCTCGGCCTCGTTCGGCATGGTCTTGCCGACCATCCTGCGCACGACGGCGATGGCATCGGGGCCTTCGAGTGCGAACGCGGCCACCGGGCCGGAGGTGATGAACTCGACGAGCCCACCGTAGAAGTGCTTGCCCGCATGCACGGCGTAGTGCTCCTCCGCCAACTGGCGGGACACGGTCAGCAATCGCAGGCCGACGACTTTGAGTCCCTTTCGCTCGAAGCGGCCGATGATGTCGCCGATGAGTCCGCGCTGCACGGCGTCGGGCTTGGCGAGGACGAGGGTGCGCTGCATGACGACGGGCTCCTGCTGCTGATGGACCGATGCCGCCGCGCGCGGCGGACGAATGGAATGTGCTCCTGGGTCAGCTCCGGCGGTCGGCCGCGCGGTCGTAGGCCTGGTCCGCCTCGACGCGGCGACCCGCGGCTCGGAGCAGGTCGCCGTAGAGTAACAGACGCTCGGAGGCCGGCTGGCCGCCCAGGGTCGGCTCGATGATGGTCACGCCGTCTGCGGCGAGCGACGGATCGAGACGCACGGCGATCGACATCTCCGCGTCGCCACGAGCCATCTCGCCGGCCACATATGCGACACGCGCCTCCTCGATCCGGCCGCGCGCCGCCGCCGTCCGCGTGTCGCCGTCTGGAGGCTCATCGGGCGCTCCATCGTCGGACTGCTGGGCCCACGGCGGCCGTGGGGCTCGAGCCGGCCGCGGACGCAGCTCGGCCGGCAGCGGCCACGACAGCCGGCCCGACACTCCGGCCCGTAGTTCATGCGCCTCATCCACGCCGACGGCGGCCACGACCCGCTCCAGCGCACCGGTTGCACGGTCCGGCTCGCCGGCCGCCGCCAACGCCTCGGCTTCGATCAGCATCACGATCGGCAGTCGTCGCTGCGGGCTGCTCGGCCGCACGGCCTCGAGCGCCCCCCGAGCGGAAACGAGGCGACCCTGGCGCCAGAGCGACTCGGCGAGCAGCGCCCGGAGCGCGTCGAGCTCGTCATCGGCGACCGGACCGGAGGCCTCGCGGTAGGCGATCCGATGACGTAGCGTCCCCTCGGCGAGGGCGGGCTGCCCGGCGTCGATCTGTGCGCGGGCCAGGCCGAGCTCGTCGGAGATCAGGTCGATGACATGGTCATCGACCGGCTCGTCCTGCTCGTCGCTCACCGGCGCAACGCGCGCTCGAACCTGGCGCGTGAGCGGAACGGCCCGAGGACCACGAGACGCGCCGCCGCCGGCGCCAGGTAGCGCTGCGCGACCCGCAGAAGATCGTCGACGGTGACGGCCGCGAGCCGCTCGACGACCTCGTCGACGGTCAGGATCCGCGGGAGCAGCGCCTCCCCGGTCCCGATCCAGCCGGCCACAGCGCCCGAGTCCTCCATGCGCAGCTCGAGGCGCCCGCGGGTGTACGCCCGGGCACGCGCGAGCTCCGCATCGGTCACCGGCTCCGTGCTGATCCGATCCAGCTGCTCCACGATCGCGGCCACCACGCGCTCGGCATCATCGGGCGCAAACCCGGCATGCACGCCGAAGCTGCCGACATCGGCGTATGAAGCGCTGAAAGTCGAGACGTCGTAGACGAGGGAGCGCCGTTCGCGGAGATCGAGAAAGAGGCGGCTCCCCATCCCATCTCCCAAGATCGCACCGAGCAGGTCGAGCGACCAGCGATCCGGATCGTGGCGGGCCACCCCGGGCATCCCGAGGCACAGGTTGCCCTGGCTCAGCCGACGGTACGAGACGCGGAGCGAGCCGGCCGGGGCGGGCATCGGCGGCGAGGTGGTCAGGGTCACCGGCGCCGTGTCTCCGACGTCAGCGTCCGGACCGTCGGGCACCCACGCGGCGGTGGCCCGGACCACCTGGTCATGATCGATCCCTCCGGCCACCGCGAGCACCATCCCCGCCGGTCGATAGGAACCCCGCCAGTGGTCCGTCACCGCCCGATGCGTGGCCCTCCGCACCGAACCGATCGTGCCGGCGATCTCGCGTCCGAGGGGATGGCCGGCGTAGAGCATCTCGTCGAAGAGCGTGAAGACGTGGTCGGACGGCGAGTCGACATACATCCGAATCTCATCGACGATGATCGGCTTCTCGGCGGTCAGGTCCCGACCCCGGAGGAGCGGCCGGAGGGCCAGCTCGTTGACCGCCTCGAGCGCCACGCCGACGTGCTCGGCCGGCACCTTGGAGCTGAAGACGGTGAGCTCACGGTCGGTGCTGGCGTTCACGCTGCCGCCGATCCCCTCCACCAGCTGCGACAGGGAGCCCGCCTCCGGATGGCCGCGGGTGCCCTTGAAGACCAGATGCTCGAGCAGGTGGCTGAGTCCGGCGTGCGCGTCGTCCTCGTGGCGTGACCCCACCGGGACGAAAAGCACGACGCTCGCCGAGCGCGCAGCGGACAGGGTCTGAGTGACCACGCGGAGGCCGCCGGGCTGGACCGTCCGCTCGTGGGGGACGGGCGCTCGCACCCGGGCCGGTGCCACGGAGGCCGTCACGCGCCGTCCTCGTCCTCGTCGCCGCGATCTCCGTCGGTCGGATCCGCCTCGGCCGACATCAGCAGCTCCATCTGGATGAAGCGCAGGTCCCGCGCCAGCTCGTCCCCGTTGCGCGGCAGCGGGCGACCGCCGCCGGTGCTCGGCAGGTCCGTTTCGGCCAGCTCCGCGAGGCGATGCGCGCCGCTCGCCGCGAACTCGAGGACCACGCGCTCGTTGCCGACGACCAGCGTGTAGACGAGCAGCTGTTCACCGGTGGTGTCGAACTGGAGGTAGTCGAACGAATCGAGATTGAGGCAGATTGCGAGCGGTGTGAAGTAGGACGCGATCTCCGGGTGGTCGACCACGATGCGCTCGACCCATCCGGTCCCGCTCGACTCGACCCGCGCGCCGCGGTGATAGGTGTAGCTCACCGTCTGCTTGAGCAGCGGGCGCAAGATGTTGTAGATGTCGCTCTTGCCGGTGACGACCCCGGTGTTGATGTAGAGCTTGGCGCGCGCCTCTGACATCGGCTCGCTCATGCGGATCGTCGGCGAGTCTAGCACCGGACCGATGCGGTGGCGGTGCACCGGCGACCGGCTGCTACGATACGGCCCGTGAAGCTGCTGGCGGCCGACATCGGCAACACGAAC
>Ga0136612_10000606_pt1 | contig 13333 bp, 13 predicted proteins | sample AntDryUQ224A2306_2_FD_106644 | JGI IMG/M metagenome (GOLD analysis project Ga0136612, IMG submission 106644) | Polar desert sand microbial communities from Dry Valleys, Antarctica - metaG UQ224A (23.06) | ecosystem: Environmental > Terrestrial > Soil > Desert | place: Antarctica: Dry Valley...
CATGATCGCTCCTCGCTGTTCACCGTTCTGCTCCCTCCATGATCCCGCGCCACTGTCACGCCCCGCATGACGCCGCGGACCATGTCCACGAAGAAGGAGTGGATCCGGCCGTCGTTGGTCAGTTCCGGATGAAAGCTGGTCGCCAGAAGCGCACCCTGCCGGACCGCGACCACCCTACCGTCGGCGGCCCCGCCACTGACCCGGCCGAGTATCTCGACGTCAGGGCCAGCCTGCTCCACCCAGGGCGCGCGAATGAACGCTGCCCAGAACGGATCTCCTCCGATCACCGGCATGGGAACCTCGTTCTCGAAGGACTCGACCTGCCGGCCGAAGGCGTTGCGGCGGACCGTGATGTCCATCCCGCCTACGGTGTCCTGGTCGGCGGGAGCGTTCAGGATTCGATCGGCGAGCAGGATCATCCCGGCGCAGGATCCGTACACCGGCAGTCCGGCCAGAATGCGCCTGCGCAACGGTTGCATCAACTCGAACCGGTTGAGCAGTTTGGCGATCGTGGTGGATTCCCCGCCAGGAAGGATAAGACCGTCGACGGACTCGAGTTCGATCTCGCGACGCACCGGGACTCCGGTCGCACCGGAAGCAGCTATGCGACGAAGATGCTCGCGGGCGTCCCCCTGCAGGGCGAGTACGCCGATTTTCGGTGACCTCACCAGCCGCGTGTGGCGTACCGCTCGCTGTCGGGCAACTCGGAGACGTTGATCCCGACCATGGCCTCGCCGAGACCGCGGGAGACCTTGGCGATCACGTCCGGATCGTCGTGGAAGGTGGTGGCTTGCACTATGGCGGCGGCGCGCTGTGCCGGGTTGCCGGCCTTGAAGATTCCCGAACCGACGAAGACCCCTTCGGCACCGAGCTGCATCATCATCGCAGCATCCGCGGGGGTGGCGATCCCACCGGCGGTGAACAGCACGACCGGCAGCTTGCCGGCCTCGGCAACCTCGGCGACGAGCCCGTAGGGCGCCCTCAACTCCTTTGCCGCGCTGAACAACTCGGTCTCGTCCATGGTGGACAGCTTGCGGATCTCGCCGCGGATCGAGCGCATGTGCCGGGTGGCCTCGACGACATTGCCGGTGCCGGCTTCGCCCTTGGACCGGATCATGGCCGCGCCCTCCGCGATCCGGCGCAACGCCTCGCCCAGGTTCGTGGCACCGCAGACGAAGGGAACAGTGAACGCCCACTTGTCGATGTGGTGGGCCTCGTCAGCGGGCGTGAGCACCTCGGACTCGTCGATGTAGTCGACACCGAGGCTCTGCAGCACGCGGGCCTCGACGAAGTGACCGATCCGGGCCTTGGCCATCACCGGAATCGTCACCGCGGCCACGATCGAGTCGATCATGTCCGGGTCACTCATCCGTGCGACGCCACCCTGGGCGCGGATATCCGCGGGGACCCGCTCCAGGGCCATCACAGCGACCGCGCCGGCATCCTCGGCGATCGTGGCCTGTTCGGCGGTCACCACGTCCATGATCACGCCACCCTTCAGCATCTCGGCCATCCCGCGCTTGACGCGCGTACTGCCAGTGCCGGGGCGAGCGGTGGACTCGGACACGAAGAACCTCTTGGGGGTCGTACGGGTGGATGTATAGGGCCAGGCGAACCCAGTCTACGACCTCGGCAGACCTGATACCTGGGACACTTTCAGCGCGGATACACGTGCCGGAACTGGATGCTGATCCGCGGACCCGAGGCGGCCACCTTGGGCACGGCATGATCCCAGGTCCGTTGACACGATCCGCCCATCACCAACAGGTCGCCGGGACCCGGCAGGTACGTGATCGAGGTACCGCCCCCCTTGGGGCGCAGCTTGAACGGACGGGGGGCGCCGAGGGAGATCAGTGCCACCGTGGCCTCGTGGATCTCCCGAGCGATCCGGTCGCCATGCCAGGCGACGCTGTCCGACCCGTCGCGGTAGAGGTTGACTCCCACTTGGCTGAACGTGACTCCGTAACGGGCACTCAACGTCGCGGCGATCTCCTGAAGCACCGCGGGCGGCCGCCCCTGCTCGGTGTCACCATCGAGGTACCACCGGTGGGTCAGCCGTGGCTCGGTGACCTTGCGCTCGTACATCCACCTTTCGTGCTGCGACCACGGCGTAGCGGCCAATAGCCGGGCGAACAGTTCGTCGGCTCCTCCCAGCCAACCGGGCAGGTGATCGACCCAGGCGCCATGAGTGAGATGACGGCGCTGGCAACCCGTCAGTGCAGCGTCGTAGGAGATCTCGCCGGTGTCGAACAGGGACCCCTGCCAGGCCAGGTCGGGGCAGAGCGTGAGCTCATCGTTGTGCGCCATGCAGCAAGGCTAGAAGCCAGATCCGACAACCGACCGAGTGTGCCCGACGCGTCGACGCCGCCGATCAGGCGGCGCTGGCGGTCAGTCCACCAATGGAGTATCGGCTACCTTCCACGGTCGGTCGTCGATGTCGAAATGGGCAGGTAGGGGGCGGCGCGCCGCCAGCCGAAAGAGCCGGGGCAATCCCTGCCCGCGCAGTTGCCGGTTATCGCGCACCGCGTCGTTATAGAACCGCCTGGCCAGCGCGACCCGTTCGGTCGTTGATGTCAGATCGACCCTGAGCGAATTCGGAACTCCATTCAGGTCCGTGCCGAGCGCTCGCAACAGATGTCCCAAAGCGTTCTCGGTTCCCTCGCGGGTGGCGTCGTCGGCATTGAGGGCTTCGTGAGCAGCGTTGCGAAGATCCTCGGCGCGCTGACCGAGAACCTCGGGATGTTCATCGGCTATTGCCTGGGCAACTGCTGCCCGGCGTACCAGCTGAGCATCCAGCGCAGACCTGGCCGCGAGTACCCGGTCATCGAGCCGGTCCAGCCGGGACACCGTCGAGGCGATCCAGATCAGGAGAATCGCCAGCAGTCCCAGGACGATCAGCAGGATCGTTTGGCTGCTCACGGCGGTCGAGGGTAGCCGTGCGCCCTGCGAAACCTGCCGCTCGGGCCGCCTCGGTGCAAGGGTGCAGCCATGGCCGTGCTCAATGCTGCGACGCGTCGACTCATAGAGTCCGGCGCGCTGGCCCACCTAGTCACCGTGAACCAGGACGGATCCGCACAAGTCTCCGTCGTCTGGGTCGGCGTTGACGGCGACGAACTCGTCGCCGCTCACCTGGACGAGCGTCAGCGCAAGCTGACCAACATCCGCCGTGATCCGCGCGTCGTCTTGTCCTTCGAGGGCGAGGCGAGCAACGACATCGGGATGCGGCACCACTGCGTGGTGTACGGACTGGCCCGGATCACCGAGGGCGGCGGCCCTGAATTGCTCCAGCGACTGGCTCAGACCTTACGTCGGACCCGGCACGGTCTTCCCACCGTTTCCCGACCCGCCGACTGGCTTCGTCACGCACATCACGCCGACCCGGATCAGCGGCGTCGGCCCCTGGACCGAGTAGCAGCCGTCCCAGCAGGGACGTAAGTGACGAATCGGGCCGCCTGAGTCCCGAATGACCCGGAAAAGCCAGTTCTCGTCATAGCTGGTCGGCGCTGACCTCGACCTCGCCGCCGACACTGGACACCACGGTTTCGTACACCGCCAACACCCGTTCGGAGACCACCGGCCAGTCGTAGTCCTGGACCGCGAGCCACCCAGCCTGGACCAATTCTTTTCGTCGTCCAGCATCACCGAGGAGCTGAGAAATTGCGGCAGCCAACGCAGTTGGGCTACCACGGCGTACCAGGATCCCCGCGGCGCCGTCGTTCAGGACGCGCCGGAAAGCGTCGAGATCACTGGCCACGATCGCGGCACCCGCTGCCATCGCCTCGACCAGGATCACCCCGAAGCTCTCCCCACCCAGGTTGGGAGCGCAGTAGATGTCGATCGAAGCGAGCAGCCGAGCCTTGTCATCCTCTGAGATCTCGCCCAGCAGCGTGACTCGGTCGGCCAGGACGTCGGGCAGCTCATCGAGAAAATCGGATTCGTCCCCGCGGCCGGCGACGAGCAGCCGTAGATCCGGATGCTCGGGTGCTATCTGGGCCAGCGCGTCGAGCAGAACGGGCAGCCCCTTGCGCGGTTCGTCGAAGCGGCCCAGAAACCCGATCGTCATACCCGCTCGCGGATATCCTGGTAGCGGCGCCGCGGAGGCGAAACGTGCGACATCGACGCCGTTCGGGATCACAATGGCGTCACCGCCGAGATGCTCGACCTGTACCCGACGGGCCAGGTCCGACACCGCGATGCGTCCCGAGATCCGCTCCATGAACGGCTGCAGGACACCCTGTACCGCGGCCAGCCAGCGGGACCGGACGGTGGCCGCGTGAAAGGTCGCCACGATCGGCCCCTTCGCCAGCACGCAGGTCAACAGCGACAGGCTCGGCGCCGATGGCTCGTGCACGTGCAGGATGTCGAAGTGCCCGTCCCGCAACCAGCGGCGCACCCTTGCTGCGGCCACGGGTCCGAACTGCAACCGAGCCACCGATCCGTTGTAGCGAATGGGGACTGCGCGTCCGGCGCAGGTCACGTACGGCGGCAGCTCGTCCTCGTCGTTGGCCGGGGTGAGCACCGCAACGTCATGGCCGAGCGCAAGAAGGGTCTGGGCAAGATCGCGTACGTGGTACTGCACACCGCCAGGGATGTCCCACGTGTACGGGCACACCAAGCCGATCCTCATCGCAGCCAGGAAATCGTCGAGGCTGGTTCGTGATGCTGCTGCCACAGCCCCTGCATCATGTGCCAATCCTGTGGTGCCGCGGCAATGCCGACGGCGAACTGATCCACAACCCCTTGCATGACATGGGTGACCTTGTCGCGCAAGCGCTTCGGCGCGTCGGGACCGTCCAGGACCACCTCGGGTGAGAAGTGCAGGTTCCAGTCGTCACCGGCGAACCCAGCAACGGACGGGATCAGGGCCGCACCGGTCTGGAGAGCCAGCAGCGCGGGTCCCGGCGGGACCGTGATCGTCTCACCGAACAAGGACACGGGCACTCCGCGGCTGCCCAGATCACGTTCACACAGCAGGCAGACCGTTCCCCCCGAACGCAGGGTGGCCGCCAACAACCTGGCCGGCGGGCGGTCCCCCCCGGTCAGCGGCAGAACCACCATGCCGAGCGACTCCCGGTACTCCTGGAACCGCTGATAGAGCGACTCCGGGCGCAGCCGTTCAGCCACCACGGTCAGCGGCGGACCGAACCGGGCGAGATAGGTCACGGCGGCGGCGTCCCAGTTGCCGGTATGTGGCAGCGCGAAGATCACCCCTCTGCCCCGTGCCCGTGCCTTCTCGAGGTTCGAGGAGCCGGACATGCGGGTACGCCCGGCCACCACCTCAGGGCGCACGGTCGGCATCCAGAAGACCTCACGGAAGTACCGCGCATAGGAGCGCAACGCGCGTCGGGTCAGCGCATCGAGATCGGAGTCGTCGAGCTCAGATCCGACCACTCGTCGCAGGTTGGCTCGCAGCCGGTCAACTCCGGACCCGCCTCGGCGCCAACTCAGATCGGCAACGCCGTCGAAGATGGCGCGGGCGGGTCGACTGTCCAGTGCCCGTCCCGAACGCCACCCGAGGTCGAAGCCAACAGCCGCCGCGCGTTCAGCCAGGCTGAGCTCAGCCACCGGCGGCCTCCTGCGCCGCCTCCGTAGGCGGGGGCGGTACGGTGGCCCGCCGTACGGCGTTGAGTCGCTGTCCGACCGTGATGACTCCCAGGACGATCAGCAGCCACAAGGCGATCGGCAGAGCGAGAGGTATCCCCAAGCCGGACAACCCGATGCCGGTCAGGACGATTGTCAGCCGTACGGCTCGCTCTGCGATCCCGACGCTGGCATTGATTCCGAGTCCTTCTGCACGTGCCCGGACGTAAGGGATCAATTGTCCGAGCACGAGAGCAATCAGGCATGCCACGATCAGGTCGGGCCGATCAGCTGACTCTGCGAACCACCAGATCAGCGCAGCGAAGATAGCTGCGTCGGCGACGCGGTCCAGGGTGGAGTCCAGCACCGCTCCGAAATTCGACGCGGTGCCGCCGGCCCGTGCCACGGCACCATCGAGCAGGTCGAACAGGACGAAGACGGTAATTGCGACGACGCCGAGAAAGAACCTGCCCGTGCCCAGCAGCAGCGCGGCCGAGGCCACCGAGCCGATGGTGCCGACCACGGTGATCGAATTCGGGCTGACCCCGATCCGATGGAGGCCGCTACCGACCGGAGCGAGTGCCCTACTCACCGATGAGCGGGTGCGAAGGTTGAGCATGAGATGTGCAGACCGGCCTTCCGGCACTTCGGGAACGGCCCACTCTAGCCGGGGGCCAACGGCGCCGATCGACTCCGGGATGCGGAGGTACCCGCATAGTTGACCCTCTCGGTCTTGTGGCCCGCACCGGCGAGGGGTAGGGAGTCGAGTACACAGATGATCGCCGGCCGCGGTCAGCGCGGCGACGGTCGGCAGCGCATGGCTACATCGAGGAGGCGCGCCTGCCATGTCCAAGCAATCCGGTTCCGGACGAGGGACCAATGGGTCAGTGAGGCCAGCAGGCGATCCGACCCGGATCCGCAATCTCGCCGTTGTCGGGCGCAGCGGATCCGGGAAGACCACCCTCGTAGAGTCCTTGCTCACGGCCACGGGCGTTATCAACCGGATGGGCTCGATCGCCGAGGGCAGCACCGTCGGCGACAGCGACCCCGCCGAACTCAAACAGCAACGATCGGTCGCGCTGGCCTTGGCACCGGTGCAGTATCAGGACCACACCATCAACCTCCTCGACACGCCCGGCTACGCCGACTTCGTGGGTGAGCTCCGCGCCGGGCTACGAGGTGCGGATGCCGCCCTGTTCGTGATGGCTGCCAGCGAGGGGGTCGACGCGGCGACAATGGCGCTGTGGGAGGAATGCGCCGCAGTCGGACTGCCCCGGGCGGTCGTCATCTCCCGCCTCGACCATCCGCGCGCAGACTGGGAACGGACACTGGAGGCCTGCCAGGACGCGTTCGGTGACGGCGTCGCTCCGCTGTATCTCCCCCTGCACGGCGACGATGGGGCTGTGTGCGGGCTGATCGGCCTGCTCAGCCAGCAGGTCTTCGATCACAGCGCCGGTGGCCACATACCGACCGTGCGCGAACCGGAGGCCGCGCACCGGGACGGAATCGCCGAGGCCCGCAGCGCCCTGATCGAGTCGATCATCGCCGAGAGTGAAGACGAGACGCTGATGGACCGTTACCTCTCCGGCGAGGACATCGACGTGGAGACCCTTGTCGACGACCTGGAGACCGCCGTGTCACGCGGTTCATTCTATCCCGTCCTCGGCGTCTGCTCGACCAACGGCTTGGGGATCAGCGCGCTGCTCGAACTGCTCGTCGGCGGCTTCCCACACCCTGGCGAACACGCCCTGCCGACCGTCACCGCTATCGACGGGAGCGCCGTCGAGCCATTGAGTCCGGATCCGGCTGGGCCGTTGGTCGGCGAGATCATCAAGACCACCATCGACCCGTACGTCGGACGGGTGTCCTTGATCCGGGTCTTCTCCGGAACGCTGCGCCCGGAGACCGCCCTGCACGTGTCCGGACACGGCCTGGCCGATCGCGGGCACGACGACCACGACGCCGATGAGCGGATCGGATCAGTGCTCAGCCCGCACGGTAGGACGCTGCGTCCGGTTGGTCAGTGCATAGCGGGTGACCTTTGCGCTGTGACAAAGCTGCTCTCCGCCGAAACCGGTGACACGATCTCGGCGGCGGACCGGCCCTTGCTCGTCGCGGCATGGGAAATGCCCGAGCCCCTGCTGCCCATCGCTGTCTCCGCGAAGACCCGCGCCGACGAGGACGCGCTGGCCAAGGGGTTGTCCAGGCTTGTCGCCGGCGACCCGACGTTACGGCTGGAACGCAATGCCGAGACCCATCAACTTCTCCTGTGGTGCATGGGTGAGTCACACGCCGATGTCGTCCTCGACCGGCTCCGTGCTCAGGGTGTGGACCTGGAGACGGTGCCGGTGATAGTGGCTCTGCGCGAGACGCTCGTCGGGCCGGCGGAAGGGTTGGGGCGGCACGTCAAGCAGTCCGGCGGACACGGCCAGTACGCCGTCGCGAAGGTGAGCGTCGAGCCCCTGGAACGCGGCGCTGGATTCGAGTTCGTCGACAAGGTGGTCGGCGGCGCCGTGCCGCACAACTACATTCCGTCGGTCGAGAAGGGCGTGCGAGCCCAGATGGCAAAAGGGCTGGAGGCCGGCTTCCCGCTCATCGACCTGCGGGTCACCCTGATCGACGGCAAGGCGCACAGCGTCGACTCCTCGGATGCCGCCTTCCAGACCGCTGGCTCGCTGGCGCTGCGCGAGGCCGGTGCCCGGGCTGGAGTCGCCCTTCTGGAGCCGGTCCACGACGTGTTCATCACCGTCCCCGACGAGCACGTCGGAACCGTGATGAGCGACCTGTCCAGCCGGCGCGGTCATGTCACCGGAACCGAGGCCATTGGTGCTGAGCACACCGTCGTACGCGCCGAGATCCCCGAGTCCTCGCTGATCCGCTATGCGATCGACCTGCGTTCGGCAACGGCAGGCACGGGTCGGTTCACCCGTACCTTCTTGCGCTACGACCCGATGCCCGACAGCGCGGCTGCCGAAATCCGGGCGGCCAGCAAAGACTGAAACGCTGGGACGGATGAGTGCCCGCGCGCCGGAATTCTGCACTCGGTTCGCGGCCCCGCAATCGGCGGACCCTATCGTGGGCACATGCGATCCAAGGAATTCTGGCCGGCGTAGCGGCGGCGTTCGTCGCTGCCCTGACCTTTTTGGTCTCGGTCTCCGGCTCAGCGGCGGCCGACACCGACTTCGGTCTCGATCCTGTTGTCGAAGTGGCATTGGGCGGGAGCACTGTCATCGGGGTGCGGGTGGGACAGAGCGAGGGCTTCGATCGAATGACGATCGAATTCGAGACGGCGCACTATGGCATCGGAACCATCGAGGCCGCAGGCATTCGGATCCTCATCGTGAGCAATCCGAACAGGCTGATCGTCGACGTCGCGCATCCCGGCACTCTGTCGGGCACGACCACGGCGGCCGACCCCAGCGCAACCGGCGACATCGTGCCCACGACAACCGCGCCGGAACTCACCCTCACCGGCGACGCGCTGGCCCAGGAACCGGAATCGCCCAACGAGTGGTTGATCTACCCGGTGGGAGGGCTCGCGTTCGTCGCCATCGTGGCCGCGGTCCTGGGCTGGACACGAAGGCGCCGCCGCTGACTCGCGGACGGCGTGGTGAGTAGATCCGGTACGCCGGGCACGCCTACCCTGCCTGCCTATGCGAGACAGGCACGCCCCCGCCGGGCTGGCTAGGTTCCTGGCAGCTGCTGGCGTCATTGCTGTGCTGGTGGGACTGCTGCAATACCCGGCTGCCGCGGCTGCCCTGCCTGACTTCGGCACCGAACCGGTTCAGGACACCTCATCGCCCAGTGGCAGCGCCATCTCCGATGTCCGGGTTGGTGCCAACGAGGGTTTTGACCGCTTCGTGATCGAATTCGATGCGGCGGTGGGCGCCTACTTCGTCTCCTACGTGGACCAGATCACCGAGGACGGCTCCGGCGCGGTTGTCCCGATCGAGGGCGCGGCGCTGGTCCAGGTCAGCCTGAACGGCATACCGAACGAGCCGTTGGCACCTCAGGAAACCATCGAAGCCGGCTTGACCGGACTGGTCGAGGTCGTCGGTGCCGGCGCCGGTTTCGAGGCCACGGTCAGCTACGGTCTGGGCACCGCTCAGGCGGCCGGCTTCCGGGTCTTCACACTTCCCGAGCCGTCCCGGTTGGTCGTGGACATCGCCCATCCCGGCGTGGTCCCCACAGCGACCAACACCGCAGACCCCACCGACTCGGAGACCGCAGCCGAGCCGTCGCCGACAGCGACAACAGGTCCGCAGGCCACTCCGGCTGAGGCTTCTGGTGCGTCGGACTCCTCGAACAACTGGCTGATCCCCCTGATCGTCGGGCTGGTGGTCTTCGCCATCGTGACCGCGACTCTGGGCTGGCGAATGCGCCGCCCCAATCGAAGTCGGGGCTAGTCGGTCGTCCAACAGTCGGCCAGCAATTGACGGGTCTCGTTCAGTAGTTGCGGCAGTACCCGGGTCAGCCCGACGACCGGCATGAAGTTGGTATCTCCGCCCCAGCGCGGTACGACGTGCTGGTGCAGATGCGCGGCGATGCCGGCACCTGCGACGACGCCCTGGTTCATCCCCACGTTGAAACCCTGCGCGCCGGACACTCGACGGATCACGGTCATCGCGTGCTGGGTGAAGTCGGAGAATTCCGGTAGCTCCCGGGAACGTTCCAATTCCGTGTAATCGGCGATATGGCGGAACGGGACAATCATCAAGTGTCCGGCGTTGTACGGGAAGAGGTTAAGTACCGCGTAGACGTGCGCGCCGCGGGCCACGATGAGGGCCTCGGAGTCCTGACTGGTCGGGATCGTGCAGAACGGGCAGTCGTGGTCACCGGTCGGACGTCCTGCGCCCTTGATGTAGGCCATCCGATGCGGCGTCCACAGCCGTTCGAACGGCTCGTAAGCCAGGCTCTCGTCGGTCACGTCAGGTCACTTCAGCGTGCGTCCGGTACATCACTGACGAGTGGCGCCCCCGGATCGGCATTGTTCCGGCTGGCGGCGAATTCTGTGATGAGCGAGATGGCCTCGGCCACCGGTACGGCGTTGCGCTGCGAGCCGTCGCGGAACCGGAAGGACACCGCACCGGCTTCCTGATCGGCAGCCCCGGCGATCAGCACGAACGGTACCCTCTGCTGGCTCGCGGTCCGGATCTTCTTCTGCATCCGGTCACCGGAGGCGTCGACCTCGGCTCGGATCCGCTGCGCCCGCAGTTGCGCGATGACGCCTTCGAGATAGTCGACCTGGTCGTCGGTGACCGGGATGGCCACTGCCTGAACGGGGGCCAGCCAGACCGGATACGCGCCCGCATAGTGCTCGGTGAGGATCCCGAAGAATCGCTCGATCGAGCCGAAGAGCGCCCGGTGGATCATCACCGGCTGCTGCCGGGTGCCGTCTGCGGCCTGGTATTCCAGCCCCAATCGCTCGGGGATGTTCAGGTCGACCTGCACGGTCGACATCTGCCACGTGCGCCCGATCGCGTCCCGTGCCTGCACCGAGATCTTCGGTCCGTAGAAGGCCGCGCCGCCGGGATCGGGGACCAGGTCGAGACCGAATTTCTCGGCGACCGACCGCAGGGCTTCGGTGGCCTCCTCCCAGACCTCGTCGGAGCCGATGAACTTTGGGGAATCGCCCCTGGTGGACAGTTCGAGGTAGAAGTCATCAAGGCCGTAATCCCGCAGCAGATCGAGAACGAAGCCCAGCAGGAAAGTCAGCTCGTCGGCCACCTGCTCCTTGCTGCAGTAGATGTGCGCGTCGTCCATGGTCAGCCCGCGTACCCGGGTCAACCCGTGCACCACACCGGACTTCTCGTACCGGTAGACCGTGCCGAACTCGAACAGGCGAAGCGGCAGTTCCCGATACGAACGGCCGCGCGACCGATAGATCAAGCTGTGCATCGGGCAGTTCATCGGCTTTAGGTAGTAGTCGGCTCCCTCCATCTCCATGGGCGGGAACATGCTCTCGGCGTAGCTGGGCAGATGGCCGGTTGCCTCGAACAGCGCTGCCTTGGTGATGTGCGGGGTGTTGACGAACTCGTAGCCCGCCTCCTCGTGCCGGGCCGCGGAGTACGCCTCCATCTCCCGGCGGATGATTCCGCCCTTGGGATGGAAAACTGCCAAACCCGATCCGATCTCGTCCGGAAAGCTGAACAGGTCCATCGCGGCACCGATTCGTCGGTGGTCGCGCCGTTCCGCCTCGGCCAGCATCGCGACATGGGCATCGAGGGCCTCGCGGCTCTCCCAGGCGGTGCCATAGATCCGCTGCAGCTGCGGGTTCTGCTCATTACTGCGCCAGTACGCGGCAGCGGAGCGCATCAGCTTGAACGCCGGGATGGTCCGGGTGCTCGGTAGGTGCGGACCGCGGCACAGATCTGACCAGACCCGTTTGCCGGACTTCGGGTCCAGGTTGTCGTAGATGGTCAGCTCGGCTCCGCCGACCTCGATCGAGGCACCCTCTGCGGCATCTGCAGCGGCCGGGCCCTTTAGGCCGATCAGCTCGAGCTTGTACGGCTCGTCGACCAGCTCGGCACGGGCGGCCTCGTCAGTGACCACCCGACGGGAAAACCGTTGGCGCGCCTTGACGATGTCGCGCATCCGGGACTCGATGCGCTTGACGTCCTCGGGCTTGAACGGCTCAGGAACGTCGAAGTCGTAGTAGAAGCCGTTCTCGACCGGCGGTCCGATCCCGAGTTTCGCTTCCGGAAACAGGTCCTGAACCGCTTGGGCCATGACGTGCGCAGTGGAGTGCCGCAACACCGCCCGGCCGTCCGGACTGGACATCGGCACCGGCTCGACCGCTTGATCCTCGGCCGGACACCAGTCCAGATCGCGCAACGCACCGTTGGCGTCGCGTACGACGATCGCCGCCTCGGGGCCACTGAGGGCCACGCCCGCGGACTCGAGCGCCTCGCCCGCCGTCGTACCGGCGGCCACCAGGACGGTGGGCGCGACGGCGGGCGGCGAGGGCGCAGACATTGCGGGACTCCTAGGAAGGTGGATGGGATGCCGCACACCGAGGCGCGGCGATGAAGCGAGGATAACGAGGACGGCGGTGGGTGACCGGCCGAGCTTGCTCAGTCCGCGAGGCGGACCGGGTCCCCAGCGGCGACCCGTCCGGGGGTCACCACCTCGGCGTACACGCCGAGGCAGTGCTTGGGCGTTCGAGTGATCGACAGGATTGCCTCGCCGACCTGGATCCGCCGGCCCAGCCAGCCGCGCTCGGCATCGCCTTGCGCGTCGAGTTTCAGGACGAGATTGGCGCGTGGATCGTTAACGTCGCAGGCCTCCGGGCCGGCATGGGGATCAGCGGTGAGCATGGCGCCCTCGGAGACCAAATGCACCGGGAACGCATCGACGGCATGACCGCCGTCGGCGTCGGTGACGGCTAGGTCGACGGGGCGATCCAGCCAGCCGGACAGGGCAGCAGCCGGCACCTGCTCGCCGATCTCCGCGTCGGGAACGCGGATGGCGGGATGCGCCTGACCGGGCGCGGCGATCAGATCACGCAACCGCGGCTCCTCCTTGGCGGTGATCCGCTCCCCTGAGGATGCGTCGACCACGGAGTGGGTCCGGTCGCCCTCCAACCCGGTGGCGCCGACCTGGGCGGCGTCGACCGAGGTACCGGCGAGGGACTTGACCGGATAGACCCAGACGGCGCTCACGGTGCCGAGTGCGGCGGGCTGGCTCATGCCATGACCGTACGTTGGTGCCGCTGGCGAGCGCTACCGGTTGCGTCAGGACGACGTCAGCAGCG
>Ga0136612_10000607_pt1 | contig 13333 bp, 12 predicted proteins | sample AntDryUQ224A2306_2_FD_106644 | JGI IMG/M metagenome (GOLD analysis project Ga0136612, IMG submission 106644) | Polar desert sand microbial communities from Dry Valleys, Antarctica - metaG UQ224A (23.06) | ecosystem: Environmental > Terrestrial > Soil > Desert | place: Antarctica: Dry Valley...
CGCTCGGAGCTAGCGCGCACGTTGGCCGACGCGCTGCTACGCAGGACGATGCTCGGGTTCGGACCGCAGGTCGGCCTCGACGTGTTGGATCCGGCAGCAGACGTGGCACAACGGTATCTCGGCTGGGAGTGCGCTCGAGTCGAGCACGAAAAAGCGATCTACCGCAAGTACGTCGAGCGCTTCACGCCTGCTACAACCATAGCCTCACTGCGGCCTTGACGAACCCACTATTGCCCCCGCTCGAACCTCCGGGGAGTCGCCCATCCGTGCGCGTCGGCGATCGTCCGTCACGTGCGAAGCACTCGCAGTCAGCCGGACGTAAAAAGAGCCTCCAAAGAGGCCGTGAGCAATATTTGGCTGGGGGACAGGGATTCGAACCCCGATTGACTGATTCAGAGTCAGCTGTCCTACCATTAGACGATCCCCCAAAGGCACGGCGCTTCCGCCGCACTCATTCTATCAAACCGTGCCCCGTCGCTGCAAACCACGTAGGTTGCGGATGTAACGGCCCGACACCCAGATAGGCAGGGGCGTACACGACCGGCGCTAACGCTTTGTCATGAGCGCCGACGCGCTTCAACCTGACTAGGTCCACGCCGTCACTTAGGCCAGGCTGCGTTTCCGGGTCGGCGGCAACCGGGGCCGTGCTGCGATATAATGTTTGGGATGAAGATTGAACAGTGCTCATCGGAGTCGTTGTTGGGAGGGCCGACCGTACAGTTGTACGGCGTCAACCACCATACCGCCCGCGCCGAGCTGCGCGACCGCCTTGCAATAACCGAGTCGGAGTCGTCCGGCCTGCTCGCGATTGTGAGCCAATCGGCGCTGGAGTCCGTCGTGCTCTCGACCTGCAATCGGACAGAGATTTACACCCTCGCTGATGACGACTCCTCCGAGATCATGCGCGACTCGCTCTCAGCCTACACGGGCGTGTCCACCGCCGAGATTGAGGCGCACGCCTACGCCAAACGCGCCGGCGACGCCGTCGGCCACCTCATCGCTGTGGCGTCCGGACTCGACTCGATGATAATCGGTGAGCCGCAGATACTAGGGCAAGTTGGCCGGGCCGCCCAACTCTCACGCGAGGCAGGAACGAGCGGCCCCACTTTAAACACCCTGTTCCGCTACGCTCAAGAGGCCGGCAAACACGTTCGCTCGCGCACCCTGATCTCGCGCGGAGCCACCTCCATCGCTCACGCTGCGGTTGAAATAGCACGACAGCACTTCGGCAAGCTTTCGGATCGCAAAGTGCTCGTGCTCGGCGCCGGCGAGACCGGTCGCGTCGCCGCACTCAACCTGATCTCGGCGGGCGTCGGCGAGTTGATCATCGCGAACCGCACTCCGCCGAAGGCACAGAACCTCGCCGCCCGGCTCAATGGGCGGGCCGTCCCCCTGGACCAGTTGCCCGATGTGCTCGCCGAGGTGGACATGCTGATTGCGTGCTCGTCGTCGCGTGAACCGCTTGTGTCACTCGGCGTGATACTCAACGCTACAGCGGGGCGAGATGCGGAGCGTAGGCTGCTCGTTATGGACATCGCGACGCCCCGGAACGTTGTGCCGGAGGCCGACGATGCGCCAGGTGTGCAGGTCTACGACCTCGACGGCGTGCAGCGGCTTTGCGAGCGGAACCGCCACGCGCGAAGGATGGCCGCCAGAGGGGCGGAGGCGGGGATCGCGGACTGGGTGGAACGATTCGCGCAGTGGCAGCGCGAGCGAGAGGCCGTGCCGCTAATACGGGCTCTGTGCGAGCGGGCCGACCGCGAGCGAGCTGCCGACTTGCACGCGCTGCTCCAGTGCGCACCGACGCTCGACGACGCACAGTGCCGCACCGTTGAGGCGATGAGCCGTACGATCACGAACCGGATGCTGCACCAGCAGTTGTTGCTGGTCAAGCAGTTCAACTCAAATCAGCTAGTAGCCGCAACGGCGTCGTCCTCAGTGACCAATGACGCTTTCAACATTGGTCGGCTGAACGCCCACCCAGACCGCAGACGACATCCGCCGCCGTCGGGTTCGCATTCCGCCGACGCCCAGTCGCACAAGATCGCAGTCTTCGATGAAGCCACACACTTCGACGCGTCCCATTCGCTCGCCGCGCGACAGACTAGCACGCCGAACAGTTTGGAAGCCGAGTCGGACCGGTGAGCGGCCGGCCCGAACGTTCGGAATCTCTCCGACTGATGGAGCGGGCGGAGGCGCTGATGCCCGGCGGAGTGAGCAGTCCAGTACGCGCGTTTCGTGCGGTGGGGGGGGCGCCGATCTTCATTGAGCGGGCCCGAGGCTCGAGTTTGTGGGACGTTGACGGCGGCGAGTACGTTGACTATATCGGCTCGTGGGGGCCGATGATCGCGGGCCACGCACATCCCGAAGTCGTCGCCGCGATCCACAGCGCCGTGGATCGCGGTACGAGCTACGGAGCGCCGACGGCCGCGGAGGCCGACCTCGTGGAGCTGATCGTCTCGCGCGTACCAGGCGTCGAGATGGTCCGGCTTGTCAATTCCGGCACAGAGGCGACGATGAGCGCGCTGCGGCTCGCGCGGGCCGAAACCGGGCGCGACATCGTCGTGAAATTTGACGGGTGCTACCACGGTCACTCCGACTCGCTGCTTGTGTCGGCCGGCTCCGGCGTGCTCACGCTTGGGCAGCCGGACAGCCCCGGCGTGCCGAAGTCTCTCGCAGCGCTGACCCTCTCGCTGCCGTACAACGACTTCGCCTCGATCCGGCGGGTCTTCGCGGAAATGCCCACTGAGATCGCCGCAGTCATCGTCGAGCCGGTTGCGGGCAACATGGGGGTGGTTTCCCCCGCGCCGGGTTGGTTGGAGGAGCTGCGTCGGCTGACGACGGAGCACGACTCACTGCTGATCTTCGACGAGGTGATGACTGGTTTCCGGGTCGCGCGCGGGGGCGCTGCGGAGTTATACGGTGTTCAGCCCGACCTCGCGACGTTCGGCAAGATCATTGGCGGCGGATTGCCGGTCGGCGCGTACGGCGGCACGCGCGCGTTGATGGATCTCATCTCGCCGAGCGGCCCAGTCTATCAGGCGGGCACCCTCTCCGGCAACCCGCTAGCCACGGCTGCCGGCATCGCCACGCTGGGTCTGATTGATTCACCCGAGGTATACGAACTGCTCGAGGTCGTTGGGTCGCGGCTGGAAAATGGATTGCTTGCGGCTGCTGCAGACGCGGGTATACCCGCAGTAGTCGGGCGAGTCGGCTCAATGCTCACCCTGTTCTTCAGCGAGACCCCCGTCCGCAACTACAGCGACGCTCGCGCCTGCGACACAGCCCGGTTCGCTGCGTTCCACGCCGCCATGCTCGACCAGGGATTCTACTTGCCCCCCAGCCAGTATGAGGCCTGGTTCATCTCGCTTGCCCACACCGACGAGGTTGTGGACCGCACGCTCGAAGCCGCCCGTACCGCCTTGCACAGTATGTAGGGCGAAAGCCAGGCGCGGCGCACACTTTGGCGCTCGGGGTTGCGCGAGGCGGGAGTGAGCCGGGACGGGCAAACCGTGGCCGGCGCGGCCGGCGGCGGCCGATGTGTGATGCAGCTCCCCGGTCTGACTACGCCGCGTCGTGGCCGGGTGTTGACAATCGGCCCGTGTCGTGATACCTTGCCATGTCCAGTGGTCGAACCAATCAGGGGGTGCGAATGGGGTCTGGTCTGCGATTCAGTGCGAACCTCTCGATGCTTTTCAAGGAGGCGCCGTTCCTGGAACGGTTCGAGCGCGCGGCTCGGACGGGCTTTCGTGCGGTCGAGTTCTGGCATCCCGCGGCCGAGGACTTTCCACACGTGGAGGCCGACGTTCGCGCGTCCGGCGTCGAGGTCGTGCTCTTCAACCTTGACGCGGGAGACATGCCCTCCGGCGATCGCGGACTGATCTCCGATCCCGACCGGCAGGACGCGTTTCGAGACAGTGCGCCGCACTCAGTCGAACTTGCCAGGGCGCTCGGGTGTCCTCGCTTGAACGCGCTCGCTGGGCTCCGGCTTCCGGCGCTGGATCTTGAAGAGCAATTGACCCTCGCCGCTGAGAGCGTTCGTTGGGTCGCGGCCCTGGCTCACGTGCACGAGATCATAATTTGCATTGAGCCCGTGAACACATTCGAGAACGGGCCGTACCTCCTTCCAACCACAGCCGACGCCCTCGCCTTCATCGAGCGGGTCGGAGCACCGAACGTCCGGTTGCAGTACGACGTGTACCACTCGACGCGGATGGGCGACGACCCGGCAGCAGTCTTGCGGGAGCACTTCGAGCTTGTCGAACACGTGCAGGTAGCCGACGCTCCCGGGCGCGGGCAGCCGGGATCGGGGACGATAGACTTCGACGTGGTGTTTGAGTTGCTCGTGAAGCGAGGATACGCCGGTTACGTAGGGCTGGAGTACAACCCCGCTGCGCCCACCACTGAGGAGAGCCTCGAATGGCTTCCCCGCGAGGCGCGAGGCGGCGAGGCGAACGCACGATAGCATAGAGAGGTGGCCGGATGTCGGAAACAACGGAGCGGCTCGACTCACTCGGCACGGTGGGCTGGATTGGGCTCGGCGTGATGGGCAAGCCAATGGCCCTCAATCTGCTAAATGCCGGCTGCAAGCTCGTCGTCTACAGCCGGAGCCCCGGACCTGTGGAGGAGCTTGAGGCGGCGGGTGCGACGTCGCAGTCCTCGCCGGCCGCCGTCGCCGCCGAGGCCGACGTAATCGTCACGATGCTGCCCGACTCGCCCGATGTGCGGGCAGTCGTTGCCGGAGAGGAGGGGGTGCTTTCGGGCGCCAGGGAGGGCGCACTAATCGTTGACATGAGCACGATCTCTCCAGCCGTCGCGTGCGAGCTAGCCGAGCAGGCGGCGGGCCAGGGCGTCGGAATGCTCGACGCGCCCGTTAGCGGCGGGGATGTGGGCGCGCAGCAAGGCGCACTCTCGATTATGGTCGGCGGCGCGAAGCTGGACTTCGACCGCGCGGCGCCGCTCTTCGAGGTGCTCGGCAAGACCGTCGTCCACGTGGGCGAGAGTGGCTCGGGTCAGGTGGTGAAGGCCTGCAACCAGATAGTGGTTGCGCTTACCATTGAGGCCGTGTCCGAAGCGCTAGTGCTCGGCTCGAAGGCGGGCGTCGCACCCGAGACAATCATCAAGGTGCTCTCCGGCGGGCTGGCCTCGAACAAGGTGATGGAGATGCGCGGGCGGAACTTTCTTGAGCACGACTTTACGCCCGGCTTCAGGGTCGAACTGCACTCCAAGGATCTCGGTATCGCCCTCGAAGCCGGCAAGGAGTACGGCGTCGCCCTGCCGGTGACGGCGCTCGTGGAACAAATGATGCACGCGCTCGAACTGAAGGGCCTCGGCGAGCAGGACCACTCGTCGCTGCTTACGCTGCTCGAAGATTGGGCGCAGCATCGAATCGGGGTGTCTGAATGAGCACGGCGACTCAGCATGGAGTTGTAGACCAGAAAGACTCCAGCTTGAAGTTGAAGCGAATCGCCGCCGAGATGCGCACCGTGCTCGATGTGCGCGGCGTCGTCACGGAGCACGAACAGCTACGCACGTACGAGTGCGACGGTCTGACCGGATACCGCGTTGTACCGGGCCTCGTTGTGCTGCCGGAAACCACCGAGCAAGTCCAGGCCGTCGTGCGAGCGTGTTGGCGCGAGGGTGTGCCATTCGTTGCACGCGGCTCTGGCACGGGGCTCTCCGGCGGCGCACTGCCCGTCGCGGAGGGGGTGCTTATCGTGCTGACCCGGATGCGCAGAATCCTGGAGGTGGACCTACCGAATCAGCGAGTGATTGTAGAGCCCGGCGTCATAAATCTCTGGGTGACCCAGAAGGTCGTGCCCGATGGGTACTACTACGCGCCGGATCCCTCAAGCCAGCTCGTGTGCTCCATCGGCGGCAACGTCGCGGAGAACTCTGGCGGGGCGCACTGCCTGAAATACGGCTTCACCACGAACCACGTACTCGGTCTCGAGGTCGTGTTACCTGACGGTGAGATCGTCAACCTGGGCGGCAAGGCGCTCGATACACCCGGCTATGACCTTGTGGGCGCGTTCGTCGGCTCGGAGGGTACGCTTGGCATCGCTACGAAGATTACATTGCGCATCGTGCGCAAGCCCGAGACTGTTCAAACATTGCTCGCCGCGTTCGATTCGATGGACGAGGCAGGTGGAGTAGTCTCCGACGTGATCGCCGGGGGAATCGTGCCCGCCGCAGTCGAGATGATGGACCACCTCTCGATCCAGGCCGCAGAGGCCGCCGTCCACGCGGGCTATCCATTGGACGCCGGCGGCCTGCTCATCGTAGAGCTGGACGGCCCCGCCGCCGAGGTCGAGCGCCAATTCGAGTTTGTCGAGCGTGCGTGTAAGCAGCACAATGCCTCGATGATACGAATCGCCGCGAACGACGAGGAGCGCGTCCTCATGTGGAAGGGGCGCAAATCCGCGTTCGCCGCCGTTGGTAGGATAAGCCCGGACTACTACGTGCAGGATGGCGTGATCCCACGCACCGCACTGCCGCAGGTGCTGCGCGAGATCGCCGACCTCGGCGCCAAGAGCGGCATACGGGTGGCCAACGTATTCCACGCCGGCGACGGCAACTTGCACCCGCTCGTGCTGTACGACGGCGACGTCGAGGGCGAGGCCGAGCGCGCTGAGCATGTCGCGGGGGAGATACTCTCGGTTTGCCTGCGACACGGCGGCTCGATCACCGGCGAGCACGGCGTCGGCGAGGATAAGAAGAAGTATATGCCCCGTATGTTCACCACGGAAGACCTCGACACGATGCAACTGCTTCGATGCGCGTTCGACCCGCTGCGCCTCTCAAACCCCGGCAAGGTCTTCCCCACGCCTCGGCTCTGCGGCGAGGTTCCCGGGCATCACCGCACGCACCCGTTGGAGCGCGCCGGTCTGGCGGAGATTTTCTAGTGGATGCAACGCTCGCGGTAGATTGTTTCGCCGAGTTGGTGGGCGCTGATTATGTGCGGCCCGCGTGCCCCAGCGATGCGATCGACGGCGTCGTGCCAACTTGCGTTGTCGAGCCGAGCGGCGTTGAGGAGGTCTCCGAAGTACTACGTGCGGCGAGTGAGCGGGGTCTAAAGGTCGCGCCGAGGGGCGGTGGGACGCAGCTCACGCTTGGAGGCCCACCCGAAAGTCTCGACATTGTACTCTCGCTCGCCCGTCTCGACCGGCTGCTCGACCACGCCGCCGGCGACCTGGTTGCGCACGTCGAGGCGGGGATGCCGATGGGGCGTCTCGCGGCTCTGCTCGCCGACGCGGGCCAGCAGCTTGCGCTCGACGGAGGCGGCACGGTCGGCGGTGTTATCGCGGCGAACACGTCGGGGCCGCGCCGCCTACGCAACGGAATGACGCGCGACCTCCTGATCGGCATAACCGTCGTGCTTGCAGACGGCACGATCACCAAGGCGGGCGGGCGGGTCGTGAAGAACGTCGCCGGCTACGATCTCTGCAAGCTCTACACGGGTTCGCTCGGCACGCTCGGTGTGATAGTCGAGGCCGTGTTCAGACTGCACCCCCTGCTCGAAGCGACCCGCACAGTTCGCATCGAGACGACGAATCCCAGTAAGGCCGGTGAGGTGGTGCAGGCGATCCTGCATTCGTCGCTCGTACTGAGCTCCTTAGAGCTTGAAGCCGCAACGTCGCGAGACGACTCGACGCTCGTGGCGATCTTCGAGGGGGTGGAGGCGGGAGTGGAGGCCCAGGCGGCGACGTTGGTCCAGCTCGTCGGGGCGCACGGTCGAGCGGAGATCGTCACAGAGATCGCAGACTCAGCCGTCGAGCCGGAACGCCCCGTCGCTCCGACGACGATTAAGGTCTCGGTGGGGCCCGCCGCGCTGCCGGCGGTGCTGCGGACTGCGCGTGAGGCGACGAGTCTCGTTGGGCTGGACGCGAGGGTACATGGCCACGCTGCGAGCGGCGTCACGTACGTCGAGCTGCCCGAGGCCGATGCACGCGCCCACGCCGATGTGGTTGCGGCGCTCAGGCGCCGGCTTGGTTCGATGGGTGGAAGCGTCGTCGTCGTCCGTGCGCCGCTGGCGGTCAAGCAGATAGCGGACGTGTGGGGCGAGGTTGGCGACGCCCTTCTCCTTATGCGTCGGGTGAAGGCCCGATTCGACCCCGCACGCACGCTCAACCCCGGACGGTTTGTAGGAGGGATCTGAATCAATGCCGGCGGATAACAAACCTGGAAAAACCAGCGACGTCCACCACGAAAACCAGCCCGCCCACATGCAGGCGGTACAGGGTACCGTGGGCGGTGTGGGCAACCTCGGCGACGCGGGCGGCGTCGCTGTTGCAGACTCCACGCAAGCCGTTGACGGCCGAGCTCGCGACGCTGCGGGTCTGCTGAACCTACCGGCGTTCGACTCTCACCACCCGCCCGACGCCGGGCTGATCGAGGACTGCGTTCACTGCGGCTTCTGCCTGCCCACGTGCCCGACTTACGTGCTCTGGGGCGAGGAGATGGACTCCCCGCGCGGGCGGATATACCTGATGCAGGAAGGGTTGGAGGGGCGGCCGCTCACGACCGAGATGGTCCGCCATTTCGACCTGTGCCTCGGCTGTCTGGCGTGCGTCACAGCCTGCCCCAGCGGCGTGCAGTACGAGAAACTCATCGAGGCGACGCGACAGCAGGTGGAGCGCCGCCACCCGCGCACCGCCGCCGAGAAGTACTTTCGTCATTTGATCTTCGCACTCTTCCCACACCCGAAGCGGCTGCGCTTCGCGACGGCCCCGCTGGCGCTCTATGCGCGCTACTCCGTCGGCGAGCGGCTGCGGCGGAGCGGGCTTACCGCACGACTTCCGGCGCGACTGCGTGCGATGGAGGAGCTTACACCCGATCTGCCGAGGGGCGAGCGTTCGGCCGGCGCTCCAGAGTTCACGCCTGCTCGCGGGGTGCGCCGGGCCAGGGTGGGGTTGCTCACAGGGTGCGTGCAGAGCGTCTTTTTCCCCTATGTGAACGCGGCCACCGCGCGCGTGCTCTCGGCGGACGGTTGCGACGTTGTCGCTCCCCCCGGCCAGGGGTGCTGCGGCGCCCTCTCGGTCCACTCGGGACGCGAGCGGGAGGCGCAGGCATTCGCCCGTCGGACGATCGTCGCGTTCGAGCGGGCGGGCGTCGAGAGGGTGGTCGTGAACGCTGCGGGCTGCGGCTCCGCGATGAAGGGGTACGGTTACCTCCTGCGGGACGACCCGGAGTACGCCGAACGCGCCACGTTGTTCGCCGAGAAGGTCCGCGACGCGAGCGAGTTCTTGCACGAGATCGGCCCGGTCGCACCACGTCGCCCAGTCGAGACGACGGCGGCGTATCACGACGCATGCCACCTCGCCCACGGACAGGGCGTCCGCGCACAGCCGCGCGCTTGTCTCGCCGCGATACCGGGCCTCGAGCTCCGGGAGATCGGCGAATCCGAGATCTGCTGCGGCTCGGCCGGCGTCTACAACTTGACGGAGCCCGAGGCGGCTGCGGAACTTGGCGCTCGCAAGGCAGAGCACGTGATCGCCGCCGACGCCGACCTGCTCGTCACCGCCAACCCTGGCTGCATGCTTCAGATACGCGCGCATCTCCGCAAGATGGGCCGCACCATGATGCTCGCCCACCCGATGGAGGTTCTGGACGCGTCGATCCGAGGCTCCGACGAGTTCACCCGCCAGTAGGAGATACGATGCCCGTTAAGCTCGCGGCGTTCCCAAAGTGTTACCTCGACGACCTGACGGTGCATCACACGATGACGCTCTTTGATTGGATCGAGACAGCCGCTTCGTTGCCGCACGTCGAGGGGGTTGAACTCTATCCTCCTGCGATGGAGTCGCTCGACTACCCGTACCTCGCCCGAGTGCGGGACGCATTGGACGCCGTCGGCCTCTCCGCGCCGATGATGTGCGCCTCGCCGGACTTCACTTACCCGGACCCCGCGCGCCGCGCCGCCGAGATCGAGGGCTACGTCAAAGTCGTCCGTGCCGTCGCGGCGCTCGGCGGCTCGACGTGCCGGATACTCTCAGGACAGCGAAGGCCGGGAGTCGGGCGCGAGGAGGGAATCGCATGGGTGGTGGACGCTATCGAGCAGGTGCTGCCTTTGGCCGAAGAGCAGGGGACAGTGCTCGTGATGGAGAACCACTACAAGGACGGCTACTGGGAGTATCCCGAGTTCGCGCAGGAGAGCTCAATCTTCCTGGAGATCATTGGACGCATAGACTCGCCGTGGTTCGCGGTGAACTACGATCCCTCGAACGCCCTCATCGCGGGCGACGACCCCGTGGAAGTGCTTGAGTCGGTGCTCCCCAGGGTGAGGGCGATGCACGCCTCGGACCGCACGCTGGAGGGCGGCACGCTCGAAGACCTGCGTCGAATGGACAGGGACCCGATGGCCGGATACGCGCCGTTCGTGCGCCACGGCGTCGTCGGCCAGGGGCTGATATCGTACGACAGGGTGTTCGAGTTACTGGCGTCGGTGGGCTTCGACGGCTGGGTGTCCATCGAGGACGGCCAGGACCCGGAGCTGGGGTTGGAGCACCTACGCGACTCGGCAATCTATCTGCACGCCAAGCTTGTGGAGCACGGCCTGCGGTAAGCGCAGTGGTGCAGGGGCGTGAACATTCAGCACTCCCCGGAGGGGAGCTCGACCATTCGTGGTCAAGCGAATACGGCGGAAGCTGCGAACGTGAGGCTCGGCAGCGCCTTGGAGGTCTCGGACTCGTCGCCGCCCGCGCGAATGTGCGTCTTGTACTCGCCGCCTTCCAGCGTCAGCACCTCCACGATCCTTGCCTCGGGGCTGACGATCTAGTACTCCGGGACGCCCGCGAGCTCGTATAGCCTGCGCTTACGCACGAGGTCATGGGCGGGATTCGAGGGACTGAGTATCTCAACTATGAGTGTAGGGACGACGCCCCGGATGTGAGCGCCCGTGGGGTCGTCGCCCGCCGAAGCCAACACGAGCAAGTCAGGCTGCACCGGGTTGCCTCCCGATTCTAGAATCAAATCCAACGGCGAGTACAGTGCGACCTGGCCGAGTCCTATAGCTGCGGGTGCGATCAGGAGGTGTAGATTACTCGCTACATATTGGTGATCGAGGCTTGGTCCAGGCATCTCGAACAACTCTCCCTCGATAATCTCAAATCGCTTGCCGTCGTCCGGTAGGCGCAGCAGGTCCTCGTACGTCCATCCACCCGCCGGTCTTGTCGTCGTCGCCATCTCGCTCGCCTCAGTTCGACACTCCTGTACTCCGCCATACCGAGATTCGAATACGTCGCCGCTTGGGATATTATAGGCGCTGTGTTGTTCCGGTGGGACCGGCGGCGGCGGGGCGCTCCCGAGGTAGTGGTCGCTCCACGAAGGGCTTGGACGGCGCCGCGTCAGCGGTCGGCGGGGGATGCGAGCAGGGCTTCGAGGTCGCGCACCACGTCGTCGAAGGTCTCGAACTCTGAGGCTTTCACGCCGTGTTCCCGGCAGTACGTCAGCAAAGGCTCGACGGCCCACACCCGGTCGGCCACGTGCGCGGCGCCTCGGTCCGAGTTACCGTTGCCGATGAACCAGATTCGCTTGCCCGTCCGCCGGAAGAGCGCCACAACTGATTCCTTGAACTCAAGCTTTTCGTCCTCGGGCGGCTCCTCCCAGGGTAGTTGCACCTGCCAACCGGCCGTTGTGTACTGGGTGCGCAGGGAGTACACCTCGGGCATCGGATCGGTGGTGGGCAACAGGGCCTCGATGTAGAAGTCGAGTCCGCCGCTGAGTACCACGAGCTCCACGCCGCGCTGCTCGCAGCTACTCACGAGCGTCGCCCAACCGGGGCGGATGGTGGTCACACTTCGGGCGTACTCCACGAGCTCCGGCGCGTCCTCGAGCACGTGCTCGAACTGGGCGCGCATGTTGTGCAGGATGCCGACCTCACCGCGGGCGAACGGCTCCTCGATAACCTCCCAATCGGCGCGGGAGTACCGGCGCAACAATTCCATCCCGACGTCCTGCTCGGTGATAGTGCCGTCGAAGTCGCACAACAGCACAACGTCGCCCGGCTGCTCAGTAGGGGTCTGGGTCAACTCATACCCTCCTGGTATATTTTGCGGACCACTCCCTCGATATCGGGCTCCTGTATGGTCAGATCGCGTATCTTGTATCGGCTTGAGAGCCGAGCCAACAGCTCGGAGGCGGTCACCTCGTCGCGGCGAAACGTCAGCCACAGGCGAGCCCCCTCACGGCGTTCGATCCGTGCGCCGGGCGTCTCGGGGTGTTCAACGTCCTCGTCGAGGTCAACCACCATCCGTCGCTCCTGGCCGTAGAGATCCAGTATCTCCTCAACAGTTCCGTCATAGAGCAGTCGTCCGTGGTCAATAATTAGTACGCGGTCGCACAGACGCGTCACGTCCGCCATGTCGTGCGTCGTCAGCAGGACGGTCACACCCTGCCGGCGGTTGAGATCCAGTAGAAACGTGCGTATCCTCTCCTTCGCCACCACGTCGAGGCCGATAGTCGGTTCGTCCAGGTAGAGGATCGAGGGCTCGTGGAGTAGCGAGGCCGCGAGGTCGCCGCGCATCCGCTGGCCCAGCGAGAGCTGACGTACCGGTTTCTCCAGAAAATCTCCGATGTCGAGCGTCTCGACGAGCGTCACGAGGCAGCGCTCGAAGCGGTCCTTTGGCACGCGGTAGACGTGGCGGAGCAATTGCAAACTCTCGATCAGCGGCAGGTCCCACCAGAGCTGCGTGCGCTGGCCGAACACCACGCCAATCCTACTTGCGAGCCGGGCGCGATGACGCCAGGGCACGAGGCCGTCCACGTGCACATCTCCCGAGGTTGGTACGAGTATGCCCGTGAGCATCTTGATGGTGGTACTCTTGCCGGCGCCGTTTGGGCCGATGTAGCCCACCATCTCGCCGGCGTGCACCTCGAAGTCAAGGTGTTCAACGGCTGCGACCTCGCGCCCGCCCGTCGAAAACAGGCCGCGAACGGCGCCGAGCGGTCCTGGCCGCCGCTTCGAAAGCTTGAACCGCTTCTCGAGATCGCGTACTTCGATGATCGCCGGCATTCGCCCCCTTACAATCCTATCAAGCGTCCGCACTCGTCCTGCCGAGATCGCGTCTCCCACACTCGCACTGAAGGGTCCGCACGGTGCGTCGGCACCCATCCGTCCCGTCGCTTTCGACGGCGGAAATGCGTCACTCTTTGCAGCCCACAAGTATACCGTGCAGCGTCCTGTGATATACTTTTCGGGCTGCGAACTTGAAACGGAGGCCCACGCGTGGTCCTGGCAAAACTGACTGTACTACTGTCCCTGGCTGTGCTATTCGCAGGGTGCAGCATCACCACCGATCCGACACCGACGCCCACCACCCCAACCCCCGACCCG
>Ga0136612_10000608_pt1 | contig 13332 bp, 12 predicted proteins | sample AntDryUQ224A2306_2_FD_106644 | JGI IMG/M metagenome (GOLD analysis project Ga0136612, IMG submission 106644) | Polar desert sand microbial communities from Dry Valleys, Antarctica - metaG UQ224A (23.06) | ecosystem: Environmental > Terrestrial > Soil > Desert | place: Antarctica: Dry Valley...
GTTCTACGTCGGCACGTTCTACGACGCGGGCAACATCTGGGCGCGTCCGCAGGATTTCAATCCCACGCGGCTGTTTCGCGGTGCGGGAGTCGGCGCCGCCGTCGTGACCCCCCTTGGACCGCTCGGCCTCGACTGGGGGTATGGATTCGACCGCGTCGAGAACGGCGTCAAGAAGCCCGCCTGGCAGTTGCATTTCAAGCTCGGACAGCTCTTCTAACCTGGAGTACACATGCGTGTGATCTTTCGCGCGGCATCCGCTGCGCTCGTGTTCGTCGCCGCCGCCGGTTCGCCGCTCGCGGCACAGAGTGGGCAGAAGATGGCCTACATTCGCTCGTCGGTCCTGCTTGAGCAGGCGCCGGGTCGCGTCGAGGCGGAAGCGCAGTTCGACCGCGAGACCGGCACCTACCGCGACCAGATCAAGCGCATGAGCGACTCGCTCAATGCGCTGGTCGCCGATTTCGAGAAGGCGCAGGCATCGCTCTCCGCCGCGACGCGTGACTCGCGCGGCAAGGCGATCCAGGCGCGCGAAGCCGACTATCAGCGGCGCACGCGCGAGCTCGAGCAGAAGGCGCAACAGCGCCAGGCCGAGCTGGTGCAGCCGATTCTCGATCGCGTCAAGCAGGCCATCGAAGATCTGCGCATCGAGGGCGGATACTCGTTCGTCTTCAACGCCGATCAGGGGTCGGCGATCGTCGCGATGGACAAGAATCTGGACATCACCGATCGCGTGCTCGTCAAGCTGCGCGGCATGACGGCGACGTCCGCGCCGCGTCCCACGACCGGCGCACCGACAGCGGCGCCATCGGGAGTCACTCGTCCGCAGACCCCTCCGCGCGACTGACGCGTGACGGAGCGGTCGCCTTCGGGGCAGGCACGGGGCGGTGAGCGTCAGCAGGCGCTCACCGCTTCGGCCATTGCGGCGGCAGTGCAGGGCACCCTGCGTGGCGATCCAGACATCGTCGTCACGGGCGTCGCCCCCCTCGACCGCGCGGAGCGGCACCACCTCACTTTTCTCGCGAGTGCCAGTTACGTCCCGGTCTTCGCGCAGTGCGAAGCGGGAGTCGCGCTCGTCTCGCGCGCGCTGGCCGAATCGGCTAGTCACGTGCTGGCGCGCGTCATCGTGGATGATCCGCACGAGGCGATGCTCTCGCTGCTCGCATCGCTCCATCCTGCATCAGTATACGTGCCGGGTGTCCATCCCACCGCGGTCATCGGTCGCGGCGTGCGTTTCGGTGAGCGTGTGTCCATCGGGCCATACGTCGTCGTCGGGGACGGCGCCCACATCGGTTCGGACACGCGGGTGGCCGCTCACGTGGTCGTCGGCGACGGCGTTTCGATCGGCGAGCGCTGCGACCTGTCGCCCGGTGTCACGCTGTACGCGGGCACGGAGTTGCACGACCGCGTCCGCGTGCATGCGGGCGCGCGGCTCGGCTCCGACGGGTTCGGCTACGTGTTTCGTGAGGGTCGACACGAGAAGATTCCGCACGTCGGGCGATGCATCGTGCACGACGACGTCGAGATCGGCGCGAATACGTCGATCGACCGTGGCAGTATCGACGATACCGTGATCGGGGCCGGAACGAAGATCGATAATCTCGTCCATATCGCCCACAACGTGCGCGTCGGCCGTCTCTGCCTGATCATGGCGCAAGTGGGCGTCGCCGGATCGGTGCGACTCGCCGACGGGGTGATCCTTGCTGGACAGGTGGGCATCTCCGGGCATCGTTCGATCGGAGCTGGCGCGCGTCTGGCCGCGCAGGCGGGCGTGTTCGGCGACGTCCCGGCGGGTGAGACCTGGTCGGGGTACCCGGCGCGTCCGCATCGCGACGCACTCAGGGCGCAGGCCGCGCTGTTCCGCCTGCCTCGACTGTTGCGAGACCTGGAGCGGTTGGTGGAGGAACGTGACGACACGCGTTCCGCGGACGCCTGATGCGCCGAACGATCGCGGACGTGGTGCAGGTGTCAGGAACGGGACTTCACCTCGGGATGGACTGCACGCTGGAATTCAGGCCGGCCGTGGCCGGTCATGGAGTGACGTTTCATCGGCGCGACATCCACGGCGCGGCTCCCATCCCGGCCATCGCCGAGCACGCCGTGCTGACCGAGCGCCGGACGCAGCTCGGTGAGGAGCCGAATGCGGTCCACACGGTGGAGCATGTCCTGGCGGCGGTCCATGCGCTCGAGGTGGACGACCTCGAGATCTCGATGGACGGCCCGGAGCCGCCCATCATGGACGGCAGCGCCGGCCCGTTCTTCGACGCGCTGCGGGGCGCCGGCTTCGCAGAGCGACCCGGTTGCGTGCGAGTCGGCCGGCTCGCCTCGCCGATCCGTCTCGAGGACGGGGAGTCGACGTACGAGGCGGTCCCATCGGACCGACTCGAGCTGGACATCACGATCGATTTCCCGCACGCGTTGATCGGGCGGCAGCATTTCCGGCTCGACGTGACGGCGGAGCGCTTCGCTCGTGAACTGGCGTGGGCGCGGACCTTCGGCTTCGTGCGCGAGGTCGAGCCGTTGCGCGCCCGCGGGCTCATCCGGGGGGCGTCGACGCAGAATGCAGTCGTCCTCGATGACAGTGGGGTCGTCGAGAACACGCTCCGCTCGCCGGACGAGTTCGTTCGGCATAAGATGATGGATTGTGTAGGTGATCTCGCGCTCGCCGGTGTCCGGCTCAAGGCCCGCATCGTCGCGCACAAACCCAGTCACCGCGGCACCGTGTTGTTCGTGCGCGCGTTGCAGGCGTCGATGAAGCAGGAGACCCAGGTGCTCGGTATCGAAGAAATCATGAAGGTGCTGCCACATCGCTATCCCTTCCTGCTCGTGGATCGCGTGATCGAGATCGATCCCAACAAGCGGATCGTCGGCATCAAGAACGTCACGATCAACGAGCCGTTCTTCCAGGGCCACTTCCCCGGGCATCCCATCATGCCGGGCGTGCTGATCGTCGAGGCCATGGCGCAGGTCGGCGGCATGCTGCTGATGGGCACCGTCCCCGATCCGGGGAGCAAGGTGGTGTACTTCACCTCGCTGAACAACGTGAAGTGGCGCCGTCCCGTGAAGCCGGGCGATCAGCTGCGCTTCGAGCTGGAGCTCGTGCAGGTGCGCGGCATGATGTGCAAGATGAACGGGGTCGCGAAGGTGGACGGCGAGATCGTCTGCGAGGCGGAGATGGGCGCGATGGTGCGCGACAAGTGAGCCCGCGTATCCACCCGACGGCCATCGTCAGCCCGGATGCGCAGATCGCGGACGATGTGGAGATCGGGGCGTTCGCGATCATCGGGGAGGGCTGCTCGATCAGCGAGGGCTGTGTGATCGCGCCGCGAGCGACACTCGAGCGAAATGTGCTGCTGGGATCCGGCGTGAAGGTCGGCATCGGAAGCGTCCTCGGCGGCGACCCGCAGGACCTCAAGTTCAGGGGCGAGCCGACGACGGTCGAGATCGGCGAGGGAACGACGATTCGCGAGTACACGACGATCAACCGCGGGACGACGCAGTCGTTCAAGACCTCCGTCGGCAAGCACTGCTTCATCATGTCCTATGTCCATCTGGCGCACGACTGTCATGTCGGCGACGGCGTGATTCTCGTCAACAGCGTGCAGCTCGCTGGACACGTCACCGTGGGCGACAAGGCGATCATCGCGGGCGCGAGCGCGGCACACCAGTTCGTGAAGGTGGGGCAGTTTTCCTTCGTCGGCGGCTGCTCCCGGATCTCGCAGGACGTGCCGCCCTACGTGAAAGCCGTCGGCAATCCGATCAAGCTGTACGGCCTGAACAGCGTGGGGCTCCAGCGAAACAACTTTCCCGAGGACGTGGTGCGGGAGCTGAAGCGCGCGTACCGCATCTTCTTCCGTTCGGAGCTCAACGTGTCGCAGGCCAAGGAGCGCGCGGCCGCGGAATTGAAGCCGTTCCCCGAGGTGCTCGAGCTGCTGCGCTTCGTGGAAGAGAGCGGTCGCGGGGTCGTGGTGTGACGAGGCGGATCCGCACGGGCGTCATCGGAGCCGGCGGTCTTGGTCACCACCACATCCGTATTCTCCGCGACGTGCAGGGCCCCGACTTCGTGGGATTTTTCGAGGCGCGAGCCGATCGCGCGGCGCAGGTGGCCGAGGAGCTCGGCGTGCGCGCATTCGACTCGCTCGAGCGATTGCTCGACGAGGTGGATGCCGTCACGATCGTCGTCCCGACGCCCGCGCACTTCGAGGTTGCGCGGACCGTGCTGGCGCGCGGCATTCACGCGCTGATCGAGAAGCCACTCGCCGCGACGCTCGCCGAGGCGGACGAGATGCTCGCCGTGGCGCGAGCGTACGGCGCGCTCGTGCAGACGGGGCATGTCGAACGGTTCAATCGCGCCATCCGCGCCGCGCTGCCGTACGTGGATGCGCCGCGGTTCATCCAGAGCGACCGGCTGGCCCCATTCAACCCTCGCGGCGCTGACGCGGCGGTCGTGCTCGATCTCATGATCCACGACATCGACCTGATTCTCACGCTCGTGGGAGGTCGGACCTCGTCCGTGCACGCGGTGGGGATACCGGTGCTCACGCCGTTCGTCGACATCGCGAACGCGCGAGTGGGGTTCGAGTCGGGTGCGGTGGCGAACATCACGGCGAGCCGCGTGTCGCGCGATCGGATGCGGAAGCTGCGCATCTTCCAGCAGAGCGGGTATCTCTCGCTGGATCTGGGCGCCGGTCATGGGGAATTCTTCCGGCTGCGCGGTGACGTCGACGTCGCCGAACTGGCGCTGGCCCCACTCGCGCTCGAGCAGTTCGTCGAGCGCATCCCGCTCGTGGCCGACGAGGGAGACGCCCTTCGACTCGAGTTCGAGAGCTTCCTCGCAGCCGTACGCGGCGAGTTGCCCGTGGTCGTGACCGGCGAAGCCGGCCGGGAAGCCCTCGCCGTGGCGCTTCGCATCGTCTCCGACATCGAACGCGCCCTGCCGTCGCTGCAGGGCGGCGTGTCGCTGCCGGCCCGTGCGTGAGATCCTGTTCGTCGCCGGGGAGGTGTCCGGTGACCTCCATGCCGCGGCGGTCGCACGAGCGATCGGCGCATCCGGAGCACCCTACGCGCTGACCGGCATCGGCGGCGATGCGATGCGCGACGCGGGAGTCGCGCTATTCGCGCATACGGGATCGCTCGCCGTGATGGGCTTCATCGAGCCGCTGAAACACGTGCCGCGATTCTTCCGGCTGCGTCGGGAGGTGGGAAGGCGAATCCGGAGCGGTCGCGTGGCGCTGGTGATCCTGATCGATTACGCGGGCTTCAACATGCGCGTCGCCGAGATGGCATCCGCCGCCGGCGTGCCGGTGCTGTACTACGTCACCCCGCAGGTATGGGCGTCGCGGCCGGGACGTCTCGCGACGCTCGCCCGCACCGTGACGAAGGCGGCGGTGATCCTGCCGTTCGAGGAGCGACTGCTTCGCGAGCACGGGATCGATGCGACGTTCGTCGGTCATCCGCTGCTCGATCGCGCGCTGGCACTTCCGAATCGCGCAGCCGCGCGCGAGGCACTTGGTGTCGGCCCGGGGGAACGGCTGCTCGCCCTGTTTCCCGGCAGTCGGGCACAGGAGATCGCGCGCCACCTGGATCCCTTCGTGGCGACGGCGCGCGAGCTCCAGCGACGTGACCCCTTGCTGCGAGTCGTCGTGAGCTCCGCGCCACACGTGACGATCCCGCTCGAGCGGTGTCCCTTTCCGCTCGTGCACTCCGCGTCGTTCCAGATTCTTCGCGCTGCCGACGCCGCGCTCTGCAAGAGCGGGACGACGACGCTCGAGTCCACGATCGCGCTCTGCCCGCTCGTCATCGCCTATCGAACGAGTGCAATCGAGTACGCGGTCGCCCGCCGGCTGGTGCGCATCCCGTACATCGGACTCGTGAACATCGTGGCCGGACGGGAGGTGGCGCGGGAGTTCGTACAGGACGCCGTGCAACCACGCGCCCTGGCCGATGCCCTCCAGCCGCTCCTCGACCCGCACAGCGTGCAGCGCAAGGCGCTGGTGTCACAACTTTCGGCGGTGCGTGACACGCTGGGCCAGCCGGGTGCCGCAGCGCACGTCGCGGCAATGGCGCTCGAGCTGGCCGCCCGCCCGGTCGGCATGCCCACGCGATGACGACCGCCGGGTCCGTTCGCTGGAGGGTCCGACTGGGCGTGTGGGCGATTCGCGTGCTGGCGACCACATGGCGCGTCGAGACCATCAACGGGGGACCGCTCGCCGAGGCGCGTCGCTCCGGCACGCGCGTCATCTTCGCGCTCTGGCACGGCGAGCTGCTTCCGCTGCTCTGGCATCAGCGGGGCGAGAATGTCGCGATCGTCATCAGCGAGCATCGCGACGGGGAGATCGTCGCGCAGATCGCCGAGTCGCTCGGATACTCGACGGTTCGCGGTTCGTCGTCGAAGGGGGGCAGTCGGGCGTTGATCGGACTGATGCGGGAGATCGATGCAGGCCGAGACGGCGCGATCACTCCGGACGGGCCGCGCGGCCCCGCGCGTGTGTTCGCGCCCGGCGCCGCGATCGCGGCGTACCGGACGGGCGCGCTGATTGCGCCGATCCGGGCCCAGGCGTCGCGGGCATGGCGGCTTCGGAGCTGGGACCGTTTCCTCATTCCAAAACCATTTGCGCGCGTGCGGGTGAGCCTTGGCCCCCTCACCAGCGTCGCGGCCTCCTCACCGCGAGATGCCGCGGCCGCCGCACCGCGGCTGCAGGTCATTCTCGACGCGGTGCCCGGTTCATGATTCCCAGGGTGATCGAGGGGCTCTGGTACGGCGAAGGTCTGGGCGCGCGACTCGCGCGGGCGACACTCACTCCGGCGGAGTGGACGTACCGGTCGGCCGTCGCGATTCGCAACGCGATGTACGATCATGCGCTCATCCGATCGCACGCCCCGACGATTCCCGTGCTGAGCCTCGGTAATCTCAGCGTAGGCGGGACGGGAAAGACGCCAGTGGCCGCGTGGGCGGCAGCGAATCTGGCGGCTCGCGGTGCGCACCCCGCGGTGGTGATGCGGGGCTACGGCGACGACGAGCCGCTCGTGCACGCACGGCTGAATCCCGGCGTCATCGTCGTGGCCGACGCCAATCGCGTGCGCGGGGTGGAACAGGCGCACCGGTCCGGTGCCGACTGCGCGATTCTCGATGACGGCTTCCAGCATCGCCGTATCCGTCGCGCCGCCGATTGGGTACTCGTCGCGGCGGAGCAGTGGCGCGCCGGACTTCGCGCGCTGCCGGCCGGGCCGCTGCGCGAATCGGCGCGCGCCCTGCGGCGGGCCGACGTCCTCATCGTGACGCGCAAGCACGCCACGTCGGCGCGAGCCGACGAGCTGCTCTCGCGACTTGTGCCCTCGCTTCGTGATGGTGCCCACGTCGCGGCGTGTCATCTCGCACCCGACAGTCTCGTGGGAGTGACCACGGGAGCGCGCGAGCCATTGCAGTGGCTGCAGGGCCGCCGCGTCCTCGCCGTCGCCGCCGTCGGTGCGCCTGCGTCGTTCTTCGCGCAACTCGCGTCGGCGGGCGCGGTGCTCGACTGCCTCGCCTATCCCGATCACCACGCATTCGACGCGCGTGACGTCGCTCGAATCGCACGCGCGAGCGTGGGTCGTGACGGAGTCGTGTGCACGCTGAAGGACGCCGTGAAGCTCGGCCCTCTCTGGCCTCCCTCGGCGCCAGCCTTGTGGTATGTTTCGCAGCATGTCGTATTCGAGCGCGGCGGGACGGCGCTCGACGCATCACTGAGCGCCATATTCGCGGCGCGCGTCGCCGCTCCTTCAACTGCCGGCACCGCCGGTGCGAGCTCTCCCGCCCATGGCCACCGACCTTCGACTGCCGACCGATAGAATCGTCATGCCGGACAAGGACCGCTTCCTGAACGAGGAGAATCCGTTCGAGGCGATGATGTCACGATTCGATCGGGCCGCGCAGCTGCTCGATCTCGAACCGGGATTGTACAAGGTGCTTCGGCACCCGGAGAAGCAGATCATCGTGTCCGTGCCCGTCATGATGGACAACGGCGAAGTGGAGGTCTACACCGGCTACCGCGTGCTTTACAACACGTCGCGCGGGCCGGCGAAGGGTGGCATCCGGTTCGACATGCAGGTCAACCTGGACGAGGTGCAGGCGCTCGCCGCCTGGATGACCTGGAAGTGCGCCGTCGTGAATCTTCCGTTCGGCGGCGCCAAGGGTGGCGTGATCTGCGATCCGCTCAAGATGAGCGCGGGAGAACTCGAGCGGCTCACACGCCGGTACACGGCGGCCATCATCCACACCCTCGGTCCCGATTCGGACGTGCCCGCGCCGGACGTCAACACGAACGAGCGGGTGATGGCGTGGATCATGGATACCTACTCCATGCACGTGCGACACACCGTCACGGCCGTCGTCACCGGCAAGCCCGTGGAAATGGGCGGCTCGCTCGGCCGTCGTGAGGCGACGGGGCGCGGCTGCATGATCGTCACGAAGCAGGCGCTGAAGCACCTGGGCATGAAGGTGAAGGGGACGACGCTCGCGGTGCAGGGGTTCGGCAACGTCGGCTCCGTCGCGGCCGATCTTCTCGCGAAGGAAGGCTGCGTCGTCCGCGGTATCAGCGATCGGACGGGCGCCTACTGGAACGCGAAAGGCATCGACATTCCGGAGGCGATCCGCTACGTGCAGGAGCACAGGACGCTCGAGGGCTTCACGGGCGGCCAGCCGATCACCAACGAGGCGCTCCTGACGGCCGACGTGGACGTCCTGCTGCCCGCGGCGCTCGAGAACGTCATCACGAGCAAGAACGCCGGGAAGATTCGCGCGAGGATCATCTGCGAGGGAGCGAATGGGCCCACCACGGCCGGCGCGGACTCCATCCTGGCGGAGAAGGAGATCTTCGTGATTCCCGACATTCTTGCCAACGCAGGCGGCGTGACGGTGTCGTATTTCGAGTGGGTTCAGGATCGTGGCGGATACTTCTGGTCGGAGGAGTCAGTGAACGAACGTCTGACCGACATCATGACGCGTAGCTTCGGCGACGTGCTCAAGCTGTCGGTGCAGCACAAGGTGGACATGCGCACCGCCGCATACATGCTGGCGATCAGCCGGGTCGCGACCGTTCATCGGTTGCGTGGTATCTACGCGTAGCGGCGAGTGCGACTCGTGGTCGCCGTCGTGGGGAAGCCACGTGATCGGCACCTCGCGGCGGCGATCGCCGACTACGAAGTCCGGGCCGCGAGATACTGGCCGCTCGAGGCGGTCGAGGTGCGGGAAGCGAGCGGGCGTGGGGTGGCGGCGCCTGATGCACGCGCGCGCGAGGGGGCTCGCTTGCTCGAGCGTGTGCCGCCCGGCGCGCTCCTCATCGCCTGCGACGAACGGGGAGAGCGGCTTACGTCCACCCAGTTCGCTACGCTCCTATCGGCGGAGCGCGATCGCGCCCGGGACGTGGCCTTCGTGATCGGTGGTGCGTTCGGCCTGAGCGACGACGTGCGCCAGCAGGCGGGTCGCACGATCCAGATGGCGCCCTGGACGCTGCCGCACGAGGTGGCTCGCGTCGTCCTGGCGGAGCAGCTCTACCGGGCGGGCACGATCGCGCGCGGCGAACCGTATCACAAGGCATGAGCACGATGCACGGCACTTCCCGCGCGCGCACTCGTGCCTGACGACTGGTTCGAGGACTGGTTCGGAGCGGAGTATCTCGCGCTCTACGAGCATCGGGATCATCACGAGGCACGCGAAGTCGTTACGCTGATGGCAGACCGCATGGGCGTTACGATGGACGCGCCCGTGCTGGACCTGGCCTGTGGCGCCGGGCGTCACCAGCGCATGCTGTGCGAGCGCGGCTGGTGGACCGTCGGACTCGACCTGTCCCCATCGCTGCTGCGCGCGGCCCGCGCCGAGGATCGGACCGCACCGCTCGTGCGCGCGGACATGCGGGAGCTTCCATTCGCCGACGGCAGCTTCGCGCTCGTCGTCAACCTGTTCACCAGCTTCGGATACTTCCGCGACGATGCGCAGCATCTCCGTGTCCTGGTCGACGTGGCGCGGGTCGTGCGGCCGGGCGGCTGGTTCGTGCTCGATTATCTTCACGCGGACGAGGTGCGCCGGTCGCTGGTGCCTCGCGACGAGCGCACGGCCGGCACCCTGACCGTGGAGCAGGAGCGCGAGATCTCGGCTGACGGGCGATTCGTGCGCAAGACGATCACCATTGGAGAGCTGGGGCGGACTTTCGTGGAACGGGTGCGGTTGTTCGAGCCGTCAGAGCTCGTGGCGCTGTGTACGCAGGCGGGGTTCGTGGTCGATGCCGTTCTCGGCGATTATGATGGCACGGCCATGCGACCCGATGCTCCGCGCACCATCCTCTTCGCACGCCGCTCGTGACCGACGTCCGTATTCTCACCGAACCACTTGGCGGATCGCGCCTCTCCATGCTGCTGCAGCGCGAAGACGCGCCTGCGGCGTGGGCGGGTGTGCGGCCACGGTCGACCGCAGAATGGCGAGCGCTCGCGGGCGCGCGCGCCAGTGAAGCCGGATGGTCGAATCGCTGGGACGCACTGCTGCCCGCGATCATGCCGACCGGTGCCGCCGCCGCGCGACTGGAGCGGGTGACTCGCCAGGGCGGCGTCGTAGTCACGACGGGGCAGCAGCCGGGCCTGTTCGGCGGGCCACTGTACACGTGGAGCAAGGCGATGAGCGCGCTCGCGCTGGCCGACGAGATGGAGGCGCGCACGGGCATCCCGACGGCGGCAATGTTCTGGGCCGCCACGGACGACGCAGACTTCGCTGAAGCTGCCGTCACGGTCGTCGCGCGAACCGGGGGCGTGGACGAGCTGCGGGCCGCGCTCGCACCAGGACGCGGTACGCCCATGTCGCGCGCTCCGTTGGGCGACCTTCGCGACTCGGCTCGTCGGCTGGAGGAATCCAGCGGAAGTGCCGCCGACCCGCGCGCCTTGCTCGCGGCCATCGAGGCGTACGGCGTTCCGGCGCGCAGCCATGGCGAGGCATTCGTCAGGTTGCTGCGCACGTTGCTGGCGCCGCTCGGTATGCCGGTGCTCGACGCATCGCATGACGCCGTGCGCCTGGCGGGCGAGTCCACGATCCGGGTGGCGCTCGATCGGTCGTCTGACATCGAAGCTGCGCTTTCCGCCCGCGCGGAGGAGATTCGCGGCATCGGTCTCGAGCCGCAGGTTGACGACGTGGCGGGCCTCGCGCTGGTCTTCGCGCAAGAAGGCAGCGGCAAGCGGCGCCTAACGATCGCGGAAGCGGGGACGCCGCACGAAGGTCTTACGCCGAACGTCCTGCTTCGGCCGATCGTCGAGCGCGCGATCCTGCCGACCGTGGCCTACGTCGCGGGACCGGGCGAGCTGGCGTACTTCGCCCAGGTTACCGCCGTGGCGGCGGCCATGGGTGTACCGAGTCCCGTCGTCGTGCCGCGCTGGTCATGCACCATAATCGAGGCGCGCGTGCAATCGCTCCTCGACCGCGTCGGCATCACGATCGCTGACCTCGACGAGGTCGATGCGGTGGAAGGGCACCTTGCGCGAGCCGCCATGCACCTCGATACGCGTCGCGCACTGGAGGGGATGCGTGCAGCGATCACGTCGCTGTCGAGCGGGGTGGGCGTTGAGAGCGAGGCCCTGGGATTGACCTCTGCAGTCGAGGGCGCGACGCGCTCACTCGGACATCGTCTCGACCGTCTCGAACGCCGAATCGTCGCGGCGATCAAGCGGCGCGACGCGGCGCGAATGCGCGACGTGGCCACGTTGCGTGCTGCGCTGCGACCGAACGGCGGGCGACAGGAGCGCGTCCTCAATGCCATCCCGCTGCTGACCCGCAGCGGGTGCGAATTGCTGGCGGACATGCGCCGTGCCGCCGGTCCGCACGCCGCGCGTCTCGTCGACCCAGCGCTCGGCGAGCGCTCATCAGGGACAGCCACGTGACCTCTCCGGTGCAGACGACGCCGGCACGCAGTTCCAGCCGCAATTCGGCGCTCATCGCGGCCGGCATCTTCCTGTCACGGCTCCTCGGACTGCTGCGCCAGAGCCTGATCGCGAAGTACCTCGGCGCAGGAATGGTGTCGGACGCGTTCAACGGCGCGTTCAAGCTGACGAACTTCCTTCAGAACCTGTTTGGCGAGGGCGCGCTCTCCGCGTCGTTCATCCCGGTGTACGCCTCGGCGCTGTCTCGCGGTGACGAGAAGGAGGCCGACCGAATCGCCGGCGCCGTGGCCGCCATTCTCGCACTCGTCACCGCGATCATCGTCGCACTGGGGATTCTGCTCGCGCCGTTCGTGGTGGAGTTGGTGGTCGGGGGATTCACGGGAGAGAAGTTGTCCCTGGCCATTCGCCTCACGCGGATTCTCTTTCCGGGTGCCGGCATCTTCGTCATGAGTGCGTGGTGCCTGGGCATCCTGAACAGCCACAGGCGCTTCTTCCTCTCGTACGCCGCGCCCGTGTTTTGGAACGTGGCGATGATCGCTGCGCTGCTGTTCTACGGTCCGCGTCGCGGCGAAGTCGATCTGGCCGTCATGCTGGCGTGGGCGTCGGTGCTCGGCGCGGCGCTGCAGATGGGAGTTCAGCTTCCATCAGTGTTCAAGCTGTTGCGCCATCCGCACTTCCGCCCGGACTTCGGCTTTGCGCCGGTCCGGGAGGTGGTGCGCAACTTCGTGCCGGCGTTCGTCAGCCGCGGCGTGGTGCAGCTCAGTGGGTTCATCGACACGCGCCTCGCGAGTCACATCGCGGCTGATGGCGTGGTGACACTGCTCCAGAATGCGCAGACCATCTACATGCTGCCCATCAGTCTCTTCGGCATGTCCGTATCCGCAGCCGAGCTACCGGAGATGTCACGGGATGGGGGAGGAGGCGCCGAGGCGTTCGCGCGCGTGCGAGCGCGCCTGAACGCGGCATTGCCGCGCGTCGCGTTCTTCGTCGTGCCGTCGGCCATCGGATTTCTGCTACTCGGCGAAGCGATCGCCGGCGTGTTGCTGGAGCACGGGAAGTTCACGCGGGCTGACACCATCCGAACCTGGGCCATTCTCGCTGGTTCGGCCATCGGGCTGCTGGCGAGCGCTCTGGGCCGCCTCTACTCCTCGACTTTTTACGCGCTGCGGGACACACGGACGCCGCTCTGGTTCGCCGTCGCGCGCATCGTACTCGCCGCGATGCTCGGCTACCTGTTGGCCTTTCCGGTGCCGCGGCTGCTCGGATTGCCGGCATGGACCGGTGCGGTCGGCCTCTCCATCTCGTCCGGCTTGTCCGGCTGGGTGGAGTTCCTGCTGCTCAAGCGGGCGTTGAGCGCGCGGATCGGTCGGACGGGGATCCCGATGATGGCACTTGCGCGTCTGTGGGGCGCCGGCGCGCTGGGCGCCGCCGGCGCCCCACAGA
>Ga0136612_10000609_pt1 | contig 13331 bp, 16 predicted proteins | sample AntDryUQ224A2306_2_FD_106644 | JGI IMG/M metagenome (GOLD analysis project Ga0136612, IMG submission 106644) | Polar desert sand microbial communities from Dry Valleys, Antarctica - metaG UQ224A (23.06) | ecosystem: Environmental > Terrestrial > Soil > Desert | place: Antarctica: Dry Valley...
CGGGCACGATCACGCGCTCCTGTTCGAGCAACGGCGGCGGCTGCAACGCCCTCAGCTGGTAACCGGCAGCAACTGAACCATCCCGCGAACCGGGGCGGGCCTTTGGGCCCGCCCCGTCGCGTTCTCCGGCCCGCAATGTCCCCTCTGACCCGCTCAGTAGGCTCGCCGCGATGACCGCCGCCTATGCCGCCCTCGCGGGCGTCGCGGGCCTCCTCTTCGGCTCGTTCTTCAACGTCGTTGCGCACCGGCTCCCGCGCGGCGAGTCGATCGTCTCCCCGGGCTCGCGCTGCCCGAGCTGCGAGACGCCGATCAGGCCCTACGACAACGTCCCGGTGCTGAGCTGGCTGTGGCTGCGTGGGCGCTGCCGTAGCTGCGGGGAGCCCATCTCGCCGCGCTACCCGCTGGTCGAGCTGGGTACGGGGGTGCTGTTCGCTGCCGTCGTGCTCAGCAAGGGCGCCGACCGCGACGCCTGGCTCGGGCTGCTCTTCGTGTCGATCCTCGTGCCGGTCACGCTCATCGACCTCGACCACCGGATCATCCCGAACCGGATCGTGGTGCCCGGGGCGCTGGCCGGCGCGGTCATCGTCGCGCTCCTGGACCTCGACGCGCTGCCCGAGCACCTCATCGCCGCCGTCGCGGCGGGTGGGTTCTTCCTGCTCGCGGTGCTCGCCTACCCACGGGGGATGGGCATGGGCGACGTCAAGCTTGCCGGGCTCATGGGGATCTTTCTCGGCCGGGCCGTCGCGCCGGCGCTGCTCGTCGCCCTGCTGAGCGGCACGCTCATCGGCGCCCTGATCATCGCGCGCAAGGGCGCGAAGGAGGGCCGCAAGACAGCGGTCCCCTTCGGCCCGTTCCTCGCCCTCGGCGGTCTCGCCGGCCTGTTCGCCGGCGACGAGATCGTCGACTGGTACCAGGACACCTACCTCTAGGCGCGCTCCAGCCGCGCTTCAGGCACGGATCACGGCGTCCGCCGGGGCCGTCCAGGCTCAAGGCGAGCGGACGGATGGCCGATGCCCAATACGCAGGTCCTTCCCTCCTTTTCTCATGGCCAAGCTCAGAACTACGAGCAAGAGCGTCGTCGGGCTCGACATCGAGCCGGGCTACGTCGCGGCCGCACAGGTCAGCGTCAACGGAGCGATCGCGGTCGAGCGCGCGGCGACGGCGCCGCTGCCCGCCGAGGTCATGCGCGATGGAGAGGTGGCCGACGCCGATGCCCTGGCCGCCACGCTGAAGGAGCTCTGGAGCGCTCACAAGCTTCCCCGCCGCGTCCGTCTCGGCGTGGCCAACCAGCGCATCGTGGTGCGCACGATCGATCTTCCGCCCCTGTCGGACGCCAAGGACCTCGCCGCGGCGCTGCGCTTTCAGGCCCAGGAGCACATCCCGATGCCGCTCGAGCAGGCTGTGCTCGACTACCACTCGCTCGGCCGCGTCCAGACGCCCGAGGGCGAGCGCACCCGTGTCGTGCTGGTCGCGGCGCGCCGCGACATGGTCGACCGGCTGCTGGCGGCCGCCCGCGGCGCCGGCCTGCGGCCGGAGGGGATCGACCTCTCCGCCTTCGCGATGATCCGCGCGCTGGACAGCGGGACGTTCGACGAAGCCGAGGGTGGCCTGCTCTACGTGAACGTCGCGGGGATGACGAACCTCGCGATCGCCCGCAGCACGACATGCCTGTTCACGCGCGCCGCCCAGGGTGGCACGGAGGCGATGGTCGCCCAGCTCGCCGAGCGCCGGGGGCTGACGCTCGACCACTCGCGCCAGTGGCTGGCGCACGTTGGGCTCACCACGCCCCTCGACCAGATCGAGGGCGAGCCCGAGATCGTCTCCGAAGCGCGCTCCGTCCTGGCCGACGGCGCCCGGCGGGTGGCCGACGAGGTCCGCAACTCACTCGACTTCTACGGTGCCCAGGACGGGGCGATCCTGGTCTCGCGCGCTGTGCTGACCGGTCCGGCCGTGGGCATCGCCGGATTCTGCGAGCAGCTCTCCGCCGACGTCGGCCTCCCGGTCGAGCCGCGGGTGGTCCGCGAGGCCACCCCGGGCGCGCTGGACGGGATAGACGCCGGGCTCGTGACGGTAGCGGCGGGCCTCGCCGCCCGGGAGCGCCCGTGAAGGCCGTCAACCTCATTCCGCCCGATGCCCGCCGCGGGGGGTCGGGCCAGCCGGGACGCTCGGGCTCGGGCGTCTACCTCGTCCTCGGCGTCCTCGGCGTCTGCGTCGTGGCGATGGCCGCCTACGTGCTCAGCGGAAACCAGGTCTCTGAGCGCAAGAGCGAGCTGACGCGCCTGCGCACCGAGGTGACGGCGGCGCAGGGCCAGGCCGCGGCGCTCAAGCCCTACCGCGACTTCGCCACCCTGAGCCAGACCCGGGTGCAGACAGTCTCCCAGCTGGCCGCGAGCCGCTTTGACTGGGAGGGCTCGCTGCGCCAGCTCGCGCGGGTCCTGCCCGCCAACGTCTGGCTGACCTCGCTCACCGGCACCGTGGCCCCCGGCGTCTCGCTGGCCGCCACGGCGGGTGGCAGCGGCTCCTCGGGGCTGCGCGGCGCCCTGCCCGTGCCGGCGCTCGAGCTCGTCGGTTGCACGGAGAGCCAGAGCGAGGTCTCCCGTGTCCTGGCCCGCCTGCGGCGTATGCGCGGCGTTCAGCGCGTGTCGCTGGCAGCCTCGGAGAAGGTCACCGCGCTCTCCTCGGGCGGCGCCCCCGGGGGCGCTCCCGTAGGCACTCCGGCCGGCGGCGCCCAGGGCGACTGCCGCAACGGGAACGCGCGCTTCCCGCAGTTCGAGCTAGTCGTCTTCTTCACTGCCCCCGCCGGAGCGGTGGCGCCCCCGGGCGCCCGCGGAGCGACTCCCGCGCCCGCCGCGGGGACCCCGCCCGCCCAGCAGCCGGTGACCCAGACCCAGCCCAACCCGACCACGACCGCCAAGTGACCGGCCGCGACCGCATCGTCATCACCGTGATCGCCGTGGCCGCCGCCCTGGCGGCCTTCTGGTTCCTCGCGCTCAGCCCGAAGCGCAAGGACGCCACGAGCCTGGGCGCGCAGCTGACCGAACAGCAGCGCGCCCTCGACACGGCTCAGTCCGACGTCCAGGCCAGCCGGGCGGCGCAGGGGACCTACGGCGTCAACTACGCGACCGTCGCGCGCCTGGGCAAGGCCGTGCCCGTCGACGACGACGTGCCCTCCCTGGTCTACCAGCTGGACTCCACCGCCAAGGCCACCGGGGTCAACTTCCGCTCGATCAAGCTCGCGCAGAGCTCCACCTCGCAGCCGACCACCCCGACCCCTCCCGCCGCCGGCGGGGCAAAGGGCTCCGAGGCGCCCGCGTCGACGCCGGCGCCGAGCGCCGCTCCCGTGTCAACTCCGGCCACCGCCGCCGGTGCCGCGACGCTGCCGCCGGGCGCCGTGGTGGGCTCGGCCGGCTTCGCCACCATGCCCTTCACCTTCGAGTTCGACGGGAGCTTCTTCAAGCTGTCGGACTTCTTCTCCCGCGTCGAGGACTACATCACCGCGTCCTCCAAGCGCGTGGACGTGACGGGTCGCCTGCTGTCGATCGACGGCTTCTCGATGAAGGCGAGCACGACGGGCTTTCCGAACATGACCGCGAACGTCGCGGCGACGGCATACCTGCTGCCGGCCGGGCAGGGCCTGACCGACGGCGCCTCGCCCCAGGGCCCGGCCGCGCCCGGCGCCTCGACCCCGGTGGGCACGACCGGTGGCGCGCCGCCCACGGCACCCGCGACGGTGACGGGGCCGTGAAAACGCTGGGCGACATCTGGGTCGACCTCGTCGACAAGAAGCTGTGGCCACTGGCCGTCGTGCTGATCGCCGCGCTCGTCGCCGTGCCCGTGCTCCTGGCCAAGCCCGCCGACCCTTCCACCTCCCCGCCCGCCCCGCCGCCGGCCGGCGTTCAGGCGCCGGGGCTGGCCGGGTTGAGCGGCACGGTCGCCCTGGCCGACGGCGGCGATGGCGTGGTGGCCGGCTCGCCCACGGACCCCTTCCGCCAGCAGCACGTGCCCAAGCCCCCCGCAATCAGCGCCCCGTCGCAGTCCGCGGACGCCCAGCCCGGCGGCGCCGGCTCCGGCGCGAGCGGCGGAGGCGACTCGGGTGGCTCGAGCGGGGGCGGCAGCGACTCGGGGTCCTCCAGGCCCACCCGGGCGCCCGCTCCGACGACCTACAGCGTCGTCGTGCGCTACGGCGTGTCAGGCTCCGGTCGCCCGCGGCGCGAGCTCAGCCCGCTCACCGCGCTGCCCTCGAGCGCCTCGCCGCTGTTCGTCTACCTGGGATCGGTCAACGCGAACCGCACCGCCGTCTTCCTGGTGTCCTCAGACGCCACGCCGACCGGCGACGGGCGCTGCACCCCCACCCGCGCGATCTGCTCGCAGGTCTATCTCGATCCGGGCCAGACGGAGTACTTCGACGTCAACACCGGCCGCGGCGTCGTGCAGTACCAGCTCGACGTGCTCAAGATCGCCAAGCGCTAGCGCCCGGGCGGCGCATAGGCTGTAGCGCCCCATGGCGCTGCGACTCATCACCGCGGGCGAGTCCCACGGCCCCGGCCTCACCTGCGTGGTCGAGGGGCTGCCGGCCGGGCTGCGCCTGACCCCCGAGGACCTCAACGCCGACATGGCCCGCCGCCAGCTCGGGCACGGCCGGGGCGGGCGGATGAAGATCGAGCGCGACGCCGCGACGGTCACCTCCGGCATCCGTCACGGGCGCACGATCGGAGGCCCGATCGCCCTTCAGGTCGCCAACCGCGACTACGCGAACTGGGAGGAGCGCATGAACCCGTGGCCGGTCGAGGCCGAGGTCGAGGAGGTCCACCTCCCGCGCCCGGGTCACGCCGATCTGGTCGGCACACAGAAGTTCGGCCTCACCGACGTGCGTGACGTGCTCGAGCGCGCCAGCGCGCGCGAGACCGCAGCGCGCGTCGCCGGTGGCGCCCTTGCCAAGGCCTTTCTGCGGGCGCTGGGAGTCCAGGTCTTCTCGCACGTCGTGCAGATCAACTCGGTCCGGGCACCCGCCCGCGACGGCCTGACCCCCGAGGACTTCGCCGGCGTGGACGACTCGCCGGTGCGCTGCCTCGACGCCGAGGTCAGCGCCGCGATGGTCGAGGAGATCAACGTGCTGCGCAAGAACAACGAGTCGCTGGGCGGGATCTTCGAGGTACGGGCCTTCGGCCTGGTCCCGGGCCTGGGCTCGCACGTCTCCTGGGAGGAGCGCCTGGACGGCCGCCTCGGCCAGGCCATCCTCTCGATCCAGGCGATGAAGGGCGTCGGCATCGGCGAGGGCTTCGACCTCGCCGGCAAGCCGGGCTCGGAGGCCCACGACGAGATCTTCTACTCCGACGAGCGTGGGTTCTTTCGTGAGACCAACCGGGCCGGCGGCCTGGAGGGCGGGATGACCAACGGGGAGCCGCTCGTCGTCACCGGAGCGATGAAGCCGCTGCCGACACTCACCAAGCCGCTGCGCTCGGTGGACATCGCCACGCGTGAACCGGCCGAGGCGCTGCGGGAGCGCACCGACTCCACCACCGTGCCGGCGGCCGGCGTCGTGGGCGAGGCCATGGTCGCGCTCGTGGTGGCCGATGCCTACCGGGCGAAGTTCGGCGGCGACCACATCGACGACGTCACCGCCGCTCTGCGGGCCTACGAGGAGCGGATCGGATGGCGGCGCTGACCTTTCGCGGCGCGCTCGTCTTCATCGGCTTCATGGGGGCGGGGAAGACCTCCGCGGCCGCCGCGGCCGCCGCGGCGCTGGGGACCGAGGCCCTCGACACCGACGCCCGCCTGGAGGCCGAGCTGGACATGTCGATCGCGGAGTGCTTTGACCGGGAGGGCGAGGCGGCGTTCCGCGAGCGCGAGGCCGCGCTCGTGGCCCGCGAGCTGGCGAGCGGCGACCACACCGTGGTCGCCCTCGGTGGGGGAGCGCTGGGCTCTGAGGCCGTCCGCGACGCGCTGCGGGCCCACACCGCGGTGCTCCTCGAGGTGGCGGTGGACGACGCGTGGGCGCGCAGCGCCGGTGGCGAGCGTCCGCTGGCCTCCGACCGCGAGGCCTTCGCGGCGCTCTTCACCGAGCGCGCGCCGGTGTACGAGCGCGCCGCCGACGCCATCCTGCCCGGCAGCGACCCGCAGCTGGTGACCCGCGCGCTGCCGGCGCTCTCCGCGCTGGCCCGGGCGCCCCAGGGCACGCACCTGGTGTGGGCCCACAGCGCCTCGCGCGACTACCCGGTGTTCGCGGGCCCGGCTCTGCTGGAGGCCGACTTCTGGCCGCTGGAGGGCCGGCGCTTCGGGGTGAGCGACACCACGGTCTCCGACCTGCACGGCGCCCGGATCGAGCCGCTGGCGGGCAGCGTCCTGGTGGAGCCCGGCGAGCGGACCAAGACGGTGGCAACCGCCGAGCACGTCTGGCGCTCCCTGGCCCAGCAGGGGATGGGCCACTCAGACCACGTCGTGGCGCTCGGGGGCGGGGTGGTCGGCGATCTCGCCGGGTTCTGCGCCGCGACCTATCAGCGGGGCGTCGACGTCGTGCACGTGCCCACGACCCTCGTCGCCCAGGTCGACTCGGCCTACGGCGGAAAGACCGGGGTCGACCTGCCCGAGGCCAAGAACTACGTCGGCGCCTACCACCAGCCGGCGGCCGTGCTGGTGGACCCGGCCACGCTGCTGACGCTGGCGCCCGAGGAGCTGTCGGCGGGGTACGCGGAGGTCGTGAAGACCGCGCTGATCGCCGGCGGCCCGCTGTGGGAGCGCGTGCGCTCGGGCGCCGCCGGCGCCGCACAGCCCGATGTCGTGCTCGCCTGCGCGCGCACGAAGCTCGCGATCGTGGCCGCCGACGAGCGCGACGACGGCCGCCGGCAGACGCTCAACCTCGGGCACACGGTGGCCCACGCGATCGAGACCGTCACGGGCTACGGGCGCTACCGCCACGGCGAGGCGGTCGCGCTGGGACTGCTCGCGGCCCTGCGTCTCTCCCACCAGCCCGAGCTGCGCGCGGAGGTCGCGGAGCTGCTGGCGGGCCACGGGCTCTCGACCCGCCTCGAGGGCGCAGACGTCACCGAGGTGATCGCGGCGACCGCGCTCGACAAGAAGCGGCGCGGGCCCGGCCCGACACCGTTCGTCCTGCTCGACGCGCCGGGTGACGTGCGGCCCGGCTGTGCGGTGGAGGAGGACGAGATCCGGGCGGCCGTGGAAGAGTTGACGCGATGAGCCTGCGCAACCGCATCGAGGTCATGCACGGCGTGAACCTCTCCGAGCTGGGGCGGCGCGACTCGGCGGTCTACGGCGACCTGTCCTATCCCCAGCTCGAGCGCGACGTGACCGGCTTCGCGGGCGAGCTGGGCCTGGAGGTGCGCTTCTTCGTCTCCAACCACGAGGGCGAGTTCGTCGATCACCTGCATCGCCTCGGGGACCTCGCCGACGGGATCCTGATCAACCCGGGGGCCTGGACGCACTACGCGTGGTCGATCCACGACGCGCTGGAGATCGCCGGGCTGCCGGCGGTCGAGGTGCACCTCTCCGACGTCGACGGTCGCGAGCCGTGGCGGCGCACCTCGGTCATCGGCGACCTGTGCTTCGCCCGGGTCACGGGCCAGGGGGTGGCCGGCTACCGCGAGGCCCTCGAGCGCCTGCGCGCCGAGCTGGCGCGATGAGCCGCGCCGACCGGCTCGCCGAGCGCGTCGCCGAGCGCGGCCTCGACGCGGTCCTCGTCACCGACCTCGTCAACCTGCGCTACCTCACCGGGTTCACCGGCACCAATGGGCTCGCGCTCGTCGGGCGCGACGGCCTGCGGCGCTTCGTCACCGACTTTCGCTACGTGGGGCGTGCCGAGAGCGAGGTGGCGGGCCCGTGGGAGCGGATCACCGGCGAGCGCGACCTCCTGGGCGACGTCCGCGCGGCGCTGCCCGGCGGGCCGGTCACCCTGGGCTTCGACGACGCCGGGGTCTCCGTGCAGACCCATGCCAAGCTCGCCGCGGCGCTGGGCGAGGACGTTGCGCTCGTCCCTGCCGGCGGCCTGGTGGAGGCCGGGCGGATGGTCAAGGACGAGGCGGAGCTCGAGGCGATCGCGGCGGCGGCGAGGCTGGCCGACGACGCCCTGCGCACGACCCTGGAAGCCGGCATCGCCGGTCAGACCGAGCGCGACGTCGCCTTCGAGCTCGAGACGGAGATGCGCCGCCGGGGGGCCGAGCCGTCGTTTCCCTCGATCGTCGCCGCCGGGGTCCACGGCGACCAGCCCCACGCCGAGCCGGGCGACTCCCCGATCGCGCGCGACGTGCTGGTCACGATCGACTGGGGCGCGCGGGTCGGCGGCTACTGCTCGGACTGCACCCGGACCTTCGCCACCGGCACCGAGGTGGCGGCCGACGCGCTCGCGGTGTACGCGCTGGTGCAGCGTGCCCAGGCCGTCGCGCTCGAGGCGATCCACGCCGGCGTGACGGGGCGCGAGGCCGACCAGGCCGCGCGCGCGCTCATCGAGGGCGCGGGTCACGGCGAGCACTTCGGCCACGGCCTCGGGCACGGCGTGGGCCTCGAGGTTCACGAGGAGCCGCGGCTGTCCAAGGCGGGGGAGACGCCGCTGGCGGCGGGGCACGTCGTGACCGTCGAGCCGGGCGTCTACGTCCCCGGGCGCCACGGCGTCCGCATCGAGGATCTGGTCGTTGTGACCCCCGACGGCACGCGGATCCTCTCCTCGCTGTCGAAGGACCTCACCGTCGTCGCGTGAGGCGTATGCTCGGCTCGTGCCGAGCTTCGAAACGGTCCGCGTCGCGGCGGTGCAGGCCACGCCGGTGATCCTGGACGCCGAGGCGTCCATCGAAAAGGCGATCGGCCTGATGGGGGAGGCTGCCGCCGACGGCGCCCAGCTCATCGTGCTGCCGGAGACCTTCGTCCCGCTGTACCCGTCAAACGCGTGGGCGCAGCCCGCCGCCGGGTTCGGCGGCATGGACGAGATGTGGGAGCGGCTGTGGGCCGAGTCGGTCGACGTGCCTGGCCCGTTCACCGAGCGCCTGGTGGCGGCCTGCGCCGAGCTCGGCGTCCACGTGGTCGTGGGGGTCAACGAGCGTGAGACCGAGCGACCCGGCTCGCTCTACAACACGATGGTGGTGGCGGGTCCCGAGGGCGTGCTCCTCAAGCACCGCAAGCTCATGCCCACCATGCACGAGCGCCTCTACCACGGCGTGGGCGCCGGCGACGACCTTGCTCCGGTGGACACGCCGCTGGGCCGCATCGGCGGGCTCATCTGCTGGGAGAACCGGATGCCGCTCGCGCGCTACGCCGTCTACCGTGGCGGGCCGCAGATCTGGGTGGCGCCGACCGCGGATGACACGGATGGCTGGCTGGCCTCCATGCGTCACATCGCGATCGAGTCCGGCGCCTTCGTGGTCTCGGCCCCGCAGTTCATCCCCGCGTCGGCCTTTCCGGACGACTTCCCACTCGAGCTGCCCGAGGGCAAGGAGGTCTTCGGGCGCGGTGGCGCGGCAATCGTCGAGCCGACCGGCGGCGAGATAATCGCCGGCCCGCTCTACGGGGAGGAGGGCCTCGTCGTCGCCGACTGCGACCTGCGGGTCGGCATGCGCGCCAAGCGGTGGTTCGACGCCGTCGGGCACTACTCGCGCGACGACGTCCTCTCGGTCGGGCCGGCGCCGGGCTAGGCCCATGGCTGGCCCAGGGGATGTGGCGCGATGCCAGCGGGGTAGGCTGACGCCCGATGCGACTCGTCCCTTTCCTCATGGCCGCGGTGTGCGCCCTCGGCCTGGCCGCCTGTGGCGACGATGAGAAGTCCGGCGACACGGCCACGACGGTGACCGTCACCCAGCCGGTATCGCCGCCTGCGACGAGCACCACCGCCCCGCAGCAGACCAGCGAGTGCCCCGATGTGTCGCTTGCCCCCAACTCGGGCGAGGGCGCCTTCCAGGTCCGCGTCACGAACATCACGTGTGAAGAGGCCACGGCGCTGCTGAAGAGCGACGACGGGCTGAAGGTCTACACCTGCGAGACCGACGCGCGGCCCGACGGCGATCGCATCCGCTGCCAGCGCGACAACCGCACGATCGAGTTCACCAGCGGGACCTAGGACCGGCCCGCCGCGAAGGCGGTGCGGTGTGCGAGTAGCGCCGTTACACGTACGGCGCGACGGTGGCTGGATGACGACCCGCCGCGCCGAAGGGATGATTCGTCGACCTCAGGCCGATGAATCATCCCCTCGGCCGGACGTGAGGGTCGCGGCGCTGGCGGCGGAGCAGTGGGGCGTTCTTTCGCTGACCGACCTCCGGGCGTGCGGGCTGTCCGCGGATGCAATCACCACTCGCGTCACCAACGGCCGGCTCCACCGGCTCCATTGCGGGGTTTACGCAGTCGGGCACGCGAACCCACCGGTCGAGGGCCGCATGCTGGGCGCGGTGAAGGCGTGCGGGCCCGAGGCTTTTCTCAGTCACTTCGCCGCCGCATCGATCGTGTGGAAATTCCTGGCCTCGGACGATCGGTTTCCTGAGGTGACCATCTGCGGCCGGAGTCGTCACTTTCACCCGGGCATCCGGGTTCACCGCAGCACGCAGCTCGGCCCGGAGGACGTGACCCGGCACCGGGGTATTCCCGTCACCACCCCGGCGCGCACGCTGCTGGACCTCGCCTCGGTAGCAGGGCCCCGCGCCCTTCGCCGCGCCGTACGTCGGGCGCAGGCCCTGCATGCGGTCAACATCCGCCAGCTCTCGGAGATCGTCACGAGATCCCCTGGACGCCGAGGCGTGGCCAGGCTGGCGCAGGTGGTGGCCTCGGGTCCGGCGCTCACGCGCAGCGAACTCGAGGACATCGTGTTCGACCTGTTCGCGCGCGGCGGACTCGCGCCGCCCGAGGTCAACACCCCGCTGGTCTTGGGCGGCCGGCGGGTCATCCCCGACTTTCGCTGGCCGGCGCAGCGGCTCGTCATCGAAGCTGACGGAGCGAGATGGCATGCCGGCAGCCTGGCGCGAGAGGACGACGCGGAACGCCAGGCGATCCTCGAAGCGCACGGGGAGCGCGTGCTCCGCGTCACGTGGTCACAGGCCGTAGCGGATCCCGAGCAGACGCTGGCGCGGGTGCGGGCCGCGGGCGCGCCTCCCGCTGCCTCGAGGGGATGATTCATCGGGCTGAGGCTGGGAAATCATCCCCTCGGCACGGAATGGTCCGCTGGGCCGGGTCTGAGCGCGCCGACGCGCAGTGGCGCCAGGCCCGACCATCTACCCTTCCTCGCCGTGATCAGCACCAACCAGTTCAAGAACGGCAACCACATCGACGTGGACGGCACGGTCTTCAAGATCGTCGATTTCCAGCACGTCAAGCCCGGCAAGGGCGGCGCGTTCGTCCGCACGAAGCTGCGCCGGGCCGCCGACGGCGCGGTGATCGACCGTACCTTTCGCGCCGGCGAGAAGTTCCGCTCCGTGCGCACCGAAGCGCGCAAGATGCAGTTCCTCTACACCGATGGCACCGACGCCCACCTCATGGACCACCAGTCCTACGAGCAGATCACCGTGCCCGAGGACTCGCTCACGGAGGCGCTGCGGTGGATCAAGCCCAACGACGCAGTCGACGTGCTGTTCATCGACGAGACACCGTCCGACGTCCAGCTCCCCAGCGCCGTGGACCTCGAGGTCACCCAGACCGACCCCGGCCTGCGTGGCGACACCGTCTCCAGCGGCGGCACCAAGCCCGCGACGCTCGAGACGGGCGCCGTCGTCGCCGTCCCGCTGTTCATCGAACCGGGCGAGAAGATCCGCGTGGACACGCGCTCGGGCGAGTACATGTCCCGTGCGTAGGACCGATCAGCGCCGCGCCGCCGTCGTGGCGCTCTACCAGCACGACGTGACCGGGCGCGACCTCGACGAGAGCTTCGAGCCCGCCGCGCGGCCCTTCACGCGGGCGCTGGCCCACGCCGTCGACGACCACGCCGACGAGCTCGACGCGATCATCGAGCGCCACGCGCAGGGCTGGACGCTGGAGCGGATTGCGCCGCTGGAGCGCAACATCCTGCGGGTCGCGCTGCTGGAGCTCCGCCACCCCGGGCTGGCCGAGGAGGACGAGCCGATCCCCGCCGAGGGTGCGATCGACGAGGCCGTCGAGACCGCGAAGACCTTCTGCGGCGCCGACGCGCCGGGCTTTGTCAACGGCATCCTGGGCGCCGCGCTGCGCGAGGTGCGCGAGAATCCCCAAGCGCAATGACCGACCGGCCCGATCTCGCCGAGCTGACGGGGCGCCTGGAGCAGGCCGCCGAGCGCCTGCGGGCGGGCGACCTGGACCCAGCCGCGGCGGCTGAGCTGATCGACGAATGCGCCCGTCTGGCCGCGGCCGCCACGAGCGAGCTCGAGCACAGCGCGCGGCGCTCGGAGCCGGCGCCGGGCCAGGACTCGCTGCTCTGACATGGCCGCGCCCGGCTACCCGGACGAGCTGCGGCTCGAGGTCGAATTCTACCTCGAGCGCCTGCGCTTCGCCTCCGAGCCGGCGACCGCCGGGTTGGAGGAGGCGATGCGCTACTCGCTGCTGGCCGGCGGAAAGCGGATTCGCCCGGTGCTCGCGCTCGCCACGGCGCGGGCGATCGCGCTCAAGCCCGGCGACGTCCTGCCCTTCGCGGCAGCACTGGAGCTCATCCACACCTACTCGCTCATCCACGACGACCTGCCTGCGATGGACGACGATGACCTGCGCCGCGGCCGGCCCACCTGTCACCGGGCCTTCGGGGAGGACGTCGCGATCCTCGCCGGCGACGGCCTGTACGCGGAGGCCTTCCGGCTGATGCTGGCCGAGCAGGAGGGTGAGCCCGACTGTGTCCTCGCGGCGGCGCGCGAGCTCGCCGCCGCCAGTGGCGTGGGGGGGATGGTCGGTGGGCAGTACCTCGACGTGACGGACTCCGCGCCGCCCGGTCCCGACGGCCTGCGCCGCCTGCACGAGCTCAAGACGGGGCGCCTGATCGGGGCCTCCGTCGAATGCGTACTCCTTCTGGGCAACATGCCTGAACCTGCGACAATCGCCTACCGCGAGTTCGCCGCCGAGCTGGGCGTGCTCTTCCAGATCGTGGACGACATCCTCGACGTCACCGGAACCGACGATGCGCTGGGCAAGCCCCAGGGCTCCGACGAACGTCACGGGCGCCGCACCTACGTGACGGAGTTCGGCCTCGACGGCGCCCGGTGAGCACCTTGTGCGGGTAGGCCTGATGGCCGACGTCCCAGAGGATCTTGTCGCGCGGGGAGTCAAGCAGCGAGTGCAGGGCGACGGCGATCTCGCACGTGCCGAGATTCGCGCCGAAGTGCCCGCCGATCTCCCCGATGGTCTCGATGATCTGCGTCCGGATCTCCTGGGCGACCTGCGCGAGCTGC
>Ga0136612_10000610_pt1 | contig 13329 bp, 12 predicted proteins | sample AntDryUQ224A2306_2_FD_106644 | JGI IMG/M metagenome (GOLD analysis project Ga0136612, IMG submission 106644) | Polar desert sand microbial communities from Dry Valleys, Antarctica - metaG UQ224A (23.06) | ecosystem: Environmental > Terrestrial > Soil > Desert | place: Antarctica: Dry Valley...
CGCGCCTGCGTCAGTTCCGTCACCTGGGCCGGGGTCAAGGACACGCGCAGCGGGGGGGCCATTGTGGGATCCTCCAGGCATCGTCACCACCAACCGTGGCCACAGTATTTTAGCAAACGCCATTATGGGGCTTTCGTTGGACTAGCCGGACGGCTTTAGCCTCCGGCGGCTGGGCGCCGATCGCGATGAGATGCTGGTCCATCAATCTGTTGGACATCATTTAGAACGCCACGTTCGCCGCGCCTTTGAGCCCCAGCATCTGCCGCGCCTCATCCGGGGAGGCTGGCTCCAGGGAGAGCTCGCGCAGAATGCGCACCGTCTTGGCGACCAGCTCGGCATTCGAGGTCGCCAACTCGCCCTTGCCCAGATAGATGTTGTCTTCCATGCCGGTGCGGCAGTTGCCCCCCATGATCGCGCCCATGGTGATCAGGTTGAACTGATGGCGCCCGGCGCCCAGGATGCTCCAGACATAGTCGGTTCCAAGCAGGCGATCAGCCGTACGCTTCATGTGGAGAAGATCTTCCGGGTCAGTTCCAATACCGCCCAGGATGCCGAAAATGGTCTGCACGAAGATAGGAGGTTTGACCAGCCCGCGATCGAGGAAATGGGCAAGATTGTAGAGGTGACCCACGTCGTAGCACTCGAACTCGAAGCGCGTGCCATGCTCGCCCATCGTCTGGAGCAGCCGCTCGATGTCGGCGAAGGTGTTGCGGAAGATGTGCCCGCGCGACATCTCCAGATACGGTGACTCCCAGTCGTGCTTGAACTCCTTGATGCGGCTGGCCATCGGATAGAGGCCGAAGTTCATCGAGCCCATGTTGAGCGAGCACATTTCCGGCTTCATGCGCAGCGGCCCGGCCAGCCGTTCGTCGATGGTCATCGTCTGCGCGCCGCCGGTGGTGATGTTGATCACCGCGTCGGTGCCGGCCTTGATGCGGGGCAGGAATTGCAGAAAGACCTCCGGATCGGGCGTCGGCTGACCGGTCTCCGGCACGCGGGCATGAAGATGGAGGATGGCCGCCCCCGCCTCGGCCGCGCCGAGGGCGTTTTCGGCGATCTGGTCCGGGGTGATCGGCAGATACGGCGTCTGCGATGGAATGTGGATCGATCCGGTGATCGCGCAGGTGACAATCACTTTTCGGGACGAAGGTGATGGGGTCTTGGGGTGTTGGGGTGATGGGGAGTTATAGCTCATGATCCGCGCCTCCTGAAGTCAATGCCAGCATCCGTTCGCGCTGAGCAACAGGCGAAATCGCACGCCTATCACCCTATGACCCTATCACCCTCGTCAGGTTTGCAATCTCGATCGCCTCGATATCACCGTCCGGCGTAAACCCGAACACCTGACCGTAGAAATCGAGCTCCCCTTCCAGGGAGCGGCGAATGTTCTCGGCGCGGCGGAAGCCGTGGCCTTCGCCTTCGAAGATCACCAGCGCCACCGGCAGCCCACGCGCTGACATCGCCTCGTACATCTTCTCCGCCTGATTGGGCAGCACCACCGTGTCTTCGCTCCCCTGGAAAAGCGCCAGCGGGGCGGAAAACTGGTCCAGATGATGGATTGGCGAGCGCTGGACGTAGAGATCGCGGCGCTCGGGGTAAGCTCCGATCAGGCCATCCAGATAGCGCGACTCGAACTTGTGCGTGTCGGCGGTCATTGTTTCCAGATCGCTGATCCCGAAATGGCTGGCTCCGGCGCGAAAGAGATCACGAAAGGCCAGCGCCGCCAGGGTCGTGTAGCCGCTGGCGCTCCAGCCGCGGATGGCCGTGCGCTCGGGATCGGCCAGCCCCTGTTCGATCAGATACTTCGCGCCATTGACGTGATCCTCGACATCGACGATGCCCCAGGTGTCGTTGAGCCGCTGCCGGTAGGGGCGTCCGTAGCCGGTGCTGCCGCCGTAGTTGACGTCGAGCACGGCGAAGCCGCGCGAGGTCCAGTACTGCACGGCCAGGCTCAACGCCGTCGAGGTCGCGCCAGTGGGCCCACCGTGACTCTGCACGAGCAGCGGAGGCAACTCCCCGTCGGGCGGCGCGAAATCCGTGTTGGTAGGCGGATAGAGAAACGCGTGCGCGGTGAGGCCATTGCCGGTCGGGAACTCGACCGGCCTCGGGATCGAGAGGTAGCCGGGGTCGATCTCGACATCGAGCGAGCGCTTCAGCGTCTCAAACGTTCCATTCTCCTGTTCGTAAAGGACGATCGAGGACGGGATGGTGGCGCTGCCGCCCACGAAGACGGCTTTGCCCTTCGCGGCGATGGGATCGGCGATCTCGGTGAATGGCGTCTCGATCGGGGTCAGCGTACGGGTGCCGGCATCGATGGTGGCCAGGTTCCACGATCCATCCCGGGTGTAGGTGGCGAGGATCGTCCCGGCGTCGAGGAAGGCGTAGGTCAGCATGCCGAAGACCCATTGCGGCACGCCGAACTCGGCTTCCATCGGCACCAGGGCTTCATCTTCATGCGATCCGGTGCGGCGGTACAGGTTCCACCAGCCCGTGCGATCGGAAACGAAGTAGAGCGTGCCGTCGGGCGACCATTCCGGTTGGAAAATCGATTCGGTCGCGCTCCCGGCAATCTTGGTTGACGATGCCAGCAACCCATCGCCGCCGATCTCTCCCGCCCAGAGCTCCGTGCCGTCCCACGGCATGTTGGGATGGTTCCACTGAATCCAGCTCAGCCGCTTACCGTCGGGGCTGAGGCGCGGATTGGCGTAAAAATCGGCTCCAGAGGCGAGGATTGTGCCGCCCTGCTCATCGCCATCGATGTCGAGGGCGACGATGCTGTTGACCGCTTCTCCATCGCCGGTATGGTCCTCCCGGATCGCGATCAGCCGGTTCCGCTGGGAATCGAAGATGGGGTCGGCGTAACGCAGGGCTGCAGCCGGCGTGATCGGGCGGGGCTGACCGTCGCGGTCCTGACGATAGAGGCGGGTGTCGTGAAAGTGGGAGAAGATCAGCACCCCATCGCGAACGTTATAAGCTCCCCCACCATACTCATGGACGCGCGTGCGCACGTTGAACTCCGCCGGGACGGCATCGGCGATGGCGCCGTCGGCACCGCGTCGAACGATCGCCGACCGTCCGCCTTCCTCAGGCCGCGACTCCAACCAGTAAACGTCGTCGCCATCGATGCGGGGAACGGCCACACCAATTCGGCGGCCAGTAATCAGGTCGGTGGTGATCGGCGAACGCCACGTTCCGTAGGGCGCTGTCTGGGACGACGGAGTCACGTTGGCAAGCCTCCATGGTGAAGGGTGATAGGGTCATGGGGTGATCGGGTCATAGGGTAAACGAGTTCGGTCATCCCCGTGTCGCCCTCACTATCCCCCGTCCTCCGTCCTCCCTATCACCCTACCACCTCATCACCCTCGCTTCCGTCATACTCCCCCAACAGGAATCGCACGCCAAGGGTTGGGGGGGAGGCAGAGTGCTAACGACGTTGGTGGGCTTGCCGCTGAGCGAGATCGACACGCCCGCGCTGCTGGTCGATATCGACACCATGGATCGCAACATCGCCCACATCGCGGAAACGATGCGCGCCAGTGGCGTGCAATGGCGGCCACACGCCAAGGGGCACAAGACTCCGGCCATCGCGCATCGGCAAATGGCGGCAGGTGCGATCGGCGTCACCGTCGCCAAGGTCAGCGAGGCGGAGGTGATGGCGGCGGCCGGTATTCGGGACATTCTGATCGCCAATCAGACCGTGGGGCCGATCAAGGCACGTCGTCTGGCCGGGCTGATCGCCGCGACCGGCGCCGATGTCATCGCCTCCGTCGACAGCGAAGCCAATGCGCGCGAGCTCGACGCGGCGGCCGCGGCGTTCAGGGTAAAGCCGCGCGTCGTCGTCGAGGTCGATTCCGGCATGCAGCGGAGCGGCATTGCGCCCGGCGAACCGGCGGTGGCGCTGGCACAGACGATTGCTGCGTTGCCAAACCTGCGCTTCGCGGGGGTGATGGCCTGGGAGGGGCACACCGTCTCGATGGCCGATCATTCCATCCGGGGCGAAGAGATTGCCAAGGCGATCGGCCGTCTCACCGCCACCGCGGACGCGATTCGCGCCGCCGGACTTCCGGTCGACATCGTCTCCTGCGGCGGCAGCGGCACGTATCTGTACGCGTCGCGACAGCCGGGCGTCACCGAGGTGCAGGCGGGAGGCGCGACCATGGGGGACGGCTTCTACCGGGCCCTGGAATCGCCGGTCGAGCCCGCGCTGACATTGATGGCCACGGTCGTCAGCCGGCCGACGCCGGAGCGGATCATCGTCGACGCCGGTCGGCGCGCCATCGACCCGAGCCAGAAGCCGCCGGAGGTGCCAGAACTGAAGGGCGTGACCAGCATCAAGTTCTCCGCCGAGCATGGAACGATCGCGCTCGATCACCCCTCCGAAACGCCGCGCGTCGGCGATCGGATTTCGATCCTGGTGAACTACACCGATCAGGCCGTCCATCTGCACGAGCAGATCTTTGGTATTCGCGACGGCGTCGTTGCCGCGGTCTGGCCCGTGCAATGCCGGGGGCGGATCCACTGAGTTTGCAGTCACGGATCGCCAGAAGATGGGAGGCTTGGCGGCGTGTAGGGGCGAGGCCTGCCTCGCCCGGACTCATCCGCCACGTCCGTTCGCGGTTGAATACCGTGTTTCCGGCCTCGGATTCGCGTGGTTAGGAACGCGGGCGAGGCACGTGCAAGCCTCGCCCCTATCTCTCGCCCCCTTCACTGGCGCCCATCCCAGGCAGGCGGACGATGACCAGCCCGGTCATCACCAGGGCGGCGCCCAGGAGCTTGATGGGGCCGAACGGCTCGCCCAGGAAGAGCGCCGAGAGGACCCCGGCCATGATCGGTACGAGGAGTCCGAGCGAGGTGGCCTTGGCCACGCCACGCCGGGCGATGGCGAAGTTCCAGAGCATATAGGCGATGTAGACGGGGAAGACGGCCAGGTAGACGATCGTCACCCAGGCTGATGTGGAGAGGGATCGCCACTCCTGCTCGAGTGCTGCCGGGATCGACAGCAGCATGAGCGGGATGGCTCCCGCCAGCACCGACCATGCGGTGTAGGTAGCGACCGGATACTTGGTCACCAACGGCCGGTTGATGACGCCGTAAATAGCGAAGGCGACGCCAGCGGCAATGCTCAGCAGATCGCCGGTGAGCGTGCCGGACGACGCCCCGCGCTTATCGAGCAGGAAGATCACCGCGCCCACGAGCGCCACGCCCAGCCCGACCCAGCCTTGGCGCGGCGTTGACTCGCCCATGATGGCCAGCATGAGCAGGGTGAAGAGAGGAACCATAGCAATGAGCAGCGACGAGGAAAACGCCGAGGTGCGGCTCAGGCCGAGGATGAAGCCAAGCTGATAGAGCGTGTAGCCGGTGAGCCCGGCCAGCGCGAAGCGGCCAAAATCCTTGCGCTCGATCCAGAGGTTGGCGCCCCGTTCCTTGATGAAGAGCACGGCAAATGCCAGCACGATCATGATCGCGAAGCGCGAGAAGATGAAACTGAGCGGGCTTACTTCCGTGAACGCCGCCTTGGCGGCGACAAAGGTCGAAGCCCAGAGCAGAACCACCACAATCTGCGCAAACTCGGGGGCGAACTGGGCAACGGGATTGCTCACAACCGGAACGGAACCAGATCCTCCAGCGCGCGGGTCGGCATGCTCCTTGAGCGGACCCGCGGCGTCCTGGGCCTCGCCACCGGTCTCGTCGAACGGTGAAGGGTCTTGTGCGTCCGGTTCAGTCATCAAGGCTCGCGGTGGTGACGCCGTTGCCGCCCAGCAGCGCCACCCGGCAACGTGCGCCCAGGTGCGCGGTGACAAGCGCGGCCAGCTCGTCGCACGCCGCCCGCACGTCGTCGAGGGAGCGGGGCGGGAGCGCCTCGATCACGAGCACGGCCCGGGAGGTGTCCACCGTCAGCTTCGTCCGGTCGGCCTCACGCCAATTCCAGGCGCGGCAAACGATCCCGAGATCGTCGGCATAGACGACCTCTCCCGCCGAGGGTGGCTGCTCCTCGACGGAGTCAAGCGGGACGAACGATTCTCCGCCTTTCGCCAGGGTCAAACGAAGATCGCCCGCGATCGCGGCGAGGTCCTCGCCGCCACAGGGGAGGAGATAGCGTAGCGATACGCTGTTGTAGAGGTCGACCAGCGGGTTGATGCCCCGCACGCCACCGGCGCGCGCAGAACGAAGCAGCCCCTCGATCGAGGAGCGATAGCGAGACGGTTTCCTGCCGAAGCGACGGTAGGCCTCTCGCCAGGGGGAGATGGCCGGATGGGTCGCAAGGTCGGCATCGCCGAGCAGGGTTTCCGCCCAGGCGTTTGCAGCGGCCAACCCCTCCGCGGCTTCCTTCGCGCCCTGCCGGTTGTCGATGCCGTTGGCGACGACCAGGCCAATTGCTGCCTCGGGAAAGCGATCGCGAAACGCGTCTTCGATGATGAACTGCATCTGACCTCCAGAAGGGGAAACCGCCGCCGCACGGGGGGGGCATGGTACTCGTAGCCGAACATGTCGTTCGCAAATTTGCGCGTCGTTTGGCGTGCCTTTGGCATACTCACGTGGTTGAGCATACGCATGCGGTTCCGCCGCCCTGGAGAAGATCGCGGAGAACCCACGGAGAGGTGATCGTGTCGGCTATGGAAGCGCAGCAATCGTCCGGACCCAACCCCCTGTGCGAGATCGGCCGCACCCATCCCCGCGACCGGCATCGCATGAAGCCGTTGGCCGACTATCCCGGGGTTTGGGAGTGCGCGCGGCACGAACTGTACGCGACCATTGTGCCGGAGGATGTGGCCGAGACCCTCGATCGCGGTGATCCCTACACCATGCAAGATGGCCGCCCGGGCGTGGTGGTGCGCCAGGGCGACGAGCGCGGCGGCGGCGTCATGCTCTACTACCGCCCCGAAGCATGACATTGCCCGCGGCCTGACCGAGAGCGGCAACCATGCACTTCACACTCGGCCTCAGCCACCACTCCTGGCTCCACGATGCGGAGGGGCAGGCAGCGGCCCACACTCTGGAGATGGCGCGGGCGGCTGACGACGCCGGCATCGACGCCATCTGGGCCAGCGAGGACCCGGAAGGATGGGATGCCTTCGCCGTCCTGAGCGCCATCGCCACGGTCACCAATCATGCCCTCCTCGGCACCAGCGTGACCAATCCGTACGCGCGCCATCCCAATGCCCTGGCCGCCTCTCTCGCCACCCTCGACCGCCTTTCCCGAGGTCGCGCGGCGCTCGGCATCGGACGCGGGCAAGTGGAGTGGCATCGCGACGCGCTGGGCGTCGAAACCGGCGAGCCACTGGGGATGTTGCGCGAGATTGTGGCGCTTCTGCGCGACTGGTGGACTCCTCCGCATCGTGCCTCGTCGCCGGCTGATGGGCGCCTCCGCGTTCGAGATTGGGAACGGGTGGTGCATCCACTACGGCAGCATGTGCCGATCTACCTGGCCGCGGCGGGACCACGAGCGCTGGACCTCGCGGGCACGGATTGCGACGGCGTCATCTTCAACATGCTCACGTCGCATGAGGCGCTCCACGACATGATCCCGCGGGTCCGCGCGGCGGCGGCGGCGGCGGGGCGAGATCCCGCTTCGCTGGCCTTCATTCTGCGCACGAACGCCATCGTAGTCGATGACCCCGCCGCCGAGCGCAAAGCCCTTGCGCGCGAGAAGACCCTTCTGGCTCTGATCACCACCTTGCCCGGGATGGAGCAATTGGTGCGAATCGAAGCGTTCGACGTGCCGGCAATCCTGGACCGAGTCGGAGCGGCCATGCGGACCCGGGAAACACTCGCGGCCGGAGGAGGATTCCCAGCCCTGCGGCGGAATGGCGATCTGGCTGCGGCGCGCGAGGCGATCCCGAACGACTTCATCCGCCAACTCAGCATTATGGGGTCGTTGCCCGAGGTGCGCGCCCGGTTGCGCGGTCTGGCGGAGTTGGGCGTCACCCACGTTGGGGTCGCCCCTCCCCCTAACGCGACCTCGTCAGATGACTGGCGGCGTCTCCTGCGTGATCTCGGGGATCGGCAATGATGCCGCGGTACGAAATCGTGGGAACACATGGGCCAGGGACTCGCGTATCCAACCGCGGGTGGCCGTGCTCTTGAAGAGCACCCCGGCGACCAGCGTGAGGCTGGAGATGCCTAACAGCACGGGGAGGGCCGAGACGGCGGTGGCGTAATAGGCCTCCAGCGTCTCCAGGTTGGAGCGGAAGGCGTAGCCGATGCTGAGCGGGACGCTGACCCAGATCAGCGCCGCGACCGTCGAGCCGAGGACGAAATCGCGCAGCCGAATCCCGATCAACCCGGTGCCGACCGTGGTTCCCATGCGGACGAAGGGAATAAGCCGGAGCACGGCGATGGCCGCGACTTCGCGGCCACCGAGCCGGACTCGCCAGCGGTTCAGGGTGGCCTGGACTCGCTCTCGCCGGTCGCTGGCGATGCGGTCGAGCAGACGCACACCGCCGGTGCGGGCAATGCCGTGCAGCAGCATCGTGCCGCCCAACTCGGCGGCCGCAAGCACGAGGATGGCCAGGAGCAGCACCGGCAGGGAGCTGATGAGGTAGGCGCCAGCGAGCAGCAGCACGACTTTGATGGGTACGCCGGTCGGGATGCCCGCGGCCGATGCAAACATCACCAGCGTGACAATGGGGAGTCCGTAGCTCAGAAGGGTCTCGACAAACGCGGCGTCGATGGCCGACCTCCTCGTCGTGCCGTGCAACAGAGTCGTCAGGATACCTGAATGTCGCCTCGTCCGCTGTTCGTCTCTGGTGGAGTGATGGGCCGGTGTCGTTCGCCCCGCTGGGATGCGGTGCGGGCGCGGCGCAAAATCGCCGCGCGGGCGAGCGGCACGCCGGGCCAGGACCGAAATGGCAGGAGCCAGGAGTAGAGCGACTGCATCAGGTAGACGCCGCGCGGAATATGCGTGGGGCGTGGCAGCGCGACGGCGCGCGTGCGACGGCTCTCGATCGCGTCGAGAAGATCCGCGACCGATTCGCCTGGAAAGAGCGTTGCCTGACTTCCGATCTGTCCGGGAGAAAGGTGGGCATCGCTGCTCCCCAGCACGGCAAGATCGTAGTGCCGAGCCGCTCGCTCGATCGTCGCCGTCCGCTGGCCGTGGCCGCCAAATGGGAAGCGGGACTCGATGGCGTTGGGGAGCAAACCGGCCCGCGCCATGGCGCGCAGTTGGCGCCGCCAGAGGAACGGCAGCGGGTGGACGAGAACCACAACGCTGCCTTCGATGCCTCGCGCCCAGCGCATCAGATCGAGCAGCGGCGTGCCGGGCCTGGGCAGCTTGGCGGGGATCTCGCCGGGGAAGAGCACCCCAAGGTGGACGATGCGGCCGCGGGCGGTGAGCTCGACGCCGGCGACGACGTGGCGGGTGCCGTGCGGATCGCGTTCCTTCCAGCGTTTAACCGTCTGGATATGGTCGTGATCGGTCACGGCGATCACGCTGATCCCGCCATCCCGCGCGGCATCGATCCACTCCTCGGCATGGAGCAGGCCATCGCTGCCGCGCGTGTGCAGATGCAGATCGGCGTAGGAATGTCCCTCGGGCGGCGTCAAGTTTTCCGGCTTTTCGTCGATCCAGATCGAGGTCAGCATGGCCCACTGGCTGAGATTGCGGCTGACCAGTCCTTCGAGTGAGCGCGCCAGGCGATGCATTTCCTCTTTCACTGGACCGGTTGGCTCCTGAGGCGGCGCCAGGGTGATCGTCATCTTGCGCCCCGGCCCATAGGAGGCGATGGTAGGCACAATCAGCGACCCGGTGGCCCGCGCCAGGCGCACCGGGCCGAGGGGCATCTTGATGGCGCTGTCAAAAAACGGGACGATGGCGGACGGGGTGGGGGTCGGTTCATCGACCAGGAGGACGACGATGCCGTTGTTCTCCAGGACGTTCTTGAGCCGCTTGGCCATGATCTGCGGCTGCTCGTTGACGGAGATGACCGTCACTCCGGCGCGGGTGAAGTAATCCATGAACCACTGCATCAATGCGCCCGAGCGGAAGGGGCGGAACATGCGGGCCACGATCGCCAGCTCGCCGTTGAAGCCCTGATCGGCCAGCCAGCGACGGCCCATCAGCCCCAGCATGGTGTACGGCCCGGCGTGCGGCGCGACAATGATGATCCCGCGTTGGCCCAGGTGTGGCCGCACCCGCTCGATGCCTTCAATAACCAGGTGGTCGGTTGTATCCGGCAGGCGGAACGCGCCGCGCAACGTGCCAATAATGGCGCGCAGGTGCGTGGCAATCTGCTGGGCGCCAATGTACCAGGCGACGATACGATGAGGCGGCGCCTCCGCGCGAGCGTGGCGGACATTGGCGAGCACGACATGCCGGCGCTTCGAGAGCATGGCGGCCATGCCGCCCATGATGGCCAGTGTGCTCCAGATGGGCCAAGGCACCATCCAGGCAAAACGGGTCAAGCCCGAGACAACGGCGAGGACGGACTTATCGAGCAGTGGGCGAGCGGGCGCGGAGATCGCGTCTGGTTCGGTCGTGGCCATGCACATTCCCTTCAGGCGCGGGCTCGGGACGGGTCCGATCGCCGAAATGCGCGCGTACCGAACTCTCAGTATAAGCACGACCGTTCACGAACGGCCCGGCATTCAGACTGACGGTTGCCCGCGCGTGGCGAAGCGATCCAGTCGCAGCAGCCCAATGTCGTGGGCGGTGGCGCCATGCTGTACGAGATCGGCGAGGATCTCACCGATCACGGAGGCGAACTTGAAGCCGTGGCCGGAGCAAGGGGAGGCGACCACCACGCGAGGATCGTCCGGCAGGGTATCGATGATGAAATGCTCGTCGGGCGTGTTCGTGAAGAGACAGGTGCGCAGCGCCATGGTTGGGCCACTGGCGGCGGGGAAGTAGCGCGCGGTGGCCTCGCGCAGGATGGCCTCGTCGGCGATCGTCGCGTCCCGCGCGAAATCGTCGGGGGCGACTCGTTCCCCGAGGTGGTGGTAGAGACCGATCTTGAATCCCGGCACGTCGTACTCCGGGAAGCCGTAGTAGCGCCCTTCCGGTACGGAAAGATTGAAGACCGGAAACCGGTCCGGCGTGAAGAGCGCCGGGTCCGATGGGGCGAACCAGCCGAGCACCTGGCGTTCCGGTTCCGCCAACCCGGCCAGAGCGGGCGCCAGCGACGCCATCCAGGCTCCCGCGGACAGAACCAGGCGTTCGGCTTCGTAGACCCCGCGGTCGGTCGTCACTCGCACACCGTCCGTTTGCGCCTCTCAGCCAAGCACGCGCTCGCGGGCGCGGATGGTGGCTCCGGCGGCGAGCGCCCCGGTGACGTGGGCGCTGATGCAGCGCTCCGGCAGCAGAAAACCGCCTCGGGGCTGGTAGAGAGCCAGATGTTCCGCTGGCAACCCATAGCCGGGGAAACGGGCCGTGAGCTGCGCCGAGGTGAGCACCTCATGTTCCAGCCCGAACTGGCGGCAGGCCTCAAGCGCGCCGGTGAAGACGATCTCCTCCGGGCCGCTGGCGTCGATCGTGCCGGTGACCTCGAGCAGATGCCGGCCGCTGCCGCGGGCCAGATCGTCCCAGAGCTCGAAGGCGCGCAGCAGCAACGGTACGTACGAGGGGTCCTCGTAGTAGGCCAGGCGAATGATGCGGGTGACGCCGTGCGAAGAGCCCATGGCGTGGGGGATGTCGAAGCGCTCCAGGCCGAGCGTGCGCAGGCCGCGCCGGGCCAGGTGATAGCAGGCCGCCGAGCCCATCCCGCCGATCCCGACGACGATGACGTCATAGCGTTGAGAGCTGGCGCTCATGGAGACCTTTCCCCTTCAGGCGCGGCTGCCGCACCGGTGAGACGAATGCGACGCCTGGCCGCGTCTCGGACGGCGGCACGGGCGACGCGGAGGATTGGTCTGCCGCTCGTCTGAGACGGGCAACCTTCCGCCCTTCCCAGGTCGAATCGACTGCGCCGCCGGGTATCGTACCGGAGAATCCGTTGACCAACTCTTTCCATGTTGCAACTCCTCGTGGTGGACCAAACGAGGATATCCCCCGATCGTGCCAACATGGGTTTCGATCAGTGTCACGAGCCGCTGGGGGAGCTTTCAGCAGAGATGCGGAAGATAGCGTCGAGGAATCGCGCTTGAGCGCTTCGCAGAGCAGGTGTCATTCCGAGCTGCTGCCACACAGCGCCATTGTCATTCCGACGAACTTGCAGGAGGAATCTCGTGGCCTCCGCGAACGTACGCCGGGTTGAGCCGAGTTCCTTCTGTACGTTTCCTCTGGATGACATCGTTGGTGAACACCGCTTTTGAGTCAGCGCGATTCGCCGCGGGCCCGATACACGCGCACCTGGAGCGATCATCTACCTGGTCGGAACGACACACGTTCCGCGAAGCGCTGCAATGAGGTCATCGCGCGCGGAGGCGAAGCAGCCATGCGCTCACGGCCGGCCAGATGAAGTAACCGATGAGGCTGAACATGGAAAGATCATGGATAAAGTCTGTCACGTGGACCTCGACACTAGACGACACCAGACGTTCAGCGATGTACATCAGCAGGACAAAAACGAAGCCAATGCCGACGGCCCCGACCACTCGCGGCCATGACGGTTCGAGTGGATGGCGGGCGTTCGACAGCCGCCTGCCATCCCAAACGATTTCAAGCGCCGGCCAGGCACGAAAGCCAATGATGCCCGCAATGACTATCCCGGCCCCCACCGCCATGGCATCGCTTCCATCCCCACTACGCGGAAATGAGCCCCCGGTCGTCCAGACAACGGAGAAGAGCGCGAACAGGGTTGAACCGACAAGTCTCCGCTTTGTAGGGCTCATGGCACATCGCCTCCGCCGAGTCGAGCGGCACTTGACGCACTTCTCGATTCCGGGAATGTGACGCTGTCACGATTATGATAGCAAGCGCCAAGACTTCTTCAGCCGGGACGAAGGGTGAATAGCGAGCGTTTCATGCGACTCACGACACTGGGAGGTAGCGCGGCAAGCCCGAACACGGGGGTTGGCGCCTCGGGGCTGCTGGTTCAGAGCGGACGCACGCGGCTGGTGCTCGACCTCGGGCCGGGAACCCTGCCCGAGCTGCGGCGCTACACGGACTTCCGCACCCTCGACGCGGTGATCATCTCCCACATGCACATCGACCACGTGCTCGATCTGCTATCGCTGCGGCATGCCCTTGCCTACAACCCCATTCCCGCCCCAGATCCGGTTCCGGTCTTCCTGCCGCCGGGCGGTATGGCAGTGCTGGCGCGGCCAACTGAACCATTCGACGAATGCGACGAGCCCGGTCGATTCGACGCAACGGTCAGTGTGGCGGAGTACGACCCAACGCGGCCTTTGAGCGTCGGCGATTGTGTCGTCACCTTTGCACCGGCCGTGCATTAC
>Ga0136612_10000611_pt1 | contig 13319 bp, 13 predicted proteins | sample AntDryUQ224A2306_2_FD_106644 | JGI IMG/M metagenome (GOLD analysis project Ga0136612, IMG submission 106644) | Polar desert sand microbial communities from Dry Valleys, Antarctica - metaG UQ224A (23.06) | ecosystem: Environmental > Terrestrial > Soil > Desert | place: Antarctica: Dry Valley...
AGACCGAGCGCCGTGCGCACGGCCGCAGGCAGCACAATCCGTCCGCGATCTCCCACCGTCACCTGACACGCCCGCGCGTGGTACATACGAGAATCGTACCATTTTGCAACGCTCGCCCACATTCGGGGATTCCGCGGCCGCGGAGCTTCCTATCGCGCAGGTTCGCCATCGACTGGCCGGCGGTTGGCAGCGCGATCACGCGCGGCCGTGTAGGTCTGCTCGATGATGTCCTCGAGGCGCCGAAAGCTCACAAGCGACCCGTCGAGTCCTGCGTCATCTGCCAGGCGCCGCACCCTGTCATCGACGTCGTCTCGATTGGTGATGTAGATGACGCCCGAGAACGGTGCGTCATCGCCGTCGCAGAGCTCGCGATACATCTGCAGGGTTCCCAGCAGCCGCCCTCGAGGCTTGTGACCAAGCTCGATCTCGATCGCGATCAGCCGCTGTGAGATCTGCACGGCGAGATCCGGGCGGTGCGCCACACGCACCGTGCCGCGGCGATCCTCATAGCGCACCTCGCAGTGCCAATACTCATCCTCGGCGACATCCATCGCACTCCACCACGCTGTCGCTTCGCCTGCCCAGCGCGTCCGCAGGCGCAGCTCAAGCCACGCGCTGACCCACGCACGCGCACGCGTAACCCCATGCGTCGACACCCCGAGCGAGCGTGGCGCCCGGCTCGCCAAGTAGCCCGCGCTCATCGCGCCCGCCGACGTCGCGAGGATCAACGACCCCTCCCCCCTGATCATCCGCTCACGTCGCACGAGGCCTGCCTGCACGAGCCGACGCACATGGTCATAGGCCAGCGACTCACTCCACCCCATCGCCAGGCGCAGCGGCTCCTGCGGCGCGCCGCCAACACGCGCAAGCCATGCCAGCGCCTCAAGCGACCTCGGCCCCGGACCGACGCACAGCCCACTCACTACGCCCTCTGCACCCCGACGCGCTCACCAAGCATCGCTACCCCCATCCGCGCACACGACGAAGCCATCCCAGCACCGCTTCGTCGCAGCAGCACACCTCTCATCCTCTCCCCCCTCCCTTTCGGATCCCATGTTGCTCTCCGGATGACCGACCACTTCCGGCCCCGGGTTTCCCCTGCACTTGCTCAAGCCTCCCCGGTGGTCTGCTTGACCACCCTTACGCAACAACGTGGAGGGAGGGTGGTCACGCAGACCGCTGGGGAACAAGGCGTGCATTTGCAGGGGGAACCCGGGGCCAACCCAGGAGTAGCGATGAGGGGTTTGAGGAGGGGATTGCTCCTGGGTTTACTCCTGGGTTTCGGCATCGAAAGCGTCGCGGATCGACAGCGCACCGCTGGCCGCTGGCTATCCCCTCTGACGCGTCAAGGCTCTCGTTTGCGCCGATAGGCCCGCACAAGCTCGCGTGCGTCGTCGGCTGCAGTTGGTCCCGCATCGAGCAGGGCGTGAACGATCTCGGTCATGGTCGTGCGGTAGCCCTCGTCCTCGAGTTCTCGGACCAGTTGGACGTAGCGGCTGTGCAACGGCTCCAGCAGCCGGGTGTTGTACTGGCGGCTCGATGCGCCGGCGTACGGGTCGCGTGGAGGCTCAGACGGCTTGGCCGTGGCCGGCGCGGTCGCCGTGGCTGGCGTTGGTTCTGTCGCTGGCATTGCCGCAGCGGCGGTTTCATCGCGGGGGTCGGAGGCCTCGACTGGCGGCAGCGCTGCGCGGGCCACGAAGCCCGGTGGGCGCCGGCCGCGCGTGGCGGCCTTCATAGGTGGAGAGCCAGTGGTGGTTCGGGTACTCATGCTGGGATCTCCGCGGCGAGACGCGCGACGAGGTCGCGGGCAAGGCGTTGGTAGGCGCGGCCAACGCGGCTGTCGGGCTCGAGCACGACTGTCGGGGCGCTGTAGCGCGGCGCCGACCCGACGCGTACGGCGAACGGGATCTCGACGTCGAAGCGCTCGATGTCGGCCTGGCGCAGTGCCGAGCGAGTGTCGTGGCTGAGGTTCCAGCGTCGGTCGACCTGTCCGATGAGGACGCCCAGCAGTTGGACGTCGGGGTTGAACTCGACGATTTCGTCCTCGAGCAGGTCGGCCACCTTGACGGCGCCGTTGATGTCGAAGTCTGCTGGTCGAGCGGGCACGATGACCCAGTCGGCGGCGAGCATTGCCATCGAGCTCAGCACGCCCAGTCCGGGTGGCGTGTCGATCAGGATCCAGTCGTAGCGCTGGCGGTAGAGATCGACGATGTCGCGCAGCCGCTGCTCGCTTCCGTCCTCGAGTGCGAGGCTTGCGCTCGTGGTCGCCAGCGCGTCGGTGCACGGCACGATGTGGACGCCGCCGGCAAGCGCGATCGGTTCACCGCTGTCGGGGTCCACGCGGCTGTCCCAGACCTGCGGTGGCTCGCTCCACGTCTCGACGGCCAGGATGTCCTCAAGACGCAGCCCCGGAGCGGTGTCGTCGTCGAGGCCGAAGGCCTCTCCCAGGTTGGCCTGGGGATCGGCGTCGATGAGCAGGACCCTCTCCCCCAACTGCGCCAGTGCTGCGCCGAGGTTGGCCGTGCCAGTGGTCTTGCCTACTCCGCCCTTGTGGTTGGCGAGTGCGATCACCTGTCCCACGGTGCTGTCCTTTCGCTTCAACCTTGTCGGCTCTCGGGGAGTTCGTGGTGTTTAGCTCGCTTCCTGCATATCCTATCGACTAGCTATACAGCTATACAGCTATACAGCTATACAGAGGGCTAGCACGATAGCTAGCTATCCAGCTAGCTATCCAGCTTGGCCTACATTTTGCGCGCTCTTGCGCGCCTCGGGCGTTGCGGCCTGCGCGAGCGACAGGCCGCTGTGGTGCGCGAGCTCGGCGACGTCACGGTCGACGGTCCCGCGCGATCGCGCCTCGGGCATGGCTACGCGAGCGCGACGGCCAACCGAACGACCCGCTCTTCCCGACCCGCACCGGCACGACGCTCAGCCGCGACGCGCTCGAACACCGCCTGGCCACCGCCGGCACAGCGCTGCCCATCGCTCGTGGCCAAACCGATCACCGCGCACGACGATGGCTATGACGGCTGGAGCCCGTCGAAGGTGCCGAATGCAGAGTCGAGATTCGTGGGCCGCCCGGTCCCGCCGGAGGACCGGGCGCCCATCTCGCCGCAACTACGCAACCTCGCCGGGCTCTGACGGAGTGCCGCCAAGAACTCCGCTGCCGACCCGAGACAGAGTACCGGAGCCTGGAGGATTGTCAACTGTCTTTCGCATGGGGCATAGTATCCTTTGCCTATCAGTTCAACGTCTTCCGAGCTATTGTTTTAGCTACGTGCTGTCCGAGCGGTAGCGTATCTTGATGGAACCTTACGAACGGAGGCCCTCTCGTGCGGACGATTCGGGGCGGATCCCCGCAGGCCCTACGCCAACGCAACAAGAGCTTGATGGTCGAGCGCTTGCTCGGGGCGCCCGACGGTCTCACGCGCCCTGAGCTCGCACGCGCGCTTGAGCTCACCGTCCCCGCGATTGCCGGGCTGCTGACGGGCAATGGGGAGAGCTTGTCTGCGATCGTGGACTCCACGGTCGGCCTGCACGCGGATCGCGCTTCGAGCGGCGGCCCCGTCCCAAAGGTCATACGGCTCAAGCCGCGTCTGGGCTATGTCATCGGTGTCGACCTAAGCCACACCGTGGTCCGTGTGGCTGTCGCAGATCTGTACGGCAGATACGACGTCGAGCGCGACGTAAGAACGATGGAGTGGGACGTCGAGAATGATCTTCACGGAGCCTTCGCCTGTGCGACCGCTGCTGCCTACGAACTCGCTGACGAGCGCGACATCGCGCCCGAGGAGATCACGGCCATCGGCCTAGCGATCGCCGCACCCGTCAATGCGTCCAGCGATGCTCATCCGATGGAACGGACGGGACGGCTTCGTGTGGACTTGGGAGGCAGCTCGTCACCGTGGTCCAACATCGATCCGCTCGCAGCGATTACCAATCACCTGCGTGCGCTACCCGATGGCGATCACTGGAGCGCCGTGCCGCTGCACATAGACAACGACTCGAATCTAGGTGCCTTGGCCGAGCTCAGGGTGGGAGCGGCGCGCGGCAAGCGCAACGCTATCTACGTGCATGTCGATGAAGCCGGCGTCGGCGTGGGTCTTGTGTTCGGCGGTGATGTGTATCGCGGGTCGGGCGGTATCGCCGGCGAGTTCGGGCATGTGGTGCTGGAACCCCGTGGCGAGCAGATGTGCCATCGGTGTGGGCGGCCATGCGTCGAGGCTGCGGTGCTGTCGCTCCTGGGCTGCGGTACGGGACCGCGTCGACAACCCCTTGAGCAGCTTGTCGACGCGGCACTGGACGGAGACGCGCGGTCACGCGAATCGATCGTCGCTGCGGCGGAATACCTTGGTCGTGCGCTTGCGGGCTTCGTCACGCTTCTGAACGTGGATCGGATCTTGGTCGGCGGACCGTTTCCGCCCCAGGCCTACAGCCTGGTGATCCCACCGATGCAGGCAGAGTTGGCGCGTCTCATCATTACGCCCGCCGCCAAGGACTATGTGCTGCAGCTTGGTGCCCTGGGCAGACAAGCCACCCTGGACGGTGCGGTCTGGCTCGCGCTCGAGCGCACGCGTGTCGACTATCTGCTCGGCTACGCCTTCCGTGGCGGGCCTCCCAGAGCCGCCGCGCGCGACAGCTCGCCTGCTGATATCCCCGCAGGCATGCCAGGCTGATGATTCGCGTCGTCTCGCTGATCGCGTGCCGGCGTAGCCGACGTCGGCAAGCTGTTCCTCGGCTGACAATCGTCGCGCGTGTAGGCTGCTCACGCTTTGGGTGTTTCTGCCGCATTTCCGGCGCGAATGTCTGCGCTCAAAAGGTCCCTGACCTCGGGGCTTCAGTCCGGAGACGGCAGCTGGCCGCATAAGCTCGACGTCAAGAGTGCGTCAACGTCGATCGTCTCGACGGCCCAGGTCATCGAGATGCTGCGCATCTGGGACTACGAGTACGAGTCGCAGGAGATCCAGTCGGGCCTGGCGTATCTCGCGCGCGAGGTCAAGCGGCACACCCAGCCGGTGACGCCGAGCGGCCCTGGTCGTGGCGACTGCGCACGTTTTCCCGTCTTTGCGCTCTGGGGTCTCACGCGATTTCATCGCGCGATCGCGGACCGCACGTTCGAGGCCGGAATCGCATTCGCAATCAAATGGTTGTCGAGACACGAGCTCGCCGCGGGCGGCTGGGCAGTTCAGAAGGGCGTCAGCGACCTCTCGTTCACGATGACGACGCCGGCGATCCACGCACTGGACCGGATGCGCACCCACCACCGCCACGGTGAGGACGCAAGCCGGTTGACGCGGGACGCCCGCGCAGCCTTTCAGCAGCGTGCCAACGTAGTGGCTGGCGGTCGTCAGGCCTGGTGGACGCCTTACGACGAGGGAGCCGATCCCAGCGCTGCTGCAACGATCCTGGCCGTGCTCGCTCTAACCAACGGAGAACCGGCGCAGCGCGATCTCGCACGACAGGGCGCCGAGTGGCTGATGGCTCACCCCGAATGCTGGGTCACCGAGATCGAGCCGGATCGTCAGCTCGATGACCGCCAGTGGAGCATCATGTCGTTCAGTCTCGGCCTACGTGCGCTGCTGCACCCACGCATCGGCTTCAAGCCGACCAACCCAACGCTGCGGCCAGCGATCCAGCATCTGTCCGGGCTATGGGTGCAGGAGAAGAACGGATGGGCAGTGATCCGGGGGTGGCGTCCGACAACAACGGGCTGCTTCGCCGTGGTCACGGCAGTGAACGCGCTGAAACGTGCGTCCGACTTCGACCCTGAGCAGCACATCTTGGGACTCGAGCCAGGCCGTGATCCTGAGCCGCCCTCTCCGAGATCACCCCTCACGATTACCTTGTCGTTCGCCGAGCAACACGTCCTCATCGAGAACCAAACGGGCGAATGCCTCGTGTCTTGCAATCTACGAGGCCATGCACAGTGGCGCGTGCTCGTCACGCTCGCGAAACAGCATCTCAGCGCCGAGAACGACGAGGTCGCCCAAGCAGTGCCGGTCGATGACCTGGCGGAGCGCTGCGGCGTGGTGCCCGCCTCCGTGGCAAGGACAGTACGCCGGCTGAATGCGAAATTGACCCAAGAAGCGGACGGGAACGACCGTCATCTCCAGGGCCTCATCGAACACATCGTGCCCAGCGACACGACGCAGAACAGGTATGGCTTCGAGCAGATCGAGGAGGTCGTCCTCAGGGAGCACACAGCAGGGCGTCCGCACGGACAGCTCTACGAGCTGTCCGTGGACACGCGGCGCTAACTAACGCCGCAGCAGTTCCTCCGAGCGGGCCTCTTCGTGTTCGCCGTTCACTTCGTCCGACGTGTTGCCGGCTCGCTCATCGAGCTCTTCCTTTGGAGGCGTGTCAGCCACGTGGGTTCCGTTGCGTACGTCGTTGCGCTGCCGGCGGCCGCGTCGCTTCGCCTTCGCGTACTGCCCGGCAACGGCTTCGGCATGCGCCCTGAGCCGATCGGCGACATCGTCTGCAACCGTCAGCGATGGCGGATGCAGGAGAGCGTTCACCGCCACGATCACGTCCGCGAGCTGATTGTCCCGGAGCGCATCGAGGGGTCGACGAGCCACGTACTCGGGATCTGGTCCGAGATCGAAGCTCCGGCTCCGCAGCCAATGCGCAATGTCGGTGGGCTCCATGGCCTCGCGTAGCAGGATGTACAGAACGGCAGTCCGTAGACGATCGAGGGCGTCGCGGTATGGCTCGCGAGGCTTGTTGCCCTCCGCCCAGCGACGGATCGTGCGCTCATCGGCGTCGGTGACGATCTGCAGGTCATCGAGCGTGATATCGAGATCGCGCAGCGTCTCAATCGTCTGTTGCGGCGTGACGGCACGTCGCACGCGATCGGCGCACTCTGCTGGATCCAGGATGGCGTCCATGGTTTGGGGTGGTCCTCCGGCGGTTGGATGAAATCGGGTCTGTGGCGGGCAGACCAGAAGCGTAGTTGTCGCTGCGGACAGCAGGCTAGCAGCCCTGCGGACAATTGCAAGGGCTCATTGGCGGACAAATTCTGGACATGCGCTCTAGACTAGGCGCATGAGGGAGCCGCATCAAGATGCAGCTGGCAATCGCAACAAGGGGCTAACACGTCGCGCCACGGGCGCTGCATCGGATGGCGGAAAGCCTCGCACCCACACGGTCGCAACCTCATCGATGGATACGCCGCCGGAGGTGCCGGTGCGCGAGATCTCGCTCGAGCGGCTGGTGGTGGTCCGCAACGGCGCGCTAACGACCGCCGGCATGCCCTGCGCACACACCTTCCCATGTAGAAACGCAGCCACGATGGACGAGCTCTACGAGCAGCCCGCCGACGCCGTACTCGGCGCGTACGAGCAAGTTGTCTCGGCGCTGGCGCGCAGTCCGCGCCGCCGGGAAGAGCGGGAGATCCGGCCGATCATCATCGACGCTTTGCCCGTTCGCGACTACCGGGATGCACGCCTAGACGAGGACGCCGTCGAGTTTGCTCGACTGACGCTCGGCAACGGTATTGGCCGCGAGCCATGGTGGCAAGCGGCCAAGACACGTGGCTGCGGCGGCATCCTCCTCCCGCGTGCGAACAACCTCATCCTGTTCGTCTTCAAGAGCTACAGCTCGTACGTCACACTCGGCGAAGCGACTCGGAAGCTCGATCCGGAAAAACTGCTCGAGCACGGCCGGGATGCGCAATGACAATGGGCGGCCGAGAAACACGGCGCTGCCGACGTTTCGCGAATACCCTTGACAATGCCCGTGATAATGCCCACACTTACGTCATGGCCGTTGCCCCCCTCGAAAGGAGTCCACTCCACCGCACCCACCCAGTCGACATCCCTCCTCTCCCAGATGCCCGATCATCATCCACCTCAAGGAGGCGTTCCCGCTCAGAACTCACCAGCACCCAAAGCACGTAGAGCCCGGGTAGACGCAGATCCGGCGTTTACGCAGAACGGAGGCCTGGACGCTCGGGACGTTCAGGCCTCCCACGCGTTCGGTCCGGAACACGCTCTGTTCAGCGAGCCGTTCCCCTCAGACCTCCATCCAAAAGCCCGTAGGGCTCGAGACGACGCCGGGCCTTATGCAGGTGTGGAGGCCTGGACGCGCGCGACGTCCAGGCCTCCCGCGCGCCCTTCCGCCGGTCGCCTACGCGGCCGGATCTACACCGACAGCTCTGGTCAGGTCGGTGTCTTCCAGCGTCGCTCCGGTCAGCGTCGCGCCGGTCAGATCGGCACCCGTCAGGCTGGCTCGTGTCAGATCGGCGTTCGTCAGAACCGCCCCGGTAAGCGTCGCGCCCGTTAGATCCGCGTCCGTCAGCGTCGCTCCGCCAAGCGACGCACCCGTCAAGTCAGCACCGCGTAGTTGAGCGCGGTCCAGCCGCGCGTCGCTGAGATCCGCGCCCCTGAGCACGGCACCTGTGAGATCCGCGTCCTCGAGGACGGCCTGGCGTAGCACAGCACCCGCCAGGACCGCCGCCTGCAGTTGGCAGCCATCCAGCCTGGCTGAGGAAAGGTCGCTCCAAGCCGCACTGACAAGCTGCATTTCAGCTCCCGTGAGGATCGCCTCCTTCAAGGATGTCCCGTTCAAGAAGGTGTTCAGCATCTCGGCTCTCGTAAGGTCCGCCTTGTCGAGCACCGCCCCGTTGAGCACGGCCAAGGTGAGCTTGGCGCCCCGCATGTGAGCGCCGTTGAGCTTCGCTCGCTCAAGGACAGCTTTGTTTAGATCGGCTTCGGCGAAGTCCGCCCCGAGCAAGATCGCATCCGTGAAATCCGCTTGACTAAGGGCACACTTGCCAAACCGCGTTCGGATCGCGGTCGCTGCCCTGAACCGTGCGGATAGCAGCTTGCTCGACGAGAGGTCAAGGTTGCTGAGATCCAGCCCGTCGAACTTGGCCGCGCCAAAGTCGGTCCCGCTCACGTCTGCGACCAGAACTCGCTTCCCGTCAAACGGACGGTGTCGCCGCGCGATGACCTCAAGGCCGGTCCGCCGATCGTCGAGGCTGGTGCTTGGCGCGCGCACGAACAACGCTAAGAGCTCGATGATCACCGGATGGTCTCTGCGCGAGTCCTGAGCGATGCGCTCAAGCGCCAGAACACCTCCTGCCGAGGAGATACCTGACCCGCTGAGTAGGTCGACTGCGGACTTGAAACGATCGGTGAGATGGCCCTCGCGACTCAGACGTAGCGTGCGTACCGAGAACCACGCTCCGAGTATCACAACGAACACGCCTATCGCCTGTACGAGCGCGAGCCGGAGCTGGTTCTGCGCCGTTGCGCGGTCAGCGTCGTCGGCAATCCTGCCGGCATCGATGACAAGCGCCGGCACGATCAACGCAAGGAGAAGTGCGATGGCAGCGATGCCGATCGCCACGCGTTCCCAGGTCGGTGCACGGCTGATGCTCGTGCCACTAGCCGTAAATCTCTGCTGAGAGGGCGCCGCAGTGGGCCCAGGATCGAAGGCGGGAGTCGCGCGAGATAGCGCGGCCAAGAGCTGCCGGGCGAAGTTACGCACTTGCATCCGCATCCCCTCCCTCGAGCCGTTGCGTGGTCTCTGTCTCGATCAATCCAGCCGAACGCGGCACCTGTCTGACCATCTGCTCAACGATGAAAGGCGCCGCTACTCCTACCGTAATGGCGCCTATGGGTCCGGCGATCTGGTCGGTCGCGCCAGCTGCGACGGCGAGTCCGAGGCCTAGTCCGACGCGGATGATGATCGAGGCCGTCAGTGGCCCCGGCGATGGTTCCCCTGGTGAGTTCCACGGCCAGGCACCCGTCCGCCGAATGGCGCCGTAGAACTGAACCGCCTCTACGGCGAAGCCACCGAAGGCGCCCCACATCGCGTATTGCCACCAGACCATGGCTCAGACTAGTTCAGTTCCGTACGCCCAGCGGATACGGTGCTCCTCTCCTCACCAGAAGATGAACGTGGTTATCTACGTTCTCCGGAGCACGATGCCTCACGCGGCAGCGCGACGTCGACGACGTTTCGGATGTGTCGCGTCGAGCTGGCCGATGGCCGTCGCGTAGAGCTCGAAGAGCTTCGCGGCTCGCTTGAGCTCGTCGAAGTGGCCGCGGCCGTATAGATCGTCAACGGCGCGATCGATGGCGCGCTGGGCAATGACCAGTCCCCGAGGGATCGACAAGGGGTCGTAGAGGTGCTCGAGCGCGACGTCAGTGTGCACCGCACGTACATCGAGCATCGCGCTCGTAGCGGCTCGCACCCGATCCTGGGCTGCAGCTCCGACCGCTTGTGGCCAAGGGAATGTGTTGTACGTCATTTCCGCCGAGATCCGTGGGTCATCCTTGATTCGCCCGCCCACGGCGCGGACCCATGCGGCGAACATCTGCGACTGCAGAAGCCCGAGCCAGTAGAGGTCGTCTGTGTCGACGGTCAGCATCGAGTCGTGCGCGATTGTCGTTGGCTCGACGATGGCCATGGGCAGGTGTGCGCGGCGGATCGACCCGTGGCGGGGGACCGCGATGTAGCGTCGTGTCGGCTGCCGGATCTCGCCGAACACGGACGGTGTGTCAGCGAGGGCCTGGGTGGTCGGACGGACGCTGTTGACTTGACCCGGTAGGTCTTGACAGCTTGAACGCGCACACGAAGGAGCGGCGAAGCCGTGATGTCTGCGGGTGCTGAGTTCTCAAGCCATAGACACCAGCGTTGCTCGCCGCTCATGAGCTGACGTGTTCCAAGCAGCGGTTTGAGGTAGCGCGCGGCGATGGGATCCGCATCGACGTCGCGCTTGTCATCGGGCTCGACGATCAGATGGCCGCCGTCGTTGGGCATCGATCCGTACCGGATGAGTGGGGCGGCTGCGATGGGCGCGCGGCGGCTACGGACGACCACCGTTGGACCATCCGTGAGGTATGGGTTGATGCGCTTGACGTGTCGCTCGTGGGGCTCGCTGCCGGGCTTGTCGTAGTCGTAGATGAGTTTCTGGGCGCGAGTGCCGCCGCGGCTGAAGCCGACGATCACCACGTGGACGACAGCGGCACCGCGTGCTTCGCTGGTCCACCGGAAGGAGCGGTGCGCGAAGTCGAGCTGCATGCCTCGGTCAAGTAGGCGAGGCCACAGCGGAGGCACCTGCTCTCCTTGCACGCAGGAGTTTGTGGCCACGAATCCGACCCGTGCGTCGGTGCCGGCCACGTAGCGCGAGGCGAGCTCGAGCCACGCTGCGACGTAGTCGAGCTCACCTGTCCCCTTGGCCGAGGCGAAGATGCGCGACATCTCATGCGCCTGGGTCGTCGTGCGGTGCTTCTTCGCGACGAAGGGCGGGTTGCCCAGAACGTAGCTGCACGCTTCGGGCTGAAGCACTTCAGACCAGTCAAGGCCGAGGGCGCTGTCGACGTGGATATGGGCCGCGGACTTCAGCGGGAACCGGATTAGGTACTGGCCGAACTCCTGGCTGAGTTCCTGGTTCGCGAGGTGGTCCATGAGATACATCGCGACTTCGGCGATTCGGGCCGGGAACTCCTCGATCTCGATGCCGTAGAACTGGTCGACGTTGACCTGTGCGAGGAGCGTGACGTCGATGCCGAGCTGGCCTTCGCGGAAGCTCTTATCGAGCTCCAGGATCCGGCGAATCGCTCGCAGCTCGAGCGCTCGTAGCTCGCGATAGGCGATGACCAGGAAGTTGCCGCATCCGCACGCCGGGTCGAAGAAGGTCAGCTTGCGCAGCCGTGCGGTGAAGGCGCGTAGGGCACGGGGGTCGTTGCTGATGCGCTCGAGCTCCGCGGCGAGCTCGTCGACGAACAGCGGCCGGATGAGCTTCAGGATGTTCTTCTCGGTCGTGTAGTGCGCGCCAATCTGGTGGCGTTCGGCGGGCTTCATGACCGATTGAAACATCGACCCGAAGATCGCGGGGCTGATCTTCGACCAGTTGAAGCGGCACACCAGCAGTAAGAGCTCCCGCATTTCTGCGCTGAACGCGGCCATTCGGATGGGCTCCTCGAACAGCGCGCCGTTCACGTAGGGCATCGCCTGCAACGGCTCCTCAAGGGTGCTCTGGCGGTCAGCTTGCGCCGTGTCGAGCACCTGAAAGAGCTGGGCCAGGCGCGCGCCGAGGTCACTGCCATCGACCGCCGTCTTACGCTCCACGAAGTCTTCGAACGCACCCGTCTCGCCAAGCGCACCGGTGTCATCGGCGAACATCAGGAACACGAGGCGAACGAGAAGAACGCGGAGCTGATGGCCTCCGTAGTTGGAGGCCATCAGCTGGTCGTGTAGACGCCCCATAAGCTCGGCTGCTTTGACGTTGACCTCGTCTTGGTCTTCGAACCAGCGCGGTCTGTAGCCGGCCAGGTAGGTGAAGAGCTCGAGTCGGTCCGGGAACTCCGAGATCGGAAACTCGACCTCGGTCGGTACGTCCGCGTCGATGTTGCGCACCCTGAATCGCGCGAAATCCGTGAGGACAATGAGACGTGGGAGTTCTTCGTCTGCTAGGCCGTGCAGATACCCCTGGGCCTGATCCATCGCGACATCGAGGCTTGCGCCGGCGCTCTTATGTTCGACGAGGATCTGGCCGGGCCAAAACACGTCGATCTGTCCGGTCGTGCCACTCAGCTTCTTGACGTTCTGCTCGAAGACGACCCCTCGTCGTCGACGGTTGATGCCGAAGACATCAAACCAGTCGTTCCAGAAGCTCTGACGCTCGGCGTCCTCCCGGGTCTCGCTTGCCCACTCTCGGGCAAAGGCCCCTGCCCTTGCGCGCATCTCGGCGATCGTCAGCACTCGCTCAACCTAACGCGCGTTGGACTCGACGGGTGCCGACGCGATCAGCGAGTTCTGGAGCCCGCCACCGCCCTGGCACGGCGCGCGCTCTGTTCAGGCCTGTCGCCGTCGATGCTGTTCCTCGTGGTGGCGATCGAGGACGTCGCCGACCCCTGCCGTCTCTTCGGCGAGCTCGGCGAGGTAGCGGGCGGTCGTCTCGATCGAGGCGTGCCCGAGGCGCGCCTTGATCTCCTGGATGGGCACGCGCTCGCCGGCCAGCGTCGTCGCGTAGTAGCCGCGCAGCGCATGCGGATGGGCGAGGCGCTCGGGCACGCCGGCGACGGTGGCGTAGCGGCGCACGAGCTTGGCGAGGCCCTGCTGGGAGATCGCGGCGGGCACGGTGTTGCTCGCGCGCGCGAGAGACACGAACAGCACGTCGTCGTCGCGCAGCCCGCCGCCAAGGCGCTGCGGGTACGCGCGCAGCCACGTCTTGAGCGCGGCGTGCGTCGCGGCGGGGATCGGGATCTCGCGCACCAACGCGTAGTTCCGGCGGGGACCGTGTGAGGTAGTAAGCTCACCTCGTGAACACGGACAAGAAGCCAGCGACGCTCCTTGAAGCGATCCGCTAC
>Ga0136612_10000614_pt1 | contig 13287 bp, 10 predicted proteins | sample AntDryUQ224A2306_2_FD_106644 | JGI IMG/M metagenome (GOLD analysis project Ga0136612, IMG submission 106644) | Polar desert sand microbial communities from Dry Valleys, Antarctica - metaG UQ224A (23.06) | ecosystem: Environmental > Terrestrial > Soil > Desert | place: Antarctica: Dry Valley...
ACGATCACCGCCACAGCTGAGACGGTGGGAGAGAAAAGAAACTGATTGAAGAAGGAGTGAATGGCGAACGCCGCCACCAGCCCCGGAAAGGCCAGCAGCATGGCCTCGGACTCTTTCCGTTCGAAGAATGTCTTGGTGATCATCGCGAAGATCGCTGTCGTCCCGCCATGCATCACCGCCGTACCGAAGCCACGGACGACCCATAAAGTCGGCGATGAGCCGGAAAGTGCCCAGAGGTAATAGACGTTCTCGGCCAGAGCAAACCCCGTCCCCACCGCGAACCCGAAGATGGCGGCGTCGACGAGAAAGCCGACCCGCCTGGTCCGCAGCAGGAAAAGAATTGGTATCGCTTTGAGAATCTCTTCCAGCAGCGGCGCTGTCACGCGAGTGAGGAGCCATCGTTCGACCACACCTGAATCGAGCAGTGTCTGGTTAGCCACGTAACTAAGGGCCGCCGCTATACAGCCAATCGCCACGAGCTGCAGCAGTGTGCGCAGCCGGACGAGCTTGTAGCTGTCCAGGTAAACGAGACTGCCCAGAAACAGACAGACCGGGATAAACCCGAGGATGAAACGTATCGCGAGACCCGCCGCCACTCCTCCGCTCATGCCTGGCTTTCCCCGGAGATCAGCGTAGCAGCTTGAGAGAGATCAGGACCTCGTCCGACGATTCTCCCTCGGAGCTCGCCACTGCATAGCCCACCGAGAAAGTCGCGTCGAGATTGGAGAACATCACCACCGAGAAGTCGACCTGACCGCCCAGGTTCCAGCTCTTGCGCCGAAAGTCGCTATCAGCCACATCGGTTACCAGCCCCGACGAGAAGAGCGCGAGGCGCGACCAGTTGGTGTAGAGCGCCGGGACTCCGACCTTCTCGAAACGAAGGGGAGGCAGTGTCCATTCGATCGTCGTCTTCGCGAAGTCATTCCCTCCGATCTCGTTAATCTCGACTCCGGGCAGGCTCTCATAGTCGCGGTATCGCCGCACCGATCCGTAATCGACGTAGTTGTTGCCGAAGCCGCCGAAGAAGAAATTTGCAAAGGGATTGCTTCGGTCTCCGAACGACTTCCCTGCGGAGGTTCGCAGCCAGATCGACGAATGATCGAGGGGAAGGGCCACGCCGTAGTCCCAGCTGCCCTGGATGCGGGGGAAGAACTCGGAATTGACATAGCTGCCACTCGTGGCGAGCGACCAGTTCGTGCCGCGCTCGAAGTCCACGGCGCCAATCGTCCTTTTCAGGTCGCGGAAATCGATGTGTGCACCGACCGTTGCGTATTCCTCGAATGGCGCCCTCACATTCTGGAAGTCGGGGAGCGTGTCCAGTCCCCCGTAGTATGCGGTTCTGATCGTGTACTCCAGAGTCCTGGGCCTCTCGTAGATGAGATAGTCGTGATACGAGACCGCAGCGGAATGTCCTTTTCGACTGGTCCTGGTCGGACCGAAGAGATCGTAAAAATCCGAGGCGTTGTATCGAAGTCGCACTTTCCACGGCGCGTGATCGTAGCCGAGTGAGACGTGCAGCCGTTCGTCCGCGCCGAGGTCGCCGTCAGGAGAATACCCGGCAGTGAGGTCAACCGAGTGGAGGCCGAGAGGGTCTGAAAAATTTGCTCGTACGCCGGCCACGACAGAGTTTTTGTAGCCCTCCAGGACCGGGTAAATCGATGCCATCCTCATCTGAGAGAGAGGCCGGTAAGCGCCGACGTATGTAGAGACCTTGTCGAGATCGACTCTGGCAGGGGAACCGGCGTTCCAGCCCTTGACGATCGGGTACTTGTCGACGACTTCCTGGCCGAGATAATGAATGGCGCTGATGTCCTCGCGTACCGCGATCGGTAGAGTGACGGGTACGAATCCGGTGGCTGAGTAACGAAAGGCGGCAAGCTTGTCGTCCCCGATCATCACGGGACGAAAGAGGCCCGATTCGGCGTTCGAGACAGCCTCCATTTTTCGGGTCTCGAGGTCGAAGCGGAAGACGTTCGACACGCCGGTGTAGTACGACGTGCCGAAGAGATAGCGGCCGTCCCGCGAGAAAACAAAGTTCGCCGCGGAGTTCCCTTCGAACTCATGGAGAACGTCGATCGAGGAATCTCCTGAGAGCAGACGATTGATGTCGAGTTTGATGAGCTTCTGGTCGCCCGTCACGTCGATCATCGAAGCGCTCAGAGTCTTTCCATCAGGTGAGATATCGAGATCGAAGATGTCCCGACCGTAGTCGAGAGTCAGGACCACCTTCCAGGCGTTGTATTCCGGACATTCGGTCCCCGCGCCGCAGGCGTCACCTCGCTTCGGGATCCGGATCAGAGAGGAGAGACCGTTGTTGTGCTGGACACCCCAGACCGCCTGATCGACGGGGTGGACCACGAGATCTCCAGTCCGGCTGTTCTTCAGGACCTCGCGGCGTTTTCCACTTGCGAGATCGAGCTCATTCAGGTCGCGCCAGCCTCGGGTGTTATCGCTGGTGAAGAAGATCTTCCTGCCTACCGCGTCGTAAGCAATCGAGGTCACGAAGTAGAGAGCCGGGGCGCCCACTTCCGTCAGCGGTGACACGCGTCCGCTGTTCACATCGATCGACACGATCTGCGCAGGTTTCGCAGGACGATTGACCGCCGCGTAAAGCAGCTTGCGCTCGGGATCGTAGAAACTCCGAGAGACAGACCCTAGCGTTTCCGTCGTGATCGTTTTCTCCGGAGTGACCGGGTATTTCCGGATCAGGGCGAGGTTCGTTTTCTGCCACGCATGTTCCCATTCGAGCCAGCGCCGCCATTCGTCGTCGATGGACAGTCCGTAAACTTTCTGGAATTGCGAGGAGAAGTAGCGGCGGCTATCCGGCGTGCGATTGAACCACTCGATCAGCTTATCGGGACCATGCTGCATCGCCAGCCAGGTGACGAACCGCGTGCCGTAGAGGTACGAGTTCTGTCCGACCTGGAAGTCGATCGTGGTTCCTTCCGATTCCAGTCCTACGATGTCGTAGAAATGCGAGCCCTCGAGGACCATGGTGCGAAAAGCCATCTCGTCGTAACCACCGAGGGACCGGCCCACTCCGCCGGCCATCCATGTTTCGAGGAAGACGGCGATCCCTTCGTGATACCAGCGTGGCGAATACCAGCGTGGACTGGTCAGGAAACTGTAGAACATCGAGATTGGATTTTCCTGGATCGGACTGACTTTGCCGCGGAAGAGCTTGCGGAAGAAAAGGTCGCTTCCCGCCGCCTTATCCGTTGCCACCACGTGAACGAGCTCATGGTGCATGAGCCAGTTCATTCGCTCATTGGCGGGAAGTGTGTCGTAGACGTAGTCGAAGGGTTCGATGCCGATGCTCACGTAGTTCCATGGAAGCGTCGATGTTCCGCCATGCCCGTAGTCACCGAAGTCCTGCATCAGAATGAGCACCGGTTCGGTGGGCGTGTAATTGAAAAGCTTGCGGTGGAATGCAAGCGAGTTCTCGAAGCTGCGCGCCAGATGGTAAGAGAGGTACTCGTGCGCTTTGTCGTAATAGACGAGGTTGAGCTGCTCGGTTTTCCGCGACATGAGCTGCTGCCCGCTTGACGGAACGGCCAGCAGGAGCGCCAACAAAGAGAGCATGAATCGAGCAGTCACGCGCATCGAGCGTTTCCTCAATTGATTGGTTTCGGAGACGTCGATTCTATACGAAGGCGTTATGGACACGCTCTCGTCAACCGCAGTGCTGTCGCGAGAGATGACTACTCGCAAGATCGGGTACCAAAGAAAGCGGCCGCCGGGGGTAACCCGGCGGCCGTTGTTGATAGAACGAAAGTCTCGAAACGTGCTACTGATTGCGCGCCGCCAGCTCCGCGGCCACCCTGCTCTGGAGCGCCCGTCCCTGAAGCTGCAGACTCTGCCGGGCTTCGAGGTTCGCCTCGGTGCGGCTCTCGAATGAACGGGTGAGTGATGCGAGGTGATTCTGCAGCTTTGAGGCAAGTTCGGCGCGACTCGCAATCCTTGCACCGAGTTGATCGGCCGATCGCTGTTCGAGCTGCGAGGTCGCTTGCGAGCCGACATTGGCCGCGCTGACCTGAAGCTGACGCGCTTCCAGCTGCGATTCACTCTGCAGCCTTGCGCTCAGCTGTGAACGGCTGTCGAGGTGGGCGGCGATCACGCCTAACTCCGATTGTGCTCTGGCCGCCATTCTCGCCTGCAGCTCCGTGTTGCGCGATTCCAGCGCAAGCTCAGTGCTGGCGAGAGCGGAAGCGAATCGGCTGTCGAGCACCGTTTTACGGCTCCCGAGGTCCTTTTTCGCAGATTCGAGAATGTTGTCCATGTTCTTGAAACGGGCAGACAGTTCATCCTGCGCCTTGAGCCTCGCCTGCATGTTGTCGACAGCTCGGGACTCCAGACGGCTGCCAAGGCTTGCGAGATCAAGGCTGGCGCTCTCGAGCGTGGCTGCATCGGCTTTCGACGCGAGACCGTTGCGAGAGAATGCTTCGAGCGCGGCTTCCGCGTTCATGAGGCTCTTCTGCTCGAGGGCCATTGCGTCGAGGTACGCAGCGCGGTGTTGCAGTCGTGCGTCGAGAGTTGCCGCATCGCCCAGTTGCTGCGAGAGGTTTTCGAGTTTTGCAGCTGCATCCTGCTGAGCAGCCTGGTCCAGCGTCTGTTGGGAAGCGGCGCCGAGCGAGAGGGCGCTGGCGAGATCGGACTCGAGGGCCTGGACACTTCGAGATCCAGAAGATTTCGCCTCGAGACTATCAGCCAGGTCTGCGAATCGGCTGTTCAGGCTTGCCATCTCTTCACTGGCAAGCTGCTGGCGGTTCTGAAGCCTTGCTGAGAGGGTTTCAATATCCAACTTTGCGCTCTCGATCTGCTTTGCAGAGAGAGAGGAGGCATTGCGCGCCAGGAGCTGGCTCGCGGCGCTGAGTGAATTTTCCATGCTGGAAAGGTAACGTGACTGCAGGTCTGCCGAATGGCCCTGGAGATCCCGCTTCGCGCTCTCGAGACTGCTACTCGCGGCGGCGCTGCGCGACTCGACACTGTCTGCGCTATTCCGCATCGCCAGCGCGAGATCCGTACTGATGCTCTCGAGCTTTGCCGCATCCTTGAAGTAGTCGCCGTAAATTACGGCTTCCTCGCGACGGGTGGACTCGTCGACCAGAACAACGTCCTTCGAAGTGATCTGAGGTGTGCGGTGCTTCTGAACTGCTCCGATGGCACCGGTCGCATCCTCGTTCATGAATGACGGTGGCCATGACGCCAGAACTGCGACGAGCACCACTGCCGCACCACCGAATCCGATCAGGAAATTGCGTTTCTTCTTCTGCGAATCCATTGTTGCCTCCATCAGTCAATGAGTCCGGTGACGTCCGGCCTCAGTTTTGGTAATACAACTCCGTCAACAGGAAGTTGGCTGTCGAACCGAAAATGGTTCAATTCAATGGAATGGATGTAGAGAGAATCTTACTGCCGGAATGGATGATGGTGAGGTCAGTTCTTCCCTCAGCGACCCTGAGCATCTTGAAGAGGAGAAGCCTTCGGCTGGTTCCTGTCGCCTCGAGAACAGCTTCACCGTTGCCGACGGCGGAAAAAGGTCGGGTGCCAGAAACAGAGGGCGCGTCTGACACAGCCAGGTACCGGGAATCCCATCGGATCGTCAGCGGCACCGGCGTCATGCGGCTGAACAGGATCTCCAGGGCCACGCGCTCACCCTTCTTGCGAGTCACCACAGTGATCGTTCCGTCACCGATGTTCGTTGACAACGTCGGGGAGACCGGCGGCCACGCGGCAGAATCGGATCCAGCCACCTCCGGCTCCGAGGCCAGCGCGCCCGCCGCTTGTTCGGGGAGTACGGGCCGATTCGGTGCGCTGTCCCGGGATCCCACAATTGCCACTCCCGTCACCAGTAGTGCCGTGGCCGCCCAGGCGACCCCGAGGTGCTGCCTGCGAATTCGATGCGAAGGAGCCCCGAATCTCGACGTCTCCCTGGGTTGCAGACGTGCAAGCACATCACGCTTCAGGAAGGCGGGAGCCTCGACAGCCGGCTGTTGATCCAGTCTGGCAACCAGTTCGGTTGCTTTCTGCAACGCGGTGCGAGCCTCTTCAGAGCTCGCCAGGATCTCCTGTAGCTCCGCCGACTCTTCGGGACTTGCCGCACCGTCGGCGCTCACTTCGATCAATTCGACCGTACGATCATTCAACATGAGTTTCGGCTCACTGATGAGCGCTCCTGCCTTCTGCGTTCAAGGTTCCTCATCCCTACACTCCTCCCCTGCTCACGAACCACTCTCGCAGGAGCTGTCGTGCCGTGAAGAGCCTCGATTTCACCGTCTTGACCGGAACGTCGAGGAGCTCTGAAGCCTCCTCGTAGGAAAGCTCGAGGAAGTGGCGCAGGACGATCACGGCGCGATAATTCGTATCCAGGGCCATGACCGCTGCGCGAACGCTCCGCTCGCGTTCCATCGACTCGAACCGTTCCGCTGGTCCGGGTTCCAGTGCCGCAACTCCCTCCGAGAGAGGCTCCCACTCGCGGCGAGCCTTCAGATGATTGATCGACTCGTTCATTGCAGCTCGATAGATCCAGCTGAAGAATTTCCGATTCGGGTCATAGCTGTTGAGATGCTCGTAAACCTTCATAAAGACCTGCTGGCAGATTTCGTGGGCGTCGTCGTAATTCCGGACCATGTGAAAGATGGCGTTGAAGATCGGGTGCTGGTATCTGTCGATCAGAGTCGCGAAGGCGTCGAGGTCCCCCTCGAGGCATCGCCTCACACAGGTGCGGTCTATCTCCTCGTCAATCATGAATACAGTCGAGACTGGCAAAAGTTGGTTCGGCGGTTAACCGGCATTGATCTCTCGGTCACTGGATCTCGAAAAGCTGGTCGAAGCCCGAGAAGTGAAAGACGTCTCGTATCTGACTATTGGCGTTGATGAGCCTGAGCTTCTCGCCGCTGAGCGCCAGTCGCTGCTGGGTGGCGAGAAGGATCCCGAGCCCCGCGCTCGAGATGTAGTCGAGCTTCGCAAAGTCGAGAGTCTTTCCCTTAGATAGTGCCTGCAGAACATGTCTGGCTTTCTCCACCTGCGCCGCATCAAAACGGCCGGTGAATACCAGCCGGTCATCAGCACCCACTGCGATATCGAGCATTCACCACTCCCGCATTCTGCATTCTGCATTCTGCCTCACCCGATCCGCTTGTACATGGTGATCGTCGACGTACGGTCCTGATGATGAAACTCGACGCGATCCATCATCTTCTTCACCAGGTGGATTCCAAGTCCGCCCGGTGTACGACTCTCCAGAGGCGCGTCGACGTCAACAGCCGCGGCATCGCGGTTGATATCGAAATCCGGTGCATCGAAGTCCGTGACCGAGACGACCAGCTCGCCGTCCCGCTTCTTCAGATCGATGGCGATCTCGCCAGTCCCGGTGGCGTTGTACTTGACCATGTTCGTGAAGATCTCCTCGAGTGCGAAGTCGACCGGGAAGCCGAGTGATCGATCGAGCTCCTCACGAAGCAGAAAATCCGCGGCCAGCTGAAAGATCGCCGGCAGCGCGGCGATCTCTCTGCGAAACGACCCGGACATCGCCGGCCGGCCTGTCACCGAACCGCCGCCTTCGTATCGCACACAGAGCATCGTGATGTCATCGACCTGCGGTGCAGCTCCAACGAAACGTCCCATGCTCTCGGACACCTGCGCGATCGCGGCAGCCGGACTCCCCGTGGCACTCCCCTCCAGCGCGACGAAGACGCGCTGGAGCGAGAACATCTCTTCATCGGCATTGTCCGCGTCAGTGACGCCGTCAGTGTAGAGAAAGAGACTCTCACCCCTGGCAAGCTGCGCTTCCTGAAGCAGGTACGTGAACTGCGGGAGAACACCCAGGGCCAGGCCCGGCTTCGACTCCAGAATGCGAGGCGACTTGCCCGAAAACAGGACCAGGGGACGATCGTGACCGGCATTGCTGAAAAGGAGACGACCATTCCTGAGGTCGAGGAAGCCGCAAAACGCCGTCACGAACATTGTCGGGTCGGTCTCCTCATAAAGACGTGCGTTGACCGCCGTCATCACCGCCGCGGGGTCGCCGAGAAAACGAGCGTTCGCGCGGAAGAGAGTCTTGGTCTGAGCCATCACCAGCGCTGAGCCCACCCCTTTCCCAGCCACATCGCCGATGCAGAAGTACAGTCGCTCATCGTTCCAGAAGAAATCGTAGAGATCGCCCCCCACCTGCTTTGCAGGGCGGATGCTTGCGTGAAGATCAAAGGGTGAATTGTCGGGAAGCGTGACTGTTCCGGACGGGAGCATGCGCATCTGAATGTGATGCGCAACTTTGAGCGATTCCTCCAGCCGTTCATTCTCGAGATACACCTCGACCAGCCTGGCGCGTTCCATCGCCACGGCTGTATGAGAGGCGAGGGCAAGCATGAGCAGTTCATCTTCGGAATCGAAGGTCCGCGTGGTCGTCTTATTGACGCTCTGAATGACTCCGAGCAGATTCCCATGCGAGTCGAGTACGGGAGCCGACAGGATTGATCGCGTTCTGTAGCCCGTCCTGCGGTCTGACTCCGGATTGAAGCGAGGATCGAGGTAGGCGTCTGCGATGTTGCTCAGTGCAAGGGTCCGAGCTACGTCGCCCGCAACGCCTGAGCCCACCGCAAGCTCAATCTTCGTGTTTCCGAGCCCCTGAGCCACTCTGGTCCAGAGTCGGTTCTGCAGCACATCGAAGACGAAGATGCTGGTCCGCTCCGCATCCACGACTGACGAAGCTTTCTCCACGATGACGCGCAGCAAGTCATCAAGGTCTACCTCGGAACTCAGCGCCTTCGAGAGCTCCAGGAGCGCATAGAGGGCACGCGAATTCTTTGGGATCGTTTCGCTCACCTGCAGATCGACGAAGGTTACTCTCTCGAGACTGAGGGCACAATCACGAGGGGACTGTGATGCTCACACGACCCTGTTTTCAAACTGCGGACTGAGGGCTGGCAGTCCCCATGCAGTGGGGGAAGGCTGGAGAACGCGCCAGCAGATGCGAATCGACCGCAGGACGTTCTTGAGAGGCAGTGTGACAGGGGGCGCGTTCCTTGCGCTCCAGCACGCGCTCCCGGGCGATACGTTCGGTCAAACCGTCCGCAGCGAAACGTATGGGCCGCTCGTGCGGACACCTTCACTGAACACCGGCGAATCTCTCATCGCTCTCCCTCCCGGATTTCAGTACACCGCGATCGGGCGAAGGGGGAGTCAGATGGCCGATGGCAATCCAACGCCTCCTCGCCCCGACGGGATGTCGGCTTTCCAAGTGCGCGGAGAGTTGAGACTGGTGCGCAATCACGAGGAGTTCGAAGCCGGCACCCGCATTGCCCGAAGTGGAGAGTTCTACGACACGGTTGGTCGGGGCGGTACGACGACCCTGGTCGTCGATCCGCGGTCAAGGCTGCTGGTACGCGACTTCGTGAGTCTTTCGGGAACATCCGTGAACTGCGCGGGCGGTTTCACCCCGTGGGGAAGCTGGATCACCTGCGAGGAGACTACGGAGGGTCCGGGGGCAGGATTTCAGAAAAAACACGGATACTGTTTCGAAGTGCCATCAGATGCCGACGGCCCGGTTGCTGCGCGACCGCTCACAGCCATGGGACGTTTCCGGCATGAAGCAATCGCGATCGATCCTGCGAGCGGAATCGTCTATCTCACCGAGGACCTGGGCGGCTCAGGGTTTTACCGTTTCCTCCCCAACACAGCGGGGAGACTCGCTGATGGAGGCCGCTTGCAAATGCTCGCGATCCTCGACAGACCGAGATACGACACTCAGACCGGGCAACTTCCCGGGATTCGCCTTCCGGTCTACTGGGTGGACATTGCAGAACCCGACCCTGTCGACGCGGAATTCAACCTGTTCGCGGTGTATAACCAGGGACGAGCCCTCGGCGCGGCGAAGTTCGCCCGCCTCGAAGGTGCCTACTATGCCAGCGGCCGAATTGTATTCGTCGCCACGAATGGCGGAGACAAGGGGCTCGGTCAAATCTGGGAGTACCTGCCGTACAGAGCCATCGGCGCCCGCCGGCGCGCGGTGAGATCACCGGTCAGTGGCGTCCTTCGTCTCGTCTACGAGTCAACGGATATCAACACGCTCAAGGCTCCGGACAACCTTTGCATGAGTCCTCGCGGGTCTCTCCTCCTCTGTGAGGACGGCCCCACCACACAGCAGTACCTTCGCGGACTGACATCAGTCGGAGAGATTTTTGATTTCGCCCGCTATGACACCGAATCATTCGGTCGCGCGGAATTCGCAGGAGCGACGTTCAGCCCCGACGGCGAAACGCTATTCGTGAATCTGCAGGGCCCCGATGTCACGCTCGCGATCTGGGGACCCTGGACCGAGGGTCGCCTGTGATCGTTCTGATCTGCTGGGAAGAAACGCTCATTCAGTTCTCCGGATGACCATCATCGTAATGTCGTCGTACTGTGGCGCCGTTGACGCGAAGCCGTCTACCTCGACAAACACTCCCGCCACGAGCTCCTCGGCGCGTGTCCCCTCGCCAGCACGAAGAAGGGCGATCAGCCGGTCGTCTCCGAACTCATTTTCTTCGGGGTCGTTTGCCTCGGTCACGCCATCACTGTAGAGAGCGATGACATCGCCGAGCGCCAGCTCACTCGAAGTTTCGGTGTAGGTACGGGCGGGCATGAGGCCGACTGGTGTGCCGCTGGCCTTGATCCGATCGATGGTCCCTCCGGCTCTTGCAATCAATCCATCATTGTGACCGGCGTTGACCAGTATGCAGACACGACTGGCCGGATCGACGCGAACGAAGATGGCCGTGACGTACTTGTTGGATGCAGTCGACGCATGCATCAGATCATTCATTCGCGAAACGATCTCGGAGAGTGGTCGTCCCGTCGAGGCCAGAGCACGAAGTGATGCCTGGAAGTTACTCATCAACAGTGACGCCGCGATCCCTTTGCCCGATACGTCGGCAACGCAGAAGATCGTCTCTCCGCTCGCCAGCGGAACGGCGTCGAAGTAGTCGCCTCCCACATGACGCGCGGGCCGCGTTGCAGCGAACACGTCCAGACCGGCAACAGCTGGCATCGAGGCCGGCAGAAGGCGTCGTTGAATGTCCGCGGCCAGTTCGAGCTCTTTCTCAATTTTTTTCTTCTCGAGGGTTTCGCGGAAGTGCCAGGCATTCTCGAGCGCGACCGCTGCCTGATCTGCGAGCCCGCCCGAATACTCGAGATCGTCCTCGCTGTATGGAATGCCCCCTGGTCGAGGCCCGAGCAGGACGGCTCCAATCGTCACCTCTCCGGATCGAATCGGGACGATCGCTTCCAGCCGGCTCGCTTCGAGTGGGGCACGAATGGCATCGTCAGAAATCTGCCGAATTCGAATCGATGAGGAAGTTGCTCCACAAACGAGCTCTTTCAAGGAGGAGAGACCGGGCAGCGTCACTCCCCTGCTCCCTACAGAGAAGTCGCTCTGTCCCGACTTCCACGCCGCCACCGCGTGACGGGAGGCAGCCCATTGCCCCGCGACGGTTCGACCGAGCATCCTGGCGACATCCTCAGGCTCGGTGACCGCTGTAAGTCCTCGAACGAGATCGAGAATGGTGCGGAGTTGCTGGATCTTTCTGTCGAGACTCTCGTTGAGTGTAGCGACATCCGCGGTCGCTCGCACGTTACGAATCGCGCCGGCCGATATATTGACGAGCGCCGAGAAAAACTCTGCCTGCTCCTCGAGGATGGACCCAGTCGACGACAATCCGACTCCGATCCAGCCGATCCGATCCTCGGCGGATCCGATCGCCCGAACGATCTCGACACCCATCTCGCGCAGGGCCACCTCGTCATAGACCGATCCGATCTCGACCTTGACACCACGGACATGTGTGATTCGCGTCTGACCGTCGTTCGTCTGCGCTACGAATCCGCGACGCGCCAGAAGGTGGGCCATGGAGGAGCGAAGCAGGTGACGAAGAAGCTCGTCGACGTTTGACGCTGACTGGAGCAATTGCGCCGACTCGACCAGCGCCTCGATGCGGGCTCGCTCAAATGTGAGAGTCATGAGTGTTCGCCGAGTTGGATCAGGGATCGGAGTGTCATCCCGAGCGTGGAGTGAGGGATCTGGGCGGGGGCCTCATGCACGAACAACGATTCCGAATCTGATCTTTTGCGCAAGGCCCCCACCCAGATCCCTCGCTCGACGCTCCGGATGACACTTTGCGGCCTCGTGCTTCGATACACCTTCAAGCTCCCGGCTTGCGAAGGCGCTTGACCATCTGCAGTTCATTCTTGTTGCCGGGTCCGATCTCGTAATGCACCTCGTCCATGAGTGACTGGATGAGACGCATGCCCAGACCGCCCGTCCGTCGCTTTTCGGCGAGCTCCTTCAGGTCCGCCTGATGGACCCCCGACGGATCGAATCCTTTTCCGGTATCGACAACCGTGATCCGAAGAACCTCCCCGTCGAAGCTTGCCCGGACCATGACCTGTTTTCCCTGTTCGTTTTCGTAGGCATGCTCGATGACGTTTGCACAAGCTTCATCCACGGCCAGCTCGAGCTTCGCCATCTCGTCGGCATCGAAGCCGGCCTGGGCGGAGATTCGATTCACGAAGTCGCGAATCAACGCGAGATTTTGTGTGGTGGAAGGAACGTCGAGTGTGAACGCCTGTTCGAATGACATGCTCAGACCTGTTTTACCGGACTGTCGCTGAAACGCTGAACGGTCGCCGGAACATCGTCAAGGATGTCGTACAGGGCCGGGAACCCCAGAATCTCGAACACCTGGTGCACTTTCGGTGAGAGTGCGCAGATCTTGATGTCGCCTCCCCGTTCGCGAAGCTCCTCGATGAATCCCATGAAGACCCCCAGGCCCGCCGAGGAGATGTAGGTGAGCTTGCTGCAGTCGACGATCAGCTGGATGTGCCCGCCGTCGAGCTCCCGCTGGATGGCGTTCTCGAACTCAGGGGCAGTGTGTGCGTCAAGGAAGCCGTCCAGGGCGAGAATCGTCAGATTCTCCTGCGTGCTCCTGGAAACTGAAAATGGATTCGCCAAAAAACTCCTCCGGTCGGTCTCGAGAAAGGGGCGAATTATACCCTGCGTTCTCCCCTCCCCCGGCGGGAGAGGGTGACTGGTGAGCTCCGGATCGGGGTCTGGAGCCGCTCTGAAAGGTTCTCTATCAACACGCAAAGCGTGTCACCCCGAGATTGGGCGGAGGGGCGGGAGGGGCGAGGGGACCTCGCAAGCTTCTACTCCGGTCCAATCGTGACGATGAGCTTTCGCGAATGGCCGTGACCACATTGCACTTGTATCAACGTAAAGATATGGCGCTCGGTACTCATGCAACCGAGTAAAAG
>Ga0136612_10000615_pt1 | contig 13286 bp, 10 predicted proteins | sample AntDryUQ224A2306_2_FD_106644 | JGI IMG/M metagenome (GOLD analysis project Ga0136612, IMG submission 106644) | Polar desert sand microbial communities from Dry Valleys, Antarctica - metaG UQ224A (23.06) | ecosystem: Environmental > Terrestrial > Soil > Desert | place: Antarctica: Dry Valley...
CTCGGCGGGACGCTGATGGAGGAGAACATCAGCCGCCTCGCGGGGAGCTATCACGGTGTGCGCCTGGAGCCCGAGGACCTGATCGCAGCCGCGCACCGCGCGGGCCGTCCGGCGGCGGAGCGCAGCACGCTGTACGAACTGCGGCGGCGCCATGCCCTGCCAACGGGAGCGGCCCCGGTGCCCTGACAGGAGAGAGGTTGGCCTGACATGTATCGTCCGATCCCCTTGCGGCGGCTCAGGGGCTGTTCGTGTTGAGTTCGTCGGCGGGACGGATCCTGTTCGCCCCGGCCCCGCCCGTGACCAAAACTGAAGAGGATCGTTTCCCATGAGCAGTTCAACGATCGGCGGTGTCCCGATCCCGCCCGTCGGGAGTAGCTCAGCGATCGGCCGGGCTCCGGTCCCGCCGCTTGCGCTCATCGACCGAGTAGGCGGAGCCGCAGCCTTTCCCCCCGACGTGCTGGAGGCCAATCCCTGGCTCCATGATCCGGTCGAGACCTATCAGCGCCTCGGGGTGGCCATCCGCGATCATATTTTGGCAGCACTGCCTGCGGGCTGGTCGCCCGAGAACAAACGAGTACTTGACTTCGGGTGCGGCTCGGGTCGCGTGCTGCGGCACTTTGCCGAGTTATCGGAAACCGTGGAGCTCTGGGGCTGCGACATCGATCGGGCGAGCGTCGAGTGGCTGCAAGCGAACCTCTCTCCGCCCTTGCGGGTACTGAGCAACGGAGCGGGCCCGCCGCTCGAACTGCCGTCAGGGCAGTTCGACTTGATCTACGCGGTCTCGGTCTTCACGCACCTGACTGACGAGTGGAGCTCCTGGCTGCTCGAGATGCGCCGGCTGCTCAAACCAGATGGGTTGCTTGTTGCGACCTTCCTCGGCCCCGGCTTCGCGCATGCGATCAACCGGCTTCCCTGGCACGAGCCATGGGACGAGGAGCGAATTGGCATGCACATCATCGGGCTTGGCACTCCATGGGACGAGGGGGGCCCAATCGTCCTACACGGACGATGGTGGCTGGAGGCGCACTGGGGTCGCGCATTCGACGTCCTCTCGCTTACTCCGGGAAGGGACGGCGGTCACGGAATATTTGTCGGACGCAAGACGATCGAGCGCGAGCCGAGCCGAGAGGATCTCGAACGCCTCGAGCCCGGTGAGGGCCGCGAGGTAGAGGCGCTCGCCTGGTCACTCCGGCAGGCGCGTTCCGAGATCACCTTCCTGCGGACGAGCTATGAGGCCCAGCGGGTGGAGTTCGAACGGACTCGCAGCGAGCTCACGGGCAGCCTCCGCGACTTTGAAGCGATGCGGGACAGCCGTTCCTGGCGGTTCACCCGGCCGCTTCGACTGCTCCGCTCGGCCCTCGGGCCTTCGCTACACAGGACCTGACCGCCGCAGCCGGTAGCGTCGCTGCTGCTACCACCCACCGACTCTCACACGCGGTGGACCAACAAACGGGGTCCGGTCAGCTTCACGCGCTCAAGACAACACTGGCGGCCTGGAGCGTCGACCATGGTCACTCCCGGGTCGCGCGACTGGTTCGAGCTCTCAGCAGGGGATCCGTCGCGTCAGCCTTGACTTTCCAGCGCGTCCTTGACAAATGCGTGCGAGCGCGGACTGAAGACGACCGTGTGCGCCGTTTCATGACCGTAACTGAGGGGCCAAAGTCCGGTCGGGCTGGCGCAATTACCGGTCGCAGGGGCCTTCAGCGTGATCTACTTTGTCGGCGCGTCAACAGATAGACGATCGCCCCCGAGATCATGGCGGCTCCTGCCGCGCTGCGTACAGCCGACTTGGCGTCCGCGGCCACCGGCCGCGGGTCGGGAGTAGGCAGGTCATTCGAATCGTCGTCGTAGAATCGGCGCACCCGCTGATAGACCTCGGCGACGCTGTAGCGGTCGTCCATGACCACCGGACGCTCAGCGCGCTCGGCTTCGTCTAGCACTACAAGCCCGAGGCCGTTCCACGCCGCATGGCTGTAGGTCGGGTGGTCCTTGACGACCAGGTAGCCCGGCACGAAATCCCACATGCACAGCGCCACCTTGGGGTGCGAGGGCAGATCAAGTGACTCGAGTCCGGCCCGGACCTCGTCGTTTGCGGTGTCGTGAAAGACCATGACCGTGTGCCGGCAGGCGCCGGAGTCGACAATCGCCAGGGTGTCGCGCCGGACACCCTCGTAACTGTGATCGCCGTCGACGAGCGCGAAGTCCACGTGACGGTCGGTCGCTGCAAACTCGGCCAAGACCTGCGGCAGCATCGTCGCCGAGTCGCCGATGTGAAAGGTCGCATTGCTGATCTCCTCTGTGAGCTCCGCAACTTCGGGCACGATGTCGAAAGCATGCACCTCCCGGGAGTGCGCAGCAATTCTCCGCAGACTCCCGCCGTGAGCAGTACCAGTTTCGATCGCCAGGGCGGGTTGGAGCTGCGTCAACAGCCCCTCGAGCGCGAATCGCTCGCCGTAGGTCATCTGCCACAGAGGGTCGCTGATGACGGCGAGATCGAACGCGCTTTGACTGGGCATTCTGCTCCTCTTCGCCCAGGTCGGGATCGGGTCAGCCGGCGAGCAACCGCTTGGCGCGGCGCAGGGGGGCGGTCAGGCGCCAGCTCGGCGACGAGGTCATGTCTTGCATGACGCGATCGGCTCGCGCCACGCGCTCCGCGAGTGCATCGCGCTCGGTCGTGAGCCGTTCGACCCCGGCGCTGAGATCAAGCAGACGCGCGACCTCCTCCTCGCTCTTGCGCAGTTGCGCGTGCAGCTCGCCGCGCTCGGTGCCGATAGCACGCATGTCCTCGAAATACGCCTTCTGTGCCACGAGGAGCTCATGCTGCTCCTGATAGAGCGCGAGCCAGCGCCGGACCTCTGCCAGGCCCGTCGCGACCATGCGCGTCGGGATGTTCGGTAGTGACTGTCGGCTGCCGAGAGCGATGGTGTACGGCGCTGTGGCCTCCGACGCGGCGGCCACCTGAGCGATCTCGGCTCCAGGAATCGATTCGAGCGGGACCGAAGGATCCGGCTCGCCCTCCAGCACGCCAGACACGATCAGATTGTGCTGCTGGCGGACTTCGACGTACGGGAAATGCCCCTCCAGGACCGTCTTCAGCTCGTGCGGTGAGAACTCGTGCACGTGATGCGGGTTACCGGGCACGTAGACATCCGGGTTGGGCGAGGACACCGCGAGCACGCCGTCGGGCGAGAGGACGCGTGTCAACTCAGCGATCGCTTCGGGCGCGCGCTCCACGTGCTCGATGACCTCGAAGCAGACGATCAGGTCGAAGCTCCCGTCCTCGAATGGCAGGTCGTGGATGCCGGCTGTGAGGAAGCGCGCGCCCTCCTGAGCGGCGCCCGCCGCGGCCTCCACCACCGCATCCGCGACGTCGACTCCTACAGCCTCGCCCGCACCCGACGCCGCGAGAAGGTTGGTTCCGTACCCGAGACCGCATCCTGCATCCAGCACGCGGCGGCCACCGGCGAGAGCTGCGGACCACCAGTAGCGGGCCAGATGCTCGGCTTCGACGAGCTCGCCGCGCATCGCATCCGGTACGAAGCGCTCTGGCACATCTTCCAGCCGATTCGAGAGGTCGACGTTCACGCCCGCAAGGTATCTCACCTCTCGGACTGGGATCATCGCCCCATGGAACTCGCTTTCGTGCTGGCGCGCCGGCAGAACCACTTCTTCGTCGAAACGGTGGCCGCGATCCGTGATGAGCTCGATCAGATCGGTATGGCCTCGTCCATGCACGTCGGGAGCTTTCCGGCGGAGCGCGACGATCTCGTCTACGTGCTGGTCCCGCCGCACGAATGGTTCAGTCTCGAAGCGCGGCGTTCGCCTCCGACCACCAACCAGCTCGCCCGGAGCATCTTCATCTGTGCGGAGCAGCCTGGGACCGCGTTCTTCGAGGACGATGTACGGCTCGCACCGTTCGCGGGCGGCGTGTTCGATATCAACGCCGGTTCGATCCGGGAGTTTCGGCACCGCGGCGTGGGCGGCGTGCGACCGCTGCGCCTGGGATGGACACGGACGTGGGCGCACGCGCCGCTTGCCGCGGACGGCATGCCCGATCCCGAGCCCGAGCGCGACATCGATGCGCTTCACCTCGGGATCTTCAGCGGCCGTAGGTCGATCCCCCTGGCGGCGGCCGCGCCGTGGCTCTCGCAGTGGCGCTGCCATCTGATCCTCGGCGACCCGGAGGGGCCCAATACGAAGCATGCGGCGGGCTACGCGAGCGGCGCGACGAAGTGGGACCTCCTGACCCGCTCCAAGGCGCTCCTGAACGTTCACGTGTCCGACCGACCGTACTTCGAGTGGATGCGCGCCGTGCAAGCGATCAGCTGCGGATGCGTGGTCGTCAGTGAGCACTCCCTCGGCGCGGATCCGCTGGTGCCGGGTGAGCACTTCCTCGCCACCCGACCGGAGGCCCTCGGACTTGTTGCGCACGGGCTTCTCTCTGACGAGGTGCTGCGTGCGCTGATTTCCCGCCGTGCCTACGATTTCCTACGGACCGAGCTGCCGTTCTCGGCGTCGGTCGCGGACCTCGTCGAAACGGCTGGGGAGATCGTTGCGCGACGGCGTCGCGAGGGCCCGCGCAAGCCGCAGCAGCTTCCTGAGCTCCTGGTGGCACCTGCTCCCGAGGATGATGCTCCTGTGGGCCCGCGGACGCCGTATCCGTCGGTCGTGGCCGACGCCGAGTCCTCTGCGCTGCGCGCAGCGCTCAAGGACGTACGACTCGACCTGCTGCAGTTGCGCCGTGACTTCGCGCGGCGGAGGTGGGAGGGCGCCGTCGATCGCGTGCCGGCGGTGGCGGTTGATCTCGCCTCGCGCGGCTACCGCCTGGCCAGGCCACGCGTCACGGTGATCACGCCTTTGTACAACTACGAGCATCACATCGAGTCCGCGCTGGACTCCGTTGCGCGAGGGCGCTACCAGGATGTCGAGATAGTCGTGGTGGACGACGGGTCGACCGATGCTTCGTTGGACGCTGCGCGACGATTCGTGAGGGCGCACGACGGTCTTGCGGTCCTGCTCGTTGCCCATGCATGCAATCGCGGTCTTGGGGCAGCCCGGAATACCGCGCTGGACTTCGCGCGGGGTGAGTTCGCGTTCATGCTCGACGCCGACAACGAGCTCTTTCCCAGCGGTCTCGGGCGGCTCGTCGAGGTGCTGGAGAGCACGTCGCAAGCCGCGGCTGCCTATGGCATGCTCGACATGGTTTCCGGCGAGGCGCATGTGGGGCTGCTCTCGTGCTTTCCATGGGATCCCGAGCGGTTTCGCAGGGGGAACTTCATCGACGCGATGGCGCTGTGGCGAACGTCGGTGCTGCGCGGGCTGGGCGGCTATACCCGGGACGACCGCCTGTACGGCTTGGAGGACTACGACCTGTGGTGCCGCCTCGCCGAGAGCGGCGGGGCGGCCGAGTTGGTCCCGGAGGTCGTTGCCCGATACCGGGCCTCCCGCACCTCCATGCTCTCCCTCACCAACATCTCTGCGCGGAACGCCGTAGCGGTGCTGATCGAGCGGTACCCGCGGTTGTTTGCGGGCGTCGATCCGCCGCTGTAGATGGCTTGCGTATCCTCCGCGCCGTGTCGCCCCCCGCAGCCTCAGATGATGCGGCGCCGGTGACCTTCGGGTCTGGATTCTCCGAGACCCTCCAAGCCGAGCGGCGGTACGCCGCGCCCAAGCTCTACGAGATCGGCTCGATGCTCGGTCACGACGAGCGGCTGCTTCTCCATTGGGCTGCTCGTGCGGGCAATGCCGGCGGGGACGCTGTGGTCGACGCCGGCTGCTTCATCGGCGGATCGACGGTCTCGCTCGGACACGGAATCAAGGCACGTGGGGCGGGCGCTCCGCAATCTCCCCTGCATGTCTACGACCTCTTCGTGTTCGGAGCCGAGGGCGAGAAGGTCTGGGTTCCGGACGGCTTCGAGTTCGCCGTCGGCGGCTCCACGGTTGCGGTCTTCGAGCATCACGTCCGAGCGGTACGAGATCTCTTGAGAATCCACCGCGGCGACGTACGACTCGAGCACTGGACGGACGGCTCGATCGGCGTGCTCTTCATCGATATCGCGAAGTCGTGGGACACCGGAGACGCGGTGTGGCGGGCGTTTTTCCCGTCGCTCGTCCCAAACGAATCGTTAATTATACAGCAGGACCTCGTCCACTGGGGGCACCCCTGGTGCGCGATCGTCATGGAACTTCTCGCCGATCGCTTCGACTACCTCGGGTGGGCGTGGTTCTCGTCGGCTGTGTATCGATGCGTTCGCACTATCTCCGCGAGCGACCTGCCCACCTCGCTGCAGCGCGACCTCTCGCTGGAGGAGTCGCTGGCCCTGGTGGACCGTGCAGCCGAGCGCCTGGGGGAGCCGATCGGAGGCTCGGTCCGCATGTCGGGCGCGGTCGTGCTCGCGGGGCACCGGCGGTTCTCGGCGGCGCGAGCCCGTGTCGACGAGGCCCGGCGTTGCTATTCCGACGAGACGATCCCGTACATCTCCGAGGGCTTCGCGCACCTGGACGCCTGGATCGACGGCGTCGAGGCGGGGGCTGTCGAGGTCAGGTAGGGGTCACGACTCGGGCGACGAAACGCGACGCTGAAGAAAGCCTTCGGGGTGGCAGGTGAGCCCGTACAACTCGAGGTCCCGACGCACCAGGAAATCGCTCCCCTGCTCAGTCATCAGCCAATCGTGCAACGCCGGCAGCACTCCTCGCGGCCAGTCCTCGGACAGCCGCAACTCCTCGACGTCGACGCAACCGTCCTCCACGACGAAGTAGCCACCCGGGGCGACGAAGCGCGAGAAATGCTCGAGCGCGGCGCGGGTGGTGGCGTACTCGTGAGCGGAGTCCTCCACGACGAAGCAGCGCCGGCCGACGAGCGGCTGGACGGCCTCGGCGAGCCGCTCGTCGCACACGTCGCCCTCCACCAGGTGAATGGTGGCCGCGTGCCCCGGGTCCGCCTGCTCGAGGTGCTCGCGCGCGCTGCTCTGATCGATGTCGATCGTAACCACCCTCGGACCGTGAATGAGGCCGTACACCTCCAGGGTTCGCAGACGGTCGCGGAACCAGAGCGCGCTGCCGCCGTCGTGTGTGCCGATCTCGATGACGGTGTCGGGACGGTCGGTCCACAGCAGATGCTCGTAGACGCGGAGATCCTCGGGGAACTTCATCAGCGGCACGCCCATATAAGAGTCGCGGGTGTGCTGGCCCAGCCGGTCGAGCCAGTAGGAGCGCATTTGCTGGCCAAGGTCCATCCGGATGCCGGGAGGGAGCCCCACGGACCATCAGACCCGGCCGACGACGATCGCTCGGTGACCATCGACGTACTGCTTGTTGTGGTCAGGCTGCGCGGCCACGACCTCCACGTTGCTGAACCCCGCGACCTGCATGGCCTCGACGAGGGCTGCTCGATTCGGGATCAGGCTGATGACGTCACCGTGCGAGGCAAGCGGGTTGTCCGCCTGCTCCTCGGCGGGCTCCAAGCGGGCCGCCCAATGACCCTCCGCCCCAAGGAAGTGATCGGATACTCCCCAGCCGTGGCGGATCGGCTCGTTGTGGGCGGTGAGCTGCGACTCCACGACGCAGAGCCGTCGCGTCAGCCGGCGCGCGATCCGAAGTGCCGCGATCGGATTCTCGAGGTGGTAGATCAGACCAAGCATCAACGTGACGTCGAACGTCCCGAGATCCGTCTCGTCGAGGTCGAGCACGTCTGCCACATGGAATTGCAGCCGTTCGGTGGACAGCCCAAAGTGACCGCGCATCAGTTTGGCGCGACGGATGTTGCTTGCGCGGATGTCGACCCCCACCACGCGATCAGCCCCTTCGTCGAGGAGGCGATGCGCGAACCAGCCCTCGTTACATGCGAGATCGATTGCGCTTGTCGCCCTCGATTCGCAGGCCAGGACGTCGCGCGTGAACGGCGCGATCATCTCCGCCCGGGTCCGGTGGATGCTCGGCAGCTCCGAGCCGAGCACGGGCGTCGTGACCTCGGGCGTCAGTTGCCACGGATACATCCACGGCGACGATGGGCTGATCTCTGCTGCGAGCTCGGGAGCAATACGCGTCGGCAAGGGGTGGATCACGGCTCAAGCGTACGTGGTGCAACCGCTAGTTCTGGCCCGGCCCCTGATCGCCCTGGCCGGCCTCGGGGATTCGCTCATTGAGGTCATCCACGCGCCGTTGCAGCTCGCGCAGCCCCAGCAGGGTGAGCGCCTCGACCTCGTAGCCACGCTCGGTCAAGGCGCGCAGGTGGACGCGCAGACTCTCCAGTGCGTCGATCAGCGCGCGGTCGACTCGGCGCTGGTGTGTGATATGCGGCTTCATCATCCGCAACACGAGCCGGCGAAGTGACGCGCGCGTGCCGGTCGCTGCGGACGCGGGGGCGGGTTGCGAGCCGGCACGCAGGAGCTCGTCGGCTGCGCGCGTGAGCGCCAGTGCCGGCGGGTCCTCCCATCCACCGCGCGATTCGGGCAGCCGCGTGCCGATGTCGCGCAGCAGTCCCGCCATCTGCAGGCCCACCGTCGTCGGCGAATGGGTGCGACGGATGCTGTGCGCGCCACGTTGGGCGCGCAGCGCAGCTGACTGGGGCTCGAGAAAGACCTCGCGCATGAGCACCGCTGCGTGCTCGGTGTCCGGATCCGCCCAGCGGGCATCGGGCACGTCCGGGTCGATGCCCGGGCCCACCGCCACGAGCTTGTAATCGACGAGCCAGCTGTTGTCCGCTCTCATGAAGTCGAGGTTGCCCGAGTAGCCGGTTGCGATGACCGGCTTGCCAAGGACCATCGCCTTCGCCATGTCCAACCCGAAGCCCTCCGACCGGTGCAGCGACAAATAGCAGTCGCAGCCGGCGATGAGCCGGTCGTTGTCGACATGCTCGAGGTCGTCGTCGAGGACGGTGATGTGCCGATGGGTGCCCGCCGCGCGCCGAACGCGCGCATGGTCGTCGGGGTGATCTTTGGCGTTGGCGCTCCTCAGCACGAGGATCGCTTCGCCCGGCTCGGGGAACGCGCGCAGGAACGCACGGATTGCGCCGACCGGATTCTTGCGGGCGAGCGCACTTGCGTAGTCATAGGAGAACAGGAACGAGAACCCGGGCGGTAGCCCGAATCGCTCGGGCTCCGAGTGTGGGCAGGACGGCACCGTTACCGGCATGGGAACGCGCGTGACCGGGACGCTTGTGACGGCCGCGAGCGCGTCGGCGACGAAATGGCTTGAGGCCCACAACTCGTCAACGTGGCGAAGCGAGCCGAGCCAGCGCCCTGGGAACTGCGAGAGCTCCCAGCACCACCACCCGATCGTGTCGCGGCCCTTGAAGAACTCCGGGCCGACAGCGGCCGCGAAATCCGGCAACGCGTCGGCGTTGACGCAGACCAAGTTGATCGGAAAGCCGCCCGGCCACAAGCCGCGATGGACGAGCCCGTGTCGCCGGCGGATGTCGCGCGCGGGGATCCCGACAGGCAGCACCGGCACGCCGCCGGCATCGAGTGCGGCGATGGCCTGACGAGCGACCTCGCCCTCGTCGAGCTCGGCGTCGAGGTACCCGGCGACGTTGACGCCGAAGGGGCGAGCCCGTGAAGCGGGTGCCTCGGGCGTGGCGGACGGCTGTGGCCGGGCCCGCGTCGTTGCGGGCGGCGGGAGGAGCGGCTCGGGCACTTCCCCGCGGCTGTGCGAGTGCACCCACTGCAGATAACGCGGACCGTCCACACCAACGAGGTCGGGGAACGCGCGACGTAAGTGCGCGTGACGGGCGTGCAGCGATGCGAGGTAGCGCGTCACGCCGTGCTCGCCGCCGGACCGGGGCGCGGCGGGGGCGTTGAGCTGCGCAATGAGCTCGGCCTCGCCACTGGGTTCGTAGATCGATCGGTCGAGCTCGACATCGGCGAGCAGCTCCCGATAGGCACGCCGGATGTCGGTCGTAAGAGGTAGCCCCGAGGCGGTGCTCGCGTATGTATAGGGCCAGCTCATGACCTCGTGCGCGCCCGCGTCAGACAGCTCGCACGCGTAGTCCTCGCACAGCTGCGCAAGATCGAGGTGCTCGTGGACGTGGATGCGGTCCTGGTGCTTGCTCAGGGTGCGCGGGCGGTCATGGTCGAAGCCGCTGAAGTGAAAGAGGCGCAGCGGCACGTCGCCGGCCATCCAGGCACCCTCCGCGGTGCGGCTGATCGGCCTCGACGCGAGGTTCCAGTAGGCGACATTGAATCCGCGATCACGCAGGAGGTGGAAGCTCGGCGCCATGGCTGGAACGAGGTCGATCCAGCGCTGATCTACGAACAAGCCACGCTCGGAGTCGACGATGCAGTCGTTCTCCAGGCGCTCGGCCCACCACTGCAGCAACTCTTCGGCGAACGCTCCCGAGCCAATCCCGAGGAAGCCCAGGTTGTAGGCCCCGGCGCTCAGGATGTCCTGCTCGTCGGGGTGATTGCCGTCGCGCGGCATCGCGTCGACGTTGTGCGGGGAGAGGACCAGACGGTGCTCGTGGACGAGCGCAAACAACTCGTGCAGGGGTGCGTAGATCCGCATGTCGGGATCCAGATACACCGCGATGCCGTCGGGGCTGCTAGCCAGGACCCAGCGCAGCAGCCACGGCTTGACCGCGGTGCAGAGCTCGAGGACGTCGTAGAGCGCCGCCATCCGCTTGAAGGGTTCGATCTGCAAGTCGCCGGGGCTCACGACGGCGAACGGTTCGTCGTCGGGCGTGATGTACCCGTCGAAGTCGTCGATGACGAGCACGTAGAAGCGGCCGTCAGGATGGTGCTCTGCGAAGGACCGCGCCAGAACGCGCGCGTGCGCAACGTAGTTCTTGGCGATGATCGTGCAGACGTTCAAGAGGCAGAGGCTAGACGTGGCGGCGCAATCGCTGGACTACCATGCATGGGTGAGCGCCCAGCCCCTCGTCATTGTCGTCGACCAGGTCTCGAAGCAGTTTCGCCTCCCCCACGAGGGGGTCCATACGCTCAAGGAGCGGGCGTTGCATCCACTCCGGCGTACGGGCTATGACTCGTTGCACGCATTGCGGAACGTCTCCTTCGATGTCACTAAGGGCGAGTTCTTCGGAATCGTGGGGCGCAATGGGTCGGGAAAGTCGACGCTTCTGAAATGCCTTGCGGGCATCTATCGGGTCGACAGCGGCGCCATCCACGTGGACGGGCGGATGTCGACGTTCATCGAGCTCGGCGTCGGGTTCAATCCCGATCTTCCGGCACGCGACAACGTGATGATCAACGCGACGATGCTCGGGCTCTCGCAGCGCGAGGCCCGTCGGCGCTTCGCCGGGATTCTGGACTTCGCAGAACTGCACGATTTCGTCGACCTCAAGCTCAAGAACTATTCGTCCGGGATGATGGTTCGGCTTGCTTTCTCGGTGGCTATCCAGGTTGATGCCGAAATCCTGCTCATCGACGAGGTGCTGGCCGTGGGCGACGCTTCGTTTCAGCAGAAATGCTTCGACGAGTTCGCGCGCTTTCGCAAGCGCGGCACGACCGTGCTGCTCGTGACGCATGACATGTCGTCTGTTGATCGCTTCTGTGACCGCGCGCTGCTGCTCGAGCATGGGCACGTGGCGGAGACCGGCGACACGGGCCGGATAGGCACGCGCTACCTCGACCTGAACTTCTCCTCCCAGGCCCGCACTGCGGAGCAGAACGTCGCCGCCGAAGCGGACACAGAGACCGGCGAGCAATCCGCGAGAGTCCTCGAGCCGGAGCCCGCAGAACCGGTCGCTGAGCCGACGCGCTTTGGCGACGGTAGGGCCGAGATGCTCAATGGCTGGTTCGAAGACGGCGACGGCCGGCCGACCGAGGTTCTGCACAGTGGCCGGCCGTGCGCGTTCGGATTCCGTGTCCGCTTTCACGACCACGTCGAAGATCCGGTATTCGGTGTCTCACTGCACACCCCGATGGGAGATCACGTGCTAGCCGCCAACAGCCAGAAGATGACGCCGGCTGGGGCCTTCGCGCCCGGCGAGGAGGTGGTGGTCCGCGTCAGGTTCGACAACATCCTCGCGCCAGGCCGCTACGACGCCAGCCCGGCCGTAGCTCGCCTCAACCAAGGGCTCGCGTGGCTGGATCACCGCAGCGCATGGGTCTCCGTTGTCGTGGCTGGAACGCACGCTCACGAGGGCGCACTCGTCAATGTCCCGTGCGACCTGGCGATCGAACGCCAGACTGATGCGCGCGTTTCGAACACCGGCAGCGGATGAGCGCGGCGCTGAAGACACCGGCGCCCGGCACGCGCGTCCGCGGGCCCACGGCGCTGGGAGACGACTGGCGCCGTCTGGTGCGTCTCACATGGACACTCGCGGCGACCGACTTCAAGCTCCGGTTCTTCGGCTCGGCCCTCGGCTACCTGTGGCAGCTCATGCGTCCGCTGATGCTGTTCGGCATCCTCTACGTCGTCTTCACGCAGTTGCTGGACTTTGCCGGGTCAGAGCGATTTTTCGGCGTGTCGTTGCTGCTGGGCATCGTGTTGTTCAACTTCTTCGGCGAAGCCACCGGCGGAGCTGTCAAGAGCATTCTTGTGCGAGAGCAGTTGGTCAGGAAGATTGATTTCCCGCGGCTCGCTGTCCCGCTGTCGACCGTCCTGCAAGCACTGTTCAATCTGGGTCTGAACCTGATCCCGGTGCTCGTTTTCCTCGTCGCGTCGGGGGGGCGGCCGAGATTATCGTGGCTCCTGCTGCCCTTCCTCATCGTCGTGCTCGCGATCTTCGGACTGGCGCTGGCGATGCTGCTGTCGTCGCTCTACGTGCGATACCGGGACATCGAGCCGATCTGGGAGGTCGTGCTTCAAGCGCTGTTCTATACGACTCCGATCCTCTACACCGCCGAAATGATCAAGGTGAAGGCTGGCGAAGAGGCCCTGCGTCTGCTGCTCTTGCTCAACCCGTTCGCCACGATCCTCCAGTCAAGCAAGCACGTGTTCATCGATCCGAGTCATCAGAGTCCGCAATCGCTTGTGGGCAACGGGGCGCTGACCCTGCTGCCGCTGGCGGCGATCCTCGTGCTCTTCGTCGTCGGCTACACGGTGTTCGCCCGCGAGGCCCCTCGCATCGCGGAGAACCTCTAGCAGCCCGTGGCCGTCGCTAACCTCCCCCAATGTCCGAGCAGATAACTCCGGAGGGGCACGTCGCCCTGCAGGCTGAGATCGAGCAGCTCGAAACGGCGGGGCGCGCTGACATGGCGGTGCGGATCAAGGCGGCCCGCGAGCTCGGCGACCTCAAGGAGAACGCGGAGTACCACATCGCCAAGGAGGACCAGGCGCATCTGGAGACGAAGATCCTGCGCCTGACGCAGCGCCTGCGTGCCGCTCGC
>Ga0136612_10000616_pt1 | contig 13286 bp, 11 predicted proteins | sample AntDryUQ224A2306_2_FD_106644 | JGI IMG/M metagenome (GOLD analysis project Ga0136612, IMG submission 106644) | Polar desert sand microbial communities from Dry Valleys, Antarctica - metaG UQ224A (23.06) | ecosystem: Environmental > Terrestrial > Soil > Desert | place: Antarctica: Dry Valley...
CCCGCGCTGGCTGGGCCAGAGCCGCTACAACGGCCCGACGGCCGGCGCCTCGCGGCCCGACCTGCCGCCCGGTGACTACGCCAACCGGCCGAGCATCTCGGGCGATGGCGCGCACGCCGCCTGGGACGCCTACCGCACCGACCGCTTCGAAGCCGAGCGCGAGGGCGAGATCCACGTGGCCGGCGTCGACCTGGCGGCGAGCCGTCCGTTGGCCATCTCCCCGCCCGAGAGCCCGGGATCGAAGCGGCCGACGTCGTCCTACAACTCGATGCTGGCCGCCGACGGGGGCGCCGCGGTCTACGAGACGGCCGAGACCTCCTATCCCCTGGCCAAGCGCGTGGGTCAGATGAGCGTGGTTCACCGCGACCTGACCACGGGCCGGCCGACGAAGGTCTCACACGTCGGGATGGGGTCGATGATCCGCACGCATACGGCGTTCAACGCGTCGCTGTCGGCCGACGGGCGGCTCGTGGCGTTCGAGGCCAGCGACATCACGCGCGACGGACGCCCGGCGGGCAACGGCGTGTGGCTGGCCGACGTGACCACGGGCACCCAGCGCCTTATCGAGCCCGAAGCCGCCGGTGCGGCCTACCTGCCGGTGCTGAGCGCCGACGCCACGAAGCTCGCGTGGACCGAGCCGAGCGGGCCGTTCACGCGGATCGTCGTGCACGACCTCACCTCCGGCGAACGGCAGGCCGTCGCGGCGCGCGGCGACGTCTACGAGCCGTCGCTGTCGGCCGACGGGGCGATCGTCGCGTTCACCACGCGCGCTCGCGACCTCGGCGGTATGGGCGGCGGGCGCTCGCGCGTGTACGTCCGACGGATCTCCAACGGGGTGACGCGGTTGGCCAGCGCCGGGGTGGGCTTCGCCCATCAGCCGTCCCTGAGCGGCGACGGCTCGCGCGTCGCGTTCGTCGCACGCCGCACGACACGGACTGCGTCGATCCTCGGGCAGCGCTCGAGCCTTCAGGTCGTCGATGTCGAGACCGGGCGGCGCACGACCGCCTTCGACCGCCGCGGCTGGTCGACGCAGCCGGCCCTCTCCCGAGACGGCATGCGCCTGGTGGCCACGACCACCGCGCGGGTCGCGGGCAAGCCGTTCGGCCTGGCCGGCGTCATCCTCTACGACTTGCGCGCGGACGGCGCGCTGCGGCTGCTCTCCTCACACCGGCGTACGAAGCGCACCGGCGGGCCCCTGCCGATGCCCGGCCCGGGCGGCGGGCATCACGGTCACCCGTAGCGCTCGCCGGTGTAGAGGCGCAGCTTGGCGCGGTTGTGGCGCGCGCGAATGCGACGCACCGTGCCCGTGCGCGAGCGCATGACGATCGACTCGGTCGTCGCCGTGCTGCCCTCGTAGCGCACGCCCTGCAGGACGTCGCCGTCGGTCACCCCGGTCGCTGAGAAGAAGCAGTCGTCACCGCGCACGAGGTCGTCCTGGGTGAGCTGGCGGTCCAGGTCGTAGCCGGCGGCCAGGGCGGCATCGCGCTCAGCCTCGTCCCGCGGCCACAGGCGCCCGACCAGGCCCCCGCCGATGCACTTGGTCGCCGCAGCCGAGATCACGCCCTCGGGCGTGCCGCCGATGCCCCACAGCAGCGTCACCGGCGAGCGCTCGCTGACCGCCAGCAGAGCGGCGCTGACGTCACCGTCGGTGATGAGGCGCACGCGCGCGCCCGCCTCGCGGATCCTCGCCACTCCCTCCGCGTGGCGAGGGCGATCGAGCACCACGACCATGATGTCGCCCACGGCGCAGGCCCGGCGCTCGGCGATCAGGCCCAGGGTGTCACCGAGCGGACGGTCGAGGTCGAGCAGGTCGGCGATGTCCTCGCCGCCGGCCATCTTCTCCATGTACACGCACGGGCCCGGATCGAACATCGTCCCGCGCGCGCTCAGCGCTATCACCGCCAGCGCGCTGGGCATGCCCAGCGCGGCCAGCCGCGTCCCCTCCAGCGGGTCGACGGCGATGTCGACCTCGGGATGCGAGCCGTCGCCGATGCGCTCCCCGTTGAACAGCATCGGCGCCTCGTCCTTCTCGCCCTCGCCGATGACCACGAGGCCGTCCATGTGGATCTCGTCGAGCACGACCCGCATCGCGTCGACGGCAGCCTGGTCGGCCGCCTCCTTGTCGCCCAGGCCGACGAGCCGCGCGGCGGCCAGCGCCGCCGCCTCGGTGACGCGCACGAGCTCGAGCGCGAGATTGCGGTCGGGACGGTCGGGGTTGTCGGTTGACGCCATGGGCTCAGATCATCCCGGGGGGCTTGCGCGGGCGCTCGCTCTCCGAGGAGCGCATAGCCGCCGCGGCGATCATCAACATCGTCCCGGTCAGCGCGAGCGCCCACCCGGGCGCCAAGGAGACCGCGACCGTCCCCGGACGGTCGATCAGGCCGCTGTAGGACACCAAGCCGAACGCGGCGATCGACGTGACGACGGTCATCTCCCCGCGCGCCCACGACAGCTCGTGGCGACGGGCGATGATGTAGGCGAGGATGAACGGCGCCAGCGCGGCGGCCAGCAGCAGCCAGCGCAGGATCAGGTGCACGTCGAACGCCGAGAACGAGCCGCGCGTGCCGTCGATCATCGAGTTGGGGTTGTCGGCGTCGGTGCGATACCAGGCCACGAACACGCCCAAGGCCAGCAGCGCCCCGCCCGTCATCCCGATCAGCTCGTGGCGATGCGGGCTGGTCAGGCTCACCGCGTTGACCCTATCGGGATCGAGGCGACGATCGCACGCAGCGCGTCGGGCTCCCATGGGCCCTGCGCGGTCAGGCGCAGGTGCAGACCGTCGGCCTCCCAGACCAGCTCGCGGACCGGGCGCAGCGAGGGCTGGGCGTCGTGCAGCGGAGCACTGCGCCACGTGATCCCCTCGCGCTGCTCGGGCTCGCCGGCCCCGGGCAGCACGCGCAGCGGTGCGGGCGCGTGGCCGGCGTACAGGGCCAGGCGCCCAGGCGTTGCCGCGCGGGTGTCATCGAGGTTCCACGCGACCTCGACGCCGTCACCGACGGCGGATACGTCGACCCAGCGCACCAGCGGCAGCGCGACGGTGGGCAGCGGGAACGGGCGCCCGAGGCGTTCGTCGGCCAGCGCGATGCCCTCCAGCGGCTCGTGCACGCCCCGCAGGCTACGGATAACGTCACGCACCGTGCCCGACGTGCGCTTCGGACTGACCCTTCCGTTCGCCGGGGTCGCGCTGGCCGATCACGGTGACCTGCTGCGTCGCGCCGAGGCAGCCGGCTACGACGACCTGTGGACGGGCGAGACGACCGGCGCCGATGGGTTCACGCCGCTGGCGCTGGCCGCCGTCCACACCCGGCGCATGCGCCTGGGCACCGGCATCGTCAACCCGTTCACGCGCGGCCCGGCTGTGCTCGCCCAGCACGCCGCAGCCCTGGCCGACGCATCGGGCGGGCGCTTCGTGCTCGGGCTGGGCTCGTCGTCCAACGTGATCGTCGAGCGCTGGAACGGCGTCCCGTTCACCAAGCCGCTCACGCGCGTGCGCGAGGCGATCGAGGCGCTGCGCCCGATCCTGGCCGGCGAGCGCGGCCCCGGCGGCTTCAAGCTCGAGACCGCGCCCAGCCACCCGATCCCGATCGTCGTCGCTGCGTTGCGCGGCCGGATGCTCGCCCTCGCCGCCGAGATCGGCGACGGCGCGTTCACCAACTTCCTGCCGCTCACCGGCGCGCGTCAGGTCGCCGACGCGTTCGGCGCGCCCGACAAGGAGCTGGTCTGCCGCTTCTTCTGCATTCCTCAGCCCGAGAGCGAGGGCATGGCCACCGCGAAGTTCCTGTTCGCCGCCTACGGCACCGTGCCGGTCTACGCGGCGTTCTTCCAGTGGTTGGGCTGGGGCGAACGGCTGGCCCCGATGCTCGCCGCCTGGAATGAGGGCGACCGCAAGCGTGCCCTCGAGCTCGTGCCCGAGGACCTCGTGCGCGAGATCTTCATCTTCGGGTCGCCAGAGCGCCAGCGCAAGCGCTTGGAGCTGTTCGCAGCGGCCGGCATCACGACGTTCGTGCTGACGGGCGTGTGCGGGCCGCGTGAGCTGACCGCGTTCCTGGACGCGATGGCGCCGGAAGTCGCCTACTGAACCGACGGACGGAGCGCTGCGTAGTAACCCGCATGAGAGCCATCCCTCAGCGCCTTCTCCACCTCGAGAATCACATCCACCACCAACTCGTGCTGCACAGCATCACGGCGTTGCGAATCGCGCTCGGAGCGGTGTTCCTCGGCTTCGGCGTCCTCAAGTACTTCCCCGGCGTCAGCCCGGCCGAGGACCTGACCCGGGCCACGACCGAGATCCTGTTCCTGGGGCTGGTGCCCGGTGGGGTGGCGCTCGTCATGGTCGCCACGCTGGAGTGCTTCATCGGGATCTGCCTGCTCTCGGGCCGCTGGTTGCGCCTGGCGATCTGGCTCCTGGCGATCCAGTTCGTCGGGATCCTGTCGCCGGCGATCTTCTTCCCCGGACGCTTGTTCGCCGGCCCAAATGGCGCCCCCACCCTCGAGGGGCAGTACGTGCTCAAGGACGTGATCCTGGTCGCGGCCGGCCTGGTCATCGCCGCGGGAGCGTTCCGCGGCGGGCGAATGGTCCGCAGCCACCTGCCGCCGACCGCGAGCCCGCGCGACGACCAGGCGCTGAACCCGGAGCAGAAGCTGGCCATCGTCCTGGACGGCATGAGCGACGAGACGCTGGTCAGCGAGATGTGCGAGCGCTACCGCATCTCCGAGTCGGAGTTCTACAGCTGGCGCGACGCATCATTGGCCGGGGCCACGCAGGCGCTGGCCCGCGAAGGGGATGTCTAGGAGCCTTTGTCGCTATCGGACCCGGACCCACCCACCCCACCGCGGGTGACCACGTGGCCCCCCGCGGCCCCCCCAGAGCAAAGCCCCGATCGCGAAGCCGAGCACGGTGACGAGACCGACGGCCTTGCCTCCCGAGCGCACGGCCTCGGGCACCATCGCGTCGACGAGCATGACCAGAATCGCCCCGGCTGCGGTCGCCTGGACGATGCCGACAACGGTGCCCGACGCCGAGCCCAGGAGGATGTAGCCGCCCACCGAGGCCAGCGCACACAGCGCAGCGACGCCCGCCCACAGGCGCAGGACCTGACCCTCGCGCTGCGCCGCGCGCATGGCCGCCGCCGACGCCAGCGCCTCGGGGAGGTTGGAGATGAACGTCGCGACGACGAGGGTGAAGCCGACCTCGCCACCAGCGGCGATGGTCAGGCCGATCGCCGCCTGCTCGGGGACGCCGTCGAGCAGGGCGCCGAGCGCCAGCGCGCGGCCCGGGGCCTGCGCGTCGGCCCCGCGCGGGCGGGCGGGACGATCGGAGCCGCCCAGACGCTCGATCGCGCGGTCGCCGAGGTAGAAGGCGAGTGCGCCGATCGTCAACCCGATGCCCAGGGCGGTCGCGCCGCCCTCGCGCAGCGCCTCAGCGGCCAGTTCGGTACTGACCGCGCTGATCAGCGTTCCGGCTCCGAAGCCGAGCGCCAGGCCCAGCGCCCGAGGCGACAGCGACAGGCGCAGGCCGAGCACGGCGCCGAGCACCAGCGACGAGGAGCCGGCCAGTCCCCACAGCAGCGCCTCGAGCATGGTGCGGACGCTAGTGGGCCTTGAGACGCGAAGGAGCAGCGCGCCGGATGGGTAGTCTCACCCGCCAATGGCCCAGCGTTTGATCGGCGTCGACGTCGGCGGAACCAAGATCTCGGTCGCGGTCCTCGAGGACGGCGTCCTGAGCGAACCGAGCCTGTGCCCGACCGAGCTGTCGAGCTCCGATGCGCTGGTCGAGCAGCTCGTGCGCCTGATCGGGGAGGCGGGCCCGGCCGACGGGATCGGGCTCGGCGTGCCGTCGGTGATCGACTTCGCCACCGGCACCGCCCGCTCGTCGGTCAACATCCCGCTGCAGGGCGTGCCGCTGCGGGGACTGCTCAGCGAGCGCACGGGCATCTCGGTGTTCGTCGACAACGACGGCACCTGCGCCGCGTTGGCCGAGGCCTATGACGACGACATGCACCCGATCGCGCAGATCCTGGTCATGTTCACGATCGGCACCGGCGTCGGCGGCGGGCTGGTGATCGGGGGGCGTGTCTTTCGCGGGGCGACCGGCGCCGCTCCGGAGATCGGCCATCTCATCATCGCGGCAGATCTCGAGCACGGCGCCCCGCCCGCGGCCGGCTTCCCCCACCCCGATTCGCTCGAGTACCACGCGGCCGGGCGAGCGCTGGACCGTCTGGGCGAGGCGCGCGGACTGGGCGACGGCCACGCCGTCGTCGACGCCGCCAGGGCGGGCGACGAGCGCGCGCTGGACGCGATGCGGATCCTCGGCGAGAGCCTCGGCATCGGGATCGCCAGCGCCGTCAACATGCTCGATCCCGATCTCGTCGTGATCGGTGGCGGCGTCTCACAGGCCGGCGAGCTGCTGCTCGCTCCCGCCCGCGAGGCGTGCGCGCGCTTCGTCGTCCCCGGCGTCGGCACCGCCACCGAGATCCGCCTTGCGCGCTACGGGCCCCAGGCCGGCGTCCGCGGCGCGGCGCTCCTCGCCGGCCAGGAGCTCGGGGACTAGTGGCCGTGCGCGTCGCCGTCGGCTTCGATCACGCCGGAGTCTCATTCAGCGACGTCGTGACCGAGGCGGTGCGTGCCGCCGGTCACGAGCCGGTCGATCTGGGCACGTGCGACGACTACCCCGACACGGCGCTGGCCGTTGGACGAGCCGTGGCCGGCGGCGACTGCGAGCGCGGGATCGTCGTCTGCGGCAGCGGAGCAGGGGTCGCGGTGGCCGCGTGCAAGCTGCCCGGCATCCGGGCCGCCGTCGGCCACGACACCTACACGGCCGCCCAGTGCGTTCAGCACGACGACTGCAACGTCCTCGCCCTCGGCGCACGCGTGATCGGGCCGATGATCGCCGCCGCGTGCACGCGCGCGTTCGTCGAGGCGCGCTTCAGCGGCGAGGAGCGCCATCTGCGCCGGCTGGGGAAGGTCGCGGCCATGGAAAGAGACGGACTCGAGGCATGAACACCCCAGAGGGCATCGACGCGACGCTGCTGGACTCCCAGCAGCGAGCGCTCGCCGCGCGGCTGCGCGCCGCGGCCGACGCCGACGTCGTGGCCCGCCTGTGGGCCCGCGACGACACGCTGTGGGGCCCGGCCGGCCAGGCCGAGGTCGCTGATCGCCTCGGCTGGCTGACGATCCTCGACACGATCGAGCCCGCACTCGACGATCTCGAGGCGTTCGCCGCCGCGGTCCGCGACGAGCAGATCGCCGACGTCGTGCTGCTGGGGATGGGCGGGTCGTCGCTGGCGCCCGAGGTCATCCGACTGAGCTTCGGCGAGCAGCCGGGCTGGCCACGCCTGCATGTGCTGGACTCCACCGACGCCGGGGCGATCCGCGCGATCGCCGAGCGCATCGACCTGGACGCCAGCCTGTTCCTCGTCTCGACCAAGTCGGGGGGCACGATCGAGACGCTGTCGCTGTTCAAGCACTTCTGGTCGCTGCGCCCCGACGGTGCGCGCTTCGTGGCCATCACCGATCCCGGCTCAGGCCTGGAAGCCCTGGCCGCCGAGCACGGCTTCCGGCGCACGTTCCTCAACGACCCCGACATCGGCGGGCGCTACAGCGCGCTGTCGTTCTTCGGGCTCGTGCCCGCCGCGCTGATGGGAGCCGACGTGCGCGGGTTGGTCACCGCCGGCCGCGAGGCCGAGCGCGCCTGCCGCGAGCCCTCCCAGGCCAACCCCGGGCTGTGGCTGGGACTGGCCGTCGGCGAGCTCGCCGGCCAGGGCCAGGACAAGCTGACCTTCGCCGTCGATGCGCCGCTGGACTCATTCGGGCTGTGGGTCGAGCAACTCGTGGCCGAGTCCACGGGCAAGGGCGGGCGCGGCGCGCTGCCGGTGGCCGGAGAGCCGCTGGGCGCGCCCGGCGCCTACGGCAACGACCGCACCTTCGTCCACCTGCGCGCCGGGGGCGCCGGGCCCGCAGCGCTGGGCGCCCTGGCCGGTGCGGGGCATCCGGTGATCGTGATCGCCACGGCGGGGCCCGCCGACCTCGGGCGCATCTTCTTCCTGTGGGAGTTCGCGGTCGCGGTCTCGGGCTGGGTGCTCCGGCTCAACGTGTTCGACCAGCCCAACGTCCAGGAGGCCAAGGACGCCACCACGCGCGTGCTCGACGAGGACCGGCCCGAGCCAACCGACGCCGACGACGAGGGGCTGCGCGCGCTGCTGCGCGGACTCACCGCGCCCGGCTACCTGGCGGTCATGGGCTACCTCGCGCCGTCGCCGGCCTTCGACGCGAAGGTCACCGAGATGCGCACGGCCATCCGCGACGCAACGCGCGCGACGACCACCTTCGGCTACGGGCCGCGCTTCCTGCACTCCACCGGCCAGTTCCACAAGGGCGGGCCGGGGACCGGGCGCTTCCTGCAGCTCGTCCACGACTCCGCGCCCGACGTCGAGATCCCCGACGCGTCGTTCGGATTCACCACGCTCAAGCACGCTCAGGCCACCGGCGATCTACAGACCCTGCGCGACCACGGTCTGGCGGCCGAGCGCGTGACGCTGGTGGGCGAGGACCCCGCGGTCGCCCTGGGCGCGCTCACGCGGCGCCTCCGGGGGCTGTTGGGATGACCGTCGCCGAGGCGCCCAACCCGCTGGTCGAGGGCCTCGAGCGCCTCCCGGTCCATCCGACGACGCTGGTCATCTTCGGCGCCGCCGGCGACCTGGCCAAGCGCAAGCTGCTGCCCGCCCTGTACAACCTCGCGCACGAGGGGGCGCTGCCCGAGCGCTTCAACCTGATCGGCGTCTCGCGCGGCGAGATGCCCGACGGCGAGTTCCGCTCGATGGCGATCGACGCGGTGCGTCAGTTCTCGCGCCGCCCGCCCGACGAGCAGGTGCTCGAGAAGCTGTTCGCGAGCTCGCGCTACGTGACCGGGACGTTCGACGACCCGGCGGCCTACGGCGCCCTGCAGGCCGCGCTGGACGAGTTCGACAGCGATGCCAACCAGCGCCTCAACCGCTGCTTCTACCTGTCGACGGCACCGCAGTTCTTCCCGGTCATCGTGGAGCAGCTCGGCCAGGCGGGCCTCAATCGCCTCGAGGGGGCCGAGGTCCGGGTCATCATCGAGAAGCCGTTCGGCACGACGCTGGCCGAGGCGGTCACGCTCAACCACGTCGTGCTCGGCACCTTCCGCGAGCGCCAGGTCTTTCGCATCGATCACTACCTGGGCAAGGAGACCGTCCAGAACCTGATGGCGCTGCGCTTCGCCAACGGGATGTTCGAGCCGCTGTGGAACCGCAACTACATCGACCACGTGCAGATCACCGCGGCCGAGGACATCGGCATCGGCTCGCGGGCGGGCTACTACGACGCCGCCGGTGCGCTGCGCGACCTGATCCAGAACCACATGATGCAGCTCCTGTGCCACGTGGCCATGGAGCCCCCGGTTGACTTCAGCGCCAACGAGGTGCGCAACGAGAAGGTCAAGGTGCTGCATTCGATCCCCGAGCCGACGCCGGCCGACATCGCCGCGATGGCGGTCCGCGCGCAGTACGCGTCAGGCACGGTGGGCGGGGAGGAGGTGCCCGGCTACCTCGCGGAGGAGGGGGTGCCCGCCGACTCCAACACCGAGACGTTCGCCGCCGTGCGCCTGGAGGTCGACAACTGGCGCTGGGCCGGGGTGCCGTTCTACCTGCGCACCGGCAAGCGCCTGGCCCGCAAGGTGACCGAGATCGCGGTCACGCTCAAGCCAGTGCCCCACCTGGGCTTCGTTCAGGACGGCTCGGTCGGCGTGCGTCCCAACCAGCTGATCCTGACCATGCAGCCCAACGAGGGGGTTTCGCTCTCGCTGGCGGCCAAGATCCCGGGCGCGCGCATGCGCATCCGCCCGGTGAACATGGAGTTCCTGTACGGGACGACGTTCGTCTCACAGTCGCCCGAGGCCTACGAGCGCCTGATCATGGACGCGATGCGTGGCGACGCCACGCTCTTCACCCGCAACGACGAGGTTGAGGCGCAGTGGCGCATCTGCGACCCGATCGTGACGTCGTGGGAGGCCACGCCCGGCCCGTTGCCTCAGTACGCGGCGGGCTCGCAGGGGCCGGCCGAGATCGCCTCGATCATGCACGGTGACGACGCCTGGCGCACGATCTGAGCGTGGCGCTGCGTGCCCGGCGTCAGCGACATCGTCTGGAGCGAGCGCGACACCACGCCGGGCGCCATCGAGGCCGCCCTGCGCGCGATGCTCAAGGAGCGCCACGCCGAGAACGCCAGCTACGTCCCCGCCCGCACGCTGAACCTCGTCTGTGTCGTCGACCGCGAGTGGAGCGGCGAGATCGCCAACCGCCTGCGTCGCGTCGGGCGCTATCACGCCGGCCGCACGATCGTCTGCTCGGTCCAACCCAGGCGCACGAGCCTGGACGCGGTGGCGACGATCGCCGCCGACGTGGCGCCGCGCCCGGGCGAGTTCGCCCTGTTGCGCGAGACGGTGGTCGTCGAGGTCGGCGAGCAGCATCTCACCCACCTCGAGTCGGTCGTCGACCCGCTCGTGGTGACCGACCTGCCGACGGTGGTGTGGTCGCCCCACGGCCATCCCGAGGCGGTGCGCGCCCTGCTCGCACTGGCCCAGGTCGTGCTGCTCGACTCAATCGACGAGCCCGACCCGCGCGACGGGCTGCGCCGGGCCGCCGAGCTGACCGACGACGCCTACGTCGTCGACCTCGCCTGGCTGCGCTCGACCCCGTGGCGCGAGCGCGTCGCGGCGACGTTCGATCCACCCCATCTGCGCGCCGAGCTGCAGACGATCACCGCCGTCACCGTGCGCCACGAGCCGGCTTCGGGCGCCGCGGCGCTGCTGCTGATCGGCTGGCTGGCGTCGCGCCTGGAATGGGCGCCGGGGCCGCTGATGACCCACGACGGCGGCGCCCTCGTCGGCTCGGCTCACGGTCGCCGCCAGGATGTGCGCCTGCGTCTGGAGCCCGACCCCGGCCTCGACGTGCGCGGCCTGGCCGGGCTGACGCTGGAGACCGCCTCGGGACGCTGGCTGTCGCTGGACCGCGGCCCGGGGGGCTTGCACGCCCACTACCGCAACGCCAAGGGCGACGAGCGCCGGTGGACGGTCCTGGGCGCTTCGCGCGGGGAGTCGGGCATCCTCGGCGAGGGCATCCGCCAGTCGTTCCTGCGCGACCCGACCTACGGGCCGGCACTGACCGCGGCCAACGCGCTGGCCGGGGCGTCAGCTCAGGCGTGATCGCCGGAGGAGCGGCGCGTCATGCCACGCCCCCCGCGCCTGGCGCCGTACAGCGCGCGGTCGGCGAGCCGAGAAGCTGCCCCGGCTCGTCGCCGTCACCCGGGTCCCCGGCATCCATCCAGTCCCCGGAGCCGACACCACTCGCCGGTAGAGTCACCGCCGTGCGCCAGGTCGTCGGCGATGTCCCCCTCGGCGGCAGCCCGTTCCCGCCGATCGCGGACTACGCCTTCCTGTCGGACTGCGAGGTGTGCGCGCTCGTCGCTCCCAACGGCAACATCGAGTGGATGTGCCTGCCGCGTCTGGACGGGCCGTCGATCTTCGGCGCGATGCTCGACCGTGACGCCGGCGGCTTTCGCCTGGCCCCGATCGATACCAGCGTCCCCGCCGGCCGCCGCTACCTGCCCGGCACGATGGTGCTCGAGACGACGTGGGGCACGCGTACCGGATGGGTGATCGTTCGCGACGTGCTGCTCATCGGTCCCTGGCACCACGCCCAGGATCGCTCGATCACTCACCGCCGCGCGCCGACCGACAACGACGCCGATCACGTCCTCCTGCGCACGATCCGCTGCGTCAACGGCCGCGTGGAGATGATCATGGACTGCGAGCCCAAGCTCGACTACGGGCGCGTCGGGGTGCAGTGGGAGTACTCGGGCGCGGGCTACGGAGCGGCGATCGGGACGGCCGACGGTCAGGACCTGCGCCTGTCCCTGGCCACCGACCTGCGGATCGGGTTCGAGGGCGGGCGCGCCCGCGCGCGAACGACGCTGCGCGACGGGGACACCGCGTACGTCGCGCTGGGGTGGAGCGCCCAAGGCTGCCCCGAGACCTACGCCGACGCCTCCGAGCGCCTGGTCCAGACCGCCGACTACTGGCACGAGTGGCTGTCGCACGGCGAGTTCCCCGACCACCCTTGGCAGACCTACCTGCAGCGCAGCGCCCTGACCCTCAAGGGCCTCACCTACGCTCCGACCGGCGCGATGATCGCCGCCGCGACGACATCGCTGCCCGAGACGCCCGGCGGCGAGCGCAACTGGGACTACCGCTACTCGTGGGTGCGCGACTCGACGTTCATGCTGTGGGGGCTTTACACGCTGGGCTTCGACGAGGAAGCCAACGACTTCTTCTATTTCATCCGCGATGTCGCCAGCCGCGACGACACGCTCCAGGTCATGTACGGCATCGGTGGCGAGCGCGAGCTCGACGAGCAGACGCTCGATCACCTGGATGGCTATGAGGGAGCGCGCCCCGTGCGCATCGGCAACGGCGCCTACTGCCAGCGTCAGCACGACGTCTGGGGGGCGATGCTCGACTCCGTCTACCTGCATACGAAGTCGCGCGACGGGCTGGCCGAGAGCACGTGGGAGATCCTGTGCAAGCAGGTGGCCGACGCGATCATGCACTGGCGCGAGCCCGACCGCGGGATCTGGGAGGTGCGCGGCGAGCCCAAGCACTTCGTCTCGTCCAAGGTGATGTGCTGGGTCGCGTGCGATCGTGGCGCGCGCCTGGCCCGTCTGCGCGAGGACGGAGATCGCGCCGACGCCTGGCAGGCCGAGGCCGATGCGATCCACGCCGACATCTGCGCCAACGGCGTCGATGAGCGCGGCGTGTTCACCCAGCACTACGACACCGACGGGCTGGACGCCTCGGCGTTGATGATCCCGCTCGTGCGCTTCCTGCCCCCCGATGACGCGCGTGTGGTGGCGACGATCAACGCCATCGCCGACGAGCTGACCGTCGATGGCCTCGTGCTGCGCTACCGCACCGAGGAGACCGACGACGGCCTGAATGGCGAGGAGGGCGCGTTCGTCATCTGTTCGTTCTGGCTGGTCAGCGCCCTGGCCGAGATCGGCGACGGCACCCGCGCGCGAGCACTGTGCGAGCGCCTGTTGGGGTATGCCTCACCTTTGTTCCTATACGCCGAGGAGATCGACCCCCGGTCGGGACGCCACCTGGGCAACTTCCCCCAGGCGTTCACGCACCTGGCCCTGATCAACGCCGTCATGCACGTCATCCACGCCGACCAGGAGCTCGCCGCCCAGCAGCCGCTGTTGGAGGCGCGCCG
>Ga0136612_10000617_pt1 | contig 13284 bp, 7 predicted proteins | sample AntDryUQ224A2306_2_FD_106644 | JGI IMG/M metagenome (GOLD analysis project Ga0136612, IMG submission 106644) | Polar desert sand microbial communities from Dry Valleys, Antarctica - metaG UQ224A (23.06) | ecosystem: Environmental > Terrestrial > Soil > Desert | place: Antarctica: Dry Valley...
TGGCACCGTGACCGACGATGTCCTCGAGGAGGTCACGAAGGCCGCCTACGATGAGCTCGAGAAAGTGCTGAAACCCGCCGGGGTTATCGCGGCTCAGACGCCTCGATGCCAGAGGAAACACGATGCTGCAGATCAGCAGCACCAGCAGGGCATTGAGCACATGATCGGGAACGTCAAAGCCGAAGGCATGGCGCCAGATGTAATGATTGAACGGCTCGTACAGGATTGAGTGTTCGTGTTCCATCGAGTCGACTAAGCCACCTTACCTGCCGGTGATGCTGCGGTAGATCGTATACGCAGCTTCACCCATGATTCCCACCACAACAATCGAGAATCCCAGCAACACACTTACGGCATTGAAACGGGCTACAAAGATTGTGACCAGGAGCGCCACACCGAGGAGAACGAAGCGCGCCAGAGCCCGCAACGTCAGTCTCCAGGCGTGCAGGTGTGGATCCGGCTGCAGGAGATTCGAAACAATCTCTTCCAGCCAAAGGAAGTTGATCATAACGACCGCTCCGCTGCAAGTCAATCCGACAAAAGCGCGCCAGCCGCCGGTCGCAAGCATCCAGATTCCGAACCCGATCCACGCCACAAAACTGAAGATCCGGATCCGCCGGACCACGAAGACACCTGGCTCCTCTTCGGCCGGGGAAAGCTCAGGGTGAGCCTCAGGGTTCATTGGAACTGGCGCCGCCGATGCGGAACAGATTGATGAAAGCGGCGATGACTCCGAATCCGGCGAAGATCCAGGTCAGCCAGGGTGCGGTCCCGAAGAGCTTGTCCATCCCCCATCCCCAGGCATAGCCCAGTGCGATGGCGATCGGGAACATCAGCCCGATCGAGGAAGCCTCAAGCAGCTGCTTTCGATCGCGCCGCTTCGCCTTTTCATCGTCCGGCATTGGTCATTACTCGCGCTGCCAGGGTCCCGCTCGACACCTCCACCTGCCTGATCAGCGGCGACGGGAGGACCCCCAGGAGAAGCGTGACGACCAGACAGACGATGGCAACGAACTGGAGCGAACCGGAGGTTTCGACCTCAGCCTCCGCTCCATCGCGCAGGTACATCGCCACCACCAGGCGCAGGTAGTAGAACATCGACACGGCCGACATCAGCACGGCGATGATGGCCAGCCAGCCGAAGCCGGACTGAATCGCGGCGGCGAACAGAAAGTACTTGCCGATGAAGCCGGCGGTTGGCGGGATACCGCCCAGCGAAAGCAGGAACACGACCATGGCAAATGCTGAGAACGGCGCCCGGCGATGAAGCCCGTCAAAGTCGCTCAGCCGCTCCCCCGCATATTCGTGACGCTGCATCATCAGAACCACGGCCCAGATGCCCATAGTGGCCACGACATAGACGAGCGAGTAGACGAGAACGGCCCGGATTCCCAGCGCGTTCATCGAAATGATCCCCAGCAACACGTACCCGGCGTGCGCGATCGACGAGTAGGCGAGAAGCCGCTTGATGTTGTCCTGGGTCAGTGCGGCCACATTGCCGACGATCATCGACAGCGCCGCGACCGTTGCCAGCACATTGCTCCAATCCAGTTGGAAGTGCGGCAGCGCCACGTAGAAGATGCGCGCAAAAATGGCGATGGCGGCCGCCTTCGACGCGGTTGACAGGAAAGCGGTAATGGGAGTGGGAGCACCCTCGTAAACGTCGGGAGTCCATACATGGAATGGAGCCGCAGCGATCTTGAAGCAGAGGCCCGCGGTCATCAGCAGGATGCCGAACATCAGTGCGTCGTTCGTGATCAGAGTCTGCATGGAGCGGTCGATGGCGATCAGATTCAGCGAGCCGCAGACTCCGTAGATCAGCGAGATTCCATACAGAAGAATGGCCGAGCTCACCGCCCCCAGCACGAAGTACTTCATCGCCGCTTCGGTCGATTTCTGCTCGTTCTTGAAGTAGCCGGCCAGGATGTAGCTCGACAGCGACATCAGCTCCAGCCCGACGTAGATGGTGATCAGGTGGACGCCGGAGACCATGAACATCATCCCCACCAGCGCGAACGCCAGGAGCGAGTAGAACTCCCAGGACGGGTAACGGCTGTTGCGCAGGAAGTCGTCGGAGAGCAGGGTCACCATGGCCATTGCCCCGATGAAGAGGAGCTTGAAGAAAATCGCGAACCGGTCCAGCGCGAACATCGACGCAAATGGCCCGGTCTGATCGATCCCCTCCACAGCCCAGGAGCAGGCGATGAGCGTCCCCGCGGTCACCGCGAGCACCGCCAGCATCACTCCCCGTGCTCCGGCCTGCCCCCGCCTCTCCCCCACCACGGGCGCGAGTAGAAGGACAGACGCCCCCAGCGCCAGAATGATCTCCGGCAGCAGGAAGACGGCGTCGTTCCACGTCATCGAGCGACCTCGGCGACTTCCTTGTGCTCCGGAGCGACAGGGGTGGCCGGATAGAGAACCGGCTTGCGCTCGAAGTACTGCGGGTCCACCTTGCGGACGATGTAATCCACCGGCTGCTCGATCTTTTCGAAGAACGTAGCCGGCGCAAGGCCGATCCAGAACATCAGACCAACCAGGGGAAGGAGGGTAAGCAGCTCCCTCCGATTGAGATCGGGAAGATCCTTGTTCAGGGGATTGTCGAGCGGCCCCCAGAAGACGCGCTGATAGAGCCAGAGAAGGTAGGCCGCACCGAGAACGATGCCGAGAGCGGCGAACGCCGCCCAGACGATGCTCCGGTTCGCGGCACCGAGGAGGATGGTGAATTCACCGATGAAACCATTCAGCGCGGGAAGGCCCATCGACGACAGCGCCGCGATCAGAAAGATCGTGGCGTACATAGGCATCTGCTTGGCCAGGCCGCCGTAGTCTTCGATCATCCGCGTGTGCCGCCGTTCGTAGACCACGCCCACGAGCAGGAAGAGCGCGCCGGTCGAGATCCCGTGGTTGATCATCTGGATGATCGAGCCCCGCAGCCCCATCGGGTTCAGGGCAAACATTCCCAGCATCACGAACCCGAGGTGCGACACCGACGAGTAGGCGATCAGCTTCTTCATGTCGCGCTGCACCAGCGTGACCAGCGCGCCGTAGACGATTCCTATGATCGACAGCACCACGATCGGCGTAACGAGCTGGCGCGTAGCATCCGGAAGGATCGGCAGTGCGAACCTTACGAAGCCGTACGTGCCCATTTTCAGCAGGACTGCCGCGAGGATCACTGAGCCCGCCGTTGGAGCTTCCGTGTGCGCGTCGGGCAGCCATGTGTGAAACGGAAACATGGGAACCTTGATGGCGAACCCGAAGAAGAATCCGAGGAAGATCCAGAACTGCAGATTCGGGGGGATGAGATGTCCGATCTCGTGGTAGCGCAAGACGTCAAACGTGTAACCGGCGTTCAATCCGGCGATGTTGAGGAACGGAATCCCGCCGTCGTTGTAGAAGTAGAGAGCCAGGATGGAGAGCAGCATCAGCACCGAGCCGCCCAGCGTGTAGAGGAAGAACTTAATGGCCGCGTACAGCTTCCGGCTGCCGCCCCAGATGCCGATCAGGAAGTACATCGGCACGAGCATCACTTCCCAGAACACATAGAAGAGGAAGAAATCGAGAGCGCAGAATGTCCCGATCATGCCGGTCTGCAGGAGAAGCAGCAGAACGTAATACTCCTTCTCCCGATATGTGATGGCGGTGTAGGACGAGTAGATGGCGATCAGCCCGACCAGGGTGGTGAGCAGGATCAGCAGCAGCGCGATCCCGTCGATTCCGAACGAATAGCGGACACCCAGCTGCGGGATCCAGTCGAACTGTTCGCGGAACTGGAACAGCCGGTCCCCGGTACCCTTCGAGTCGAAGGCAGGCCATAGGAGCAGCGAGACGGCAAAATCGATGGCCGCCGTTGCCGTGGCGATGATCTTGATGAGCCGCGTGTTTGTCTTGTTGACGAAGAAGACGATGACCAGCGCGCCGATCAGCGGGATGTAGGTGATGATCGACAGAATGGGAAGATTTTCCATTCGAAACGTCTCTCCTCGACTATTGCTTGACTGACATCTAGGGCTTCAGGAACAGATAGACAACCGCGAGCAGCACGATTCCGCCGCCCATGACCATTGCGTAGTTCTGAACGAGTCCACTCTGCATCCGCCGCAGCGCCACCGATCCGCGACCGGCACCCCAGGCCACTCCGTTCACGAGCCCGTCCACGACGAACCGGTCGAAGAGGTTCATGCCGTGCCCGCCGCCGAACACGGTCAGGTGCCGGGTCAGGTTCACCAGGCCGTCCACGATGTTCCGATCGAACCACCAGAGCGCCCGGCAGATCAGCAGCGTTCCCCGGATGACGACCGCGTTGTAGATCTCGTCGACGTAATACTTGTTCGCCAGCAACCGGTGAATCGGCGCGAAGCGGCGGGCCAGCGAGGTCGCAGCCACCCACTGCTCGTCGCGCTTGTAAAGGCGGAAGGCGAGGAAGATCCCGGCAACCGCAATCAGAACCGACACCGCCATCAATGCCCACTCGGTTGCGTGCGAGGCGGTGTGAAAGTGGAACGGATGTCCGCCCAGCGGCAACAGCACCGGCTCCAGCCAGCTCTGGAACGTCGTGGGATGCGAGCCGCCGAGCACGGCAGGGATTCCGACAAATCCTCCGATGACTGCAAGCACGGCCAGAATGGCCAGCACTCCGGTCATGCTGATCGGTGACTCGTGCGGATCGTGCGCGTGTGTGTTCGCATGCGCGTCAGCCCCTGGCGCCGGGTGATGGGCATCCTGCGCCGCATGGACCTCGGCGTGGCCGCCGCGATACTGGCCGTGAAACGTCATGAAGTAGAGCCGGAACATGTAGAAAGCGGTCAGGCCGGCGGTGATGACGCCCAGAATCCAGATCGGCTTCGAGTAGCTCCAGGCATTGGCCAGAATCTCGTCCTTCGAGAAGAAACCAGCCAGCGGAGGGATCCCGGAGATGGCAATCGTGGCTACCAGCATCGTCCAGTGCGTGCGAGGCATGAACTTCCGGAGCCCGCCCATCTTGCGCATGTCCTGCTCGCCGCCGCACCCGTGTATCACCGAGCCGGCGCCGAGGAAGAGGCAGGCCTTGAAGAAGGCATGAGTCATCACGTGAAAGATTGCGGCGGTGAATGCGCCGACACCGGCGGCCAGGAACATGTAGCCGAGTTGCGAGACCGTGGAGTAGGCGAGAACTTTCTTGATGTCGTTCTGAGCGATGCCGATCGTGGCCGCGAAGATCGCAGTGAGCGCTCCGACGGTGGCCACGACCGCCATGGCCGTGGGCGACATCCGGAAAAGAACATTGGACCGCACCACCATGTACACACCGGCAGTGACCATCGTAGCCGCGTGGATCAGGGCCGAGACCGGAGTCGGGCCAGCCATGGCGTCCGGCAGCCAGACATACAGCGGCAACTGCGCAGACTTGCCCGCCGCTCCGACGAACAGCAGCAGGCAGATCGCGGTCGCCACTGCTCCGTATTGCCCGGTCCCACCCGCGGACGCCAGAGCGAATACCTTCGAGTAGTCAGAGGTACCGAACGTGTTGAAGATCAGGAAGACGGCCAGGATGAAACCAAAGTCGCCGATCCGGTTGGTGATGAACGCTTTCTTGCCGGCGTCGGCTGCGAAGGTCTTGTCGTAATAGAAGCCGATCAGGAGGTACGAGCAGAGCCCCACCCCTTCCCATCCGACGAACATGACCATGTAGTTCGCGCCGAGAATGAGCAGCAGCATCATGAACATGAAGAGATTGAGGTAGGTGAAGAACCGGGTGTAGCCATGCTCATGAGACATGTACCCGGTGGCGTAAACGTGAATCAGGAAACCGATCCACGTGACGATCATCAGCATCGTGCAGGAAAGGGGATCGACGCGGAAGGCAAAGTCGACGTTGAAGCTGGAGATGAGGCCGCCGGCCACCTGGCCCATGCCCGATGGGATCCAGGTGTAGTACGAGTGCTCGTACGCCTGCTGTGTGCCGTGGCTGACGTACGGCAGCACCACTCCGATCGTGGCGATGAGAGCCGAGAGGAGCGTGGCCCCGAGGGCGACGGCGTTGGTGATGGTCCGGTTCTTCCGCGTAAAAGGATCGCGGGAAGCGCGAAGCCCGTTGATCAGAGCTCCCAGCGCCGGCAGCAGGACCACTGCCAGAAGTGCCTTATCCATTCAGCGTCCTCGCCTCATCCACATTGATGGAGCTTCTCAACCGGTACAACTGGATGATGATGGCCAGCCCGACCGCGGCCTCACCTGCCGCGATAGTAATGACGAAAATCGAGAAGACCTGGCCTTCCAGATTGGCCAGGCGATGCGAGAAGGCAACGAGGTTGATGTTCACCGCGTTGAGCATCAGCTCGATGCACATCAGCACGGTGATCATGTTCCGGCGCATGACCACGCCGACCAGCCCCACCGCAAACAGCGTGGCCGACAGCATCAGATAAGCCTCAGTGCTGGGTACGCTAGCCGGCACTCATCGACTCCTTCACTTCCTTTTCGGTCTCTGCCCTGTCGATGATGAACTGCGGCGTCGTTTCCTCTTCTTCGGCGCCGATGTCGCGCTTTCCGATCACGATCGCGCCGATCATGGCCACGAGCAGGAAGATCGACGCCACTTCGAACGGCACCAGGTAATCGCGGTAGAGGTGCATCCCCACAGCTTCCGAGTTCCCGGCGCGTACGCGCCGGGAACTCGGAAGCTGTGGGGATGCACCTCTACCGCGATTACCTGGTGCCGTTCGAAGTGGCGTCGATCTTCCTGCTCGTGGCCATGATCGGCGCGATCGTGATCGGAAAGCGCGACATCGGCGCCGAAGAAGAGGAAACGACGCCGCAGTTCATCATCGACAGGGCAGAGACCGAAAAGGAAGTGAAGGAGTCGATGAGTGCCGGCTAGCGTACCCAGCACTGAGGCTTATCTGATGCTGTCGGCCACGCTGTTTGCGGTGGGGCTGGTCGGCGTGGTCATGCGCCGGAACATGATCACCGTGCTGATGTGCATCGAGCTGATGCTCAACGCGGTGAACATCAACCTCGTTGCCTTCTCGCATCGCCTGGCCAATCTGGAAGGCCAGGTCTTCTCGATTTTCGTCATTACTATCGCGGCAGGTGAGGCCGCGGTCGGGCTGGCCATCATCATCCAGTTGTACCGGTTGAGAAGCTCCATCAATGTGGATGAGGCGAGGACGCTGAATGGATAAGGCACTTCTGGCAGTGGTCCTGCTGCCGGCGCTGGGAGCTCTGATCAACGGGCTTCGCGCTTCCCGCGATCCTTTTACGCGGAAGAACCGGACCATCACCAACGCCGTCGCCCTCGGGGCCACGCTCCTCTCGGCTCTCATCGCCACGATCGGAGTGGTGCTGCCGTACGTCAGCCACGGCACACAGCAGGCGTACGAGCACTCGTACTACACCTGGATCCCATCGGGCATGGGCCAGGTGGCCGGCGGCCTCATCTCCAGCTTCAACGTCGACTTTGCCTTCCGCGTCGATCCCCTTTCCTGCACGATGCTGATGATCGTCACGTGGATCGGTTTCCTGATTCACGTTTACGCCACCGGGTACATGTCTCATGAGCATGGCTACACCCGGTTCTTCACCTACCTCAATCTCTTCATGTTCATGATGCTGCTGCTCATTCTCGGCGCGAACTACATGGTCATGTTCGTCGGATGGGAAGGGGTGGGGCTCTGCTCGTACCTCCTGATCGGCTTCTATTACGACAAGACCTTCGCAGCCGACGCCGGCAAGAAAGCGTTCATCACCAACCGGATCGGCGACTTTGGTTTCATCCTGGCCGTCTTCCTGATCTTCAACACGTTCGGTACCTCTGACTACTCGAAGGTATTCGCTCTGGCGTCCGCGGGTGGGACCGGGCAATACGGAGCAGTGGCGACCGCGATCTGCCTGCTGCTGTTCGTCGGAGCGGCGGGCAAGTCTGCGCAGTTGCCGCTGTATGTCTGGCTGCCGGACGCCATGGCTGGCCCGACTCCGGTCTCGGCCCTGATCCACGCGGCTACGATGGTCACTGCCGGTGTGTACATGGTGGTGCGGTCCAATGTTCTTTTCCGGATGTCGCCCACGGCCATGGCGGTCGTGGCCACCGTCGGAGCGCTCACTGCGATCTTCGCGGCCACGATCGGCATCGCTCAGAACGACATCAAGAAAGTTCTCGCCTACTCCACGGTCTCGCAACTCGGCTACATGTTCCTGGCCGCCGGTGTCGGCGCATTCACCGCCGCAATCTTTCACGTGATGACTCATGCCTTCTTCAAGGCCTGCCTCTTCCTCGGCGCCGGCTCGGTGATACACGGGTGCGGCGGCGAGCAGGACATGCGCAAGATGGGCGGGCTCCGGAAGTTCATGCCTCGCACGCACTGGACGATGCTGGTAGCCACGATTGCCATCTCCGGGATCCCTCCGCTGGCTGGTTTCTTCTCGAAGGACGAGATTCTGGCCAATGCCTGGAGCTACTCGAAGCCGATCTGGATTCTGGGCGTCATCACCGCCGGCCTGACCGCTTTCTACATGTTCCGGCTCTACTTCATGACGTTTCACGGCCAGTATCGCGGCGGCCACGCCGAGGTCCATGCGGCGCAGGATGCCCATCACCCGGCGCCAGGGGCTGACGCGCATGCGAACACACACGCGCACGATCCGCACGAGTCACCGATCAGCATGACCGGAGTGCTGGCCATTCTGGCCGTGCTTGCAGTCATCGGAGGATTTGTCGGAATCCCTGCCGTGCTCGGCGGCTCGCATCCCACGACGTTCCAGAGCTGGCTGGAGCCGGTGCTGTTGCCGCTGGGCGGACATCCGTTCCACTTTCACACCGCCTCGCACGCAACCGAGTGGGCATTGATGGCGGTGTCGGTTCTGATTGCGGTTGCCGGGATCTTCCTCGCCTTCCGCCTTTACAAGCGCGACGAGCAGTGGGTGGCTGCGACCTCGCTGGCCCGCCGCTTCGCGCCGATTCACCGGTTGCTGGCGAACAAGTATTACGTCGACGAGATCTACAACGCGGTCGTCATCCGGGGAACGCTGCTGATCTGCCGGGCGCTCTGGTGGTTCGATCGGAACATCGTGGACGGCCTGGTGAACCTGACCCGGCACCTGACCGTGTTCGGCGGCGGGCACGGCATGAACCTCTTCGACCGGTTCGTCGTGGACGGGCTCGTGAACGGAGTGGCCTGGGGTGCCGGTCGCGGATCGGTGGCGCTGCGGCGGATGCAGAGTGGACTCGTTCAGAACTACGCAATGGTCATGGGCGGCGGAATCGTGCTGCTCGCGGTTGTCTATCTGTTCCTGAAGCCCTAGATGTCAGTCAAGCAATAGTCGAGGAGAGACGTTTCGAATGGAAAATCTTCCCATTCTGTCGATCATCACCTACATCCCGCTGATCGGCGCGCTGGTCATCGTCTTCTTCGTCAACAAGACAAACACGCGGCTCATCAAGATCATCGCCACGGCAACGGCGGCCATCGATTTTGCCGTCTCGCTGCTCCTATGGCCTGCCTTCGACTCGAAGGGTACCGGGGACCGGCTGTTCCAGTTCCGCGAACAGTTCGACTGGATCCCGCAGCTGGGTGTCCGCTATTCGTTCGGAATCGACGGGATCGCGCTGCTGCTGATCCTGCTCACCACCCTGGTCGGGCTGATCGCCATCTACTCGTCCTACACCGCCATCACATATCGGGAGAAGGAGTATTACGTTCTGCTGCTTCTCCTGCAGACCGGCATGATCGGGACATTCTGCGCTCTCGATTTCTTCCTCTTCTATGTGTTCTGGGAAGTGATGCTCGTGCCGATGTACTTCCTGATCGGCATCTGGGGCGGCAGCCGGAAGCTGTACGCGGCCATTAAGTTCTTCCTCTACACGCTGGGCGGCTCGGTGCTGATGCTGCTCTCCATCCTGGCTCTCTACTTCTACAACGACGGCGGGATTCCGTTCCTCAACATCGCCGGATTGAACGCCGGTTACACGTTTGACGTCTTGCGCTACCACGAGATCGGACATCTCATCCCCCCGAATCTGCAGTTCTGGATCTTCCTCGGATTCTTCTTCGGGTTCGCCATCAAGGTTCCCATGTTTCCGTTTCACACATGGCTGCCCGACGCGCACACGGAAGCTCCAACGGCGGGCTCAGTGATCCTCGCGGCAGTCCTGCTGAAAATGGGCACGTACGGCTTCGTAAGGTTCGCACTGCCGATCCTTCCGGATGCTACGCGCCAGCTCGTTACGCCGATCGTGGTGCTGTCGATCATAGGAATCGTCTACGGCGCGCTGGTCACGCTGGTGCAGCGCGACATGAAGAAGCTGATCGCCTACTCGTCGGTGTCGCACCTCGGGTTCGTGATGCTGGGAATGTTTGCCCTGAACCCGATGGGGCTGCGGGGCTCGATCATCCAGATGATCAACCACGGGATCTCGACCGGCGCGCTCTTCCTGCTCGTGGGCGTGGTCTACGAACGGCGGCACACGCGGATGATCGAAGACTACGGCGGCCTGGCCAAGCAGATGCCTATGTACGCCACGATCTTTCTGATCGCGGCGCTGTCGTCGATGGGCCTTCCCGCGCTGAATGGTTTCATCGGTGAATTCACCATCCTCCTCGGTGCCGCGAACCGGAGCATCGTCTGGGCGGCGTTCGCCGCTCTCGGCATCGTTCTCGGTGCGGCCTACCTTCTCTGGCTCTATCAGCGCGTCTTCTGGGGGCCGCTCGACAATCCCCTGAACAAGGATCTTCCCGATCTCAATCGGAGGGAGCTGCTTACCCTCCTTCCCCTGGTTGGTCTGATGTTCTGGATCGGCCTTGCGCCGGCTACGTTCTTCGAAAAGATCGAGCAGCCGGTGGATTACATCGTCCGCAAGGTGGACCCGCAGTACTTCGAGCGCAAGCCGGTTCTCTATCCGGCCACCCCTGTCGCTCCGGAGCACAAGGAAGTCGCCGAGGTCGCTCGATGACGTGGAACGACGCCGTCTTCCTGCTGCCGGAGATCATTCTGGCGCTGGGGGCGTCTGTCCTTCTACTCGCGCCCGTGGTGGGGGAGAGGCGGGGGCAGGCCGGAGCACGGGGAGTGATGCTGGCGGTGCTCGCGGTGACCGCGGGGACGCTCATCGCCTGCTCCTGGGCTGTGGAGGGGATCGATCAGACCGGGCCATTTGCGTCGATGTTCGCGCTGGACCGGTTCGCGATTTTCTTCAAGCTCCTCTTCATCGGGGCAATGGCCATGGTGACCCTGCTCTCCGACGACTTCCTGCGCAACAGCCGTTACCCGTCCTGGGAGTTCTACTCGCTCCTGGCGTTCGCGCTGGTGGGGATGATGTTCATGGTCTCCGGCGTCCACCTGATCACCATCTACGTCGGGCTGGAGCTGATGTCGCTGTCGAGCTACATCCTGGCCGGCTACTTCAAGAACGAGCAGAAATCGACCGAAGCGGCGATGAAGTACTTCGTGCTGGGGGCGGTGAGCTCGGCCATTCTTCTGTATGGAATCTCGCTGATCTACGGAGTCTGCGGCTCGCTGAATCTGATCGCCATCGACCGCTCCATGCAGACTCTGATCACGAACGACGCACTGATGTTCGGCATCCTGCTGATGACCGCGGGCCTCTGCTTCAAGATCGCTGCGGCTCCATTCCATGTATGGACTCCCGACGTTTACGAGGGTGCTCCCACTCCCATTACCGCTTTCCTGTCAACCGCGTCGAAGGCGGCCGCCATCGCCATTTTTGCGCGCATCTTCTACGTGGCGCTGCCGCACTTCCAACTGGATTGGAGCAATGTGCTGGCAACGGTCGCGGCGCTGTCGATGATCGTCGGCAATGTGGCCGCACTGACCCAGGACAACATCAAGCGGCTTCTCGCCTACTCGTCGATCGCGCACGCCGGGTACGTGTTGCTGGGGATCATTTCGATGAACGCGCTGGGAATCCGGGCCGTTCTCGTCTACTCGCTCGTCTATGTCGTGGCCACTATGGGCATCTGGGCCGTGGTTCTGATGATGCAGCGTCACGAATATGCGGGGGAGCGGCTGAGCGACTTTGACGGGCTTCATCGCCGGGCGCCGTTCTCAGCATTTGCCATGGTCGTGTTCCTGCTTTCGCTGGGCGGTATCCCGCCAACCGCCGGCTTCATCGGCAAGTACTTTCTGTTCGCCGCCGCGATTCAGTCCGGCTTCGGCTGGCTGGCCATCATCGCCGTGCTGATGTCGGCCGTGTCGATGTTCTACTACCTGCGCCTGGTGGTGGCGATGTACCTGCGCGATGGAGCGGAGGCTGAGGTCGAAACCTCCGGTTCGCTCCAGTTCGTTGCCATCGTCTGTCTGGTCGTCACGCTTCTCCTGGGGGTCCTCCCGTCGCCGCTGATCAGGCAGGTGGAGGTGTCGAGCGGGACCCTGGCAGCGCGAGTAATGACCAATGCCGGACGATGAAAAGGCGAAGCGGCGCGATCGAAAGCAGCTGCTTGAGGCTTCCTCGATCGGGCTGATGTTCCCGATCGCCATCGCACTGGGCTATGCCTGGGGATGGGGGATGGACAAGCTCTTCGGGACCGCACCCTGGCTGACCTGGATCTTCGCCGGATTCGGAGTCATCGCCGCTTTCATCAATCTGTTCCGCATCGGCGGCGCCAGTTCCAATGAACCCTGAGGCTCACCCTGAGCTTTCCCCGGCCGAAGAGGAGCCAGGTGTCTTCGTGGTCCGGCGGATCCGGATCTTCAGTTTTGTGGCGTGGATCGGGTTCGGAATCTGGATGCTTGCGACCGGCGGCTGGCGCGCTTTTGTCGGATTGACTTGCAGCGGAGCGGTCGTTATGATCAACTTCCTTTGGCTGGAAGAGATTGTTTCGAATCTCCTGCAGCCGGATCCACACCTGCACGCCTGGAGACTGACGTTGCGGGCTCTGGCGCGCTTCGTTCTCCTCGGTGTGGCGCTCCTGGTCACAATCTTTGTAGCCCGTTTCAATGCCGTAAGTGTGTTGCTGGGATTCTCGATTGTTGTGGTGGGAATCATGGGTGAAGCTGCGTATACGATCTACCGCAGCATCACCGGCAGGTAAGGTGGCTTAGTCGACTCGATGGAACACGAACACTCAATCCTGTACGAGCCGTTCAATCATTACATCTGGCGCCATGCCTTCGGCTTTGACGTTCCCGATCATGTGCTCAATGCCCTGCTGGTGCTGCTGATCTGCAGCATCGTGTTTCCTCTGGCATCGAGGCGTCTGAGCCGCGATAACCCCGGCGGGTTTCAGCACTTTCTCGAGCTCATCGTAGGCGGCCTTCGTGACCTCCTCGAGGACATCGTCGGTCACGGTGCCA
>Ga0136612_10000618_pt1 | contig 13277 bp, 14 predicted proteins | sample AntDryUQ224A2306_2_FD_106644 | JGI IMG/M metagenome (GOLD analysis project Ga0136612, IMG submission 106644) | Polar desert sand microbial communities from Dry Valleys, Antarctica - metaG UQ224A (23.06) | ecosystem: Environmental > Terrestrial > Soil > Desert | place: Antarctica: Dry Valley...
GGATCGGAGCCGCGGCCGGCGCCTAGCCGCTTCCGCTCCGTTCAGCCCGCGGCCTCGGCCCGTCGCAAACCGCGCACGGCCCATACCGCGAAGAACGCGAGCAGCCCGGCGACCACGCCCGCGGTCAGCAGGACCGGGACGTCGCCCCCGGAGATCAGGTCGCGCCCGGCCTGCACCAGCGCGGTGAACGGGTTGACCTGCGCGACGCCTTGCACCCACCCTGAGAGCAGGTCCAGCGGCACGTAGACCGGGGCCAGGAAGAGCAGCAGGAACACGGGCATCTGCATGGCCGGCCCGGCCTGGATGGTGCGCATGCGGAAGGCCACGCCCGCGGCGAAGAAGGTCGCGGCCAGCGACACGCCCAGGGCGAGCACGACCAGGCCGAACAGGTCGACCGCGCCGCCGTCGACCTGCATCCCGGTGGCCAGTGCGACCGCGAAGAGCAGCGTCCCGACCACCGTCGCCCGGGTCAGGGCGGCGGCGGCGTAGCCGGCCAGGATGGCCAGACGGTTCGGGGCGGCCAGCAGCAGCCGGCGAGCGAAGCCGCTCTCGAAGTCCGCGGCGATCCCGAAGCCGGTGAACACGCCGCCGAAGGCGGAGGCCTGCAGCAGCACGAAGACGAACTGGAAGGCCGTGTAGCCCGAGGCGAAGTCGAAGCCGGGCGCGTTCTCGATGCTCGAGAGCCCGCCGGCGAAGGCGGTGAAGAAGAACAGCGGGAAGATGATCGAGGGCAGCAGGAAGGCCGGGTTGGTCGCGAAGTTGTGGATCGTGCGCCACCAGACCGCCTGCGCCACGCCCGCGAAGCGCGTCACGTCCGCACCAGCCGCGTGCGCAGGGCCCGAGTCGCCCCGAGCACGCCCACCGCCACGAACAGAGCGGAGAAGCCGAAGGCCAGGGCCAGCGCTTCTGGGTCCCAGCCGGCGATGACCAGCGAGCGGATGCCCTCGAGCAGGTAGGAGATCGGGTTGTAGGTGGCCACCGTGCGGAACCAGTCCTGCTCGATCAGGTCGCGCGGCAGCGACATCGAGGAGAGGAACAGCAGCACGAAGAAGAGCGGGAAGAAGCCCTGCACGGCCTCGCTGCTGCCCGCCTGCAGCCCGACCAGCGCCCCCAACGCGGCGAAGCCCAGGGCGATGGACATCGACAGGGCCACGATCACGACCACGCCCCCCGCCCCGGCCTGCACGTCGAGGCCGGCCGCGAAGCCCACGGCCAGGTAGATCAGGGCCGAGGCCAGGGCCACGACCAGGACGCCGGCCAGGTTGCCCACCAGCAGCGCCGAGCGCTGCATCGGGGTCAGCGCCAGGCGCTTGAGGAAGCCGGTCTCGACGTCGCGGGCCAGGCCGCTGCCGGCGTTGATCATGGCGAACAGGGCGCCCTGCACGAAGGCGATGGCGATCGCGAAGTCCAAGTAGGAGTCGGTCGGGAAGCCCGGCAGCCGCGTGGCCGCGTCCAGGCCGCCCACGTTGACGGCCAGCAGGGCCAGCGGGAAGAAGACGGGCGGCACCACCAGCGCGGGCTGGCGCAGCGTCTGCAGGATCGAGCGCCGCGCCATCTGGCCCACCTGGGCGCCCAGCGGCGAGCTCACGCGTCGGCGCCGACGGGCTCGCCCACGGGCTGCTCGGGCTCGTCCGCATCGCCCGCGGACTCGAGCTTGCGCCCGGTCTTGGCCAGGAAGACGTCGTCCAGGCTGGGGGCGTGGAGCTGGAAGTGCTCCATCCGCAGGTCCTCGGCGTCCAGGGCGCGGACCACCGCGGCCAGGTCGTCGGCGCCATGATCCAGGCGGACCGCCACGGCTCCCGGCGCGGCCGGCGCGGCCACGCCGAAGCGGCCCAGGACCTCGGCCAGCGCGTCGCTGCGGGCCGGGTCACAGGGCACGACCTCGAGCGCCGGGCGCCCGATCTCGGCCTTGAGCGCCTCGGGCGTGCCCTCGGCCACGATGCGCCCCTGGTCGATGATGCCCACGCGGTCGGCCAGGACGTCGGCCTCCTCGAGGTACTGGGTGGTCAGGAAGACGGTGACGCCGTCCTCGCGGGCCAAGCGCGCCACCTCCTGCCACAGATCGGCGCGGCTCTGAGGGTCCAGGCCGGTGGTCGGCTCGTCCAGGAACAGGATGCGCGGGTCGTGCACCAGCGCGAGGGCCAGATCGAGTCGGCGCTTCATGCCGCCCGAGTAGCCGCCGACCTTGCGGTCGGCCGCGTCGGCCAGGCCGACGCGGGCCAGCAGCTCGTCGCCGCGCGGGCGCCGGCGGGCCTTGGGCAGCCCCTGCAGCGTGGTCTGCAGGCGCATGTGCTCGCGGCCGGTGAGCAGCGGGTCCAGCGCGGCCTCCTGCAGCGCGGCGCCGATGGCCGAGCGCACCTGCGAGCCGTCGCGCACCACGTCGAAGCCGGCTACGCGTGCCCGGCCCCCCGTGGGCGGCAACAGCGTGGTCAGCATCAGCACGGTCGTCGACTTGCCGGCTCCGTTCGGGCCGAGGAAGCCGTAGATCTCGCCCGGTGAGACCCGCAGGTCGATGCCGTCGACGGCGAGCACGCCGCCCTTGAACTCCCGCTCCAGGCCCTCGACCTCGATGCCGTTGTCTCGTTGCTCGGTGCTCATTGGCTGTGACACTAGCTCAACATTTGAGGTTGTCAACTGTCGATGCGTGGTACTTTTACGTCATGTCAGGGAATGCGGCGCAGGAGGCATGGGTGCTGCTGACCGAGCTCTTCTTCGCCGACAAGCCCCGGCGAGCGGCGGCGCTGGCCGAGCTCGGGCTGGCGCCGATGCAGGCCGGCGCGCTGCAGGTGCTCGACCCCGAGCGCCCGATGCCCATGAGCGCACTGGCCCAGGGGCTGCTCTGCGACAACTCCAACGTGACCGGGATCGTCGACCGGCTCGAGGCGGCCGGGCTGGTGCAGCGCCGGCCCGACGAGCATGACCGCCGGGTCAAGACGCTGGTCGTCACTCCGAAGGGCGCGGAGGTCCGCGCCCAGGTCGGGGAGGCAATGGCCACGCCACCACCCGCGCTGGCCGCGCTGCCGGCCACCGACGCGCGCGTGCTGCGCGACCTGCTGCGGCGCGCGCTGGGCTAGCGGACCTCGGCCAGCGCGCGCGGCGGCGGGCCGACGTACTTGGCGCTCGGGCGGATCAGGCGCCCCTCTCGCTTCTGCTCGAGGATGTGCGCCGACCAGCCGGCCGTGCGGGCGCAGGTGAACATCGGGGTGAAGAGCTCAGGCGGGACCTGCGCGTGGTCGAGAACGACGGCCGACCAGAACTCGACGTTGGTGGCCAGCACGCGGTCGGGCTTGCGCGCCTGGAGCTCGGCCAGCGCCGCGCGCTCGAGCGCCTCGGCGACCTCGAAGCGGGGCGAGCCGAGGTCGCGCGCGGTCCGCCGCAGGACCCGGGCCCGCGGGTCCTCGGCCCGGTAGACGCGGTGGCCGAAGCCCATCAGGCGCTCGCCGCGGTCCAGGGCTTCGCCCACCCAGAGCTCGGCGTCGCCGGAGGCCTCGACCTGGTCGAGCATGCGCAGCACGCGCGAGGGAGCGCCTCCGTGCAGCGGCCCCGAGAGGGCGCCGACCGCGGCCGAGAGGGCGGCGGCGCAGTCCGCGCCGGTGGAGGCGACCACGCGGGCGGTGAAGGTCGAGGCGTTCATCCCGTGCTCGGCGGCCGAGATCCAGTAGGCGTCGATGGCGCAGACGTGGTCGGGGTCGGCCTCCCCGCGCCAGCGGATCAGGAAGCGCTCGGGGATCGAGGTCGCGCGGTCGACGTCGCGCTGGGGCACCGGCCGATGCCCCACGCCCCGGGCCGACTGAGCCACGAATGACAGGGCCATGACCGAGGCCCGGGCCAGGTCGTCGCGGGCTTGCTCGTCGGTGATGTCGATCAGCTGGCCGAGGCCCCATTCCGAGCCGAGCATGGCCAGGGCGGCTTGGACGTCAACGCGCGGATCACCGGAGCGCACCATCAGCCCGTGCGGCTCGGCCGGCGGCAGGCCGGGCTGCAGCGTGCCGTCGACCAGCAGTCCCCAGACCTGCTCGAAGGGAACCCGGCCGACGAGCTCCTCGATATTCACGCCGCGATAGCGCAGCGCGCCGCCGTCGCGGTCGGGCTCTGCGATCTCCGAGGCGAAGGCGACGACGCCCTCGAGCCCTGACTTCACTTCGCTCACGCCGTGCTCCCTCTGAGGTCCGGGGTCAGGAGGCCGCGGAAAGCTTGTCAGACCCGCGGGGCAGGGCTGAGACTCTGCCGGCGCAGCCACTCGTGGCGGGCGCCCGTGCGCCGTTCCTCGTCGGCCACCAGCGGACCGGTCAGCAGCGCGCCGGACAGCGGGAAGAAGGCCAGCAGGGCGAAGGCCAGCGGCCACGAGGTGGCTGAGACCAGGGCGCCGAAGGCGATCGCGGTCCCGGCCGACAGCGCCCGCATGACCGTGCCCTGCAGGCCCAGCGCGGTACCGGCCTGATCGCGTCCGGAGAGCTCGGCCGCGGCGGTGAAGGAGAGCCCGTTCCAGCTCATCGAGAGCACCCCGGCCACCACGAGCACGGGCACGAGCAGGAGCAGCGGCGCCGAGGCCAGGGCAGCCGTGGCCAGCAGGGCGGCGGCGGTGGCCAGCCCGAGGCGGCGCAGCGGGGCGATCCGGGGCCCGCGGCGGTCCGAGCGGCGCCCGGCCAGCACACGCGCGAGCGCGCCTCCGAGCTGCATCAGGGCCAGCACGCCGGCGGCCGCAGCCGCGCTGAGGCCGCGCGCGTCGTGCAGGAACAGAACGCAGAAGGCGAGCAGCGCGATCTGCGCCCAAACCAGCAGCGCCGAGGCCACCGACAGGCGCCAGACGCGGCGGTCGCGCAGCGGTCGCGGCGCCGCCACCGGCGGGCGCTGCGCCGTCGTCGGCGGCGGTTCGCGCAGCCAGCGCCCGGCCGCGAGCGCCCCGGCCGCACACGCCCCGCCCAGCAGCAGCAGGGCGGCGCGCAGGCCGCCCAGGGCGACCGCGAGCGGCAGGGCGAGGGCGGCGATGGCGCCGCCCATGGGGACCGCCATCTGGCGCACGCCGAGGGCCATGCCCCGCTCGCTGCGGTCGAACCAGCCCATCACGGCGCGGCCGCTGGCCGCGCTGGCCGAGCCACCGAGCGCCCCGGCCACGGCCAGGGCGAAGACCAGCCAGGCAAAGGAGGGGGCCCAGGCCGCCGCCGTCAGCGCCAGCGTGGCACCGGCCAGGCCGAGGCAGATCACGGTGCGCTCGCCGATGCGGTCGGCCAGCGCACCCCAGGCCAGGAGCGTGAGCATGATCCCCCAGCTCACGCTGGCCAGCACGAGGCCGACCTCCGGCAGCGAGAGGCCGTAGGCGTCGCGCAGCGCGGGCCCGAGCGCCGGCAGCCCCTGCTGCACGGCGGCCAGGGCACCCTGGGCCGCCGTGCCCACGGCCAGGATCGTCCAGCGGTAGGGGTTCACGCCGGCTGTCCGCTGCGGGCGCGGTGACGGCGGGCCTTGGCCACGTTGCCGCACGTGGCCATCGAGCACCAGCGGCGGGCGCCGGCGGGCGAGCGGTCGAAGAAGCGCAGGCGGCAGTTGGGCGCCGCGCACAGGCGCAGCCGCTCGCGCTCGTCCGTTCCGAGCATGGTCGCCGCGTCCAGGGCGACCGTTCCCAGTGCGCGCCGGGGCGAGTCCGCGGCCGGGCGCGCGGAGAGGGAAGGACGCCCGTCGCGCAGGATCAGGGCCGGGCGCTCGCCCGCGTGCACCAGCCAACCGTCGATCGTGGCGAGCGCCGCCGGGTCGGCCCGGCCGCCCTCCACCGCCGCGACGGCCAGGACGTCTATGGCCTCACGCAGGGCGCGTGCCTCCCGGAGCACGATCGCGGTCGGCGCCTTGCGCCCGGCGGGCAGGCCGGCGGCCTGCAGCCACGCCACCAGGTCTTCGGGGGTGCGCAGGAGCTCCGGGCCGGGCTCGTCGCGGGCCGGGCGGGTGTTGACCAGATCTAGTGCGAGCCGGCCTCCCAGCCAGAAGAAGGAGGTGATCTCATGAGCCGGTCTGATAACCCTATTTTAGCATTTCAAGGGGTTAGCCAGGATCGTCGCGGTAGGGTCACGCCTCCGTGGACGACCTGCTCTCCCGCTCGGCGCTCGAGCTCGCCGGCCTCGTCCACCGCGGAGAGCTCGGGGCGCGTGAGCTGGTGCAGACCTCGCTGGACCGCATCGAGTCTGTCGACGGGCAGGTCAACGCCTTCGTCGAGCTCGACGCCGACCGTGCGCTGGCCGCGGCCGACCTGGTCCGCGCCGGGGACGAGCGGCCCTTCGCCGGCGTCCCGGTGGCGGTCAAGAACAACGTGCCGGTGGCGGGCATGCGCTTCGCCATGGGCGCCGAGCTGTTCGGCGAGTTCCGCGCCCAGCACGACGCGTTCGTGGTCCGGCGCCTGCGCGAGGCCGGCTTCATCGTCGTGGGCACGACCAACCTGCCCGAGTTCGGGATCCTGCCCACCACCGAGCCGCGCCGCTTCGGGCCGACCCGCAACCCCTGGGACCTCGGGCGCACTCCCGGAGGCTCCTCGGGTGGGGCCGCCGCCGCCGTGGCCGCGGGGATGGTGCCACTGGCCCACGGCAACGACGGCGGCGGCTCGATCCGGATCCCGGCCGCGTGCTGCGGGCTGGTGGGGCTCAAGCCCAGTCGCGGCCGAGTCTCGCGCGGGCCCGACACCGGCGACTCGTTCCTGGCCACCGACGGCGTGCTTACGCGCACGGTCGACGAGACCGCCGTCCTGCTCGACGTGCTGGCCGGCTACGAGGTGGGTGACTCGACCTGGGCCCCGAAGCCGCCCGAGCCCTACGCCCTGGCCGCCCAGCGTGACCCCGGGCGCCTGCGCATCGCCGTCTCGGCCGACTCGGCCCTGCACGCCCCGCTCGATCCCGAGTGCGACCGGGTCATGCGCGAGACGGCCGACCTGCTCGCCTCGCTCGGTCACGAGGTCACCGAGGCCACGCCCACGGTGTCGCTGCCCGACGAGCAGCTGCTGCCCCTGTTCGCCGGCGTCTTCGGACCCAACGTCTGCCTGGGCATGGGCTTCGCGGCGATGATGTCGGGGCAGGAGGTGACAGAGGAGCTGGTCGAGCCGCTGTCCTGGCTGATGTGGGAGCAGGCCACCAAGCTGCCCTCGGTGGCCTTCCTGGGCGTCCTGACCCAGCTCCAGGCCCTGAGCCGCGAGATCGTTGGCTTCTTCGCCCACCACGACCTGCTGCTGACCCCCGCGCTGGCCGAGCGCCCGCTTCCGATCGGCGAGCTGAACGGTTGCGGCGAGAACCCGGGCGCCGACTTCGCCCGCTCGGGGGCCTTCACGCCCTATACGGCCCTGTTCAACGCCACCGGCCAGCCCGCCATCTCCGTACCCCTGGGCCACGGCGAGGATGGCCTGCCCACGGGGATCCAACTCGTCGCCCCGCCGCTGGGGGAGGACACGCTGCTTCAGGTCGCCCGCCAGCTCGAGCTGGCCCGGCCGTGGGGCGAGCGCCGGCCGCCGGCGCTGGGCTAGCGGTCCAGGAGGTCGCGCGGGCGCCGGCCCCCGATCGGCGGCGGCAATCTGGACTTCAGTCCGAGCGTGTACGCGGTGTCGCTGTCAACCCGCGCCCAGCACCGCAGCCACCGACCGCGGCCGCACTCCCAGCCCCACCGCATCCCCAGTGCCCAGGGCCGAGGTCATCCGCGCGTCGCGCAGCTCGGCCTCGTCGCGGGTGGCCACGGCGGTCGGCCCCGCGAGCAGCTCGACCACGGAGAGCAGCCGGCGCACGACGGCCAGCGGGACGGGAGCGACCGGGCGGTCGCGGCCGACCGAGCGCAGGACGGCTCTGACCATGGCCGAGTGCGAGAGCGTCTCGGGCCCCGCGAGCTCGTAGCGGGCGTGGCGCTCGGGCACGGCCGCAGCGTCGAGCACAGCCATCAGGCAGGCCGCGACATCGGCCGCCGCGATCGGCTGCCAGAGGGCCCGGCCGGCCCCGGCGATCGGCATCACCGGCAGCAGCGCGAGCCGCTCCAGCATCGTCAGGTAGCGGTCGCCGGGGGCGTAGATCATCGACGCCGCCAGCGTGCTCGTGCGCAGGTCGGCGCCGGCCACGGCGTCCTCGGCCAGTGCCTTGGAGCGCAGCAGGCGGACGCTGTGGTGCGGGGAGGCCTCCAGCGCCGAGAGGTAGAGGAAGTGCTCGACACCGGCCTGCTCGGCCGCCTTGACCAGGCGCCAGGTGGCCAGGCCGCAGAGCTCCTCGATCGTCCCCCGGGGCTGGTCGCGGGTCGAGGCGGCGAGGTGGACGACCGCCTGCACCCCCCGCAGCGCGTTGCGGAAGGAGGGCGGGTCGGCCAGGTCGCCGAGGGCGATCTGGACCCGAACCCGGTCCTCGCCCAGGCGCCGCGGGTCGCGGACCAGGCAGCGCACCGGCCGCCCGGAGGCGGTCAGCAGGGGCAGCAGGGCAGAGCCGACCCGACCCGTGGCACCGGTGAGCAGCAGCACGCGGGCGAGCATAGTCCCGGCCGGCCGTCCCCAGCCCGGCCCGCCCGGGGCCGGGACCCGGACACCGGCCCGCGTAACATGGCGGCCGCCCCGTCTACGACCCAGGATCCCCATGGCCTACGTGATCACCGAACCCTGCATCGGCACCAAGGACAACTCGTGCGTCGAGGTCTGCCCGGTGGACTGCATCCACCCGACCCCCGACGAGCCGGGCTACGACGCGGCCGAGATGCTCTTCATCGACCCTGAGGAGTGCATCGACTGCGATGCCTGCGTGGAGGCCTGTCCGGTGGACGCCTGCTTCGCCGAGGACCAGGTGCCGGAGGAGTGGACGCCCTTCATCGCCCGCAACGCGGAGTACTTCGCCGGCCGCTGAGCTGACGGGCCGGGCGCGCCGGAGGCGTCGGCGCCTCTAGGCCATCGGGAGCGACATCCCGGCCGGCTGCGGGGCCGCGGCGGGAGAGGGCTCCTGCATGACGGGCAGCTCGACCGGGGAGAGCGCGATCAGGCCCCGTGCCACCTGGCGGATGGCCTGGGCCGCGGGATCGTCCTCGTCGAACAGGACCAGCGGCGTACCGGCGTCGCTCTGGACGCGCAGCGGGATGGTCAGCGGGACCTTGCCCAGCAGCGGCACGTCGAGCTCGTCGGCCAGGGCCTGCCCGCCACCCGCGCCGAAGATCGGCCAGCGCTCGCCGGTGGGGGCGGTGAAGCCCGACATGTTCTCGACCACCCCGGCGATCTCCAGGGAGACCTTGTCGGCCATCTCGGCGGCGCGGCGGGCGACCTTCCGGGCGGTGTCCTGCGGGGTGGTCACGATCAGGAACTTGGCTTGGGGCAGGAGCTGGGCCAGGGTCATGGAGACGTCGCCGGTGCCCGGGGGCAGGTCGATCAGCAGATAGTCGAGCTCGCCCCAGGAGACGTCCTCCAGGAACTGCTGGATGGCCTTGTGCAGCATCGGCCCGCGCCAGACCACGGCCGCGTCCTCGTCGAGGAAGAAGCCGATCGACATGACCTTCACGTCGTGGGCCACCGGGGGCAGGATCTTGCGCTCGGCGTTGACCTTGGGCCGCTCGGCGCCCAAGCCCATCATGCGCGGGATCGAATAGCCCCAGACGTCGGCGTCCAGGACGCCGACGCGCTTGCCCTCGCCGGCCAGCGCGGCGGCCAGGTTGGCGGTCAGCGAGGACTTGCCCACGCCGCCCTTGCCCGAGCCGATGCAGACGACGTTGCTCACCTGGGCCAGCGCGCCCTCGGGCAGGCTGGAGCGCCCGAGGCGCTTCTGCAGCTCGCCCTTCTGCTGCTCGGAGAGCACGTCGAAGCCGACGTTGACGGCGGTGACGCCCTCGAGCCCCTTGACCGCGTCGGAGACGGCGGTCTGGAAGTGACCCTTGATCGGGCAGCCGGGCGTGGTCAGCGAAACCGTTACGTCGACCACGCCCCCGTCGCGGGGGACGATCGAGCGGACCATGTCGAGCTCGACGATCGAGCGCCGCAGCTCAGGGTCGATGACGACCTTCAGGGCCTCGAGGATCTGGTCGTTCGTGGGCATCGCCCTATTGTCGCAGGCCGCGGACTTGGCCATAGACTCGAGCCATGGCACGAGTGAGGCTGCGAGGGGCCCTCAAGAAGCTCGCCGACGGCCGCTCCGAGCACGCGATCGACGGAGAGACGGTGGGCGAGCTCCTACGCGAGCTCGAGCGCGACCAGCCGGCGATGGGAGGCTGGATCCTCGACGAGCGTGGACTGATCCGCCGGCACATCAACGTCTTCGTCAACGGCGAGGGTGGGAGCGAGGACACGCCGGTCTCGCCGCAGGACCAGGTCGACGTCCTGCCGGCGATCTCAGGAGGATGATGCGCGCATGACGGAGCTTCTGGTGGGAACCAAGAAGGGCCTGTTCGTGCTCGAGGGCGAGCCGGGGGCCGAGTTCGAGATCAAGGCCCGGGCCTTCGCGGGCGAGCCGGTCGAGTACGCGATGCGCGACCCTGGCAGCGGGCGACTGCTGGCCTCGGTGACCTCTGCCTTCTACGGACCGAAGATCTGGCACGCGCAGGACCCGGCGGGGGAATGGGAACAGGCCCGGGGCATCGCGTTGCCCGAGGGTGGCGACGCGGCGCTGGAGCGGATCTGGACGATCGTGGCCGGCGAGGGCGACGGGACGCTCTACGCCGGAGGCGATCCGGGCGTGCTCTTCCAGAGCAGCGACGGCGGCTCGACCTGGGAGCTGAACCGCGCGCTCTGGGAGCATCCGACCCGGCCGTCCTGGCAGCCCGGAGGAGGTGGGCTGTGCCTGCACTCGATCGTGCCCTGGCCCGGCGATCCCGACCGGCTCGCGCTGGCCATCTCCGCGGCCGGCGTCTGGCTGACCGAGGACGGCGGCAGCAGCTGGCACCAGGGCAACGAGGGCCTCGCCGCGCGGTATCTGCCCGATGAGGCGAGTGAGAGCAACAGCCTGTGCGTGCACCGCCTGCACCGCGCGGCCCGGCGGCCCGAGCGGCTGTTCATGCAGTTCCACGGCGGCGTCTACCGCTCCGACGATGCGGGCCAGAGCTGGACGGAGATCGGCGCCGGCCTGCCCTCGGACTTCGGCTTCCCGATCGTCCTGGACCCGGCCGACCCGGACAGCGCCTACGTGCTTCCGCTGACCGCCGACACGGATCGAGTGACCGCCAACGGGCGCGTGGGCGTCTATGAGACCCGGGACGCGGGCGCGAACTGGACGGAGCGCACCGAAGGGCTGCCGCAGGAGAACGCCTACCTGACCGTCCTGCGGCAGGCGCTCGACGGCCGCGGCGAGGGCGCCGCGCTCGAGCTGTACTTCGGCACGACGACGGGCGAGGTGTACGGCTCGGGAGACGCCGGGGCCAGCTGGTCGGGCGCGGCCAGCCACCTGCCGCCGGTGTACTCCGTCCGCGCCACTGTCTGAGAGAAGCTCGGCCCACACCGCGTGGTGGTTAAAACGCCGTCGGGGCCCAAACTGAAGGCCCCGACGGTTGAGGGAGGAGAGGTACTGCACCGCCGGCGATATGTGGCCGGCAGCCTGACCCGGGCCCGGCCCTCTCCGTGGCCGGCCGGGGGAAGCGTTCGCCGCTTAGGCGATCTGGCCCTGGGCGACGGAGACGACGCGCTGGCCGGTGGCGACACCCATCTGGATGGCGTCCTCGACCCGGTTGGAGACCTGGTCGATGCCGTGGGTCACGACGTTGCGCTGGCGGTCGGCGTCACGGCGCACGGCCGTGGCCTCACGCTCGGCGCGCGTCCGGTTGCGGCGCACGAGGCGCTCCACCCGGGTGCGGGCCTTGCGGGCGTCGCGCTCGAGCTGGGTCCGGGCGCGGGTGCCACGACGCTCGAAGCGACGGACGTCGGCCTTGACCGTGCGCTCGACCTTCGCGCGGGTGCCGTAGCGATCGGCGAGCTCGCCGGCGACGTCGACCACGCGGTCGCGAGCCTCGAGGGCGGCGCCCACGGGGATCAGCACGGCACGCTCGGCGACGTTGACGCCCTGCTTGACCGTCGTCTCGGCGGCGCGCACGTTGGCCTGAGCGGCCTCGCGCGTCTCACGAGCGGCGATGGTGCGGTTGCGGCGGCCGGTCGACTTCGACGGTGCGGCGGTACGCGTCCGGCGGGCGCTGGACGTGGCCGCGGCACTGCGGCCGGTGCTCTTGCGGGCGGTCGGCTTCTTGGCCGCGGCGCTCTTGCGCGCGGTGGGCTTGCGCGCGGTGGGCTTGCGCGCCGCGGTGCTCTTGCGCGCCGCGGTGGTCTTGCGGGCGGCGGCGGTGCTCTTGCGGGCGGCGGGCTTGCGGGCCGTGGTCCCGGCGGGCTTCGTGGTGGTGGTGCTGGCGGTGGTGGCCATCTTCTCTGACTCCCCCTTGGGTGTCCTGTTCGCAGTCTGTTCGATGGTGTCCGACCCGGACGGTAGCGGTCGAACACCTGTTTGTAAACCGCGCTCACGAGATCGTTACATCACCACCGCAGTCTGCGTGATTCGCGGTGCTGCGACTGGTCAGGACGAGCTGGAGCTTGTGACATATGGAACGTCTGTTCGGCGCAGCCAGAGCGGCGGATGGGCCAGCTCGTCCAGGGTCGGGAGGGCCTGCGGCGCCGTCCAGGCCCGGTTGAGCGCCGTGATCCCCTCCAGCGCGACGACCTCGTCGCAGAAGGCCTTGCCCAGCCGGTACTGCTCCAGCTTGACGTCGAGCCCGATGATGCGCTCGAACAGCCGCAGCAGTCCCGAGCGCCCCTGGCGCCGGCGGTCCAGCGCCGCCCGCAGCCGCGGCAGGTCGGGCAGGAGCTCTCGCCCGACCGCGTCCATCACGTGCTCGGCGTGCCCCTCCAGCAGCGACATCAGGGCCTGGAGCTGGTCCAGCGTCGCGCGCTGGGCGGGGCCGGCCACGAGGTCGAGCAGCCGGCCGTCGCGCAGCGTCCGGACCCAGGCCTGCACGTCGGACGCCTCGGGCATCTTGAAGTCGAGCAGTCGTCTCGGGTCCACGTTGGCGTCGAGCGCGCCCAGCAGCTCGTGCACCCGCGCGGCCAGGTGCTCGCGGAGCCAGGGGACGCCCCCGAGCTGCAGCCCGTGCGTGACCTCGTGCAGCGCCACCCAGCGCAGCAGGTCTGCCGGCGCGGCGTCCAGCTTCTCCGCCGCCTCGCCCATGTTGGGGGCCACGAAGAGCAGGCGCGCCGGGCCCGTGGGCTCGAGCAGCGCGAACTCGTACTGGCCGAGCACGCGCTGGGCCAGGTAGCCCGAGAGCAGTCCGACCTCGGCCCCGAGAACCGTGCCGGCCACCGCCCGCAGCGGCGCGCCGAGCGGGCCCAGCCC
>Ga0136612_10000619_pt1 | contig 13276 bp, 4 predicted proteins | sample AntDryUQ224A2306_2_FD_106644 | JGI IMG/M metagenome (GOLD analysis project Ga0136612, IMG submission 106644) | Polar desert sand microbial communities from Dry Valleys, Antarctica - metaG UQ224A (23.06) | ecosystem: Environmental > Terrestrial > Soil > Desert | place: Antarctica: Dry Valley...
CGTCGGCGTCGACACCGTCCGCGCGATCGTCGTCGAGGATCGCGACGGCGACGGTGAGCGCCTCGACGCCGAGCTCGAGCGCTCGCTGTCGGCCTACCGCGACCCCTGGCTCGAGGGCCGCGAGCCGGCCGTGTCGAACCAGTTTCATACGGTCATCAACGACACATGAGCCGCGCCGACCGCGCCGGTGCGACCAGCGGCGCACGTTGACCGTCGTAGCCTGCTACCGCATCATCGTCTCGATGCCTTACTGGGACGCGGGCCGCAGGAGCGGGGTGTGGCGTGCGGTGGACGGTCGAGATTGCGCACGCTCACGGCTGGGTGGAAGCCTCGCAGGCGCGAGCGACGCACGACGTCCTGCGCTTCGCGGGCTCCGGGTCGGGTGTAGTCCAGTGTGAGGACGGGCAATCCATGCGCCCGCAACGCACGGAGCCGCCTCGTCAGACGTCGGGTCTCTCTTGTTGTGGACATGCGGTAGCCGCGGTCCCAGCGCCAGAAGACGTCCTCGTGGACGATCGCGTCGATCGGGAGTGCGTCGGCTACCGACAACCCGTTCTGGGCGACCAGCAGCATTCTGGAATCGACGGTCCGCAGCTCGCGTACGAGCCGAACCAAGCCGCGTCGCACCTCCGGGAAGCGCGCGGTCACGTCGAGGTTGTCCAGCAGAAGCCCATCGAAGCCTATGCGGGCGAGCTCGTCAGCCTCGCGTCTCAAGAGCGCGCGCCAGCCCGCGCGGCGCGCGTCGACGTACCGCTCGCCGGGCCAGTGAGGCACCGGTCCGAGCGTCCAGGCCGGTGGGACTCGCCGGGCGTACCGGCGCCAGCTCTCAACGGTCCCGATCGACATGTACGCGAGGACGAGGGATCCACTTCGGCGGAGCGCCGCAAGCTCGGTACTGGTGGTGTCGCGATACCCGTCGGCGCCCGGTATGGCGTCCACCACCACGAGGTCGTAGCCGGTAACTCTGTCGGTCGCGACGCCGCCCTGCGCCGGCGCCCACGAGCACACCGCCCGGAGCGCGGTCAGGCGATCTCGCTTGGATGGGCCGCCTAAATGCCGGGCTTGTCCGCCCGGCTCGGTGAGGAGAACGCCGAGCAGCGTGACCACCACCAGGCCCGCAATCACGCTGACCGTACGCACCACCGGCGCCATTACCGGATGATCCGGAGAATCTTGGTCGTGTCGGGGTTCACCGCGATCCAGTTCGCTTGCCCACCACGCCGTCGCGGATCGGTGACCAGGCCGGTCACGGGGATGTCGAGTCGGCGACGGGCTCGGAGGAACAGGCGATCGGCCGCCCGCCAGGCGACGACGTCGGCCTGGCCTTCCCGCCAGTGGCGCTGACGCCCGAGCGCGCGCCCGGATTCGTCGAGCGTGGGCTGCAGCAGCGGAGCGCGCACTGTGGTCCGATAGGCACGAAGCACCCGATCGAGGATCGGGTACAACGTGCCTTCGGCAGCGAGGTTGCTCTGATGCACGAACAGCGGACGCGGGTCGTTGTAGAGCACCAGCGCAAGGAGCCGTCGGCTCTCGTCCCGCAGGAACTCGGCCCAGGTGGCCGGGCGCGGAAGGCACTCGCGCGGCGCGCGGCAGCCGTCGTGGTTGCGATGGTTGTATTCATCCAGGAGCTCGGCTCTGGTGGCCGCGTCGTAGTAGATGTTGGAGGGATGTCGCGCCACGGTGGTCGCGTATCCAAGGCGACTGGGGGCTGTTTTCGCGGAAGCGTCGGTCGCCAGCCAGCGAACTCCGGTCCTGCGCAACGCAGTCGGTAGTCGAGGGTTCGCTAGCCCTGAGTGCTCGCCGGTCACGAGCACGCCGGGGTCCAGCGGGATGTCGTTGCTCTGCGCCCAGGTGACGTTGCGGAGGATCTCGCCCGTGATCGTCGCTGCGTCCTCCTCGTCGAGGTTCAGGTGGTTGTAGGTGTGGTTGAAGAACCCGAACTGGGCGCGGCGGGCGATGATCGCACGTCCCAACGGAGTGCAATCCCTGGCCGGACTCGTCGCACCACTGGCGTTGATACCGAGATCGAGGCGGATGCCTCGATCTCTTGACCAAGACGCGGCACGAGCCAGATCTGCGGCGGTCATGATCACGCGGCGACGGTCGCTGATGCTGTCGCGGTCGGCGTCCCAGCGGAGATTGGCGAGCAGGACATCGTCGACCTGCACCGCGAGGTAGCTATGCCAGACACCGAGATGCACCCCCCGGCTCGCCCAGCCGATGAGATCGCGTGCGAGAAGCTGCGAATGCAGCCGCATAGGATTCTGCTTGACCATGTCGACGAGCTCCTCGCGTCCGTCATCGTGCCGAATCGACAGCATCAGGGGAGCGCGTCCTGCGGAAAGCAAGATCCGCACCCGCGCTTGGCGCGCGACAGAGCCCCGGCGGACTCGGGCTCGTTCGATGGGCACAGGGCCACGCAGGTTGGCGAACGCTTCGCGGCCGTCAGCGGTCAGCCTGGCGACCACGCCATCCAGCGGTGCTGCTCCACGCAGACCTAGCGCGACGGCAGTGCCACCGCTTGGGAAAGCGGAGACACGGCGCACCCCGAAGCGGCGCTCATAGTCGACGAGTGCCGCTCGCTCGGCCGGCGCCATTTCGTCCAAGGCCGAACCGGCGATGACGATCGCCTGGTATCGCCCGACGGGACCGCGCGTCAGCGCGGCCGGCGTCAGCGGCGCCCGCATCGATGGCCTCAGCACATCATGAGGAACGCCGGCGCGCCCAAGGATGTCGCGCCAGTACGCGGCGGCGTCATCTGGAGCCCGTGGCGCCACGATGAGAAAGCGCAGGGCCATCGACCGAGTCGCCCCGCCGCTTCCACATGCGACCGGGGCCGGTCCCAGCAGCACCAAAGTGGCGGCCACGATGATCGCGAGGGTAACGAGGACCGTTGCCGGGATCCACAGCGATTGGCGCCGACCAGGTTCGCCGGGGGCCATCAGGCGGCCGCGTAGAGGTAATAGTCAGTCCGGCGCAGCATGGGAAACAGGGCTGCAGCAGACAGCAGCGCGAAGACGAGGGCCCCGGCGGCAAGCCCCGCGACGCTGTACCAGTACCCAAGACTGCGGCTCAGGACGAGTCCTAGAACCACACTAATCACTGCGCCGGCCAGGATCGCTCGCAAGACCGCGGACGGCTCAGACAGTGAGAACAAAATGCTCGTGTTGAGCAGCCCCCAGGCGAGCAGGCCGTAGCCGAGGCCAGCCCACCAGAAGACGAACTCGGGGACGGCGCTCGGGTCCAGAGGGTGGGTTACGCCAAGCTCTCCCGCGCCGCTCAGCCCGCCGGCCGAACGCAGCGGGCCCGAACCATCCAATCCACGTGCCAGTAAGTATGCTGCGCCGACGCTCATGAGCGCCGTGCCGGCCACGGCATAGAGGCGACGGCGATAGAAGCGCTCGAAGGAGCGGTTATGGGCCTCGAGCTCGGCGGCGCCAAATCGGCGCTGGGCCGCGATCCGGTGGGACGTCAGGCGGTGCATCGTGCCGTGCAGCAGCGCGATCGTGGGGACCATCGAAATCAGGGCGTAGATCAGACCCGTCTCGTACGCTCGGCTGAAGAAGATCGGATAGCCCGGCGGCGTATCGGTCGACCAGCCGACGATGCGGTCTACGAAGAGAAAACAGAAATAGAGCACACCGAACGTGAAGTAGGGCGCGGCGGCGCTGACGAGCAGCCAGCCCCGCGGCAGTCGCGTCCCACCACCCCCCAAGTGGATGGCCGGTCGATTGCAGAGTTGGGTGTGCCCGAAGACATGGGCGATCGCTGCGGCCGTCGCGATACCAGTCCACTGAGCCGCAGCAACGGGCATCCCGCTGAGCGCGGTGAGCAGCGCGAACGTCGCGATCCAGACGGCGACGCTGAGCAGGATCAGGAGGTACCGTCGTTGCATGCGTAGTACCGCTAGCGCGAGCCACAGCGCGGCGAGGAGGACGGTGTACACGGCAGTCGCGAGAACCGTCGGACCGGGAAACGCACCCAGCACAACGCAGAAGAGCGACCAGACCAGTGCCCCGCTCACCGCAAGCGCGAGACCGAGACCGACCACGCGGCCCGTGAGCGCCTCCGCGAGCGCGTAGCTGGCCTGCTCTCGGTAATATGATCCCAGCCGCTCAATTGCCTGCATCGGCCCGCCGGCGGTCACGAAGCTGAGGATCATGCCGAGCACCAGGGCAGTGGCGTCCCGATCCGAGAACTCGCGGGACACGCCGAATCCCATGACGATCAGGATCAACGGCACCACGACAGGAAGAGCGGACAGCAGCCCTTCCCAGTACAGGCGCGCGGCACCGAGGTGCTCGGGCTCGGAAGACCGTCCCTCGTTTGGCGAGCATGGAGGCGTCTGGACAAGCAGGCGGCGACATCGGGCGTATACCTCGTCGGCCAACGCGAAGATGTTCTCGCGGTCGTAGCCCCGCACGGCATCGACGTCACGCAGACCCCGGACCTCGAGCGCAACCGCTACCGCCCAGCGGTCGACGGGAATCATCTCGTTCAGGACGCTGGCTGCCAGCGCGTCGAGCGCACGTTCGACCGTGGGCCCGGAGGGCTCGCGGATCACGCGACGACGACCGCCGGAGCGGCCGCCGGGTCCCCGGGCCGTGCTTCGAGTAGCGGTGCAGCGAGCCGCCCGTAGAGCCGGCGATATGCGTCGACGGTCTGCTCGGTTTGAAACCGTTTCAAGACCCACTCGCGGCCCTGGCGCCCGAGTTCCATCCGGCGCGCATCATCCACGAGCAGCGCAACGACCGCCTCGCCCAGACGGCGGGGGTCCCGAGGTGGCACAAGCGTTCCGTAGCCCTGCAGGATCTCGCTCACACCGCCCACATCGGTGGCCACCACCGGCCGACCGCACGACAGCGACTCGAGCACGGCGTAGGGAACCCCTTCGGAGATACTGGAGAGGACACTGATATCGCCCTCAAGATAGATCTCCGCGGAGTTCGAATGCATGCCTGCGAGCTCGAAGGTGTTCTCAAGGCCGAGCTTCGCAATCAGGGCACGACAGCGCGCCACGTAGCAGGGGTCGGCCTCAACCGAGCCATAGACCACGAACTGGACCTCGGGCAGAGCCTCGCGTGCGACCGCAGCCGCACCGATCATCGTCTCTATGTCCTTGAGAGGAAAGACCCGTGCCGCCGCCACAACGGTGGGACGAGATCGGGACGAGGGCTTTGGACGCGGACGGTAGACAGCGGTATCGATCCCGTTGTAGATCGTCTCGATGCGATCAGGATCAGCGCCCAACGCGATCTCCCAGCGCTGGTTGAACTCCGCGACCGGCGCGATCGCGTCGGCGTGGGAATAGCTCAAGCGGGCCAGCAGGACTGAGAGCCTCGCTAGGAACCTCGACGTATGGTGGGAGAGTTCGTCTGCGGCCATCGACATGTAGCGCTCCCGTACGAGGACACCATGCTCGGTCAGGACGAAGGGTGTCCCGTGTTCGTGCTTGGCGAGGATGCCGGGTAGGCTCGCGGACCCCGCGACGGTCGAATGGACGACGTCCGCGCGTGGAACGGCGCCCGCAAGGGGCAGCAGGAGATTGCGCAGGCAGCGCAGCGACATGGTCAGATCCTCAGCTCTGGGCTGCTCGTGCGGAAGCAGCTCGCGGTCGTTCACATCGCGATGCAGAGCGTTGGCGACGAACGACTCCCATACCGACGGTGATCGCCACGTCCGATTCCAATCGTGGCGATGGAAGTACCGCCACATGGCGTGAAGCACGCCACCGGTCTTGACACTCCCGTCGCCGTCGCGCAGCGCTCCGAGCAGCCGCGCAAAGAGCGGAAGGAACGTGCGCTCGATGATCCCGCGAGTGGTCCGACGCCTGCGCCGAAGAACATCTCGAAGTCCGTCGTGCGCGAACGCGTACTCAAACGGATCCTGTGTCCCCCACAGCGGGACGTGGACGATCTCACGGATGCTCGCGGGCAACTCGTAGTGCACCGACACCTCCGGTAGGCCAGTCAGCACATAGAGGACGTAATCGACGTCCGAGAGCTCCGTGCACAGCACATCACACCACCGGCTGACCCCTCCACTGGCATACGGATACGTACCCTCGGTGCACAACAGCACCGTGCGGCGCGGTGTCTGCCGGCCTAAAGCAGCTAGCTCGCGCGACACGCTCGGCGCCCGTCAGACGTGCACGAGACTCGTCCCACGGGCGGGGCGTGATGGCAAGCAGGCGTCATCGCGCGCTGGCGACGCCCAGCCGCCGACGCAACGCTACCCCCCCACGCCAAACCGTACGCCGTCATCGATCGCAACCCCGTCCGTTTGGTTATGCACCATTCTTGTCGCAACGCATGGGCCCAGTCAAGCGGTCAGGAATGAGTATTTGAGGGGCTCCGAGGGTGATCGGGGGGTGATCCGCCGCTCACCCTCGGAGCCCGCCCCAAGTTCTCGCCACCGACAACGACGCCGAAGCCTCAACCCCCGTTCACGCGATCCTCAACTACACCTACGCGATCCTCGAAATCGAAGCGAGCATCGCCGCGCACACCGTCGGCCTTGATGTCCCCGTCTGCGCGGGTTCAGCGGCGACGAGGGATATCTCCACGAGAAGGTTCGCCAGCGAGGCGGCCGGGTGTTGTGTCACCCCGGGTTGGCGTGGGCCCACCGGTTCCCCGGCCGGCCGGGGAACCGGTGGGCCCACGCCAACCCGGGGTGACACAACACCCGGCCGCCTCGCTGGCGAACCTTCTCGTGGAGATATCCCTCGTCGCCGCTGAACCCGCGCAGACGGGGACATCAAGGCCGACGGTGTGCGCGGCGATGCTCGCTTCGATTTCGAGGATCGCGTAGGTGTAGTTGAGGATCGCGTGAACGGGGGTTGAGGCTTCGGCGTCGTTGTCGGTGGCGAGAACTTGGGGCGGGCTCCGAGGGTGAGCGGCGGATCACCCCCCGATCACCCTCGGAGCCCCTCAAATACTCATTCCTGACCGCTTGACTGGGCCCATGCGTTGCGACAAGAATGGTGCATAACCAAACGGACGGGGTTGCGATCGATGACGGCGTACGGTTTGGCGTGGGGGGGTAGCGTTGCGTCGGCGGCTGGGCGTCGCCAGCGCGCGATGACGCCTGCTTGCCATCACGCCCCGCCCGTGGGACGAGTCTCGTGCACGTCTGACGGGCGCCGAGCGTGTCGCGCGAGCTAGCTGCTTTAGGCCGGCAGACACCGCGCCGCACGGTGCTGTTGTGCACCGAGGGTACGTATCCGTATGCCAGTGGAGGGGTCAGCCGGTGGTGTGATGTGCTGTGCACGGAGCTCTCGGACGTCGATTACGTCCTCTATGTGCTGACTGGCCTACCGGAGGTGTCGGTGCACTACGAGTTGCCCGCGAGCATCCGTGAGATCGTCCACGTCCCGCTGTGGGGGACACAGGATCCGTTTGAGTACGCGTTCGCGCACGACGGACTTCGAGATGTTCTTCGGCGCAGGCGTCGGACCACTCGCGGGATCATCGAGCGCACGTTCCTTCCGCTCTTTGCGCGGCTGCTCGGAGCGCTGCGCGACGGCGACGGGAGTGTCAAGACCGGTGGCGTGCTTCACGCCATGTGGCGGTACTTCCATCGCCACGATTGGAATCGGACGTGGCGATCACCGTCGGTATGGGAGTCGTTCGTCGCCAACGCTCTGCATCGCGATGTGAACGACCGCGAGCTGCTTCCGCACGAGCAGCCCAGAGCTGAGGATCTGACCATGTCGCTGCGCTGCCTGCGCAATCTCCTGCTGCCCCTTGCGGGCGCCGTTCCACGCGCGGACGTCGTCCATTCGACCGTCGCGGGGTCCGCGAGCCTACCCGGCATCCTCGCCAAGCACGAACACGGGACACCCTTCGTCCTGACCGAGCATGGTGTCCTCGTACGGGAGCGCTACATGTCGATGGCCGCAGACGAACTCTCCCACCATACGTCGAGGTTCCTAGCGAGGCTCTCAGTCCTGCTGGCCCGCTTGAGCTATTCCCACGCCGACGCGATCGCGCCGGTCGCGGAGTTCAACCAGCGCTGGGAGATCGCGTTGGGCGCTGATCCTGATCGCATCGAGACGATCTACAACGGGATCGATACCGCTGTCTACCGTCCGCGTCCAAAGCCCTCGTCCCGATCTCGTCCCACCGTTGTGGCGGCGGCACGGGTCTTTCCTCTCAAGGACATAGAGACGATGATCGGTGCGGCTGCGGTCGCACGCGAGGCTCTGCCCGAGGTCCAGTTCGTGGTCTATGGCTCGGTTGAGGCCGACCCCTGCTACGTGGCGCGCTGTCGTGCCCTGATTGCGAAGCTCGGCCTTGAGAACACCTTCGAGCTCGCAGGCATGCATTCGAACTCCGCGGAGATCTATCTTGAGGGCGATATCAGTGTCCTCTCCAGTATCTCCGAAGGGGTTCCCTACGCCGTGCTCGAGTCGCTGTCGTGCGGTCGGCCGGTGGTGGCCACCGATGTGGGCGGTGTGAGCGAGATCCTGCAGGGCTACGGAACGCTTGTGCCACCTCGGGACCCCCGCCGTCTGGGCGAGGCGGTCGTTGCGCTGCTCGTGGATGATGCGCGCCGGATGGAACTCGGGCGCCAGGGCCGCGAGTGGGTCTTGAAACGGTTTCAAACCGAGCAGACCGTCGACGCATATCGCCGGCTCTACGGGCGGCTCGCTGCACCGCTACTCGAAGCACGGCCCGGGGACCCGGCGGCCGCTCCGGCGGTCGTCGTCGCGTGATCCGCGAGCCCTCCGGGCCCACGGTCGAACGTGCGCTCGACGCGCTGGCAGCCAGCGTCCTGAACGAGATGATTCCCGTCGACCGCTGGGCGGTAGCGGTTGCGCTCGAGGTCCGGGGTCTGCGTGACGTCGATGCCGTGCGGGGCTACGACCGCGAGAACATCTTCGCGTTGGCCGACGAGGTATACGCCCGATGTCGCCGCCTGCTTGTCCAGACGCCTCCATGCTCGCCAAACGAGGGACGGTCTTCCGAGCCCGAGCACCTCGGTGCCGCGCGCCTGTACTGGGAAGGGCTGCTGTCCGCTCTTCCTGTCGTGGTGCCGTTGATCCTGATCGTCATGGGATTCGGCGTGTCCCGCGAGTTCTCGGATCGGGACGCCACTGCCCTGGTGCTCGGCATGATCCTCAGCTTCGTGACCGCCGGCGGGCCGATGCAGGCAATTGAGCGGCTGGGATCATATTACCGAGAGCAGGCCAGCTACGCGCTCGCGGAGGCGCTCACGGGCCGCGTGGTCGGTCTCGGTCTCGCGCTTGCGGTGAGCGGGGCACTGGTCTGGTCGCTCTTCTGCGTTGTGCTGGGTGCGTTTCCCGGTCCGACGGTTCTCGCGACTGCCGTGTACACCGTCCTCCTCGCCGCGCTGTGGCTCGCGCTAGCGGTACTACGCATGCAACGACGGTACCTCCTGATCCTGCTCAGCGTCGCCGTCTGGATCGCGACGTTCGCGCTGCTCACCGCGCTCAGCGGGATGCCCGTTGCTGCGGCTCAGTGGACTGGTATCGCGACGGCCGCAGCGATCGCCCATGTCTTCGGGCACACCCAACTCTGCAATCGACCGGCCATCCACTTGGGGGGTGGTGGGACGCGACTGCCGCGGGGCTGGCTGCTCGTCAGCGCCGCCGCGCCCTACTTCACGTTCGGTGTGCTCTATTTCTGTTTTCTCTTCGTAGACCGCATCGTCGGCTGGTCGACCGATACGCCGCCGGGCTATCCGATCTTCTTCAGCCGAGCGTACGAGACGGGTCTGATCTACGCCCTGATTTCGATGGTCCCCACGATCGCGCTGCTGCACGGCACGATGCACCGCCTGACGTCCCACCGGATCGCGGCCCAGCGCCGATTTGGCGCCGCCGAGCTCGAGGCCCATAACCGCTCCTTCGAGCGCTTCTATCGCCGTCGCCTCTATGCCGTGGCCGGCACGGCGCTCATGAGCGTCGGCGCAGCATACTTACTGGCACGTGGATTGGATGGTTCGGGCCCGCTGCGTTCGGCCGGCGGGCTGAGCGGCGCGGGAGAGCTTGGCGTAACCCACCCTCTGGACCCGAGCGCCGTCCCCGAGTTCGTCTTCTGGTGGGCTGGCCTCGGCTACGGCCTGCTCGCCTGGGGGCTGCTCAACACGAGCATTTTGTTCTCACTGTCTGAGCCGTCCGCGGTCTTGCGAGCGATCCTGGCCGGCGCAGTGATTAGTGTGGTTCTAGGACTCGTCCTGAGCCGCAGTCTTGGGTACTGGTACAGCGTCGCGGGGCTTGCCGCCGGGGCCCTCGTCTTCGCGCTGCTGTCTGCTGCAGCCCTGTTTCCCATGCTGCGCCGGACTGACTATTACCTCTACGCGGCCGCCTGATGGCCCCCGGCGAACCTGGTCGGCGCCAATCGCTGTGGATCCCGGCAACGGTCCTCGTTACCCTCGCGATCATCGTGGCCGCCACTTTGGTGCTGCTGGGACCGGCCCCGGTCGCATGTGGAAGCGGCGGGGCGACTCGGTCGATGGCCCTGCGCTTTCTCATCGTGGCGCCACGGGCTCCAGATGACGCCGCCGCGTACTGGCGCGACATCCTTGGGCGCGCCGGCGTTCCTCATGATGTGCTGAGGCCATCGATGCGGGCGCCGCTGACGCCGGCCGCGCTGACGCGCGGTCCCGTCGGGCGATACCAGGCGATCGTCATCGCCGGTTCGGCCTTGGACGAAATGGCGCCGGCCGAGCGAGCGGCACTCGTCGACTATGAGCGCCGCTTCGGGGTGCGCCGTGTCTCCGCTTTCCCAAGCGGTGGCACTGCCGTCGCGCTAGGTCTGCGTGGAGCAGCACCGCTGGATGGCGTGGTCGCCAGGCTGACCGCTGACGGCCGCGAAGCGTTCGCCAACCTGCGTGGCCCTGTGCCCATCGAACGAGCCCGAGTCCGCCGGGGCTCTGTCGCGCGCCAAGCGCGGGTGCGGATCTTGCTTTCCGCAGGACGCGCTCCCCTGATGCTGTCGATTCGGCACGATGACGGACGCGAGGAGCTCGTCGACATGGTCAAGCAGAATCCTATGCGGCTGCATTCGCAGCTTCTCGCACGCGATCTCATCGGCTGGGCGAGCCGGGGGGTGCATCTCGGTGTCTGGCATAGCTACCTCGCGGTGCAGGTCGACGATGTCCTGCTCGCCAATCTCCGCTGGGACGCCGACCGCGACAGCATCAGCGACCGTCGCCGCGTGATCATGACCGCCGCAGATCTGGCTCGTGCCGCGTCTTGGTCAAGAGATCGAGGCATCCGCCTCGATCTCGGTATCAACGCCAGTGGTGCGACGAGTCCGGCCAGGGATTGCACTCCGTTGGGACGTGCGATCATCGCCCGCCGCGCCCAGTTCGGGTTCTTCAACCACACCTACAACCACCTGAACCTCGACGAGGAGGACGCAGCGACGATCACGGGCGAGATCCTCCGCAACGTCACCTGGGCGCAGAGCAACGACATCCCGCTGGACCCCGGCGTGCTCGTGACCGGCGAGCACTCAGGGCTAGCGAACCCTCGACTACCGACTGCGTTGCGCAGGACCGGAGTTCGCTGGCTGGCGACCGACGCTTCCGCGAAAACAGCCCCCAGTCGCCTTGGATACGCGACCACCGTGGCGCGACATCCCTCCAACATCTACTACGACGCGGCCACCAGAGCCGAGCTCCTGGATGAATACAACCATCGCAACCACGACGGCTGCCGCGCGCCGCGCGAGTGCCTTCCGCGCCCGGCCACCTGGGCCGAGTTCCTGCGGGACGAGAGCCGACGGCTCCTTGCGCTGGTGCTCTACAACGACCCGCGTCCGCTGTTCGTGCATCAGAGCAACCTCGCTGCCGAAGGCACGTTGTACCCGATCCTCGATCGGGTGCTTCGTGCCTATCGGACCACAGTGCGCGCTCCGCTGCTGCAGCCCACGCTCGACGAATCCGGGCGCGCGCTCGGGCGTCAGCGCCACTGGCGGGAAGGCCAGGCCGACGTCGTCGCCTGGCGGGCGGCCGATCGCCTGTTCCTCCGAGCCCGTCGCCGACTCGACATCCCCGTGACCGGCCTGGTCACCGATCCGCGACGGCGTGGTGGGCAAGCGAACTGGATCGCGGTGAACCCCGACACGACCAAGATTCTCCGGATCATCCGGTAATGGCGCCGGTGGTGCGTACGGTCAGCGTGATTGCGGGCCTGGTGGTGGTCACGCTGCTCGGCGTTCTCCTCACCGAGCCGGGCGGACAAGCCCGGCATTTAGGCGGCCCATCCAAGCGAGATCGCCTGACCGCGCTCCGGGCGGTGTGCTCGTGGGCGCCGGCGCAGGGCGGCGTCGCGACCGACAGAGTTACCGGCTACGACCTCGTGGTGGTGGACGCCATACCGGGCGCCGACGGGTATCGCGACACCACCAGTACCGAGCTTGCGGCGCTCCGCCGAAGTGGATCCCTCGTCCTCGCGTACATGTCGATCGGGACCGTTGAGAGCTGGCGCCGGTACGCCCGGCGAGTCCCACCGGCCTGGACGCTCGGACCGGTGCCTCACTGGCCCGGCGAGCGGTACGTCGACGCGCGCCGCGCGGGCTGGCGCGCGCTCTTGAGACGCGAGGCTGACGAGCTCGCCCGCATAGGCTTCGATGGGCTTCTGCTGGACAACCTCGACGTGACCGCGCGCTTCCCGGAGGTGCGACGCGGCTTGGTTCGGCTCGTACGCGAGCTGCGGACCGTCGATTCCAGAATGCTGCTGGTCGCCCAGAACGGGTTGTCGGTAGCCGACGCACTCCCGATCGACGCGATCGTCCACGAGGACGTCTTCTGGCGCTGGGACCGCGGCTACCGCATGTCCACAACAAGAGAGACCCGACGTCTGACGAGGCGGCTCCGTGCGTTGCGGGCGCATGGATTGCCCGTCCTCACACTGGACTACACCCGACCCGGAGCCCGCGAAGCGCAGGACGTCGTGCGTCGCTCGCGCCTGCGAGGCTTCCACCCAGCCGTGAGCGTGCGCAATCTCGACCGTCCACCGCACGCCACACCCCGCTCCTGCGGCCCGCGTCCCAGTAAGGCATCGAGACGATGATGCGGTAGCAGGCTACGACGGTCAACGTGCGCCGCTGGTCGCACCGGCGCGGTCGGCGCGGCTCATGTGTCGTTGATGACCGTATGAAACTGGTTCGACACGGCCGGCTCGCGGCCCTCGAGCCAGGGGTCGCGGTAGGCCGACAGCGAGCGCTCGAGCTCGGCGTCGAGGCGCTCACCGTCGCCGTCGCGATCCTCGACGACGATCGCGCGGACGGTGTCGACGCCGACG